>JAABUY010000346.1_pt1 | contig 86889 bp, 85 predicted proteins | sample 5560271 | NCBI WGS metagenome assembly JAABUY01 (sample SAMN10711886, study PRJNA513374) | rock metagenome | isolation source: Antarctica rocks | place: Antarctica: Victoria Land, University Valley | reverse complement strand
GCCAAAGAACTGGCACGATTACTGCGACGAGATTACTGACAATTTCCGTGTCATAACCCCAACGGAGTTCCGGATTATCGCGTGAACGGGGTATATACTAAAGCCAATGTCATTCACGCGGCATCGCGACGCCGGACCAAAGCAGGATCCCATGAACGAACAGACCCCGGCTTCAAGCCTCAACCGTTTCTTCTCCGCCAGCCTCACCGAGACTGATCCCGAGCTCGCAGCCGCCATCAGCGCCGAGTTGGTCCGCCAGCAGGACGGCATCGAGCTGATCGCCAGCGAGAACATCGTCTCCGCCGCCGTGCTGGAGGCGCAGGGCTCGGTGCTGACCAACAAGTATGCCGAGGGCTATCCCGGCCGCCGCTACTACGGCGGATGCTTCGAGGTGGATAAGGCGGAGACCCTGGCGATCGATCGCGCCAAGGCGCTGTTCGGCTGCGAATACGCCAACGTGCAGCCGCATTCCGGCGCGCAGGCCAATCAGGCGGTGTTCCTGGCGCTGCTGCAGCCCGGCGACGCCATCCTGGGCATGAGCCTCGCGGCCGGCGGCCACCTCACGCATGGCGCCGCGCCGAACCTTTCGGGCAAGTGGTTCCGCGCCGTGCAGTATGGCGTCCGCGCCGATACGGGCCTGCTCGACTACGAGGAGCTGGAGCGCCTCGCCCGCACCGAGAAGCCGCGCATGATCATCGCCGGCGGCTCCGCCTATCCGCGCGCCATCGACTTCGCCCGCATCCGCAAGGTGGCGGACGAGGTCGGCGCCTGGTTCTTGGTGGACATGGCGCACTATGCCGGGCTGGTCGCGGCGGGCGTCTATCCCACGCCGCTGCCGCACGCCCACGTGGTGACGACGACGACGCACAAGACATTGCGCGGCCCACGCGGCGGCATGATCCTGTCGAACGACCTCGACCTCGGCAAGAAGTTCAACTCGGCCGTGTTCCCAGGACTGCAGGGCGGTCCGCTGATGCATGTGATCGCCGGCAAGGCGGTGGCGTTCGGCGAGGCGCTGCGCCCGGAGTTCCGCATCTACCAGCGCGCCGTGGTCGACAACGCCCGCATGCTGGCCGAGACGCTGATGGAGCAGGGCTGCGACATCGTCACCGGCGGCACCGACAGCCACCTGATGCTGGTCGACCTGCGGCCCAAGGGCGTGACCGGCAAGACGGCGGAGGCCAGCCTGGAACGCGCGCACATCACCGCCAACAAGAACGCCATCCCGTTCGACCCGGCCAAGCCCGCGATCACCTCAGGCATCCGCCTAGGAACCCCGGCCGCGACCACCAGAGGTTTCGGCACTGCCGAGTTCCGTGAGATCGGCTTGATGATCAACGAGGTGCTGGACGGCTTGTCCCGTTCCAACGACGGCGGCAATCACTTGGCTGAGCAGGCGGTGGCGTCGCGGGTACAGGCGATGTGCGCCCGCTTCCCGATCTATCCGGCCATGCTGGGAGGCCATACCGGACCCTGAGCCATGCGCTGCCCGTTCTGCGGCCACGATGACACCCAGGTGAAGGATAGCCGGCCCACGGATGATGGGTCGGCGATCCGGCGCCGGCGGTTCTGCGGCGGCTGCGGGCAGCGGTTCACCACGATCGAGCGCGTGCAGCTGCGCGAGCTGACGGTCTTGAAGGCGGATGGCCGCCGGGTGCCGTTCGACCGCGAGAAGCTGGGCCGGTCCATCCGCATCGCGTTGCGCAAGCGCCCGGTGCAAGAGGAACGGCTGGAGCGCATCGTGAACGGCATCGTCCGCCAGCTTGAAGCGACGGGGGAGAACGACATCCCAAGCAAGCAGCTAGGCGAGCTGGTGATGGAGACGCTCAAGGAGGTGGACGCCGTCGCCTATGTCCGCTTCGCCAGCGTATATCGCGACTTCCGCGAGGCAAAAGACTTCGAGACCTTCCTGGGCTCGCTGGACGAGCCTACATAGCGGTCGATGAGCGAACCTAATGCAAAGGATGGGGAACACATGCGCGCCGCCTTGGCGCTCGCCCGGCGCGGGCTGGGCAGCACATGGCCCAACCCGGCTGTGGGATGCGTTCTGGTGCGGGAAGGCCGGGTTGTCGGCCGTGGCGTGACTGCGCCGGGCGGGCGGCCGCACGCAGAGGTGATCGCGCTGGCGATTGCCGGCGACCAGGCTCGCGGCGCCACCGCCTATGTGACGCTGGAGCCTTGCAGCCACCATGGACAAACGCCGCCCTGCGCCGACGCGTTGGTTTCGGCCGGTGTGGCGCGTGTGGTGGTGGCGTTTGCTGATCCAGATAAGCGGGTCGATGGCGCCGGCATCGCAGTATTGCGGGCAGCGGGGACAGACGTCTCCGTCGGCCTGCTTTCGGCCGAGGCGCAGTTGCTGCAAGCCGGCTTCCTATCGCGGGTCGGCCTTGGGCGTCCGATGGTGACCTTGAAACTGGCCAGCACGCTCGACGGACGCATCGCGACCCGTACGGGAGAAAGTCGGTGGATCACCGGGCCTGAGGCACGTCGGGCGGCGCATGCGTTGCGCGGCCAGCATGACGCGGTACTGGCCGGCGTCGGCACGGTGCAGGCCGATGACCCGGACCTCACCTGCCGCATCCCTGGCTACCGCAAGACGCCTGATCTGCGCCTCGTGGTGGACAGCCGCTTGCGCACCCGGCTGACCTCGCGCGTGGTGGCGACCGCGGCGGCCGTGCCGACCTGGTTCCTGCACCGTCCCGATGCCGACCCGGATCGGGTTCTGGCGTTGAAACAGGCCGGTGCGCGGTTGATCGAGGTCGCCGGTGCGGAACACGGCGTGGACCTCACGACAGGGCTGCAGGCGTTGGGTGCTGTGGGTCTGACCCGGGTATTGGTCGAGGGAGGCGCGCAGATCGCCGCAGCGTTGCTGCGCGCCGGGCTGGTGGACCGCGTCGCCTGGTTCCACGCGCCCGCCGTCATGGGCGGGGATGGCTGGCCGGCGGCGCAGGCGTTCGGCACAACCACGCTGGACGGGATGCCGCGCTTCCTACGTGTAGACTCGCGGCCGTTGGGAGATGACATGCTGACCGAGTTTCACCGGAACGAAATTGGCCGGGCCGCCTGATGTTCACCGGAATCGTAACAGCGATGGGCGAGGTGCGCAGCCTGCGGCCCATTGGTGATGGGCAGGACATGCGGCTGGTGATCGCCGCCCCTTGGGCCGATACCGGCAGCATCGCCGTCGGCGCCTCGATCGCTTGCGGCGGATGTTGCCTGACCGCGGTCGAGGTCGGCCTGGATTGGTTCGCGGTCGAGGTCTCCGGCGAAACGCTGTCAAAGACCAAGCTGGGCGGCTGGACGGTCGGCAGCCGCATGAACCTCGAACGTTCGCTGCGGGTTGGCGACGAACTCGGCGGCCACATCGTGTCCGGCCATGTCGACGGCCTCGGTGAGGTGCGGTCGGTGACGCCGGAGAACGGCTCATGGCGGGTGCAGATTGATGCTCCGCGCGAGCTGTCCCGCTTCATCGCCACCAAGGGCAGCGTCTCCGTCGATGGGGTTTCGTTAACAGTCAACGACGTGGAGCACAGCGTATTCGGCGTCAACGTCATCCCGCATACTTGGGCCGTGACAACGTTGGGTCAGCTCGAGGCCGGGCAGCCGGTGCATATCGAGATCGACATGCTGGCGCGCTATGTCGCGCGCTTGGCGGAGGTTCCATGAAGGTGAAGGTTCCATGAGGTCGGCGACCCTTTCCGACTACCTGTGCAGCGCCGCCGAGCTGATCGAGGAGGCGCGGGCCGGACGCATGTTCGTCCTGGTTGATGACGAGGATCGAGAGAATGAAGGCGACCTTGTGATTCCCGCGCAGTTCGTGACGCCGGACGCCATCAACTTCATGGCCCGGCACGCGCGCGGGCTGATTTGCCTGGCGATGACCCGCAGCCGCGTCGAGCAGCTCGGCCTGCCGTTGATGAGCCAGTCGAACAGCACGCGGCATCAGACGGCGTTTACCGTCTCGATCGAGGCGCGCGATGGCGTCACCACCGGGATTTCGGCAGCGGACCGCGCCCGGACCATCAGCGTCGCGATCAATCCGGAAAGCGGGCGCGATAAGATCGTGACGCCGGGACACGTGTTCCCGCTGATGGCACGCGAGGGCGGCACCCTGGTGCGTGCGGGCCATACCGAGGCGGCGGTGGACATCGCGCGCCTTGCCGGGCTCACCCCTGCCGGGGTGATCTGCGAGATCATGAACGACGACGGGACGATGGCCCGGCTGCCGGACCTCGTCGGCTTTGCTCAGCACCATAACCTGAAACTTGGCACGATCGCTGACCTTATCGGCTACCGCCGCCGTACCGAACAGCTGGTGCAGCGCGTGCAGCAAGGCATTCTGCACCACGCTGAAGGCGGCGAGTGGAACCTGAGCGTCTACGCCAACACCGTTGATTATGCAGAACACTTGGTGCTTATCAAGGGCGATTTGACCGGGCCGCAGCCGGCGATGGTGCGTATGCACGCAGTCGATCTTATCAGCGACATGCTGGGCGGGCCGCACTGGTCCACGCTGTATGGAGCGATGCGGATGATCGCGTCCGAGGGTCGGGGCGCCGTCGTGCTGATCCGCGACACCAGGCCGACCGCGATATCTGAACGCGTCGGCGCGATGAAGGTCGACGTGCGGCCGCAGCCCTTCTTGCGGGACTACGGGATCGGGGCGCAGATCCTGCTGGACCTCGGAGTGCATGAGATGATCCTGCTGTCCAACACGCATCGGACCGTGGTCGGGCTTGAGGGTTATGGCTTGAACATTGTTGAGCAGCGGCCGATCGACGGCGCTCCGGCGGAGTAGGAAAGGCGCTATGAGCACCGTCGACGCACCATTGCCCGCAGCCCCCGTCGTGCCCGGCGCTCCGCCACGGCTGCTGGTGGTGCGCGCACCCTATTATCGTGAGGTCGTCGACGGCATGATGGCCGGGGCCGCGCGTATCCTGGGCGACGCGGGCGCCGTGCATGACGTGCTGGACGTGGCCGGTGCGTTCGAACTTGCCCAGGCGATCCGGCTGACGCTGCGCGGGTCCGCACGGTTCGACGGCTTCATCGCGCTAGGCTGCATCGTTCGCGGGGAGACCGACCATTATGACCATATCTGCCGCGAAAGCATGGCTGGCTTGATGCAGGTTGCATTGCAGTATGGCTTGGCGATGGGCACCGGGCTGCTCACCGTGCACGACATCGGACAGGCGATTGCCCGGTCCGGCCCGGACGGCCACAACAAGGGCGCCGAGGCCGCATCGGCGGCATTGCGGCAGATCGCAGTCGCGCGCCAGATGGGAGCAGCTTGATGGCCCGGTCTGCCCGCCCGCCGAGCCGTCCGCGCACCGCGTCCCGCGTCGCCGCAGTGCAGGCGCTGTTCCAGAGCGAGCAGGGCGGCGAGACGGCTGAGACGGTGATCGAACAGTTCGTGCGGCATCGTCTCGGCGAGATGCCGGGCCCGGAGCATCTGGGCGGCGGCGGTTTCGAAGAGGGCCGCGTTCCGGATGCGCACGTGCCGCTGTTCACCCAGATCGTACGCAGGGCGGTGCTGCAGCAGGACCGGTTGGACGCCCTGATCGCCGCGGCACTCCCAGCCGACTGGCCGATGACTCGGCTGGACCCGGTGCTCCGCGCTCTGTTGCGTGCCGGCGGGGCGGAGCTGTCCATGGTCGACGGCCCGCCCGCCCGCGTCGTGATCAACGAATACCTGGACGTCGCGCACGGCTTCTTCACCGGCGAGGAACCCCGCATGGTCAACGGCTTGATGGATCGCCTTGCGCGGGACCTGCGGCCCGGCGATTTCCCGGCGGAGGCGGCCCACGTAACTTGAGAGCGGACTATGACCGAGGCTGGCCCACCCGCCGAATTCAGCCTGATCGCGCGGCACTTCCGCCCGCTGGCCGGCCCTGGGTCGCTCGATCTGTTGGACGACGGTGCGTTGCTGGATCCGCCGCCGGGTCGCCAACTGGTGTTCACGTCGGATGCTATGGTCGCCGGCGTTCACTTTCTGCCGGATGATCCCGCCGATTCCATTGGGGCCAAGCTGCTCCGGGTCAACCTTTCGGACCTTGCCGCGATGGGGGCGACTCCGCTGGCCTATCTGATGACCGTTTCGGCGCCTCGGGATACCGGCGACGCCTGGTTTGCGGCGTTCGCCGCCGGGCTGGCGCGGGATCAGGCCCGGTTCGGCATCACGCTGCTGGGCGGGGATACGACGGCGACGCCTGGGCCGATGACGCTGTCGCTGACCGCGATCGGCCATGTCGCGCCCGGCGCTGCACTGCGCCGTATCGGCGCGGTGGTGGGCGATGATGTTTGGGTAACAGGCACGATCGGCGATGGCGCGCTGGGACTGTTGGCGTTGCAGGGCAAGGTTGCCGACATCGATGGCTGGTTAGCCCAGCGCTACCGTATGCCGCAGCCACGGCTCGGGATGGCGCTGCATGGCGTGGCGTCGGCCTGCATGGATGTCTCCGACGGACTGGTGCAGGACCTGGGCCATCTGTGCCGCGCGGCCGGGCTCGGGGCCGTGATCGAAGCTGGGCTGGTGCCGCGGTCGCCTGCGGCGCTGGCGGTAGGGCAGGCCTGGCTGGCAACCTGCCTGACGGGCGGTGACGATTACGAACTGGTCATGGCGGTGCAGCCAGGCCGGGCCGGGCTGCTTACGGCTGCCGCGTCGGCGATAGGGTGTCGCGTGACCCGGATCGGACAGTTCGAGATTGGAAGCCAAGTCCGGGTTTTGGATAGCTCGGGGGCGTCAATCAGCCTAGATCGGCCAGGATGGAGCCACTTCTAAAGGCTATAGCCCGGTGTTCGTCGCGGCGCCGCTGCCGCCTGGCGTGGATCGCGATCCACTCGCTGGACCGCCGGTGCTGAACTTGCCAACGTTGCCGAGCAGTTGCTGCATGAACGAGGCCTCGCTGCCCGGGGAGGGGGTCGCACGGCTGACGATGGACACGTCCTTGCTGTCGTCCTGGTTCAGGTGCTTGACCTCACGAAGGACGCCGGCCTGGTCGAACGTCAGCACCGCGACGTCCTGCGCCAGGACACCGGGCAGTCGGCCGACTCGGGTGCGCGTCGTCTCGCTGATATAAATCCAGGTGTTGTCGTCGAAGGTGGCCCGTGTGGTTGGCGAACCCAGCAGCGAGGTGACATCAGCTCGGGTCGAAGTGCCGGGCACCAATTCTTTAAGCTGATCGGCATCCACATGGTTGCCGCGCAACTGCCGCGGCGCATCTATGGCGCTGCAGGCGGACGCAACGAGTAAAAGCAGGACGGGCAGGAGGCGCACGCTTGGATCCAATCTGGACGGTGCATCAGGCCGACGCGGCGCAGGGCGCATTGATCGGTTGGGCTTGACGCCTATTTCTGACGGGTGTCATGTCCGTCGAGCCTTGTCAATCTGGCGAGTACGCCCGGCGGGAACAAATGAGGGTTGGATGGCATTCCTAGGTTTGTTCGGACGCAAGCGGTATGAGCGTGCAGGATTCGAGCTTTATACCTCCGCGGTGCAGGCCGCCCGTGACCCCTACATCTTTGAAACGCTGCGTGCGCCGGATACTTTGGACGGTCGCTTTGACGTTATCGGATTGTATGTCTTCCTCATGGTGAACCGGCTGCATGCCGAGTCGGAAACCGGGAAGGATTTGGCTCAGGCGGTGTTCGACGCGATGTTCTCCGACATGGACATCAACCTGCGCGAGATCGGCGTCAGCGACATGAGGGTGGGCAAGCGGATGCGGGCGATGTGGGAAGCGTTCAACGGCCGCTCTGCCGCGTATGCAGCCGCATTGACTGCCGGAGACATGGCGGCGCTGACCGAGGCGGTGGCCCGCAATGTTTGGCGCGGCCAAGCGCCCGAGGGCTCGGCAGCCGCCTTGGCAGCATTGATGCAGGATCAGGCGGCGCACCTGCGCGCGCAGCCGATCGCGGCGCTTGTGGCCGGAAAGGTGAACTTTCGGCCGGCCCGGATCGCAGCATGAACCCTGAACTCTCTCGTCCGGTGGCGCTTGACCGTATTGGGCCGCTAGGGACGTCTTTGACCGTCGAGGCGGGGACCGATGAACTGCCGGCGATCGCGGCCCGTTTGCGCGTGGTGGCGCTGGCCAACCTGCATTGCACGTTCAAGCTGCGTCGTGTCGGTGGAACCACCATTGAGGCAGAGGGGACTTTGCGTGCCCGGGTGACGGAGATCTGCGTCGTCACGCTCGACGAGTTTGACCATGACGTGAATGAGGCTTTCACCGTTCATTTCGTGCCAACCGGCTCCGAGGATGATGATCCCGATCCGGAGGCGATCGATCAAATTCCGTTTGAAGGCGGCTCAATCGACGTCGGTGAGGCGGCGGTGGAGCAGCTTGCTTTGGCACTCGATCCCTATCCCCGCAAGCCCGGCGCTGCGTTGCCGAGGGATCTTACAGCCGAACCGGACGGTCCGTTTGCTGCATTGTTGGCCGCGCGCGCGCGGGAGTAGGCCGTCGTTCACAGCCCCAGTCTTGCGGCTTAGGTGCAGCTCTGCTAAATTGCGCGGCTCGTTATTGACCTTAATGATCCCAGTGCGCCGCAGATTTGCCGCGCGCAATTTAGCCCGGAGGGGCGCTGTCCCATGGCCGTTCCCAAGAAGAAGACCTCCCCATCCCGTCGCGGGATGCGGCGCAGCCATGACGCGCTGCGGACCGAGGCCCACGCTGAATGCTCCAATTGCGGCGAGCTGAAGCGGCCGCACCATCTGTGCAGCCATTGCGGCCATTACGACGGCCGTGAGGTTGTCGCCGCCGGCAAGGCGCTCAAGGGCGCTGTCCGCGTCTGACTGACCCTGGCGTGCCGCTAGGCCGCTCGGGCCCTATGCTATGACCGAACTGTTCAACTTGGCCATCGACGCCATGGGGGGCGACCACGCACCGGCCATGGTGCTCGACGGCCTTGCCATCGCGGCGGAACGGCATCCGTCGGCGCGCTTCCTGCTGGTCGGCGATGAGGCGCAGCTGACGCCCTTGGTCACCAGGTGCAAGCGCGTCCAGGCGTCCTGCACGATCCGGCACGCACCGGAAAGCATTCCGAGCGAGATGAAGCCGACGGCGGCGCTGCGGGTGCGCGGCTCGTCGATGCGCATCGCGATTGACGCCGTGGCGGGCGGCGAGGCCTCGGGCGTGGTCTCGGCCGGCAACACTGGGGCGTTGCTGGCGCTGGCAAAGATCGTGATCAAGACCCTGCCCGGGATTGACCGCCCGGCCATGGCGGCGATCGGGCCCTCGGCGCGCGGCGACGTTGTGATGCTCGACCTCGGGGCCAACGTCCAGTGTGACGCCCGCAACCTTGTCGAGTTCGCCATCATGGGCGACGTGTTCGCACGGACGGTGCTCGGGCTGACTGCCCCGACCATCGGGCTGCTTAATGTCGGGTCTGAGGAGCTGAAGGGCGACGAGCGCGTCCGCCAGGCCGCCGACATCTTGCGTGCAAGCCATATTGCACCGCAATTCCATGGTTTTGTGGAGGGGCATGACATTGCTGCTGGAACCACGGACGTGATCGTGACGGACGGGTTCACCGGGAACGTCGCATTGAAGACAGGGGAGGGCGCCCTCAAGCTGATCGGCGACCTGCTGAAGCAGATCTTCCGCAGCAACCTGATGGCGAGGCTCGCCTACCTGCTGGTCCGTCCGGGGCTCGACCGCATGAAGCTGTGGCTGGACCCGCGGCGTTACAACGGCGCGGTCATGCTGGGACTGAACGGCGTAGTGGTGAAGTCGCATGGCGGCACGGATGCGGAAGGGTTCGCACACGCGGTGGACGTGGCGATGGACATGGTCGTGCACCGGTTCAACGACAGAATCCGCGACGGCCTGACCCGGATTGAGGAGCTGAAGACCGACAAGGGCGGCCCTCAGCTTTTGGCGGCAGTCTGACGCCCGTGGCGCTGCGCGCTGTAATCGCCGGTGTCGGCGGCTACCTGCCGAAGCGGATCGTGAGCAACGACGAGCTTTCCCGCCGTATCGACACGTCCGATAGCTGGATCCAGGAGCGTACCGGGATCAAGCAGCGCCATATCGCCGGGCCAACCGAGACTTGCGCCTTCATGGGGGCGCGTGCGGCGGAGGCGGCGCTTGCGGCTGCGGGCTGTGCTCCAGGCGATGTCGACGCCGTCATCCTGGCGACGGCCACGCCGGACCAGGCCTTTCCCGCGACGGCACTCCGCGTGCAGGCGGATCTCGGGATCACGCGCGGATTTGGCTTTGACGTGTCTGCTGCATGCACGGGTTTCGTATATGCGCTGTCGATCGCGGACGCGATGATCCGGGTTGGGCAGGCCACCGGCGTGCTGGTGATCGGCAGCGAGGTTTATTCGAGAATAATGAACTGGGACGACCGGGGCACCTGCGTGCTGTTTGGCGACGGCGCTGGTGCGGCCTTTATACGGGCTGGCACGGACCAAGACGGCGCGCGCGGCATCCTGTCCACCCATTTGCATGCGCAGGGAACCTTGGCTGACCTGCTCTATGTCGACGGTTCGGTCGGCCAGCCGGAGCGGCCGGGCTATCTCGTGATGAACGGGCGTGAGGTGTTCCGGCATGCCGTTGTGAAACTGGCAGCGGTTGTCGATGAGGCCCTCGCCGCCAACGGGCTCACCCACGCCGACATCGATTGGCTGGTGCCGCATCAGGCCAACCGCCGGATTATCGACGCTATGGGCCGCAAGCTTGCGCTGCCGGCCGAGCGCGTCGTGGTGACAGTGGAACGGCACGCGAATACTTCGGCCGCTTCGGTTCCGCTCGCATTGGCAGAAGCTTGCAATGACGGGCGGATCAGGCGTGGCGACCTCGTTGTATTGGAGGCGCTCGGCGGCGGCATGACCTGGGGTTCGGCGCTCATACGTTTTTAGATGCAGCTTTTCGGGCGCGCGACTTTGAGGCGCGGGCGCAACAGTTTTGGGATAATTGTTTAAGGTCAGCACCTTCGCTTGACGCGTAGTCAGGCCATGCATAGCGTGAGGTGATGAACACCGTGACGCGAGCGCAACTGGCCGAAACCATCTACGCGCAGGTCGGACTGTCCCGCAACGACTCGGCTGACCTGCTCGAGACGGTGCTTGAGCGGATGTCGCGGGCGTTGGAAGCCGGCGACTCCGTGAAGATCAGCGGTTTCGGCACATTCTCGGTGCGTCAAAAGGGTCGTAGACTTGGACGGAACCCCAAGACCGGCATAGAAGTGCCGATCTTGCCGCGCCGGGTGCTGACCTTCCGGCCAAGCCAGGTATTGAAAGCCCACGTTAACGGCACAGCCGTTCCGGTGAGCGATGACGAATGAATGAGGCCGATGACCTGCCGGCGGACGACCTTGGGCCAGACGAGGCGATGTTGAACGCTGGCTTAGCCGCAGATGACAGCCGCCCGCGGGCCAAGAAGGCGCCCAATGCTTTTCGCACAATCAGCGAAGTCGCGGACGAGCTTCATATCCCACAGCATGTCCTGCGGTTTTGGGAAACGAAGTTCCATCAAATCAAACCATTAAAGCGCGGCGGTGGGCGTCGCTACTATCGCCCGGATGACATCCTGTTGCTGCGCCGCATCTCAGACCTGTTATATATTCAGGGTTACACGATCAAGGGAGTGCAGCGATTGTTGCGAGAGGGCGGAGGCCAGTTGTCCGAGGACATTCCACCCGCGAACGCCGCCGAGCGCGCCGCCGCGCAAGCCGAACAGGCGGTGGTGCCGGTGACGGAATCACTCGACCTTACGGGCCCCACACCAGTGCCCGGACCGGACGAGGCTGCCCGCCTACGGGCTGTGCTGCAGCATACGCTTGATGAGTTGGTTGCACTCCGGAGCCTGCTGAACTGACCGGGACCCGCTGCACCGAGCGTGCGTTGCAGTGATGGCGACGGCCTGCTAGACTCGTATTGCGTCGGAGCGTAGCGCAGCCTGGTAGCGCATCAGTCTGGGGGACTGGGGGTCGTGGGTTCGAATCCCGCCGCTCCGACCAATCTTTAAACCGTTAAATGGGCAACAGGATCGTTGCTACCGCCTGGGCTGCAATGCCCTCGCCACGGCCCGGAAAACCAAGTCTTTCGGTCGTCGTCGCCTTCACTGAAATTCGGTCGGGCTCCACGCCCAGCAGCTTGGCCAGTCTCACCTGCATGGCAGTGGCATGGGGCGTGATCTTCGGCTGCTCGCAGATCAGCGTGACGTCGGCATTGGCCAGGCGGCCGCCACGCGCGGCGATACGCCCGGCGGCGTGCATCAGGAAGCGTGCGCTGTCGGCGTCCTTCCAGGTCGCCTCGCTGGGTGGGAAATGCCGGCCAATGTCTCCCTCCGCCAGCGCGCCATAGATTGCGTCGCACAGCGCGTGCATGCCCACGTCGGCGTCGGAGTGCCCGGCCAGGCCCAGCGCATGGGGTATCACGATACCGCACAGCACCAGCGTTCGACCCGCCGTGAGCGCATGCACGTCGAACCCGGTGCCGACACGGGGGTGCAAGACAGGCGTGAGGATACGTTCGAGCCGCACGATATCCTCCGGAAAAGTCAGCTTGATGTTGTCCTCAGCGCCGGGCACCAGCTCCACAGCGAGGCCGGCGTGCTCCAGCAATGAGGCGTCGTCCGTCAGGCCCGGCAGCGAGGCATGCTGACGATGCAACGCCAGAAGATCGGAGAAGCGGAATGCCTGCGGTGTCTGGGCCCGGAACAGGGCCTCCCTGGAAACGGTCGCGTCGATAAGCCTGCCCTGCGCTCGTTTCAGCGTATCCGCGACCGGCACAGCCGGGATCGCGCCTGGCACGCGAGCCAAGGTCGCCAGCAGCGCAGGAATGGTATCGGCTGGCACGTAGGGGCGTGCGGCGTCGTGGACCAGCACCACGTCAGGGTTGAACGGCGCCAGTGCTTCGAGCCCGGCACGCACGCTGTCCTGACGCCCAGCGCCGCCGGGCACGATTGGGAGATGCGCCAGACCCTCCAATGCCGCGCCGAGCAAGGCCGGGTCACCGACCGGCTGCAGCAGCTCCACAAAGGGAAGCAGGCAATCGGCTGCCCAGCGCACGATGGGCTTGCCGGCGACCTCCACATACTGTTTCGGCTGGCCAGCCCCGAACCTTGAGCCGAAGCCTGCAGCGACAAGGATGGCGGCAACACGCATCTCAGATGCAATGGCGGTGCGTCAGCATTGCGTCAACCCGTTCAATTAGCGTGGTCTATGATTGCGCGTGGCGCAGCGCAGCGGTAGTTTGCCCAAATCATGGGCAACCCAAATACCACAGGCCTGGTCGGCCCAATATCTCTCGGATCAGGACGTTACGCGGTGCGCCTCGACGTGCCGGTTATCCTTGCGCCGATGTCGGGCGTCACCGACCTGCCATTCCGGCGTTTGGCGAAGCAGCAAGGCGCCGGCCTCGTCGTGTCAGAGATGATCGCATCCTGGGCCATGGTGCGGGAGAACCGCGTGACACTGCGAATGGCGGAGGTCGACGGCTGCGGTGGCCCCAGCGCGGTCCAGCTTGCCGGCTGCGATCCCGCCGCTATGGCCGAGGCTGCGCGCATCGCCGTCGGTCATGGCGCCGATCTGATCGACATCAACTTCGGCTGTCCGGTGAAAAAAGTCGCTGTGGGGCAGGCCGCCGGGTCCGCGCTGATGCGGGACGAGATCGCGGCAGCCCGCATCCTGGAGGCCACCGTCCAGGCCGTGCCAGTCCCAGTGACGCTCAAGATGCGTATGGGCTGGGATCACGCTAACCTAAACGCCCCCAATTTGGCGCGGATTGCCGAGGCGTCCGGCATTCAGATGGTAACGGTGCATGGACGGACCCGGCAGCAGTTCTACACCGGCACAGCCGACTGGCGTTTCATCGCACGTGTGAAGGCGGCGGTCGGGCTGCCGGTGATCGCCAATGGCGACATCCTGACCGAGGACGACGCCGCTGAGGCGCTGCGCCAATCCGGCGCGGACGGCGTGATGATCGGTCGCGGCTGCTATGGCCGGCCCTGGTTCCCGGCCCTGGTCGCGCGTTTCCTTATGACTGGCCTGCGGCAGGCCGAACCGCCGCTTGCGGAGCAGAAGGCCACGATGCTGCAGCACTATCATGCCATGCTGCGGCATTTCGGCGAGGACGCCGGAGTGCGGGTCGCGCGCAAGCATCTGTCCTGGTATTCACGCGGCCTGTTTGGCTCTGCGGAGTTCCGTGCCGCCGTAAACAAGCTCTCAACGCCTGCAGCGGTAGAGGCATTGATCGACGGCTTCTTCGATCCGTTGATCGACCACAACGCCGCCCGGATGCTGGAAGCGCCGGCTGGGGCGCTCGCCGCATGAAGGGAGCACTGACGCGGGGGCGCCTGGCGCTCGTAGAGAAGCTGTCGCCGCGATCGGCCCTCGCTTTGCCGATGCCAGTGCAGGTCGACGCACAGGCGATATTGAGCGCGTTGCCGGTGCCGGTCGTGTTGCTGGATGATGAGAACCGGTTCCGCTACGCCAACCAGGCGGCCGAGCAGTTCCTCGGCGTTTCGCTGCTGCAGCTGCGACAAATGACGCTCGCGACGCTGCTGCCGGACGACAACCCGTTATTCGCGCTGCTCTCCCAAGTCAGGCAGCAGGGCACCACCATCTCGGACCATGACCTGACGCTCGAAGGCCCGCGCCTGCATAAGCGTGGGACGACGGTGCAGGCGACGGCCTTGCTCGAGGAGCCTGGCTGCGTGCTGCTGACGCTGCAGGACAGCTCGGCCGCCCGGGCGCTGGACCGCCAAATCATGTTCCGCGGCGCGGCGCGAAGCGTCACCGGTATGTCGGCGATCCTGGCGCACGAGGTGAAGAACCCGCTTTCGGGCATTCGTGGCGCCGCGCAGCTGCTGGAGGCAAGCGTATCCGATGGAGACCGCGAGCTGACGGTGCTGATTCGCGACGAGGCCGACCGCATCCGGGACTTGGTCGACCGCATGGAGGTGTTTGGCGAGAAGCCGATCGAACGCCGCGCCGTGAACATCCACCGCGTGTTGGAACACGTGCGACGGCTCGCCGGCACCGGGTTCGCGGCGCATATACGGATGACGGAAACCTATGATCCGTCGCTGCCGCCTGCCTGGGGCAACCGGGACCAACTCGTGCAGGTCCTGCTCAACCTCGTGAAGAACGCCGCGGAGTCGATAACCGGCGACCCGCAGCTCTCTGAGCGAGGATCGGGCGAGATCGTGCTGACCACCGCCTATCAGCAAGGTATGCGGCTTGCGGTCGCTGGCAGCAATCACCGGGTGCACCTCCCGCTGGTCGTCACGGTCCGGGATAACGGGCCTGGCATCCCCGAGGATATCCGCCCGCATCTGTTCGAGGCGTTCGTGACCAACAAACCATCCGGCAGCGGCTTGGGGTTGGCGCTGGTGGCAAAGATCGTCGGCGACCATGGTGGGCTGATCGAGGTGGACAGCCGGCCGGGCCGGACGGAGTTCCGCCTGTTCCTGCCGGTGCTGACTGAGGCCGAGGGGGACGCACTCTGAAGGATTGTAGATGACCCCGCCCACCGTTCTCGTGGCCGACGACGACCGCTCGATCCGCACGGTGCTGACCCAGGCGCTGGGCCGGTCCGGATACCAGGTACGTTGCACCGGCAACGCCGCCACCCTGTGGCGCTGGGTGGAGGACGGCGAGGGCGACCTCGTGATCACCGACGTCGTCATGCCGGACGAGAACGGGCTCGACCTGATCCCGCGCATCAAGCGTATCCGCCCAGACCTGCGCGTGATCGTCATGAGCGCGCAATCCACGCTGATTACCGCGGTAAAGGCGGCGCAGCGTGGTGCGTTTGAGTATCTTCCGAAACCTTTTGACTTGAAGGAGTTGCTCGCCGTCGTTGGCCGCGCGCTGCAAGCGCCGGCGCCGGCTTCGGACACGCCTGCGGTGGAGCCGCGCGACGCCGAGGAGCGTCTGCCGCTGATCGGCCGCAGCGTCGCGATGCAGGAAATCTATCGCAGCATCGCCCGGCTGACGACGACCGACCTGACCGTCATGGTGAATGGCGAGAGCGGGACGGGAAAGGAGCTGGTGGCACGCGCGCTGCACGACTATGGCCGCCGCCGCACCGGGCCGTTCGTCGCCATCAACATGGCCGCCATCCCGCGCGAGCTGATCGAGAGCGAGCTGTTCGGCCATGAGCGCGGCGCCTTTACCGGAGCGCTCAATCGCAGCCAGGGCCGGTTCGAACAGGCCGCGGGCGGCACATTATTCCTGGACGAGATCGGCGACATGCCAGCCGAGGCGCAGACCCGGCTGTTGCGCGTGCTGCAGGAAGGCGAGTTCACCACCGTCGGCGGCCGGCAGCCGATCCGCGCCAACGTCCGCATCGTCGCCGCGACGCATCGTGACCTGCGCCAAGCAATCCGCGCCGGACAGTTCCGTGAGGACCTGTTCTATCGCCTGAACGTCGTGCCGATCCGGCTGCCGCCGCTGCGTGAACGGCTGGAGGACATTCCCGTGCTGGCCCGGCATTTCCTGGACAAGGCGCGGGAAAGCGGCCTCCCGGCGAAGTCGCTGGATCAATCGGCCGTCGAGCGCCTGCGCCAGCATCGCTGGCCCGGCAACGTGCGTGAGCTGGAGAATCTCATGCGGCGCCTGGCAGCGCTGTATGCCCAGGAGACCATCACCGACGAGGTTATCAGCGTCGAGCTGATGGAGAACGGGGTCGACGCCGAGCAGTCACACAGCTCCGGCAGCCCCGAGCCGCTGGCGCTGGCGGTCGAGCGGCATATCCGGCAATTTCTGGCAGCCAGCCGTGACGGGATGCCGATGCGCGACATCTATGACCAGGTTATCGCCGAGGTGGAGCGTCCGTTGATCCAGATGACCCTGTCGGCCACACGCGGCAACCAAATCAAGGCGGCGTCCATGCTGGGACTGAACCGCAACACGTTGCGCAAGAAAATACGCGACTTGGACATCCCGGTCGTGCGCGGGATTGGCTAGGCATGAATGCATCCAGCAAGCCGGAGGCGCTGCGCCCGGCGGGTCCAGAGCCGCCGCGCCGGTCATTGGTGCGCCGCGTGACGGATGCATTGCTCGGCAAGGTGATCACGCTGCTGCTCGCGGCCTTCGCCCTGGCATTGGGTGTCTCGACATTTGCGATGATGTCCGGCGGGGTGTCGCTCTCGCCGAACCTGATGTTCGCGTTGGTGCTGGCAAACCTGGTCGTCGTGCTGCTGCTGGGCGCAGTGCTGGCCGGGCGGATCACCCGCGTTTGGGTGGAACACCGGCGCGGGTCGGCTGGGTCACGGCTGCACGTACGGCTGGTTTTGCTGTTCAGCGTGGTCGCGGTGACCCCGGCCATCGTCGTTGCCGTGTTCGCGACCATCTTTTTTAATCTCGGCATCCAGTCCTGGTTCAATGACCGCGTGCGTACGGCGTTGAACGAGGGGCTCGAGGCATCGCGCGGCTACCTCGAGGAGCACCGCAACAACATCCGGGCCACCGCCTTGGGCATGGCGAACGACCTGGCGCGGGACGGCCATTTCCTAGCGAACGATCCCTATACGTTCGGCCAGATCCTGCAGACGCAGACGGTGCTGCGCGGCCTGACCGAGGCGATCATCTATGAGCCGGTAACGGGCCTCGTGGTCGCGGGCGTCGGGCCGATGTCGGGCTTCGGCGTGGAGCCCGCGCCCACCGAGGCGACGGAGCTGGCCAAGACCGGCGACGTCGCTGTGTTGGGATCGCCCGACGAGAGCCGGGTGCGGGCCGTGGTCCAGCTCAACTCTACCCCAAGCCTGATGCTGCTGATCGGCCGGCCGGTGGACCCGCAAATCCTGGATCACATGTCGCGGACCGAGCAGGCGGTGGCCGAATACAAGCAGTTGGACGAGAACCGCTCAGGATTGCAGGTAACGTTCGCGCTGATCTTTGCGCTGGTGGCGCTGCTGGTGCTGTTTGCAGCCGTGCTGATCGGATTGGTGCTCGCGAACCAGATCGCGCGGCCGGTCGGACGGTTGATCTTGGCCGCCGAGCGGGTGCGGGCGGGAGATCTGTCGGTGCGGGTGCCCGAAATTCAAAGTGAGGACGAGGTCGCCGGCCTATCGCGCGCATTCAATCGCATGACTGGTCAGTTGGCGGCGCAGCGAACCGAGCTGATGGACGCTTATGGCCAGATCGACGAACGGCGGCGGTTTACCGAGACGGTGCTGGCGGGCGTGTCCGCCGGGGTGATCGGATTGGATGCATCCGGGCATATCGAGCTGCCGAACCGGGCAGCAAGCGAACTCGTCGGCATGGACCTGATGGCGGCGATCGGCTTGCCGCTGGGACACGTTGTGCCGGAGTTCGCGGCTTTGCTGGGCGAGGTGGATGAGCAGCCGGAGCGCGCGCGGACCGCCGAGGTGCTGATCGGGCCGCCATCGCGGCGGCGCACCCTGTTGGTGCGGATCGGCACCGATCTGCGTGGCGGGCGTCCGGATGGCTATGTCGTGACGTTCGACGACATCACCGAGCTGCAGTCGGCGCAGCGCCAGGCCGCCTGGGCCGACGTGGCCCGGCGGATCGCGCATGAGATCAAAAACCCGCTAACGCCAATCCAGCTCTCGGCGGAGCGGCTGAAGCGGCGCTTCTCCAAGGAGATCACCTCCGACCCGGACACGTTCGTGCAGTGCGCCGATACGATCGTGCGCCATGTCGGCGACATCGGCCGCATGGTCGATGAGTTCTCGGCGTTCGCTCGCATGCCGCAGCCGGTGCTGCGGCCTGAGGACGCCGGCCGCATCGCCCGGGAAGCGCTCGTGCTGCAGCGCAGCGCCCGGCCGGAGATCGTCTGGACCACCGATATCCCGGAGCGCGGGCCCATGACGATATGCGACCGCCGCCTGGTCGGCCAGGCGCTGACCAACCTGCTGCAGAACGCGGCCGATGCGGTGGCGATGCGCCCGCGGTCCCCGGGCCAGCCGCTAGGCCATATCGGCGTCTCGGTCCATTCGGCCGGGGGCAGGGTAACGCTCCAGGTGCGGGATGACGGCGTCGGCCTGCCGGATACCGATCGCGAAAGCCTGACCGAACCCTATGTGACCCATAAGCCAAAGGGCACCGGGCTCGGATTGGCGATCGTGAAGAAGATCATGGAGGACCACGGCGGCAGCCTGGCGCTCGATGATCGCGCCGACGGACCCGGCGCAAGTGCGACATTGTCCTTGCCGCTATTGGTGGCCGAACCGGTAAAGGCTTAGCTATGGCAAACGAGATCCTGATCGTCGACGACGAGCCCGACATCCGCATGCTGATCGAAGGCATCCTGGAGGACGAAGGCTACGCCGTCCGTCAAGCCGGCGACTCAGACACGGCCCTGGCCGCGTTCAAGATGCGGCGCCCCTCGCTCGTGATCCTCGACATCTGGCTGCAGGGATCGCGGCTCGACGGCCTCGGCATCTTGAAAGCCCTGCTGTCGGAGGAGCCGCATGTCCCCGTGGTCATGATTTCCGGCCACGGCACCATCGAGACGGCGGTCGCGGCGATCCAGCTCGGCGCCTATGATTTCATCGAGAAGCCGTTCAAGTCGGATCGCCTGCTGCTGATCATTCGCCGGGCGCTGGAGGCTGCGCGGCTGGCGCAGGAGAATGCCGAACTGCGGCTCCGCGCCGGGTTCGAGTCCAACCTCACCGGGCATAGCTCGGCAATCACGTCGTTGCGCGCCGCGGTGGAGCGCGTGGCCCCAACGGGTTCGCGTGTGTTGATCAGCGGTCCGGCCGGTTCCGGCAAGGAGGTCGTGGCGCGTATGGTGCACAGTCGCTCGCGCCGGGCCGATGGACCGTTCGTGGCGTTGAACTGTGCTACGCTCAACCCGGCACGCTTCGAGGAGGAGCTGTTCGGCATCGAAGCTGGGTCCGATTCGCTGGCGATGCCGCGCCGCGCCGGCGTGCTCGAACGCGCGCATGGCGGGACGCTGCTGCTGGACGAGGTCTCGGACATGCCGCTCGAAACCCAAGGCAAGATCGTGCGCGCGTTGCAGGACCAAACGTTCGAACGGCTGGGCGGGTCGTCGCGCGTCAAGGTCGACGTGCGGGTGCTGGCCACCACCAACCGCGACCTGCAGGCCGAGATCAGCAGCGCGCGGTTCCGCGAGGACCTGTATTACCGGTTGGCCGTAGTGCCGATCCGCATGCCGAGCCTGAAGGAGCGTCGGGAGGATGTGCCGGATCTCGCGCGGTATTTTCTTGAGCGCTCGGCCGAGACGTCGGGCATCCCTGGCCGGGAGCTGTCGACCGACGCGCTGGCGGCGCTGCAGGCCTACGATTGGCCCGGCAACGTCCGCCAGCTCCGCAACCTGATGGACTGGCTGCTGATCATGGCGCCGGGCGGGCCGTCGGACAGCATCCGGGCGGAGATGCTGCCAGCCGAGATCAGCCAGGGCGCCCCGGCGCTGCTGAATTTCGACCCGACCGCCGACCTGATGGGCTTGCCGCTGCGGGAAGCGCGGGATCTGTTCGAGACCCAATACTTGCAGGCCCAACTGCTGCGGTTTGGCGGCAATATCAGCCGCACGGCCGGGTTCGTCGGCATGGAGCGCAGCGCGCTGCATCGCAAGCTGAAGCAGTTGGGCGTCAACTCCGATGACCGCGGGGCGGCGTGAGCCGAGTCGCCTACGTCAACGGCCGCTACCTCCCGCAGCGCGAGGCGAGCGTCAACGTCGAGGACCGCGGATACCAGTTCGCCGACGGCATCTATGAGGTCGTGCATCTCTATCGCGGCCGGTTCATCGACAGCGATCGCCACCTAGCCCGGCTGGAGCGGTCCTTGGGCGAGGTCCGGATCGCGATGCCGATGTCGCGGGCCGCATTGCTGCATATCCTGACCGAGGTCGCGCGGCGGAACCGGGTGCAGGACGGGCTGCTGTATATGCAGGTGACGCGTGGGGTGGCACGGCGCGACCACGCGTTTCCCACGGACACGACCGCGCCGGCTGTGGTGGTCACGGTCCGGCGCATCCCGCCCTATCCGACCGACGTCGACCGCTGGACGGCGACTGCCATCACCTTTCCGGACCAGCGCTGGGCACGCTGTGACATCAAGTCGACCGGCCTGCTGCCAAACGTGCTGGCACGGCAGGCGGCACGGGAGCAGGGGGCGGTCGAGGCCATCCTGATCGACGCCGCCGGCATGGTGACCGAGGGAGCCGCGACCAGCTTTTGGATCGTGGACGCCGAGGGACGGCTGCGCACCCGGCATTTGGACCAGGGCATCCTGCCGGGCTGCACGCGCGGTGCGTTGCTGGCGATCATGCGGGACGCTGGCGTAACGTTCGACGAACGGGCATTCAGCGAGAGCGAGATGCGTGCGGCGCAGGAGGCGTTCATCACCAGCGCCACCAGCTTCGTAAAGCCGATCGTCGCAATCGACGCCGAGCCTGTCGGCGACGGCCGGGTCGGCCCGGTGACCCGCCAGCTTTTTGCGATGTTTGCCCGACATGTGAACGGCGCATCCAACACCGCATAGGCGGCAATACGGCTGTGCGGGTTGCTTGATCGGAGGGCGTTGCTAGGATCACTCTGCCGGCCCATATGCGGGTTTGCGGCGAGGCCTTTGCGGCACCGGCGAAAAGCTCGGGCCGCAACAACAAAAAGGACACGAACGTGGCCACTGAGAAATCGCAGAATGTTCAAGACGTGTTCTTGAACCATGTGCGCAAGTCCAAAACTCCGGTGACGGTCTTCCTGGTAAATGGCGTCAAGCTCCAGGGCATCATCACTTGGTTCGATAATTTCTCGGTCCTGTTGCGTCGGGACGGGCATACTCAGCTCGTCTATAAGCACGCGATCAGCACCGTTATGCCGGGCGCGCCGATCCAGCTCTTCGACGCGAGCAAGGTGGAAACCGGTGCAATGCAGGAGGCGGACTCTGGCGGTAGCGTCGGCTGAAACCGCAGGGGCGCCGACCCGCGCGGCGGTCGTCCTGCCATGGGAGAAGCCCCATCGGCAGGATGCGTCCCGGGCGGCGGACGCCCAATTGGCCGAGGCAGTTGGATTGGCTGCGTCGATCGGGCTGGTGGTGGTGCACACCGCCATCCCGCCGCTTCGAACCCGGCGATCTGCGACATTGATGGGCCAGGGCCAGGTCGAGACGATTGGCCAGGCGATCAAAGCCGAGGACGTCGCCGTCACCGTCGTGGACGCCCAGCTCAGCCCGGTGCAGCAGCGCAACCTGGAGCGCGCCTGGGACTGCAAGGTCATCGACCGGACCGGCCTGATCCTGGACATCTTCGGGGAGCGTGCGCGCACCAAGGAGGGCGCCATGCAGGTCGAGCTGGCGCACTTGGAATACCAGCGCAGCCGGCTCGTGCGGTCCTGGACCCACTTGGAGCGTCAGCGCGGCGGCTTCGGCTTCCTGGGCGGACCCGGCGAAACGCAGATCGAGGCCGACCGCCGGCTGATCGGCGACCGGATCGTGCGGGTGAGGAAGGACTTGGAGCAGGTGCGCCGCACCCGCGGGCTGCATCGCAGCGCTCGGCAGCGCGTGCCCTATCCGATCATTGCCCTCGTTGGCTACACCAACGCGGGCAAGAGCACGCTGTTCAATGCGCTGACTGGAGCGGAGGTGCACGCGCAGGATCAGCTCTTCGCGACGCTTGATCCGACGATGCGCGGCATGCAACTGCCGTCGCACCGCCGGGTGATCCTGTCGGATACGGTGGGGTTCATCAGCGATCTGCCGACCGAGCTGGTTGCGTCGTTCCGGGCGACCTTGGAAGAGGTGAGCGAGGCCGACATCATCCTGCACGTGCGCGACGTGGCGCATCCCGACAGCGCGGCGCAGCGGGCTGACGTCGTCCAGGTGCTCGGCGGCATGGTGAAGGACGGCGCGCTCGACGTCGATTGGCCGTCCCGTACGATTGAGGTGCTGAACAAGGCTGACCTGGTAGGCGGGCCGGACGCGGTTCCGGCGCGGGAGGGCTGTGTTCCGGTGTCCGCAATCACCGGCGACGGCCTGACCACGCTCTCCGGCGCGATCGACGATCGTATTTCCGCGGGAATGGAGGTTGCGGACTACCTGCTTCCGGCGTCGGACGGCGCCCGCGTGGCATGGCTGTACCAGCACGGCGAGATCATGGAGCGGCGGGACGCAGAGGACGGGGTCCACATGGTTGTCCGCATGCTGCCAGCCGACCGCGCCCGGTTTGAGCGCGGCACTTGAGCGCTGCCGAGTTCGACCCGGCGGAACTCGTACAGTTGGTCCGGGCCGTAGCCCGAACCGAGATCATGCCGCGGTTCCGTAATTTAGCACCGAGCGACGTGCAGGCGAAGTCGGGGCCGCTCGATCTCGTTACGACGGCCGATGAACAGGCGGAACTTCGGCTCGCCACCGGCCTTGGCCGGCTGTTTCCCGGCTGTGTGGTGGTAGGGGAGGAGGCCGCGTCGTGCGACCCTGGATTGCTCACAGCGGTCGCCGACGCGGAACTCTGCTTCGTGGTGGACCCAATCGACGGGACGGCAAATTTCTGCGCCGGGCTGCCGCTGTTCGCCACCATGGTGGCGATGCTGCGCCGGGGCGCGGTCGTGGCGGCGGTGATCCATGATCCCGTAGGCGACGATACCGCGGTGGCAGTGGCCGGGCAGGGCGCCTGGCTGGAGAGCGCTGCCGGCGAACGGACCGCGCTTCGGGTTGCAGCGGCGGCGCCGGTGGCGGAGATGGCCGGCTCGGTGTCCTGGAGATATATGCCGGAGCCGCTGCGGTCGACGGTCTGCCGGAATCTGCCGCGGCTGGCTGCGGCCTGGGACTATCGCTGCGCCGCGCACCAATACCGGATGCTGGCGGCCGGGCACTGCCACTATGTCGTGTTCCATCGCCTGCTGCCGTGGGACCACGCAGCGGGCTGGCTGCTGCACCAAGAGGCCGGCGGCTGGTCGGCACGGCTTGACGGCAGCCCGTATGACCCGGCGCAGACGACCGGCGGCCTGATCTGCACGCCCGACGAGGCGAGTTGGCGCGCGCTGCGGGCGGCGCTGTTCGAAAGCTGAGCTATTCGGACCGCTTCACCGCGATCCAGTGCGCTTCCATCGCTTCCAATGTTGCGTCCGCCGGCGTTTCTCCCGCTGCAGCCAGCCGCTGCTCGACGGCATTGAACCGCCGTGTGAACTTCCGGTTGGCGTGCTGGAGGCAAGCTTCGGGGTCTAGGCCCAGCTTGCGTGCGAGGTTGGCGACCACGAACAGGATGTCACCCAGCTCATCGGCCAGCCGTTCCGGGTTGGCCCTTTCCGAGTCGCTGCCAGGCAGTTCGGCGCGCAGTTCCGCAACCTCCTCATCGAGTTTGTCCAGCACCATGGCGGCGTCGGGCCAATCGAAGCCGACGCGGGCGGCGCGATTGGTGACCTTCAAGGCGCGGGTGAGGGCAGGCAGCCCGGCAGGTATCCCGGCCAAGGTTCCGGTCTCCGCCCGCGCCCGGCGTTCGATCGCCTTCTGTTCCTCCCAGCCCGGTAGGTTCGGCGCGCCAGGCTCGGGCGGGAAGATGTGCGGATGGCGCCGGATCATCTTGTCGGTGATGGCGCGTGCGACGTCCGCAAAACCGAACGCGCCGGCCTCGTCGGCCATTTGGGCGTGATAGACGACCTGGAACAGCAGATCTCCGAGTTCGTCGGGAAGGGCCGTCATGTCGCGCCGTGCGATGGCGTCGGCGACTTCGTAGGCTTCCTCGACCGTGTAGGGCGCGATCGTGTCGAAGCTTTGCGCCTGGTCCCACGGGCAGCCTGAGCTGGGATCGCGAAGTGCTGCCATGAGGTCGAGCAGGCGGGCGATCTCACGTTGGGCTTCACTTTCCATTGCGTGTAGATGCTTTCATTCGCCGACGCTGCAATGCTCGTTCGAGGCTACGGCATACCGGATTTGGACAGGTGTGCCGGAATCGCTGGCAGGAATAAGGCAACTTCCTATGACGCGCCCTGCTCCCTCTCCCTCCGGGAGAGGGTCGGGGTGAGGGTGGTGCAAGCGCCGGGTATTTCTCCTGTTAGACACCCCTCACCCAACCCTCTCCCGCAGGGAGAGGGCTTCAGAAAAGCGATCTCCCTCCACATGCGATAACCCTGCTGGCATGGAGCATTGCCATGGACGGCGACGGTACGCCAACGTATGTCTCAACAGTATTTTGTTACGAAACGATCTTTCCGAGTAAGATCACTCAGGCTGGATAACGCATGTTCGAACAGACCTTCAAGAACATCGATGACGTGCTGTGGAAAGAGGCTGGCTGCACGACCGAGCTGGACTACACCGAGCAGACATCGTGGATACTTTTTCTCAAGTACCTGGACGACCTGGAACAGGGCCGGGCCATGGAGGCCGAGCTGGTCGGCAAGCCGTATGCGTTCATCATCGACGCTGCGTTCAAGTGGTCGGCTTGGGCCGCGCCGAAGCGTGCCGACGGCGGGTTCGACCATGACAACGCGCTGACCGGCGACGACCTGATCGACTTCGTGAACCGGCGGCTGTTCCCGTATTTGCAGGGCTTTAAGCAGCGGGCGACCAGCCCCGACACGATCGAATACAAGATCGGCGAGATTTTCGGCGAGGTGAAGAACCGGTTCCAGAGCGGCTACTCGCTACGCGACGCGCTGGAGCTGGTGGACGAGCTGCGCTTCCAGTCGCAGCGGGAGAAGCACGATGGAGCTTCCAGCATGTCTAGTCGCATAATGCATATTATGGAAACTCGCCACCGTCATGGACCTTCGATATCCAATATCATGCCGTCATGCGCGGGTTCCATGTGCGGCGGCAAGCGTCGCGTCAGCCAGGCCCAATCAACGTCGTAGCCCATGTGCGTCAGCACGACCCGGCGCGGCTTCAGGCGGTCTGTCCATTCCAGAACCTGCTCTAGATTCGCGTGCGTCTTGTGCGGTTGACGCTGGAAACAATCGACCACCCACGTGTCGATGCCGGACAGCGCGTCAAAGGCGCTGTCGTCCAATGTCGCCACGTCGGTCGAATAGCCAAATCTGCCGACGCGTAAACCAAGCGTCGGCAGGAAGCCGTGGTCCTGTTCGAATACCTGGATCTGCATTCCGGCGACTTCGACCGTTTGGCCGGGCTCGATGGCGCGCGGCGTCAGCACCGGACGGAAGAAATATGGCTGGGTCCAGGGCTGGAACGCATAATCGAACCGCTTGTCCAGTTCCGCCAGGGTCCGCGGCGTGGCGAACGCATCGATGGGACGTTTGACCAGCCGGTTAAGAATGCGGACGTCGTCGATCCCGAGGACGTGGTCCGCATGGGCATGGGTGAACAGGATCGCGTCCACCCGTGGCACGCCGCAAGCGAGCAGCTGCATGCGCATATCTGGCGAGGTGTCGACCAGCAGGCGCTCGCCCGTTGGGCTCTCGATAATGATGCTGGACCGTGTGCGGCGGTTGCGCGGCTCGGCCGGGTCGCAGGCGCCCCAATCACCGCGGCCGTCGACACCGCCAATTTGCGGCACGCCTGCGGAGCCGCCGCAGCCGAGGATCGTCACGCGAAGCACGCCTAAGCCGTCACGCTGGGAGCGCAGCGAGTTCCAGCGGAACTGCGCGGGTCCAGCGAAACCAAGTGGTTTGCGCGCCGCAGCCGGGCGAACAGCGTGCGGACATTGCGGGTGGTGAGCGCTGCCAACTCGTCGAACGTCAGCCCGCGGACCTCGGCCAGCGTGCGCGCGCTCTCGACGACGTAGCTGGGTTCGTTGCGTTTTCCGCGATATGGCACCGGGGCCAGGAACGGCGCATCCGTCTCCACCAGCAGCCGCTCGGCCGGCACGTCCCTGGCGATGTCGCGCAGCTCGCCGGATTTGGGGAACGTCACCATGCCGGAAAAGCTGACATAGCCACCCAGCCCGAGCGCCGTCTCGGCCAGACGCCGGCCCGAGCTGAAGCAGTGCAACAGCATCTGGAATGGACCGCCTGCCTCCCATTCCTCATGCAGGATGGCCGCGATGTCCTCGTCAGCATCGCGGGCATGGATCACCAACGGCAGTCCAGCTAACCGCGCGGCGCGGATATGCTGCCGGAAGCTCGCCTGCTGCACGTCATGCGGAGCCTTGTTGTAGAAATAGTCGAGGCCCGACTCACCGATGCCGACGACCCGCTCATGTGCAGCATGGCCTGCGATGGCCGCCGCATCGGCGACAGGCGTTTCGCCGACGTTATGCGGGTGGACGCCAACGGTGCACCATACGCCGGGATGCCGGGTCAGCGCGATCAGGTCCGCCGACTGGCTGAGCCGGGTGCCGATCGTGATCATCTCCCCTACCCCGGCCGCCGCGGCACGCGCCAATACCGCGTCCAGCTCTGGACCTTCGAACGCGTCCAAATGACAATGTGAGTCGATCAGCATCAGCGCCCTACCCGCCTTCGCCGACATAACGCGGGAACACGCCCTGAGGTGCCGGCAGCGCTGATCCCGGCGGGAGCGGCGTGGCAAGATCGGCGAGGCCGCGATGATCGGGTGGCGCACCTACCTGGTTGAGCATCGCGGCCATGCTGCCCGGCATGAACGGCTGCAGCACCGTCGCCACGCAGCGGATCACCTCAACCAGCACATTCAGTACGCTCGCCATCCGCACTTGGTCCGTCTTGCGCAGCGCCCAGGGCGCCTGATGATCGATATAGGCGTTGGCTGCGCGTATCACCCTCCAAACGTCCTCAAGCGCATCGTGGAATGCAAGGCGATCCAGGCGATCGCCAACCGATCGAGGCAGCGCTTGCGCCGCCTCGAGCAGCGCCGTGTCCTGCACGGTCGCGGCGGCACGCTCTGGCATCAGCCCGCCACAGTTCTTCGCGACCTGGGATAGGGTGCGCTGGGCCAGGTTGCCAAGGTCGTTCGCGAGCTCAACGTTCGTGCGCCGGATCAGCGCGGCGTCGCTGTAGTCGCCGTCATTGCCGAACGGCACCTCGCGCAGCAGAAAATAGCGCACGGGGTCAAGGCCGAACTTCTCGACGAGCCGCACGACATCGACGGCGTTGCCCAGCGACTTGCTCATCTTCTCGCCGGCGGCTGTCCACCAGCCATTCGAGAACACCCGCCGCGGCGTGGGCAGCCCGGCCGCCATCAGGAACGCCGGCCAATACACGGCGTGGAACCGGATGATGTCCTTGCCGACGAGGTGCACGTCCGCCGGCCAGAACGGCCAGCGTGGACTCGCCGTGTCCGGGAAACCCGCCGCAGACAGGTAGTTCGTCAACGCGTCGAGCCATACATACATGACGTGGTCCGGATCGTCCGGCACCGGCACGCCCCAGGTAAAACTGGTCCGGCTGACGGACAGGTCATGCAGCCCGCCACGGACGAAGCTCACGACCTCGCTCCGGCGGCTCGCTGGCGCGACGAAGTCCGGCTGGTCCTCATACAGCGCCAGCAGGCGGTCCTGCCACGCTGACAAGCGGAAGAAATAGGACGGCTCCCTCACCCACTCGACCGGCGCGCCGGTCGGCGCCATCAGGGTGCCGTCGGGCCAGGCGGTCAGCTCGGATTCGTTATAGAACGCCTCGTCGCGGACGGCGTAGTAGCCCTCGTAATGCCCGAGATAGATGTCGCCAGACGCCCGCAGCCGCCGCCAGAGCTCCTGGCAGGCGCGCTTGTGACGCTCCTCCGTGGTGCGGATGAAATCGTCGTTGGACAGACCCATCAACGCGGATAGGCCCTCGAACTGCGCAGAGATTCGGTCGGCGAACGCCTGTGGCGCCAGGCCCGCGTCATGGGCGGCCTTCTCGACCTTCTGCCCGTGCTCATCCGTGCCGGTCAGGAAGAACACGTCAAAGCCGTCCAGCCGCTTCCAACGCGCCAGCACATCGGCCGCGAGCGAGGTGTAGGCATGGCCGATGTGCGGCGCGCCGTTGACGTAATAGATGGGGGTCGTGACGTAGAACCGCTTGGTCATGGGGTATTGAGCAAATCCAGGGTCGAGACGATCGCATGCCGCTTGTCCAGGTTGAACCGCTCGGTATCATCCTGCAGCCGCGTGAGCGCGTGCCACAGATTGCCCCACTCGGCTAGCGGTTTCAGGCCTGCGAGCCGCTGTTGGCCGGCATCGGCCTGGCCTCTGACGATATCTCGGACGACGCCGCTGATCGCATCCCGCAACAGGTCCATGAAGGTCGCGAACCCGGCGTCGTTCCGCGCCAGCTTGTCTGCGACCTCATAGGCGCGGAGCACCGGCAGGTTCGGCGCCGCCCGCAACACGTTCGCCACCACGCCGGCGATCTCGACGCCCTGCTCTTCGGCCAGCGCCACGGCCCGGCCCGGCGCGCCGCCAGCGAGGGCCGCCAGCGTCGCCCGTTCCTCCGATGCCTGATCCGGCATGCATTGGGCCAGCACGCGCTCCATATCGGCCGGCCCAAGCTCCCCAAGCCGAAGCCGCCGGCATCGGCTGCGGATCGTCGGCAGCAGTCGGCCCGGCGCCGCGCACACCAGCAGCAGCACAGCGCGCGGCGGCGGCTCCTCCAGCACCTTCAGCAGCGCATTCGCGGCGTTGCGGTTCAGGTGCTCGGCCCCGTCCACCACGACGATGCGCCAGCCGCCCTCGGCCGGGGTCAGCCGCAGGAAATCCGCGACGCTCCGGGCGCTGTCCACCACGATCTCGGACCGCAGGCGCTTGCGCTTCTTGTCCCACTCGCGCTCGATCGTCAGCAGGTCGGCGTGGGTCCCAGCCGCGACGCGCCGGAACACGGGATACGCCGGGTCGTTCACGGTGGCGGCGGGCACGCCGGGGCCGGCGAGCAACCGCCGGGCAAACCGATAGGCGAGCGTCGCCTTGCCGACGCCCTCGGGTCCCGTTAGCAGCCAGGCGTGATGGATGCGCCCGGCGAGGACGGCGTCGTCGATCACCGCCTCGGCCGCCGCATGACCCAGCAGCGATGGATTCTCGCGCGGCGCCAGCGTCGTCATGCTGAACCCAGTCGGCGGCTGGTTACGACTGCAAGGACCGCACGGTGCACGTCCGCCATCGCACCGTCCGCCGAGATGACGACGCAGCGTAGTGGCTCGGCTGCGGCAATAGCGGCGAAACCGGCCGCAACCCGTGCGTGAAAGGCCATGTCCATCGCCTCATAGCGATCGAGGGCCCGGTCGCGCGACGCGATCCGCTGAGCGGCACTATCCGGCGAGACCTGCAGGACGATGGTGAGATCAGGCTGCACCGGCAGCAATTGGCATAATGCCGCGATCAAGGCGCGATCAGCGCCGAGACCGTAACCCTGATAGGCCATCGTCGAGTCGGCAAACCGATCGCAGATCACGATATCGCCCCTAGCAAGGGCCGGCTGTATTGTTCGCTCGACGTGTTCGGCTCGCGCGGCGAAGTGGAGGTAGATCTCGGCAGCGGGCGACCAATCGTAATCGCGCGACAGCAGAAGGCCGCGCAACGCCTCGGCGTTTGGTGCGCCGCCGGGTTCGCGGGTGCACAGGACCGCATCGCCGGCCGCCGCCAACGCTTCGGCCAGCAGCCGGGCTTGGGTCGACTTCCCCGCCCCCTCCCCGCCTTCGAACGTGATGAACACCTGGGCGTCAGGATCCCGTGACGTAGCGGCTCACGATCGCCATGGCCCGCCCCGGCAATCCAAGCCGCGGCACGTCGGCACCGGCAAGCAACGGCATCTCCATCGTCGGCACGCCTCGTCCGGACACCGTGAGCTTGCCCAGCACGTCGCCGCGGCTAACCGGAGCCGGAACCGGATTCTCATATTCCACCGCGATCTTGGCGTTCTTGCGCCATTGCCGCGGCATGGTCATCACGACGTCCTGGCCGCCGACCAGCGGCACAGTCGGGCGGGCGCCCAGCCAAACCTTTGCCGCCTCGACCGTGTCGCCCGCGGTGAACAGCGTCACGTTCTCGAACTCACGAAAGCTCCATTCGAGCAGCCGCTCGCTTTCCTCCGCACGCTGATGCATCGAGGTCAGGCCATTCACCACGACGACCACACGCCGTCCGCCGCGTGCGCTGCTGGCCACCAGGCCGTAACCACCCTCATCCGTGTGCCCGGTCTTCAACCCGTCCGCCACACCCTTCTGCACCAGCGGATTGCGATTCTGCTGCTCGATTGCGTTGTATTTAAACGTTTTCTCGTTGTCGTAATGATAGTATTCCGGGAAGTCGGTAATCAGCCGGCGGGCCAGCGTTGCGATGTCGCGGCACGACATGCGCTGCTGCGGATCGGGCCACCCTGTGCTGTTGCGGAAATTGGACGCAGTCAGGCCCAGCTCTTTGGCCTTTGCGTTCATCAGCTCGGCGAACGCCTCCTCCGACCCGGCCACCGCTTCCGCCAACACGATGCAGGCGTCGTTGCCGGACTGCACGATCACGCCGCGGACCAGGTCTTCGACCTTCACGGTGCCATTCAGCGGCACGAACATCTTCGAGCCCTGCATGCGCCAGGCCCGCTCGCTCACCGGCAGTTCCTGGGTCAGGGTCATGCGGCCGGACTTCAGCATGCCATAGACGATATAGGCGGTCATCAGCTTGGTCATCGAGGACGGCGGCATCGGCGCGTCGCCCTCCTTGTCCAGCATCGTCGCGCCGGTGTTGAAATCCATGATGAGCGCGAACTTCGCCGCGGTGTCGACCGGGCCGAGCGGGGTGGTCGCCGGGGTTCCGGTAGGCACGGCGTCACGGGTCCGGCCATGCGGCACTGTGCGGCGCTGCTGCGCCTGCGCACCCGCGCCGGGCAACGCCGCCAGAGCCGCGCCAAACACCAAGACGTAACGTCGGTTCAGCATGGCACGGCGCTCCCTAGTCAACCACGATATGCGCATCGGTTACTCCCGCCCCCAGTGCCCGGTCCAGCGCCGAGTCTGCCTGAGCTACGTTCGCGAACGGCCCTGCCCTCACCCGGAACGTCTCGAACCGGCCCTGCCGCACACGCTCGACCATAGTCCCAAGCACGGCGAGGCGCGCCCGAACCTGGTCCGCATAGCGCGCCTCGCCGAAATCGCCCGCCCGAAGCCATAGTTGGCCGATGTCCGTCGGCACTCGGACGGCTGTATCTGGAAGCCTCGCCGGTACGATGACGCCCGATTGGCCGATCGCAGTTCCTGGCCCAGTTCCTGGCAAAGCCAAGGCCACGATGCGGCGTCGAGTCGATCGCTCCAGTCCAGGCGGCGGCGCCAGTTCCTCGGACGCCACCCGGTCCCGCGGCGCCCTCGCAACTGCAACGCCCGGGCTGCCCTGCAGCGAGGCGCGAAGCGCTAGGCTCAGCCCGGCCTCAACCTGCACTCGCACCCGCGTGGCCGCGCCGGGCATCATGCCGAGCCGGTCCGCCGCGCGCTGGGTCAGTCCGATCAAGCGGCCCGGGTTGGCCGGCCCACGATCATTGATCCGGATCAGTACCTGCAGCCCGGTCTCGAGGTTGGTAACACGCGCGACTGCCGGAAGCTGCAGGGTGGCATGGGCACCGGCCATCGCCGTCGCGTCCCGGATCTCGCCATCGGCCGTGAGCCCGGGCCGATCAGGCAACACGACCGCCAGGCCTGTCGCATCCAGATGAAAGTCCTCCCGTGGATAGAACCAGGCGGCTCTGGCCCGATAGGCGGGTCCGACGACATATTGCGGTTGCGGGCCGGCGTCCGGCGGATGGTCAAGGAACCGGCCACATCCAATCAGCAGCAACGGCGTGAGCAGCAGGAGCGGTGCGGCATGGCGCGTCAAGCGGCCGCTTCGCCCAGGATGCCAACCGCAAGTGCGTAGAAATCCGAGGGGTTGTAACGCCTTATCACATTGAAATTAGGGTAGGTCATGAACCCCTGCCCCGGCGCCGCTCCGCCCGGCACGACGACCGCACCAAGGGCCTCGGACCGTCCGAACTCGCGCCCATCCTCCCGCAGCACGCCCGCGCGCATCCAGTCTTTCAGGCTGCGACGGGTATCGCGTCCGGTTCCCGCCCCATCGAAGCCCGCTGGCAGTCGGACCGGCTGCGCCCAAGGCTCGCCTCGGCGCCATCCGCTCTTTGCCAGATAATTGGCGATCGAGCCGAACACGTCGGCCTTGCTGTCCCAGATGTCGCGGCGGCCGTCGCCGTCGAAGTCGACGGCAAAGCGCAAATAGGAACTTGGCATGAACTGCGGCTGTCCCATTGCGCCGGCATAGCCTCCGGTCAGCCGGGCAGGCGTCACGTCACCCTGGTCGAGGATGCGCAGCGCGTTCATCAGCTCGCCACGGTAATAGGCGCCGCGCCGCCCTTCCCATGCGAGCGTCGAGAGCGCCTCAACTAGCCGGTAGTTGCCCTTGTTCGCCCCGAACGCCGACTCGACGCCCCAGATGCCCATGATGATCAACGGATCGACGCCGAACCGCTGCTCGACCTGCGCCAACAGGCTGCGCTCGCGGGCATAGTTCTCCCGGGCGGCCTGCAAACGGCTGTCCGGCAGCACGCGGGCGCGATACTCCGGCCAAGTCAGGGTGAACTCCGGCTGGCGGTGGTCGAGCTCGATCACGCGCTGGTTGGGCTGCACGCCGGCAAAGGCCTGCTGCAGCGTCGCCTCCCGAATGCCAGCCCGGCGAGCCTCCGCCATCACTCCGTTCACGAAACCGCTGAACGCATCCTGCCCCAGCGTCGGCCGGGCAAAAGGTGAGAGCGCGGCGGACAGAATCATTACGCGACGGTTCAGCATGAGCCACGTGTGCCACAGTGCGGACCCGGCCGGCAACGTGCTTGGATGGAAAACTGATTTGGCGCAAAGTAGCAGCAAACCAACCGGGGGAGACGACCATGGGCATCACGGCCGAGCTATCTGCGTTCAGCGCCAACATTTCACTCCCTGCGTTGCCGCCGCAGGTGGTTGAGCGCGCCCGGTTCCTGGTGCTCGACCTCGTCGGCAACATCGTGCGAGCCCGGCACGACGCCGAGAGCACCGCGCCGATGCTGGCGGCTGTCCGCGCCTTGGGCATGGCGGCGGGCAACAGCGGCGTGTTCGGCGACTGTGCCCGCTACACCCCGGCCGGCGCTGCATTGCTGAACGGCGCGTTGGGCCACTCGCTCGACTTCGACGATACCCACGCGGCCGGGTCGCTGCACCCTGGCTGTCCCGTTATCTCGGCCGCCTTCGCCGCCGGTGAAATGACCGGGGCCGCCGGCGCCGACGTGCTGGCGGCCATCATCGCCGGCTACGAGGTCGCCTGCCGCGTCGCGCTGGCGTTGCCGGCGGGCGAGCATTACGCCCGCGGCTTCCACCCCACCGCGACCTGCGGCGTATACGGCGCTGCCGCCGCAGCCGGGCGCGTATTCGGGCTGGATGCGGACGGCATCGCCTCGGCGCTCGGCATAGCGCTCAGCCAGTCCGCCGGCAGCCTGCAGTTCTTGGCGAACGGCGCCTGGACCAAGCGGTTCCAGGTCGGCTGGTCCGGCATGGCCGGGCTCGCGGCTGCGACCCTGGCCCGCGAGGGCTTCAAGGGGGCGGCGGAAGCGCTGGAGGGCAAGCACGGCTTCCTGAACGCCTACGCGCCCGCGCCGAACCCTGGCCGTGCGGTCGAGGACCTCGGGACCGAGTTCGAGCTGATGCAGACGGCGGTGAAGCCCTATCCTTCGTGCCGTTACGGTCATGCCGGGATCGACGCGGCCATCATGCTGCGGGCCGAGCACGCCATCGACCCGGCCGCGATCGAGCGTGTGACCCTCGGCCTGCCCGAGGCCGGCATGCTGCTGATCGGCGCGCCAGCAGCGAAGAAGGCCGATCCGCAGAACGTGGTGGACGGCCAGTTCAGCGGACCCTTCGTGATCGCGACGGCGCTCGTGACCGGCGGTATGGGCTGGGATAGCTACGCGCTGCTGCAGGATCCCCGCATCCGTGCCCTGCTGCCGCGCATCGCCTGCGAGTGGGATGCCGAGGTGCAGGCCGAGTTCCCGGCCAACATGTCTGGTAAGCTGACCGTCGTGGCTGCGGGCCAGACCTATCGGCGCCTCGTGGTGGTGCCGAAGGGCGAGCCCGGCAATTTCCTGACCCAAGGCGAGTTGCGGCAGAAGTTCATGGCGCTGAGCGGGGCGGTGCTCGGCGAGGATCGGGCGGCGCACCTGGCCGACGCTGTGCTGGCCATCGACACGGCACCCAGGGTTGGCCCGCTGCTGCGGCTGGCGGCGCCCATGTCCGGCGCCCGCCTTGCCGGCGATTAGCTGAACCGGCCGGTCTTCGGGAAGCCATTCGGCGGCATCCGGCCAGCCTGGCCGCGCGCGCCGATCCAATCCTGCAGCGCCGTCTCGGTCCGTGTCTTCTCGCCCAGCCGCCAAGTCAGCCCGTCCGCGAGCCGGAACACCTTGGCGTCCGCCAGCTTGCCGTCGCGATGCTTCTGCAGCAGCACGCCGGACCCGCGGGACAGGTCCGGCACCTGGGACAGCGGGAACACCAGCAGCTTGCGGTTGGTGCCGATCATCGCAACGTGGTCGCCCTCGGCTGGAACGCAGAGCACTGCCGCCTCGTCCGGCCGCACATTCAGCACCTGCTTGCCGGTCCGCTTCTCGGCGATCAGGTCCGCGGCCGCGACGACGAAGCCGCGGCTCGCCGAGCTCGCGACCAAGTAGCGCAGTCCTTCGCGCCAGACGAACAGCGTTGCGACGTCGTCATCATTGCCCAGCTCGGCAAGCACCCGGATCGCCTGCCCATCGCCCCGCCCGCGCGGCAGGTCGCCGGCGCGCAGAGTGTGCGCACGGCCGTTGCTGGCGAACAGGCATAGCCGGTCGGTCGTCTGGCAGGGCACCAGCAGCCGGAGCTTGTCGCCCTCCTTGAACTTCAGCTCCGCGCCGTCGGCCAGGTGGCCCTTCACCGCCCGGATCCAGCCCTTGTCGGACAGCACGACCGTGATCGGTTCGCGCTCGATTAGGCTGTCGGCGTCCACCTCGATCGCAACCGGCACCTGCCCCAGCACGGTCCGCCTCGCACCGAGCGTGCCTTGGCCGAACTTCTCACGCACCGCCGCGAGCTCGACCTCGATCTTCTGCCACCGCCGGGCTTCGTTCTTCAGCAGCGCCTCGACCTCGCGCTGCTCCCGGGACAGCGACTTGTGCTCGCGGCGTATCTCCATCTCTTCCAGGCGCCGCAGCGAGCGGAGCCGCATGTTCAGGATCGCCTCCGCCTGCAGGTCGGTGAGCGTGAAATGGGCGATCAGCGCCGGCTTCGGATGGTCCTCCTCGCGGATGATGCGAATGACCTCGTCAAGGTTCAGGAATACCGCGAGGTAGCCGTCCAGCACCTCCAGCCGGCGCTCGATCGCGGCCTGGCGATGGCGGGAGCGGCGGACCAGAACCTCGTGCCGGTGGTCGAGCCAGGCGCGCAGCACGCCGCGCAGGCCGAGCACCATGGGCGTGCGGTCGGCGGTCAGCACGTTCATGTTCAGCGGAAACCGGCTCTCGAGAGCGGTCGCGCGGAACATCGTCTCCATCAGCACCTCGGGCTCCACCCCACGGGATTTCGGCTCCAGCACCAGCCGGACCAGCTCGGTGCTCTCATCCCGGATGTCGCCGAGGAACGGCAGCTTCTTCGCTTCCAACAATTCGGCGATCTGCTCAATCAGCCGAGCTTTCTGCACCTGGTATGGAATCTCGGTGACCACGACGTGCCACTGGCCGTGCTTGCCGCGCTCGATCTCCCAACGGGCACGGGTGCGGAAGCCGCCACGCCCGGTCTCGTATGCCAGCAGGACGGCGGCCGGATCCTCGATCAAGGTCCCACCAGTCGGGAAGTCCGGACCCGGCATATGGGCCAGGAGGTCGGCGGTCGTCGCCTCTGGATGCTGGATCAGGTGAATCGCCGCAGTGCAGACCTCGCCGGCGTTGTGCGGCGGGATGCTGGTCGCCATGCCGACCGCGATCCCCGCGGCTCCGTTGGCCAGCAGGTTCGGAAACCCGCCCGGCAGCACAATCGGCTCGTTCTCCTCGCCGTCGTAGGTGGCGCGGAAGTCCACAGCGTCGTCGTCGATGCCCGACAGCAGCGTCTGCGCGACCTCGGTCAGCCGGGCTTCGGTGTAACGCATCGCGGCCGCATTATCACCGTCGATGTTGCCGAAATTGCCCTGTCCCTCGATCAGCGGATAGCGCGCCGCGAAGTCCTGCGCCAGCCGCACCAGGGCCTCATAGACCGCGACGTCCCCGTGCGGGTGATATTTGCCGATCACGTCGCCCACCACCCGGGCGCATTTCTTGAAGCCGGACGCTGGGTCGAGCTTCAACTGGTGCATCGCATAGACCAGCCGCCGGTGCACCGGCTTCAGGCCATCGCGCACGTCCGGCAGGCTGCGCGACATGATCGTGCTCAGCGCATAGGCCAAATAGCGCTCGCTGAGCGCCTCCGCGAGCGGCGTGTCCGCGATCGTTCCAGTCAGGTCATGAGGCATGTCGTCTCCGTCGAGAGAACATATAGCGAACTAGCTCGCCGCCGCCAAGGCCGTAATGCGGTCATACAGCATGTCCCGCGCGGCAGGCAGCGGACGATGCTGCTGCCCGAAGGCGTCCCGTGCCAGGAAGTGCCCGGTCAGCTTGAGGCCGTCCCGCCAATCCTCGACGGACGCCGTGTTGGCGCCCACCAGGAAACCCGGCAGCCGCAGCAGGCGGTCCCGCCACTCGCCCGCGGCCGCATCCGACACCGCCCGGCCCGTCTTCGGCGAGACCCAGGCCAGCCCGGACGTGACCCCGGACACCGCGCAGGATGATAGATCAAGGCCATAGCCAAGCTCCGCCAGCAGAGCGCCTTCCCACCGCACCAGGTCGGTCAAAGCATCCGCGCCGCGGCCCAACCCAGCGATCAACTGCACAAGCCCAGCGAACACACGCGGATGCGGCTCGCGTTCCGGCAACGCGCCTTCCGCTACGGCGCAGGCGGATGACAGGATGGCAAGCGACAATGCGTCGTCCATCGCCAGTGCAGCGCCCGGATGCACCAGCTCGGCGGTGATGGAACCGAGCTGGTCGGCTAGCCGGGCGACCCATCGCGCCTGCACCAGGTTGCCGGATTGCCACGTCGACGCCTGCGCCCGGGAACTGCCGCCTCGGACCAGGCCACGGTGGGTTCCGTGCGGCTCGGTAAGCACCGTCACCAACGCGTCACCCTCGCCATATGCGCGCGCGGCTAGGACGACCGCTGGGGCTTCCCATTCCAAAGGCGATGCTACGCCGTATCGTCGAGGCCGATGGCCCGCAGCCGCGCGCTCTCCTCGTCCCAGCCGGCTCGCTCCTTTACATTCAGAAATAGATGGACCGGCCGCTCAAGCAGGCCCGTCAGCTCCTTCCGGGCGCGGGCGCCGATCTCCTTGATGCGGCTGCCTCCGGCCCCGATCAGGATTGCCTTATGCCCGGCGCGCCCGACGTAAACCGTCGCCTCGACCCGCACCGATCCGTCGGGCTTCTCCTGCCAGTTTTCGGTCTCGACCGTGGTGCCGTAAGGGATCTCCTCCTGGATTTGCAGGAAGATCTGCTCCCGCACGATCTCGGCGGCGAGCAGTCGATCGGGAAGATCAGTGAGGTCGTCATCGGGATAGAGATGCGGCCCAGCCGGCACGCCCGCCGCCAGCGCGTCCAGCAGCCGGTCGAGCCCGCCCCCGGTGGCGGCGCTTACCATGAAGGTCTGTTCTGCTGGCAGGATGGCGCTCAACTCGGCAGTCAGCGGCAGCAGCGTGTGGGCCGCGATCAGGTCGATTTTGTTCAGCACCATCCAGGCACGGCGTCCGCGCTCGGCAATCTGCCGGGCGATGCCCTGCACGCCTTCGGTGGCGCCAGTTTTGGCGTCGACCAGCAACAGGGTGAGATCGGCGTCCTCCGCCCCGGTCCAGGCCGCCTTGACCATGGCGCGATCCAGCTTGCGGCGTGGCCGGAAGATGCCCGGCGTATCGACCAGCAGAATCTGACTCGGCCCACGCATGAGGATGCCGAGCACGCGGAACCGGGTCGTCTGCGCCTTCGGGCTGACGATCGAGAGCTTCGCCCCGGTCAGGCGGTTCAGCAGCGTGGACTTGCCGGCGTTCGGCGCCCCCACGATCGCGACGAAGCCGCAGCGCGGCTCGGGATTCGGCTGATCGATCATGATCCCAGTCTTTCAAGCAGCTCAGCCGCTGCCGCGCGCTCCGCCAGGCGCTTGGTGCCAGCACGGCCGGTGCCGATCTCGCCGCACGCAGCCACGGTGATGACGAACTCCGGCGCATGCGAGGGGCCACTGCGTCCGCTTACCTGATAGGTCGGCAGCGGCAAGCCTCGAGCCATCAGCTTTTCCTGCAATGCGGTCTTTGGATCCTTCGGCGGCAATACCAGCGCGTCCATGGAGGTCTGCCAGGCCATGCGCACGAAGCGCTGCGCGGCTTCAAGCCCGGCGTCGAGATACAATGCTCCGATCGTCGCCTCCATCGCGTCGGCCAGCACGTTGGCCAGTTGCCCAACCCCAGCCCGCGCCTCGTTCGGCGCGACCGCCAGCGCGTCCGACAATCCGGCTGTTTGGGCGATTACCGCCAGGACCTTGCGGGATACCAGATGGGCATGGCGTGGCCCGAGCTCGCCTTCCTGTTCGTCTGGGAAGCGTTCGATCAGCCACTGCGCGATAATCAACGCCAAGACCCGGTCGCCGATGAACTCCAGCCGCTCATTGGAGCCGACGCCGCGCCGCTCGCCGCGGCGGTGCTGGCCGCGGCGGCCATGGGCAGCCGAGCGATGGGTTAGCGCCTCGTGCAGCAGCGCTGGGCGCCCGAAGCTATGGCCCAGGATGGCCTCGGCTACGCGATACTGCACGGCCGGGTCCGGCCCGTCCTCAAGCGTCGGATCGGTCAACTGATTCCGTGCAATAGGCGATTCCATCGGATTTCAAATGGCCACTCCCAGATTTCCCACCAGGGTGCCCGGGCGTCGACCGAGAAGAAGATGAACTCGGCCCTCCCCACCAGATTTTCGATCGGCACGAAGCCGACGCCCGAGCTGTCCATCACCCGGCTGTCCGACGAGTTGTCGCGGTTGTCGCCCATTGCGAACACGTGCCCCTCCGGGACCTTGTACTCCGGCGTGGTGTTCAGCCCGCCCTCGTCATACATTTTCAGCAGCTCATGCTGCCGTCCGTTCGGCAGCGTCTCGACAAACAGCCGAGCGACCGTGCGCGAGCCCTGCTCGTCGGCGGTGTAATCGCCGCCCGCTCGGCGTGGCACGAGGGCGCCGTTGATATAAAGCTGGCCAGATTTCATCTGGATGCGATCACCGGGCAGTCCGACGATGCGCTTGATGTAGTCGGTCTGATTGTCGCGCGGCCACTTGAAGACCGCGACGTCTCCACGGTCCGGCAGCCGGCCCAAGATGCGTCCACTGAACAGGTCCGGCGCGAACGGTATCGAATAACGTGAGTAGCCGTAGCTATACTTCGATACGAATAAGTAATCGCCGATGAGCAAGGTCGGTATCATCGAGCCGGATGGAATGTTGAACGGTTCGAACGCGATCGTGCGTATGCCGACGGCAATCAGGCCGGCATAAACGATGGTCTTGACGTTATCGATCAAGCCACCCGGTTTTTGCTTCGCCATTATAGGGAGGTGATCCGGTCCACTGATGTGGCGGGATGAAGCCGACGCAGGCGCGCCGTGTCAAGGAACCCCGGCCGCAGAAATACCAATCGTGGGCAGCGCGGATATCACGACCTGGGCGAACGCATACGGATACTCGTCGGTAACAGTAAGCGCCACCGATGGCTGCATGCCCGCGGGCACCATCTCCAACAGGCGCGCCCGCGCCCCGCCAGTCAGCGCCATCGTCGGCTGGCCCGAAGGCAGGTTGACGACGCCCATGTCCGAATGGAACACCCCCATCCGGAACCCGGTGCCGAGTGCCTTCGCGCAGGCCTCCTTGGCCGCGAAACGCTTGGCGAAGGTGGGCGCCTGCAGGCTGGCGGTCCGGCGGGCGGCACGGGCACGCTCGGTTGGGGTGAATACCCGGTCCAGGAAGCGGTCGCCGAACCGGGCCATCACCGCCTCGATTCGCCGGATGTCGCACAGATCCGAGCCGAGCCCCAGAATCAAGAAAAACTCATCAAGTCAGCCTCGTGCCCGCTCAACTTGGGTGACGCCGCTGGCCGCACGCAACCCGGCGATCACGTTGGACAGATGCCGCAGGTCCCGCACTTCGACATCCAGCACGACCTCGAAGAAATCCTGCTGGCGGTTGGTGATCTTGAGATTGGTCACGGCGCCCTCATGCTTGGCGACGGCGTTGGTCAGGCTGGCGAGCGCATTAGGCTGGTTCACGGCAATGGCGCTGATACGGCCGGTGTGGGTCGGCGGCTTGCCGTTGGCAGACTGCGCCGGCGCCTCCCAGCCCACATCGATGAACCGTTCGGGGGTCGCGGCGAAGCTCTCAAGCGTTTGGCACTCCCGGGTGTGGATCGTGACACCCTTGCCGGTGGTGACGATGCCGACGATGCGGTCGCCCGGCAGCGGGTGGCAGCAACCGGCGTAGTGGACCGCCATGCCGGCCACCAGCCCGGTGATCGGTATCCCGCCGTCGCGCGCCGATACTCGGCCGGGCCGCGGCGGCAGGCTGGGCATCATCCGCGGCGCACGCGGCGTTTGCCGCAGCTCTGGATACGCCGCGTGGACAACGTCCTTCGGGCCAACGTTGCCATTGCCGACCGAGACATACAGGTCGTCCAGCGAAGCCGCCTTGAGACCTTTCAGCCCGGCCTCCAGCACCTTTTCCGAGCCGTCCAAGCCTTCCTGGCGAAAGGCTTTGGCCAGGGCCGCGCGGCCAGCGTCGAGGTAGTTCTGCCGCTGCTGCTGGGCGATATAGCGACGGATGCGGGCCCGGGCTTTACCGGTGACGACGAACCGCTCCCAGGCCGGTGACGGCACCCCGTCGCGCGCGGTCATGATCTCGACCTGGTCACCGTTCTGCAGCTCGTGCCGCAGCGGCATCAGGCGGCCGTTCACCTTGGCGCCGACGCACTTGTCGCCGACCTGGCTGTGCACGGCATAGGCGAAGTCGATGCTGGTCGCCCCACGCGGCAGCTCGATCAACTGGCCCTTGGGCGTGAAACAGAAAACCTGATCCTGATACAGCTCGAGCTTGGTGTTCTCCAGGAATTCGTCCCCATCCTGAGAACTTTCGAGGATCTCCAGCAGGTCTTGCACCCAGCGAAACTGCTGCAGCTCGCTCGACGACGCATCTTGCTGTTTATAAAGCCAATGCGCCGCGACCCCATTCTCCGCGACGTCGTGCATGTCGGCGGTGCGTATCTGCACCTCTATCTTCTGGTTCCGCGGCTCCCGCAACGTCACGCCGGTATGCAGGCTGCGGTAGCCGTTCGACTTCGGCGTCGAGATGTAATCCTTGAACCGCCCGGCGATCACCGGATACGCCGCGTGGATCGCGCCGAGCGCCATGTAGCAGGGATCGCGCGACGGCATCACGACACGGAACGCCATGATGTCCGAAAGCTGCTCGAAGGCCACGTTGCGCCGCTGCATCTTCTCCCAAATCGAGTAGGGCGATTTCTCCCGCCCGGTGATCTCGATCGGCTCCGCGCCGCTCTCCGCGCATACGCGGTAAAGCTCCTCGCGCACCTCCTCAATCACGTCGGCGCCCTGGCCGCGTAGGAAGTTGAGCCGGGCCTGGATCGTGTCGAACGCTTCCGGCTCGAGCTGCGCGAAGGACAGCGTTTGCAGCTCGGTCTTCAGCGCGTCCATGCCGATCCGCTCGGCCAACGGCGCGTAGATCTCCATCGTTTCCCGCGCGATGCGCAGGCGGCGCTCGGGCTTCTGCACGTAGTGCAGCGTTCGCATGTTGTGCAGCCGGTCGGCCAGCTTGACCAGCAGGACACGGATGTCCTTGCTCATGGCCAGCACCAGTTTGCGGAAGTTCTCCGCCTGCTTGGTGCGGTCCGACTGCAGCTCCAGCCGGGTCAGCTTGGTGACGCCGTCGACCAGGCCGCCGACGGCCGGACCGAAGCGCCGCTCCAGCTCGGCCAGCGTGACCGGTGTATCCTCGATCACGTCGTGCAGCAGTGCGGTCACGATGCTGGCGGTATCGAGCCGGTAGCCCGCCAGGATATCTGCTACTGCGAGCGGATGCGTGATGTAGGGGTCGCCGTTTTCGCGGGTCTGCTGCCCATGCGCCTGCATGGCGAGCACATAGGCCGCGTCGAGCATAGCGGTGTCCGCCTTGGGATCGTAGGCACGAACCTTCTCAGTCAGCTCGAACTGGCGAATGACTGGGACGCGGCCTACCTTGCCGGCGTCGGACGAGGCCGTGCCGTCAGGCGCACGCAGAACGTAGGGAACACGGGCGCTCACGCCCACCTTCCCCACATAAGGTGACGCTTATCGGCGCGAACGACCGCCAAGCTCCGCCTCGATCGCCGCCTCGATGTCATCGGGCGACAAGTCACCAGCCGGCATCGCCGACGCTTCTTCCTCGGCCGAAACGTCCTGCAGGCCAAAGATATTTTGGTCGGTCGGGATGAGGTCGAGCACCTCTTCGTCTGCCGGCTCCGGCTCCGGCGAGCGGGAAAGCGACTTGATGAGGTCCTGCTCCAGCCGCGGCAGCTCAACCGTCTCGCCGGCGATCTCACGCAGGGCCACGACCGGATTCTTGTCATCGTCCCGGTCCACCGTCAGCTCCTCGCCCCGGCTGAGGTTACGGGCACGCTGGGCCGCCAGCAGCACCAGCTCAAACCGGTTCGGAACTTTTTGAACGCAATCTTCGACTGTAACGCGCGCCATGCGTCAGGACCCCGCCATCTATATCGGTTATGTGTAGCACTTAGGCGACGGAGTTGCACTGCACAAGTGCAGCCGCCTAACAGCCGTTTGCAGCCTGGTCCAGAACCCGACCCAGCATCTCCTCAACGCTCAGGTCGAGAACCGGATGACGCCAGCCCGGCAGGACGTCTTGTAGTGGCGCCAGCACGAAAGCGCGCTGCTGTAGCCGCGGATGCGGCAGCACGAGGTCCGGCGTCGAGATGACGAGCTCATCCATCGCGAGCAGGTCGAGATCCAATGTGCGGGCGGCGTTCGGGACGCTGCGAACCCGGCCCGCCGCGGCCTCGATGCCGTGCAGGGCTTGGAGCAACCGATGAGGCTCGGCCAGGCCGGTCAGCAATGCAACGCCGTTGATGAACGAAGGCTGGTCCGACTCCGGAACCGGTCTGGTCTCGAACCAGCGCGAAACACGGCACAAGCGCGAGTCCGGCAATAGCGCAAGCTGCTCCGCAGCCCACCGGCACGTTTCCAGCGCGGTGCGCCCCGCTGAGGGCAGGTTCGCACCGACCGCCACCAGGATGACCTCATACATACTTTATACTTTCCGAAAGACTTTCGTCGTTTATGTTGGATTGGCACTCCTGCCAGACGCCCGACGAAGGACCACCCGCCGTTGCCGACGAAGGCTGCTTCTCTGCTGACCACCTCCGACGATATGCCAATCGAACAGCCGCCGCATGACTGTCCGCTATGTCCTCGACTGGTGGAATACCGGCGCGCCAATCGAGACAGCCATCCCGATTGGTTCAATGGCCCGGTTCCGAGCCTTGGCGACCGGAACGCGCCAATTCTGATCGTCGGCATGGCGCCGGGCGTCAAGGGCGCCAACCGGACCGGGCGGCCGTTCACCGGCGACCATGCCGGAGTGCTGCTCTACGAGACGCTTATCCGGTTCCATCTGGCGACCGGCATTTATGACGCGCGTCCCGACGACGGAATGGAGCTACGCGGCTGCCGCGTGGTGAATGCCGTGCGCTGCGTGCCGCCGGCAAACCTCCCGCAGCCGAGCGAAGTCCGCACCTGCAACCAGTTTCTCACCGCCGAACTCAAGGCGCTGCCCCGCTTGCGCGCCGTGCTGGCGCTTGGCGTTCTGGCCCATGCCGCCGTCTTGCGCGCCTGCGGTATCCCAGCGACCCGAATACGCTTCCGGCATGGCGAGATCGTCGAACTTCCCGATGGGCTGCTGCTCGCCGACAGCTACCATGTGTCCCGCTATAACACGAACACCGGGCTGCTGACGCGAGAGATGTTTGAGCAGGTTGTATTTGACCTTATGCAGCGGGTCGCGGCGGACCTGCCGCAAAGGCCGATGTCTTAGGCCTTCCCGACCGCTGTCTGGATCGCCGTAGCCAACCGTCCCTGATCAGGCAGGTCGTCCGAGCTGTAGGTGCCCGCGATCGTGCCGTCTCGCCCGATCAGCACCTTGTAGAAGTTCCACTGCGGCTCCCACCGCCGCTGGTCGCGCACCCACTTGTAGAACGGCGCCGCACCGGGTCCCCGCACATGGCCGATCGCCGCCATCGGAAAATCGACGCCGTGTTCACGACAAGTAGGACCTTGCCCTGGAACTGTTCCAGCCGGAGCAGCCCCTCGTCGATCGATGGAAACTCGAAGGCCCAGGCGCTGGTGGGCGCGGGCCCGGCTGCCAAGCTGGCTACACCCGCCAACGCTGCGCCGTGGATCAATCAGCCCGCCGCGAAATGCCCACGCCGCCGGCCCCTTGGTCAACGATCAAGCATGTGGATGCCGCCGCCACGCCGGCAACGGTCAGCCCTTCGCCCGCATCAGCCGCGCCTTGTCGCGCTGCCAGTCCCGCGCCGCGATCGCCTGCCGCTTGTCCTGCTTCTTCCGGCCCTCGCCGACACCCAGCAGCACCTTGGCCACGCCGCGGTCGTTGAAATGGATCTGCAGCGGCACCAGCGTCAGCCCGTCGCGGTTGGCGGCGCCGATTAGCTCGCCGATCTGCTTCTGTTTCAGCAGCAGCTTGCGCGGCGCACGCGGCTCGAAGCGTGAGAGTACGCCCGCCTGATATTCCGGGATATAGCAGTTGAACAGGAATAGCTCGCCGTCCCGCTCCCCCGCCCACGCCTCCGTCAGCGTCGCGCGGCCGTGGCGCAGCGACTTCACCTCGGGGCCCAGCAGCACCAAGCCGGCCTCCATAGTCTGCTTAATGGTGTAGTCGAACCGCGCCTTCCGATTCTGGGCGGCGATGCCGTGGGAGATCAGGCCCGACTTCTTCTTGGTCTTGGTATCGGCCACCCGGCTTGGTCCCTAGTTAAGCAGCCCAGCGCCGGCCATCGCCGCCCGGACCTGCGCCCGCGTCCCGTCCGACACCGGCGCTAGCGGCAGCCGGCAATGCTCGCTGCCATGGCCCAGCAGGCTAGCGCCATATTTGACCGGACCGGGGCTGGTCTCGACGAACATCGCGTCATGCAGCGCCAGCAGCCGGTCCTGGATGCCCATCGCCTTGTCGGTCTCGCCGTCCTGCCAAGCGCGGTGCATCTCGCTGCACAGCCGAGGTGCGAGGTTGCCGGTCACGCTAATGCAGCCGTGGCCGCCGGCGGCCTTGAAGGCCAGCGCGGTGTGGTCCTCTCCCGACATCTGCACAAACTCGGCCCCGCAGGCACGGCGGGTGTGCAGCGGCCGCGCCAGGTTGGCCGTCGAGTCCTTTACGCCGACGATGTTCCGGTGCCGGGCGAGGTGCGCCATGGTCTCGACACTCATGTCGACCACGCTGCGTGACGGGATGTTGTAGATCACGATCGGCAGGTCGACCGCGTCGGCGATGGCGGTGTAATGCAGGATCATGCCTTGCTGAGTCGGCTTGTTGTAGTAAGGCGTCACCACCAGCGCCGCGTCGGCCCCGGCCTCCTTGGCACGCCGGGTCAGCTCGATCGCCTCCGCCGTGCTGTTCGACCCGGCGCCGGCGAGCACCGGCACCCGCCCGGAGGCGACCTCGACCGCGATCTCGACAACGCGGCGATGCTCGTCATGGCTGAGTGTCGGGCTCTCCCCGGTCGTGCCCACCGGGACGATGCCGTTGGTGCCCTGCTGGATTTGCCAATCCACGAAGGCGCTGAACGCGGCCTCATCCAACGCACCGTCGGGGCGCATCGGGGTGATCAGGGCGACGAAGGATCCCTGGAACAGGGGATTTGACATGAGGGGCCTCAAGCGGACGGGGACAGTAAGCCTAGGCACATGGGGGGTGCGCCGCAAGGCCGGGCGGTCTTATAAAGCTTGATGCGCCGTGCCATGTTCCTGTTCGTGCTGGGTCCGCTCATGACCGCCGCCGCTGATGCGCGCGCCGCGACCGGGCAGGACGTCCTGGCCGTGGTTCGGGAGGAGCGTTGGGCCGACGCCGACGCCCTCGCGACCGCGCTGCCCGATCCGCTGGCGCGCAAGCTCGTGCTGTATTTCCGTACGCTGACGGCGGGCGCCGCCCGTGGTCCCGAGCTCGCGTCCTTCATCGCGGAGAACCCGTCCTGGCCGCAGCAGGCGCTGCTTTCCCGTCGCTTGGACGAAGCGCTGGCGTCGGATGGCGACGATCAGGCGTTGCTCGACCGCTGCCGACGGCCGCCTGTCGCGTCGGCCACCTTGCTGCGCTGCGCCGAGGCCGCGGACCGCGCCGGCCGTATCGCCGAGGCCGAGCAGGACGCGCGGGCCGCCTGGATCGATGGCGTGGACCCGGCGGGCGAGCTGGCGTTCATCCGCGCATGGGGCCGGGTATTGACCGCAGACGACCAATGGCGGCGTTTCGACCGCTTGGCCTGGACCGACTCCGGCCTGCCGGGCAGCGCAGCCTCGCGTCAGGCCGTCCGTGTCCGTCCCGCTGATCGCCCCGCCACCGAAGCCAGGCTGGCTTTACGACGGGACGATGCGTCTGCCGCCGCATTGGCGAATACGCCGCCGCTGCGATCCGATCCTTCCATGATGCTCGACCTTGCCAAATGGTATCGCCGGGCTGGCCAAGACCGTGCCGCGCTCGCCGTATGGATCAATCGCGGCGCCGATGCGGAGGCCGCGGCCCCGGTTGACCATCAACGAGCGTTTTGGGACGAGCGCAACCTGCTGGCCCGGCGCATGCTGCGTGCGGGCGATCCGGCCGCCGCCTATGCATTGACCAGCAGCCACCGCCAAATTGGCGAGGCCGCGATCGACGCAGAATTCCTGGCCGGCTGGATTGCGCTGCGCCGGCTCGATCGGCCAGCCGACGCGGTCCGGCATTTCCAAGCGCTTGCGGGCCTGTCCCACGCTGCCATCACCCAGGGCCGGGCGCATTATTGGATTGCCCGGGCAGCGGCGGCGCAGGGCGACGCCGCAGGCGCGCAGGCTGCCTACGCAAAAGCGGCCACATGGCCGACCACTTTCTACGGACAGCTCGCCGCCCGCGCCCTGGGCGACGACGACGCAGCGCTTGCCGCCCGCATCCTGGCTGTGCAGGACCCGGCCTGGACCGTCGAACAGGCCGCGACCTTCACCGGCCGGGAACTTACCCGAGCCGTCGTCCTGCTGTTTGCTTGGGGTGAGCCGCGCCGGGCGAAGGCGTTCCTGCAGCGCCTCGACGAGACCGCGCCAGACCAGGCGGAGCGTGCGCTCGCGGCCCATATGGCCCTCGGCCTAGGAATGCCGGACCAAGCGGTGGCGATCACCCGCCGGGCCGGCCGGGATGGGCTGATGCTGCCCGCCGCCGGGTGGCCGGTGGCTGTCGAGCCGCCCGGCGGCGCTGTAGAGCCCGCGGTGGCGCTCGGCCTCATCCGGCAGGAGAGCAGCTTCGACGTCGAGGCCGCGAGCCCGGCCGGCGCCCGCGGGCTGATGCAACTGATGCCGGCGACCGCCGCAGGTGTGGCGCGCCGGCTGAATGAGGCGATCAGCGTGCCGGCGCTGACGGCCGACGCGGGCTATAACATGCGGCTTGGCACCGCCTATCTGCAGGAACTGCTCGACCAGTTCAGCGGGGCGCTGCCGTTGGCCGCCGCAGCCTACAACGCCGGGCCGAGCCGGGTGCAGGACTGGATCGCGGGGTATGGCGACCCGCTGGCCGGGCCGGTCGGCATGATCGACTGGATCGAGCTCATTCCGTTCAACGAGACGCGCAACTACGTGCAGCGTGTCATTGAAAATGTGGTGATCTATCGTGCACGCTGCGGCAGCACGGTGCCGCATCCGCTGGCGCGGTGGGGTGAATGAGCCGGCTGATCGCAAGCTTCTTCGGCATTGGCTTCTTTCCGGTCGCATCAGGCACAGCGGCGTCGGCGGTGGCGCTGCTGGTCGGCGCTGCGCTGATGCTGGGACCGCCCTGGCTGCTGCCGCTCGGCGCTGCGCTGGCGGCTGCAGCGGGCTACCTGGCCATTCCACGCGCCGTGGCCGATCCGCAAGCGGACCCCGGGTGGGTAGTGATCGACGAGGTCGCCGGCCAGTGGATTGCGCTGCTGGGCCTCGCTGGAGTGTCAATCGCTGGCCTTGGCTTGGCTTTCGTCGGGTTCCGCGTGCTCGACATTTGGAAACCCGGACCGGTTGGCTGGGCGGACCGCCAGACCGGCGCATTCGGGATCATGGCCGACGATATCCTGGCCGGCGGCGGCGTCGCGTTGATGCTATACGCGATCCGGCATGTAGTATCGCTATAAAATGAAGGGTTCGGCGGATGATCACCCCAGCATTGCTGCAGGCTGCGACGACCTTGCTGGCCGAGTGCAGGAGCCGCGGCCTGATGCTGGCTACCGCAGAAAGCTGTACTGGGGGATTGATCACCGCCGTGCTCACCGAGGTCGCCGGGTCCTCCGACGTGGTGGACCGCGGCTTCGTCACCTATTCGAACACTGCCAAGTCGGAGATGCTCGGCGTGCCGCCCGAGCTGATCGAGGCTAATGGCGCGGTAAGTAGCCCGGTCGCGGCCAGCATGGCGGCCGGCGCGCTGCAGCGATCGAGGGCTGCCCTGACCGTGGCCGTCACCGGAGTCGCGGGTCCCGGCGGCGGGACTGAAAGCAAACCAGTCGGGACCGTGTGGTTCGGTCTAGGCGTCCGCGGTGGCGCTAGTATGACGGAGCGCCAAACCTTTCCTGGAGACCGCGCTGCGGTACGGCAGGCGACCGTGGCCCAGGCTTTGGCGATGCTCGACGCGGCGGTGAGGGCCCGCTAGATCCGTTCCGAAACGGCATCCCGGATCGCCGACGCTGCTTCCGCAACATGCGCCGCCGTTACGTCGAGATGGGTGCAGGCACGTGCGCGGTATTTGCCCATCACCGAGATCAGCACCCCCGCGCCGCGCACCCGAGCCGCAAGCTCATGCGCCGTAAGCCCGGCCGCCTCAGTATCGATATACACCAGGTTCGTCTGCGGCGGCTCAACGCCCAAGCCTGGAACCTGTGCCAGGCTGCGGGCCAGCACGCGTGCGTTCTCGTGATCCTCAGCCAGCCGATCGATGTTGTGGTCCAGCGCATATAGGCACGCCGCCGCGCATATCCCGCCCTGCCGCATCGACCCGCCCATACGCTGTTTCCAGCGCCATGCCGCGTCGATGACCTCCGCCGAGCCCGCCAGCACCGCCCCGAGCGGCGCGCCCAGCCCCTTGGTGAAATCGAGCCAGACCGTGTCATAGCCGGCCGCCATTTCGGCCGCCGGCACACCCGCCGCGACCACGGCATTCATCATCCGGGCCCCGTCCATGTGGGTGACCATCCCGTGCGCGTGGGCGACCTCGGCCACTGCATGCAGCGTTTCGAGCGGCCATATCGCGCCGCCGCCGAGGTTGGCGGTCTGTTCGACCTCCACCATGCGCTGCGCCGGGGAGTAGCGGGACACCGGACGGATGGCAGCAGACAGCCGGTCCGCGGAGAAGATGCCGCTATCCCCGTCGAGCGCCGAAACCTGCACGCCCGCCAACGCCCAAGGCGCGCCGCCCTCCGCCGTAGCGATGTGCGCCGTATGATGTGCCAAGATCTCGTCGCCTGCCCGGCACTGGGTCAGGATGGCGACCTCGTTGCACATGGTCCCAGACGGCAGGAACATCGCTGCCTCCTTGCCCAGCAGCGCCGCCATCCGGTCGCATAAAGCCCATACCGTAGGGTCGGCGCCGTGCTGCTCGTCGCCGACCTCGGCTTCCATCATCGCCTGCTTCATCGCCAGGCTCGGCTTGGTCTGAGTGTCCGAATATAGGTTGACCCGGACCGGTATGGTCGCGTCGAACCGCGGCGGGGCGTAGGTCATGGCGACGGGTCCCTTCAGGACTTGGCCGGGACGGCGGCGGGCGTCACTGCGATCGTGGCGGCGGGCGCGCCATACACTTCTCGCGCGCGCTTGAGGAATGCGTTCACCATCAGCTTCACCGCATTATTGAACACAACCCCGATTGCTGCCTGCAGCACACGGCTTTTGAACTCGAAATCGACGTAGAACTTGACGTTACAGCCTTTTGGATGCTGCTCAAACGTCCATTGATTATTCAAATAACGGAACGGCCCATTCTCGTATTTCACTTGCACCTGATGCGGACGGTCGAGCTGGACCCGGCTGGTAAAGCTTTCCCGGAATGGCCCGAAGCCGATGGTAAGGTCGGCGACGAGCTGCGTGTCGGTATGCGATTGCACCCGTGCCCCGGCGCACCACGGCAGAAACTTCGGATACTTGCCGACGTCCGCCACCAGATCAAACATCTGTTCCGGGCTATAGGGCAGCACCTTGTGCTCAGCGTGAGTAGGCATCCTAGACGGCAACCAATGCAAGCTGCCGGGCGCGGGCGGCGCGCAACTGCTCAAAATCGGCGTCGGCGTGATAGGAGCTGCGGGTGAGCGGCGTGGCGCTGACCATCAGGAAGCCCTTCGACCGCGCCATCGCGGCATAATCGGCAAATTCCTCCGGCGGCACGAAACGGTCGACCGCCGCGTGCTTCACCGTGGGCTGCAGATACTGGCCGAGGGTCAGGAAATCGACGTCGGCCACACGGAGGTCGTCCATCACCTGCAAGACCTCGGCGCGCTGCTCCCCCAGGCCGAGCATCAGCCCGGACTTGGTGAAAATCGTCGGGTCAACCATTTTCACCCGGTCGAGCAGCCGTAACGACTGGTAGTACCGCGCACCGGGTCTAATTGTCGGATAAAGCCGCGGCACGGTCTCCAGATTATGGTTGAACACGTCCGGCCGGGCCTGCGCGACGACCTCCAAGCCGCCCGGCTTGCGCAGGAAGTCGGGCGTCAGCACCTCGATCGTCGTGCCCGGCGCGGCACCGCGCAGCGCATGGATCACCGCCGCAAAATGGGCAGCGCCGCCGTCGCGCAGATCGTCCCGATCGACCGACGTGATCACCACGTGCCGCAGTCCGAGCTTTGCCACCGCCTCCGCAACCCGGCGCGGCTCGTCCGCGTCCAGCGCGTCCGGCTGGCCCGTCCGCACGTTGCAGAAGCTGCAGGCGCGGGTGCAGGTGTCGCCCATGATCATCATGGTGGCGTGGCGCTGCGACCAGCACTCGCCGATGTTCGGGCAAGCCGCCTCCTCGCACACCGTCACCAGCCGGTTCTCGCGCATCAATGCCCGGGTCTCGTGATAGATAGGATGGTTGGGCGCCTTCACGCGTATCCAATCCGGCTTGCGCTGGATCGGATTGTCCGGACGGTTTGCCTTCTCCGGGTGCCGGGGGGGTACGCCAGGGCTGGACGCTCCCAAGCGATGATCGATTACGACACGCGACGCCATACGGACTCCCGGACCTAAGCGGAGACGTTCAAGTGGATGGAAGCCGCGCGCCCGTCAAGCAACCCGTCAGCAATGGCCTACTAGAAATGGATAGCCCGGCCATATGCGTCCAGCACCGCCTCGTGCATCGTCTCGCTGACCGTCGGGTGCGGGAACACGGTGTGCATCAGCTCGACCTCGGTCGTCTCCAGCGTCCGCGCCACCGCATAGCCCTGGATCATCTCCGTTACTTCGGCGCCGATCATGTGGGCGCCCAGCAGCTCGCCCGACTTTGAGTCGAACACGACCTTGACCATGCCCTCCGGCTCGCCCATCGAGATGGCCTTGCCGTTGCCGATGAACGGGAAGCGGCCCACGCGCACGTCGTGCCCGGCCTCCTTGGCCCGCGCCTCGGTCATGCCGACCGAGGCGATCTGCGGGCGGCTATAGGTGCAGCCGGGGATGTTGCCGATATTCAGCGGCTTCACATCGTTTTGCCGGGCGATGCTCTCGACGCAGATCACCCCCTCATGGCTGGCCTTGTGCGCCAGCCACGGCGCCCCGGTCACGTCGCCGATCGCATACACGCCGGGCTCGCCAGTGCGGCAATACTCGTCGATGACGATATGGCTGCGCTCGATTTTGACGCCGGTGCCCTCAAGCCCGATATCCTCCACGTTGCCGACGATGCCGACCGCGGAGATTACCCGGTCAACCGTGATCTCCTGCGTTTTGCCGTTGGCCTCGATCGTGGCGGTTACGCTGTCAGCGCCTTTCTGCGTCTTTGTCGTCTTCGCAGACGTCATGATCTTGATGCCCTGCTTCTCGAACGACTTGCGGGCGAACGCGCCAATCTCCTCGTCCTCGGCCGGCAGGATGCGGTCGAGCATCTCGATAACCGTCACCTCGGCGCCCATGTTCCGGTAGAAGCTCGCGAACTCGATCCCAATGGCGCCCGAGCCGATGATCAGCAGCGACTTCGGCATGCTCGGCGGCACCATCGCCTCGCGATAGGTCCAGATCAGCTTGCCGTCGCCCTCCAGCCCCGGCAGTTGCCGCGCGCGGGCGCCGGTTGCCAGGATGATGTGCGGCGCGGTGAGCGTGGCGACGTCCTTGCCGTCCTTGGTGACCGCCAGCGTGTGCTTGCCCGCGAGCTTCGCTGCCCCGTCGAACACGGTGACCTTGTTCTTCTTCAGCAGGTGCCCAACGCCGCCGGCCAGCTGTTTGGCGACTTTGCGAGACCGCGTCACGATCTTCGGCAGGTCGAACTGGATGTTGTCGGCGCTGAATCCGAACTCGCCCATGTTGTGCAGCAGGTGGTTGATCTCGGACGAGCGCAGCAGCGCCTTGGTCGGGATGCAGCCCCAGTTCAGGCAGATGCCGCCCAGGTTCTCGCGCTCCACGACCGCAGCCTTCATGCCAAGCTGCGCCGCGCGTATTGCAGCGACATAGCCGCCGGGGCCGCCACCGACGACGATCACATCGAATTTGGTTTCCATTAGAGTATCCTAAAGCATTGCCCTAAAGCATCAGGCTGAGCGGGTCCTCGACGATGCCTTTAAATACCGCCATCCATTCGGCGCCTAATGCCCCGTCCGCCACTCGGTGATCCACACTCAGCGTGCACGTCATCACGGTCGCGACCGCGAGCGCACCGTCCTTCACCACCGGGCGCTTCTCCCCAGCGCCCACCGCCAGGATCGCGGCCTGCGGCGGATTGATGATCGCGGTGAACTGCTTCACGCCGAACATGCCGAGATTCGAGATCGAGAAGCTGCCGCCCTGGAACTCCTCCGGCTTCAGCTTGCCCGACTTGGCGCGGGCGCCAAGGTCCTTCATCTCGTTGCTGATGGCCGCAAGGCCCTTCTGGTCGGCCTTGCGCACGATCGGCGTGATCAGCCCGTCCGGCATCGATACGGCGATGCTGATGTCAATGTCATCATAGACGACCATCGCGTCCTCGGTGTAGCTCGCGTTCACCTTCGGCACCCGGCGCAGTGCCGCCGCAGTGGCCTTGATCACCAAGTCGTTGACCGAAAGCTTGAACGCGCCTGGCCCCTCCTTGGGCGACCGCGCATTCAGGTCGGCGCGCAGTTTCAGCAGCGCGTCGATCTCGATGTCCATCGTGACGTAGAAGTTCGGTACGAGCTGGTGGCTCTCGAGCAGTCGGCACGCTATGACCTTCCGCATCGTCGAATTCGGCACGAGCTGATGCGGCGCTGTCACCGGCGCCATAGGAGCCGCGGGCTTCGGCGCCGGCTTGGCCTCTGGCGGAACCTGCTGCATGGGCGGCGTCGGAACGTCGGCCTCGCGCGCACCTGCCTGCACCTCGACGCGAGAGGGTTGCGCGGCGCCGGGCGCCTGGCGTGCCTCGATGTCGGCGCGGATGATGCGCCCATTCGGTCCGGAGCCCTTCATCGCGGACAGGTCGATGTTGGCCTGCTTGGCCATCCGCCGCGCAAGCGGCGATGCAAACACCCGCTCGCTGTCATGCCCATTGGACATCGGGGCCGGCGCCGCCGCCGAAGCTGCGGGGGCCGGCGTAGCCGGTGCGGATGCCGCAGGCGCGGGAGCCGAGGCGGCCTGAGCAGGAGGTGCCGATGCGTCCTCGCCGTCCGCGGTCAGCACGGCGATCGGCGCGTTGACCTTTACCCCAGCCGTGCCGTCCGGCACCAGGATCTTGCTCAGCACGCCCTCGTCGACGGCCTCGACCTCCATGGTAGCCTTGTCCGTCTCGATCTCGGCGAGTACGTCGCCGGAGCGCACCTCGTCGCCTTCTTTCTTCAGCCAGCGGGCCAGCGTGCCCTCGGTCATCGTCGGCGAGAGCGCCGGCATCAGGATATTCGTCGCCATCTCGTGCTCCCTCAGACGATCTTGACCACGGCATCGACCACCCAGGACGGCTGCGGCAACGCCAGCTTCTCCAAATTGGCCGCATAGGGCAGCGGCACGTCCAGCCCATGCACCCGGACCGGCGGCGCGTCGAGCCAGTCGAAGCAGTGCTCGATCACCTGCATCGCAATCTCGGCGCCGATGCCGGCGTAAGGCCAGCCCTCCTCGACCGTCACCAGCCGGCTCGTCTTCTTGACGCTCTCGACGATCGTCTCGGTATCAAGCGGACGCAGGCTGCGCAGGTTGATCACCTCCGCCTCGATCCCGCGCTCGGCCAGCGTCTCCGCCGCAATCATCGCCACGCCGACCATGACGCTATAGGCGACGATCGTCACGTGCTTGCCGGCCCGCTCGACCTTTGCCTTGCCGATCGGTACGAAGAATTCGTCGGCGGTCGGGCACTCGAACGTCTGCCCATAAAGAATCTCGTTTTCGAGCACGATGACCGGGTTCGGATCGCGGATTGCGGTCCGCAGTAGGCCCTTGGCGTCGGCAGCGGACCACGGCGCCACCACCTTCAGGCCGGGGCAATGTGCATACCACGACGCGTAGTCCTGGCTATGCTGCGCCGCCACCCGCGAAGCGGCGCCGTTCGGCCCGCGGAATACGATCGGGCAGCCCATCTGGCCGCCCGACATATACAGCGTCTTAGCAGCCGAGTTGATGATGTGGTCGATCGCCTGCATGGCGAAGTTGAAGGTCATGAACTCGACGATCGGCCGCAGCCCGTCCATGGCCGCGCCCACCGCCATGCCGGTGAAGCCGTGCTCGGTAATCGGCGTGTCGATGATGCGGCGCGGGCCGAACTCATCCAGCAGACCCTGGCTGATCTTATAAGCGCCCTGGTATTGCGCCACCTCCTCGCCGATCAGGAACACCCGATCGTCGGCGCGCATCTCGAGCGCCATAGCTTCGCGCAGCGCCTCGCGGACGGTGGTGGGCTTGGTCGGACCCCAATCGCGCTCCGGTGCGCTGTCGGCAAGCGCCACCGGCGCCTGCTTAGCCGTAGCCTTGTCGGCAGCGGCCTTGTAGTCCTCCGTCGGCTCCGGGGCCGGCTGCTTAGCGGCAGCAGGCGCCGGCGTTGGCGCCGGAGCCTCAGCCGCAGCCTCGCCATCCACCGACAGCACGCCAATCGGCGTGTTCACGGCGACCCCGTCGGTGCCCTCCTCGACCAGGATCTGCGACAGCTTGCCCTCGTCGACCGCCTCGACCTCCATCGTCGCTTTGTCGGTCTCGATCTCGGCGATCACATCGCCGGAACGTACCTCCTCGCCCACTTTTTTCAGCCAGCGGGCCAGCTTGCCCTCGGTCATGGTGGGTGATAGCGCCGGCATCAGGATTTGCGTCGACACGCCCTCAGCCCTCCACGAGGATATTGGTCCATAGCTCGCTTTCATCCGGTTCGGGGCTGCTCTGTGCGAAGTCCGCCGCCTCCTGGACGCGCGCCTTCACCGCGGTGTCGATCGCCTTGAACTCGTTCTCGCCCATGCCCGCCGCCTCCAGCATGTGCCGCGCGCCCTCGATGCAGTCGCGCTCGGTGCGCATCTTCTGCACCTCGTCCCGGGTGCGATACTTGGCCGGGTCGGACATGGAGTGGCCGCGGTAGCGATAGGTCTGGACCTCCATCAGGTACGGCCCAGCGCCGGACCGGCAATGCGCGACCGCGACGTCCGCTGCCGCCTTAACCGCAGTGACGTCCATGCCGTCCACCTTGGCACCCGGAATGCCCCAAGGCGCGCCATTGACCGAAAGGTCATGCGACGCCGAGGCGCGCTCCAGGCTGGTGCCCATGCCGTATTTGTTATTTTCAATGACATAGATGCAGGGCAGCTTCATCAGCGCCGCCAGGTTAAAGCTTTCATAGACCTGGCCCTGGCTCGACGCGCCATCGCCGAAATAGGTCGCGCATACCCGGTCACTGCCGCGATACCAGTTCGCCATCGCAAGCCCAGTGCCGAGGCTCACCTGTGCACCCACGATGCCATGGCCGCCGAAGAACCGCTTCTCCTTGCTGAACATATGCATGGAGCCGCCCTTGCCTTTGGAGTAGCCGCCGCTGCGCCCGGTCAGCTCCGCCATCACCCCGCGCGGCTCCATCCCCGTCGCCAGCATGTGGCCGTGGTCGCGATATGACGTGATGACCTGGTCGCCGTCCGACAGCGCCGACTGAATGCCCACGACCACCGCTTCCTGCCCGATATACAGGTGGCAAAAGCCGCCGATCAGCCCCATGCCATAAAGCTGCCCGGCCTTTTCCTCAAATCGGCGGATCAGCAGCATGTCGCCATAGGCCTTGGCGAGCTGCTCCCGGGTCATCGACTGGTTGGTGCCATGCTGTGGCGCCTGCTGCTGAGCCTCGGCCTGGGGGGCCTCAAGATCTTTGCCGCGCTTCCGTGCCTCGGCCGCCTGCGCCATGCGCGTCGCTCCTTGTCAGACGTGGGGTTTACACGACAACACCTAGCGCCCGCCTTGTGGAACGACAAGGCCGCGAGCCAAATAGTGTTATTGTGCAATGCAATAGAACCCGTGTTTCAGTGCTGGCTCGATCCGATCCGCCCTGGCCGGAACAGTGCCGCAAGACGCTGTTTAGTACAGCCGCTTGCCCGGCCCATAAGGCAACACGAGGTCCGTTGGACCCGCCACGTTCAACACAGAGCGCGCGCGCTCGTCCAGCGTGTCGGGATCGAGCCGCTGTTCCCGCAAACCCGCAACCCGGCGCTCCCACACGTCGCGTTCGGTCGACACGCGCAGCAGTTCGGCCTGCACCATCCGCAGTTGCTCCTGCCGGACGGCGAAGGCCTGCGAGCCGCGCTCGCCGTGCGCGGCGTTCCAACCAAAATAGCCTACGAGCCCCAGGAAAATGATCGGCGCGATGGCCGCTTTCAGTTGTCGCCGCAACACCTCACTCCAGCTCATGCCGCGACCCTATCCCACGATGTTCTTACGATACCGAGTTTCATTGCAACGTGCGACCATTATCCACGACGCAGGATTGTCCGCCCGGCATAACGCGCCGCCGGGCCGAGTTCAGCCTCGATGCGGATAAGCTGATTGTACTTTGCCGTGCGGTCGCTCCGGGCCAGGCTGCCGGTCTTGATCTGTCCGCAATTGGTCGCGACCGCGAGGTCGGAGATCGTCGTGTCCTCCGTCTCCCCGGACCGGTGGCTCATCACCGCCGTGAACCCGGCCCGCTGCGCCAGCTCGACCGCTTCAAGCGTCTCGGACAGCGTGCCGATCTGGTTCACCTTGACCAGGATGGAGTTCGCCGTCGCCGTTTCGAGCCCGCGCCGCAGCCGCTCGGTGTTGGTCACGAAAAAGTCGTCCCCCACCAACTGCACCCGCTTGCCCAATACATCCGTCAGGTGTTTCCAGCCGGCCCAATCGTCCTCGGCGCAGCCATCCTCGATCGAGACGATAGGATAGCGCCCGGCTAGCTCTTCCAAGTAGGCGACCATGCCGGCTGCGTCGAACCGCTTGCCTTCGCCATCAAGACGATACTCTCCGGCATGAAAGAACTCGGTGCTAGCGCAGTCCAGCGCGAAGGTCACGTCCTCGCCCGGCCGATAGCCCGCCTGCTCGCAGGCTTGGATGATGAAGGCCAGCGCCTCGTCGGCGGATTTGAGGTTGGGCGCGAAGCCGCCCTCGTCACCAACGTTCGTGTTGTGCCCGGCGGCGTGCAGCTTCGACTTCAGTGCGTGGAAGATCTCGGCCCCAACCCGGACCGCGTCGGCAAAGGTCGCAGCGCCAACCGGCTGCACCATGAACTCCTGGATGTCGATCGGGTTGTCCGCGTGCTTGCCGCCGTTCACGATGTTCATCATCGGCACCGGCAGCGTGCGGGCGAACACCCCGCCGACATAACGATACAGCGGCAGGCCCAGATCGGCCGCCGACGCCTTGGCCAAAGCGAGCGACACGGCCAGGATCGCGTTCGCCCCCAGCCGCGACTTGTTGGGCGTTCCGTCCAGGTCGATCATGATGTCATCCAACCGGACCTGGTCCGTCGGGTCCATGCCGCTGATCGCGTCGAAGATCTCGCCCTCGACGGCGGCGCAGGCGGTAAGCACGCCCTTGCCGCCATAGCGCGCCTTGTCGCCATCGCGCAGCTCGACCGCCTCGTGCGCGCCCGTGCTGGCGCCCGATGGCACCGCGGCGCGGCCCATGGCGCCGCTTTCCAGCACCACGTCGACCTCGACGGTCGGATTGCCCCGGCTGTCCAGGATTTCACGGGCGACGATGTCGGCGATGGCGCTCATGTTTGCTCCGTCCAATCAATAAATGTGGCCGCGAGGGTGACTGCTTTACAAAAATCGTCCAACGCTTTCAGGCGCGCAATCAGGACCGGCATCGCCCGCAGCGGGATCATGTTCGGGCCGTCGCTCGGCGCCCTATCGGGCTCCCGGTGCGTCTCGATGAACAGCGCCGCGACACCGACTGCCAGCGCGGCGCGGGCCAGCACGGGTGCGAACTCCCGCTGTCCGCCCGACGAGCCACCCTGCCCGCCGGGCTGCTGCACGCTGTGGGTCGCGTCGAACACCACGGGATAGCCGGTCCGCGCAAGCACTGGCAGCCCGCGGAAGTCGGTGACGAGCGTGTTGTAGCCGAAGCTTACGCCACGCTCGGTCAGCAGGATGCTCTCGTTGCCGGTCTCGGCGATCTTGGCGGCCACGTGCGCCATGTCCCAGGGCGCCAGAAACTGGCCCTTCTTCACATTCACCGCCCGGCCGGTCTCGCCGGCTGCGATCAGCAGGTCGGTCTGGCGGCACAGGAAAGCGGGGATCTGCAGGATGTCGACGGCTTCGGCCGCCGGGTCGCACTGGTCGGCGGCGTGCACGTCGGTCAGCACGGGAATGCGGAACCGCTCGCGCACCCCAGCCAGGATCGTGAGCCCACGGACGATGCCGACGCCGCGGGCGGCGCTGGCGCTGGTGCGGTTGGCCTTGTCGAAGCTCGACTTATAAACCAGCGGCACCCCCGCCGCCTCGGCCATGTCGCGCAGCGCCTCCGCCGTCTCGAAGGCGTGCGCCTCCGACTCGATCTGGCACGGCCCGGCGATCAGCACGAATGGCAGTTCGTTGCCGATTTCGATGTCGAGCACGCGGACGATGCGGCTCTCGGGCAAGGTGAGTTCGGTCTCAGACAAGACGCGACTGCTTCACGGCCGCCGCGATGAAGCCCGAAAACAGCGGATGCGGATCGAGCGGCTTCGACTTCAGCTCAGGATGATACTGCACGCCGATGAACCATGGATGCGCGGGCAGCTCCACGATCTCGGGCAGGATGCCGTCCGGGGACATACCGGAGAAGTGCAGTCCAGTGGCCTCAAGCTGCTCGCGGTAGTGCACATTGACCTCCCAGCGGTGCCGGTGCCGTTCGTGGATCATCGTGGCGCCCCCATAAACCCGGCTGACGAGCGAGCCCGGGTTGAGCCGCGCCGGATAGGCGCCCAAACGCATGGTGCCGCCAAGGTCGCCCCCCTCGGCCCGACGCTCGACTTCGTTGCCGCGGGCCCACTCGGTAAGCAGTCCAACGACCGGGTTGTCGCACGGCCCGAACTCGGTCGACGAAGCATCTGGCAGCCCCGCCATGTTCCTGGCGCACTCGATCACGGCCATCTGCATGCCGAAGCAGATGCCCAGGAACGGAACCCGGCGCTCGCGCGCGAACCGCACCGCGGCGATCTTGCCCTCGGTCCCGCGTTCGCCGAAACCGCCGGGCACCAGGATGCCGTGCACGCCTTCTAGGCGCTGCACGGCGTCCGGCGTCTCGAAAATCTGGCTGTCCACCCAGTCGAGCTCGACGCGGACCCGGTTCTTGATCCCTCCATGGGTCAGGGCCTCGCCAAGGCTCTTATAGCTGTCGAGCAGGTTGGTGTATTTGCCGACGACGGCGATCCGCACCTCGCCGTCGGGGCCGCGCACGATGTCGACGATGCGCTGCCAGGCCGAAAGGTCGGGCTCGGTCTCGAACGGCAGGTCGAAGTGGCGCAGCACCTCGCGGTCCATGCCCTCGGCGTGGTAGCTGATCGGCACGGCGTAGATCGTGTCGACGTCGAGCGCCGCTATCACCGCCTGGGCGCGCACGTTGCAGAAGCTCGCGATCTTGCGGCGCTCGGTCTCGGGAATTTGCCGGTCGCAGCGGCACAGCAGCATCTGCGGCTGGATGCCGACGTTCAGCAGTTCCTTCACCGAGTGCTGCGTCGGCTTGGTTTTCAGCTCGCCCGCGGACGGAATGTAGGGCACGAGGGTCAGGTGGACGAACATGGTCCGCTCCGGCCCGAGGTCGTTGCCAAGCTGCCGGATCGCCTCCAGGAACGGCAGTCCCTCAATGTCGCCCACCGTGCCGCCGATTTCTATCAATGCGAAATCCAGGCCCTCGGTGTCGCGGGTGATCGCCTCCTTGATCGCGTCGGTGATGTGCGGGATCACCTGGACAGTCGCGCCCAGATAGTCGCCGCGCCGCTCCTTGGCGATCACGTCGGAGTAGATGCGTCCGGTGGTGGCGTTGTCGGTCTTCGCCGCGTGCACGCCGGTGAACCGTTCGTAGTGGCCGAGGTCGAGGTCGGTTTCCGCGCCGTCGTCGGTCACGAACACCTCGCCGTGCTGATAGGGGCTCATGGTCCCGGGATCGACGTTCAGATAAGGGTCGAGCTTGCGCAGACGGACCGAGTAGCCGCGCGCTTGAAGCAGCGCGCCCAGCGCCGCCGAGGCGACGCCCTTGCCCAATGAGGAGACCACGCCGCCGGTGATGAATACGAACCGCGTCATGGGAGTCCATGATACCGCGGAAGCAGCCGGGTCGGGAACCCCCTCATGCGCAGGTCAGTTCGTCGGAACCGCGGGCCCCCGTGGCGTGGGCGCCGCATCCCCGGCCGCCGGCGCCGTCACTGGCCCCGTTACTGGCGCCGTCACCGGCGGGCTGTCCAGCAGCGACCGCCCGCCGCCGACCGTGCCGCGGTTCAGCAGCGCGAGCGTCAGCGACAGCGCGAAGAACGCCGTGCCGAGGATCGCCGTGGTGCGGGTCAGCAGGTTGGTGGTCCCGCGCCCCGACATGAAGCCGCCCATGCCCTGTGTCGTGCCGATGCCCAGGCCGCCGCCCTCGCTGCGCTGGATCAGCACGACGCCGATCAGGGCCAGGGTGACGAACAGGTGGATGATCAGCAGTACAGTGGTCATGGGATCGGCTTCCGATGCGGTGGGTGGTGTCTAGCCGCCCCGGCCAGCCTTGGAAAGCGCCGCGGCCGCGATCGCCAGGAAGTCCGCGGCGTCGAGGCTCGCACCGCCCACCAGAGCGCCGCCGACTTCGGGGAGCGCCAGGAGCGTCGCTGCGTTGCCGGGTTTGACGGACCCGCCGTAAAGGATGCGGATCGCGGCGCCGTTGCCATGCAGCGCCACCAGGTCGACCCGTATGGCGGCGTGCATCTCGATGACGTCGGCCTCCGTCGCGGTCCGGCCGGTGCCGATCGCCCAGATTGGCTCATAGGCCACGACCCCGGCATACTCCGCCGGCAGGCTTCCGGCCAACTGCCGCGCAACCACGGAAAGCGCCTCGCCCGCCGAACGCTCTTGCTCCGTTTCCCCCACGCAAACGATGGTTTGCAGCCCGGCCGCCTGCGCCGCCACGACCTTGCTGCGCACCTGCGCGTCCGTCTCGTGGTGGTCCTGCCGCCGTTCCGAATGGCCGAGGATCACCCACCCGGCCCCCGCGTCCCGCAGCATCGGCGCCGATACGTCGCCGGTGTGCGCCCCGGATGGATCGCTGTGGCAGTCCTGCCCGCCCAGCATCACCGCGGTCCCAGCTAGAACGTCCGCCACCGCGGCCAGCACGGTCGCCGGCGGGCAGACCAACAGGTCGCACGCCGCACCGCCGCGCAAAGCCGTCGCGAGCGCGAGCGCCTCGGCCCGCAAGCCGTTCATCTTCCAATTGCCGGCGATCAATTGCTGCAACACGTATGCTCTCGTTGGCCGCCGCTGTCCTTATACCTTCCGACGGAACCCGCAATCTCGCAAAACGCGCCATCTGGCAAAACCTTTTGGGCATCCGTATGGTGCCGCCCGGTTCACTGGATGCCCAACGCATGCTTTCCCTAATCCGCAGCTTCCTCGGCACCTGGGCCGCCCGGGCATTCTTCATCGTGCTGGTCGGCTCGTTCGGGCTCTGGGGCGTGGCCGACGTCGTACGCAACGTCGGCCGCGACAACGCCATCGCCACCGTCGGCGGCCATAAGATCGAGGCGCCGGAGTTCCAGGAGGCGATGCGGACGCAGTTGGCGCAGGTCAGCCGAATGCTGGGCGGCAAGACCGAGCCGACCCCCGCCATTCGCCAGGCGGTCGCCGGGCAGGTGCTCGATCGGCTGATCGTGCAGGCCGCCATCCAGAACGAGGTCGCCCGCCTGGGCTTGGCCGTGCCGGACGAGGCGCTGCGGTCGGCGGTGTTCGACATCCCGGCCTTCCGCGGCGCGGGCGGCGCGTTCGACCGGCAGCGCTTCGAGGCCGTGCTGCGCAACAACAACCTGTCCGAGCCGCGCTTCCTCGAACTGATGCGCTCCGACCTCGGCCAACGGCAGCTCATGGAGGCGATCCAGGTCGGCGCGGCGCCGCCCGAGACCGTGACGCAGCAGGTGTTCGCCTTCCAGCGCGAAACCCGGGTGGCGCAGTATGTCGAGCTGCCCTTCGCCGCCGCCGCCGAGCCGCCCGTGCCGACCGAGGCCGACCTACAGCGCTTCTATGACAACAACGCCGACCGTTATAGCGCGCCCGAGTTCCGCCGCATCAAAGCCGTGATCCTGTCGCCGGAGACCGTGGCGCGCGACATCGAGGTCCCCGCTGCCGACATCAGCGCCTATTACGAGCAGCACAAGCCCGAGTATGTCACGCCCGAGAAGCGCTCCGTCGAGGTCGTCGTCGTGCAAGACGAGGCGCGTGCAAAAGAAATCACGACGATGTGGATCGCCGGGGCCGATTGGGACGCGATGCAGAAGGTGGCCGCTGCGACCGGCGCCTCCTCGGCCTCGCTGGACGACGCGACCGTAACCGAGTTCCCGTCGCCCGAGCTTGGCCAGGCGGTGTTCGCAGCGCCCGCCGACGCCGTGACCGGCCCGATCCAGTCCGCACTGGGCTGGCAGGTGTTCCGGGTGACCAAGGTGACGGCGGGCGCCGCGCGCACGCTGGACCAAGCCACCGACGAGATCCGCAATAAGCTCGCCCGGGAGCGTGCGGTGGACCAGGTTTATGCCCGCGCCAACAAGCTCGAGGACGCGCTGTCCGCCAGCGGCAGCCTGGACGACCTGCCCGGCGACCTCGGCGTCGCGGCGGTGACTGGCACCCTGAACGCCCAGGGCAATACGCCCGCCGGCGAGCCTGCCCCGCTGCCGGGTTCCCCCGCGCTTCGCCAGGCGCTGCTGACCGCGGCGTTCACCTTGGCCAAAGGCGAGCCGGCGCGCATGACCGAAGGCCCGGACCAGTCCTATTTCGCCGTGACCGTCGAAGACGCGACGCCCGCCGCGCGCAAGCCGTTCACCGATGTCGAGGCGCAGGTTCGCGACGATTGGGTGCGCGACGCGAGGCGTAAGGAGCAGGAGCGGGCCGCGGCAAGCCTGCTCGCGGCGGCGAAGGCCGGGTCGAGCCTTGACGATGCCGCCACGGTCGCCGGGCTGCGGCTGCAGAGCTCGCCGCCGGTCATGCGGGCGCAGCCCACCCCCGGCGTGCCAACCGAGATGGTCGAGCCGCTGTTCAGCATGACGCCGAACGAGCCGACGATGATCGAAACGCCCGATGCCTTCTATGTCGTGGCGCTGGGCGAGGTCAAAGCGCCCGATCCAGCGTCCGATCCGCCCGGCACGGCGCAGATCCGGACGGCGCTGACCCAGGCGATCGGCCAGGATATCGAGGTGACCTATGCCGCGGTCCTGCGCGACCGTGTCAAACCGCAGGTGAACCGGACCCTGCTCGACAACATGGCGCAACCTTGAGCGAACCCGCATGAACGCATCCGCCTCGCCCTCCCAGATCGCGTTCAGCGCCGCCCATGACGCCGGGCGCGGCACGCTCGTTTGGACCACCGGGGTCGCCGACCTCGAGACGCCGGTCGCGGCCTTCCTGAAGCTCGCCGCCGGCCGCGCGAACGCCTTCCTGCTCGAAAGCATCGAGGGCGGGTCTGCGCGCAGCCGCTACTCGATCATCGGCATGGAGCCAGACCTGGTTTGGCGCTGCCGTGCTGGCCGAGCGGAGGTGAACCGGCACGCCCGCTCGGCCCCGCACGCCTTCGTGCCGGACGAGCGTCCGCCGATCGAGAGCCTGCGCGCGCTGATCGCCGAGACCCAGCTTGATCTGCCGGAGCACCTGCCGCCGATGCTGGGCGGGCTCGTGGGCTATCTCGGCTATGACATGGTCCGGCTGATGGAGCGCCTGCCGGACAAGAACACCGACGCGCTGGGCCTGCCGGAGGCGATCCTGATCCGGCCGACGATCTTCGCCGTGTTCGACAACGTGCGGGACGAACTGACGCTCGCGGCGCCGATCTACCCGCAGCCCGGCGTTTCGGCTGCGCAGGCCTGGGCGCTCGCGCAATCAGCGCTGGCGCAGGCCGACGCGGCGCTGCTGCGTCCCCTGCCCCACGCCGCGCCGCCTGTGGCCCTGCCGCCGCAGCCCGAGCCCGCGTCCAACATGACCCGCGACGAGTTCATGGGCATCGTGGACCGCATGAAGGAGTATATCACGGCCGGCGACGCGTTCCAGGTGGTGCCCAGCCAACGCTTTTCGGTGCCGTTCGCGCTGCCGCCGTTCTCGCTATATCGGGCGCTGCGCCGCATCAACCCGGCACCCTTCCTGTTCTTCCTCGACTTCGGCGGCTTCGCAGTGGTCGGCAGCAGCCCCGAGGTCCTGGTCCGGCTCCGCGACGGGATCGTGACCATCCGTCCCCTCGCCGGCACCCGGCCCCGCGGCTCCACCCGCGCCGAGGACCTCCAGCTCGAGGCCGACTTGCTGACTGATCCCAAGGAGCGGGCCGAGCACCTGATGCTGCTCGACCTCGGCCGCAACGACGTGGGCCGCGTGGCCGAACTGGGCAGCGTGCGGGTGACGGAATCGTTCGCGGTCGAGCGGTTCAGCCACGTGATGCACATGTCCTCCACCGTCGAGGGACGGCTGCAGCCCGGGCTCGACGCGATCGATGCTTTGATTGCCGGGTTCCCTGCCGGCACGCTGACAGGCGCCCCCAAAATCCGCGCTATGGAGATCATCGAGGAGCTGGAACCGACCCGGCGCGGCATTTACGCCGGCTGCATCGGCTATTTCGCCGCCAATGGCACCATGGACACCTGCATCGGGCTGCGCACCGCGGTCGTGAAGGACGGCATTATGTATGTGCAGGCTGGCGGCGGCGTGGTCGCCGACAGCACGGCCGAGGGTGAGTACGAAGAAACCCGGCAGAAATCCCGCGCCCTGTTCCGCGCCGCCGACGAGGCGGTTCGCTTTGCCGCCCTGAAGGCCTGACCCATGATCCTGCTCATTGACAACTACGACAGCTTCACCTTCAACCTGGTGCACTTTCTCGGAGACTTGGGCGTGCGCTGCACGGTGCGGCGCAACGACGCGATCTCGGTCGAGGACGCGCTGGCGCTGGCGCCCGAGGCTATCGTGCTCTCGCCGGGCCCGTGCACCCCGGACGACGCCGGTATCTGCCTGGACCTGATTGCCGCAGCGGCGGGCCGCGTTCCCGTGCTGGGCGTGTGCCTTGGCCATCAGGCGATCGGGCAGGCCTTCGGCGGCCAGGTCGTCCGTGGCGACAAGCCGATGCACGGCAAGCTTAGTGCCGTGAGGCATGACGGCACCGACCTGTTCACCGGCCTGCCGAGCCCGTTCCAGGCGACCCGTTATCACAGCCTGGTCGTCGAGCCTGGCACCCTGCCCGATACGCTGGTTGCGACCGCCTGGACGGAGGACGGCGCGATCATGGGCCTTCGCCACCGTACGCTTCCGCTGTTCGGCGTGCAGTTCCACCCAGAAAGCATCGCCTCCGAGCATGGGCACGAGATCCTGGCGAATTTCCTGGCCCTGGCGCGCGGTTCGAACATGCCCGCACGGGCTGCCTAGACCCCATCCCATATGGCATCCCTGAAACCGGTCCTGGCTCGGCTTGCGTCCGGGGCCACGCTGTCCGCCGACGAAGCGGAAGCGGCGTTCGGCGTCATCATGTCCGGGGATGCCACCCCGGCGCAGATCGCCGGACTGCTGATGGCTATGCGGGTGCGGCGGGAAACGGTGGCGGAGCTGACCGGGGCGGTGCGGGCGATGCGATCCCGCATGGCCGGGATCGTGGCACCCCCCGGCGCCATCGACGTGTGCGGCACCGGCGGCGACAATTCCGGCACTTTGAATGTGTCCACGGCGGTGACCTTCGTGCTGGCGGGCTGCGGCGTACCGGTCGCAAAGCACGGCAACCGAGCGCTGTCGTCGCGGACCGGGGGTGCGGACGTGCTGGCGGCGCTGGGCGTGAACGTCGATATACCGCTCGACCGTTTGCCGGACGTGCTGGCTGCAGCGGGCTGCGTATTCCTGTTCGCGCCGCGTCATCATGCGGCGCTGCGCCATGCTGCAGGCCCGCGCGTCGAGCTCGGCACCCGGACGATCTTCAACCTGCTGGGACCGCTCGCCAACCCAGCCCGGGTGCGCCGGCAGCTGACCGGCGTCTATGACCCGACCTGGCTGCGCCCAATGGCCGAAACCCTGCATGCGCTCGGCACCGAACATGCCTGGTTGGTGCACGGCCAGGGCCTCGACGAGTTGACCGTCGCCGGAGAAAGCCACGTGGTCGCGCTGCACCATGGCGCATATCAGGAATTCACCGTGGTGCCTGAGGACGCCGGACTGGGACGCTCCCCGGCCGAAGCCATCCGGGGCGGCGACGCCGCAGCGAACGCAACCGCCCTGGCTGCGTTGCTGCAGGGCCAAGGCGGGGCATATCGCGACACCGTGCTGCTGAACGCCGCCGCGGCGCTTATAATTGTCGGCCTGGTGCACGACTTGCGATCGGGCGCGGCGCTTGCGGCGGCGGCGATCGACGACGGGGCAGCGGGCGCAGCGTTGGACAAGTTACGACGAGCAACCGCTTGATATCAGTTGGAGCAGTCTGATGGACGTCGCCCTTCCCGACGCATTGGCCCAGATTTGCGCGGAAACGTTGACCGAGGTGGAACGCCGCCGGGTGGAGACGCCGATCGCGACGCTGGCCAAACGCCTTCGAGCTGACTGTAATCCGACGCGTAACTTCGGCCACGCGCTAAAGTCGGCGGTCGCGAAAGGCGACTACGGGCTTATCGCAGAAATCAAGCGGGCGTCGCCGTCCGCCGGGCTGATCCGGCCGGATTTTGATCCCGCGGCGCTGGCCCGGTCCTATGCCGACTCGGGCGCTATCTGCCTGTCCGTCTTGACCGACAGCCCCTATTTCCAGGGCTCGCCCGACCACCTGAAGCAGGCCCGCGCCGCCGTGTCGCTGCCGGTGCTGCGCAAAGACTTCATGCTCGACGCCTGGCAGGTTTATGAGAGCCGGCTGATGGGCGCCGACTGCATCCTGCTCATCATGGCGGCGATCACCAACCAGCAGGCGCGGGAGCTCGAGGAACTGGCGCGAGCGCTCGACATGGACGTTTTGGTCGAGGTGCATAACCGGGCCGAACTGGATCGCGCCTTGGGACTGGAGACGTCGCTTATCGGCATAAACAATCGCAATCTGAAGACGTTGAAGACCGACTTGGAGACGACTGCCGAACTCGCGCCGCATGTGCCGTCGGACCGGTTCCTGATCGCCGAGAGCGGCATCCGCACCCATGCCGACGTCCGGCGCCTGGCCGAAGCCGGAGCGACATGCTTCCTGGTCGGCGAAAGCCTGCTGCGGCAGCCCGACGTGGGCGCTGCAGTGCATGAGTTGCTGGGCACGACGCCGTGACTGGGTTGACGCAGACTGGGCTGACCCAGACTGGGCTGACGCATTTTGATGCGGAGGGCCGGGCGGTGATGGTGGACGTTTCCGACAAGGCCGACACCGACCGGACCGCGACCGCGCGGGCCAGCGTGATCATGCAGCCGGAAACGCTGCGGGTGATTGTTGCCGGCAAGGCCAAGAAGGGTGACGTCCTGGGCACGGCGCGGCTCGCCGGCATTATGGCAGCTAAGCGCACGGCGGACCTGATTCCGCTTTGCCATCCGCTGCCGCTCGCCGCCGTGACGCTCGACCTCGAGCCATCCTCGTCCGGAGACGGGGTCGACATTGCCGCGACCGTCCGTACGACCGGCCGCACCGGCGTGGAGATGGAGGCGCTCATGGCCGCGAGCGTCGCCGCGCTGACGGTATACGATATGTGCAAGGCCATCGACCGCGGCATGAGGATCGACGGGCTGCGTGTCGTGCATAAAGCGGGCGGCAAGTCCGGCGAGTTTCGGCAGGATTGAGACGATGCTCTCGGTCGATGAGGCCCGCGCGCGCATCATGGCGCCGCTCAGCCCCACCCCGGCCGAGATGGTCGCCCTGCCCGAGGCTTGGGGCCGAGTGCTCGCAGCACCTGTCGTCGCCAGGCTGACCCAGCCGCCAGCCGACATGTCGGCCATGGATGGCTATGCGCTGCGTGCGGTGGACGGGCTCGTTGGCGCCCGGCTCAAGGTGGTCGGCCATGCTCCTGCGGGACGGCCATTCACCGGCCAAGTCGCGAGCGGCGAAGCGGTGCGGCTATTCACCGGCAGCGTCGTGCCGGACGGCGCCGACGCCGTGCTGGCGCAGGAGGATATCGATCGGACGGATGATTGGATTGCAGTTCGGGAGGTGGCGCAGCCCGGGCGGCACATCCGCCGCGCCGGCCAGGATTTCAGCCAAGGCGACAGCTTGGTCCCGAGCGGCACCCGGCTCGGAGCGCGGTTGATCGGGCTGATCGCAGCGGGTAATCACCCCTGGGTCATGGTGCACCGGCAGCCCCGCATCGGCATTCTCGCGACTGGAGATGAGGTCGTGCTGCCGGGCGAGCCTTTGGCGGCTGGCGGCATCGTCAGCTCCAACGCGCACGCTCTCGCAGCGCTGGTCCGGGCCGGGGGCGGCGCGCCCGTGGTGCTGCCGATTGCACCCGATGACCCGGCCGCCATCGCCGCCGTCGCGGACCGCATATCGGGCATCGACCTGCTGGTGACGACGGGGGGCGCCAGCGTGGGCGACCACGACTTGGTGCAGGCGAGCCTAGGCACGCGTGGGTTTGCGCTGGATTTCTGGCGCATCGCCATGCGTCCGGGCAAGCCGTTGCTGTTTGGCCGGTTGGGCGATGTGCCGGTTCTAGGGCTGCCCGGCAATCCGGTTTCGGCTTTCGTCTGTGCGGTCTTGTTCCTGCTGCCCGCCCTCGCCCGCCTCGCCGGCCTCATGGATGGAGGGCTGCCGACGGTCGAGGCGCGGCTCGGAGCGTCTGTCGCCGCAAATGACCATCGGGCCGATCACCTTCGGGCTATGCTCGTGACCGATGCGGCTGGCGTCCTCGTTGCGACGGCATTCGAACGCCAAGACTCTTCGTTGCTGCGGCTGCTGGCCGGCGCCGGGTGCCTCATCCTGCGCCCGCCCTATGCACCGGCGTTACTCGCGGGCGCGCCGGTCTCGGTGGTGCGTTTGGACACGCTTGGGCTTTAAGCGGCCCTGATCTTGGCTCAGCTTGTATTGACGCAGCTTAGCGAACCAACGTAGAACGAAATCGGTTGCCGCTTTGTTCTAGATGTGTTTCACTATTGCGGCTGCTCCCGAACTGGGCACGAAAGAGAATTGCCATGTTGACGCGTAAGCAGCACGAGTTGCTGACCTTTATCGACGGCCATCTAAAGTCCACCGGATTTTCGCCAAGCTTCGAAGAAATGAAGGAAGCTCTCCAGCTTCGGTCGAAATCCGGCATCCATCGGTTGATCTCGGCGCTGGAGGAGCGTGGCTTCCTGCGCCGGCGTCATCACCGCGCCCGGGCGCTTGAGGTCATGCGGCTTCCGAATGAGAATGGGCGGGAGATCGTCGCGCTCGCAGCGCCGGCGCCTTTCGCTCCGAATGTCATCCGCGGCGACTTCTCGGGACGGTTCCCCGGCGTACGCGCGGCGAACGAGGCGGCTGCCGTGCACCTGCCGCTGTATGGCCGCATCGCCGCCGGGTTGCCGATCGAGGCGCTGCGGGACCAGGGCGCGCAGATCGAGGTGCCGCTAGCGCTCTTGGGCAACGGCGAGCACTACGCGTTGGAGGTTGCGGGCGACTCGATGGTCGAGGCCGGCATCCTCGACGGCGACACGGTCGTCATTCGCAAGGGTGACACCGCCGATAATGGGCAGATCATCGTGGCGCTGATCGACGACGCCGAGGTTACGCTGAAGCGGTTGCGCCGGCGCGGCAACTCAATCGCATTGGAACCCGCGAACCAGCGTCACGAGATACGCATTTTCCCGGCTGACCGCGTCAAGGTGCAGGGTAGCCTGGTTGCGTTGTTGCGGCGCTACTAGTCATTCTGCTGCGGCGGGCGGCAACTCATCTATCGTCGCCATTGGAAGGTTAGGGACAGATCGGCTCGATGTCGGCAGGCCCGGAACCCAGGGTCGGCTGCCGCGGTTGGCCCGGTCGGAAAGCACGAGCGGGCCGGCGTCGTTCAGCCAAATGGCATACGCGCCGTCCCGCCACACGCTGAACCGGTCGATATAAGGGATTCCTGCCGGGCAATCGCCTCGTGCGGGCTCGGTGGATATCAGCAGGGTAACACCGCCGCAATCGGGCTGGGCATTGCTGCGCAGGACCAAGACTTGGTTGTCGCCGTGCAGGATTCGGCACGCGTCGGGGCTGCACGAAGCGGGTTCGCCGGTTCGCAGCGGCAGCAGCGGCCCGGCCGCGAGGTGGCTCTGCCAAGCGTCCCGCGTGAACCTCGACGAGCCCGAGCGGGACTGCAGGTAGTAGCGTCCGTCCCGAACGGCGATCAGCCGTGCTTCGGACGAGATGAGGATGTCCGGCGGAGGTGCCGCGATCGGCGACAGCAGGCCGAACAGCAGAACTGGAACGCCGGCGAGCCGCATGCGCGACCGCCAAAGCCCGAGCCACGCCAGCCCGACGCTAAACACGCATAGCCCCCAAGCCGGCATGTGCGGCACGGCCATCGTCGCGGCGGGCCAGGCGGACACCGTTCGGCCGATCCATAAGATGCCCTCGATCCCCCAACCCATCGGGGCCAGCGCAAACCCTTCGAGCCCAAGCGGCATGAGGGCCAGCGCGACTAAGCCGAGCGGCATCACCCAAAACGCCGTAAGTGGCACGGCAGCGACGTTGGCAACGATGAAATAAAGCTGGAAATGTCCGAAGTGGTAGGCCCCGAACGGCGCGGAGGCGGTTCCCGCCAGCATGCTGGTCAAGGCGAGCGCCACGACGTGCGAAGCGATGCGGTGATGCCAGCCCTGGCCATGCAGCCGGGCCAGCAAAGGCCGCAGCGCCTCGTATCCGGCAATCAGCGCGAGCACGGCGGAGAAGCTCATCCCGAAGCTCACGCCCACGACCTCGTTCGGGGCGAGCAGCATCAGCACGGCGGCTGCGAGTGCCAATCCGCGCAGCGACAAGGCGCGGCGTCCGAGTACGAGGCCCAATGTCACCAAGCACGCCATGGCGAAGCTGCGCATGATCGGCAAGTGCGCTCCGGTCAGCAACAAATAGCACCCGCCGGCCGTAAGTGCAGTTCCGGCGGCGATGGCCTTGGTCGGCCAATGCAGGGCCGCGCGTTCGGACAGCGCCAGCGCGAACCGGGTCGCGCCCATGACCAAGCCCATGACGATGCCGATATGCAGCCCAGCCACTGCTAATAGATGCGCGAGGCCAGAGTCGCGAAACGCCTCACGGTCCCGCTGCGGTATGGCGGCCGTCGTGCCGGTCAGCAAGGTCGCCGCGACCGCCCCGGCTGGGCCCGGCAGGCCCGCCATAGCCCGGCCCGCAATCCAATCACGCACGGCTTGCAGCGCAGCGGCACCGCCGCGGGGCGAAGCGCGCTCAAGCACCTCGGACGGGTTCAGCGCATAGCCGGATCCGCCCAGTCCGGAGAAATAGGCGTCTCGCTGCAAATCCCATCCGCCGGGATAGGCGGGCGAGGATGGCGGCCGGACCAGGGCGCGCACCCGTATCCGGTCGCCAGCGGCCATTATGGCGGTATCTGCCCGATGCAGGCGAATGCGCATCAGCCGGGCCAGCGGCGGCTTATCCGGCTCCAGCATCACCCCGGCGAGCGTGACCCGGCGGCCCTCCGGCAACAAGTCCACTCCGCGCACCACTCCGGTCAGGATAACCGCCCGTGTCGGCAGCGGCTCGATCGGCAGGGCGCGCAGGGTCGCGGCTTGTCCCGATAAAAAGCCGAGCGCCGCAGCGAGGCCCGCCAGCGCCGCCGCGCGTCCGATCGGGGCGCGCCATGCCGCGATGCAGGCCAGCAAAGCGATGAGCACGGCCACCGCTCCAGCCCATGCACTGGGTTCGGCCCGCTGATCGAAATACGCGACCACGCCGGCGCCCATGCAGACAGGCAGCCACGGGACGAAGCGCCCCCGCTCCGCCTCGATCCAGCTATGCCACCGGGCAAGCGCCCCCGTTGCCTGGAGCGCGCCAAACGCTGCAATCGCCTGCTGCACCGGTCCTCCTTACGAGATCGTATAGATGTTGTGCCCGCGACGCCATTACTGGGCGTGCCAGCGTTCGGCGTGTTAGACAGCGCACATGTCCGTCCGCACTCGTTTCGCTCCCAGCCCTACCGGCCAGCTCCACATCGGCGGCGCCCGTGCGGCGCTGTTCAACTTCCTATTCAGCCGGCACCACGGCGGCGAGTACCTGCTGCGCATTGAGGACACCGACCGCGAGCGCAGCACCGAGGCCAACACGCAGGTCATCCTCGACGCGCTGGACTGGCTGGGCCTGTCGCCCGACCAGCCCCCGGTGTTCCAGTCCACGCGGCAGGCTCGCCATGTCGAGGTTGCGCAGCAGATGCTGGCCAGCGGCCACGCCTATCTCTGCTTCTGTACACCGGACGAGCTGCGGGAGATGCGGGAGCGCGCCGTGGCCGAGGGCCGCGCACCCCGCTATGACGGGCGCTGGCGGGACCGCGACCCGGCCGAAGCGCCGCCTGGCGTCAAGCCCGTCATACGGCTGCGTGCGCCGCAGACCGGGGAAACGGTCGTCGAGGATTTAGTGCAGGGCAGCGTCCGCGTCGCCAATAGCGAGCTCGACGACATGATCATCCTGCGCAGCAACAGCTCGCCGACCTATCTGCACGCCGTTGTCGTCGACGACCACGACATGGCCATCACCCACGTGATCCGCGGCGACGACCACATGACCAACACCTTCCGGCAGATCCAGATCTACCAGGGCATGGGCTGGGAACTGCCCCGGTTCGCCCACCTGCCGATGATCCACGGTGCGGACGGCGCCAAGCTGTCGAAGCGCCACGGCGCGGTCAGCGTGCTGGAGTTCCGCGAGCAGGGTTTCCTGCCCGAGGCCATGTGCAACTACCTGCTCCGCCTCGGCTGGGGCCACGGCGACGCCGAGGTGCTGGACCGCTCCGAAGCGATCAAGCTGTTCGACCTGGACGGCGTCGGCAAGGCCGCGAGCCGGATGGATTTCTCCAAGCTGCTGCACATCAACGGCGTTTGGCTGCGTCAGGCCGACGACGACCGCCTGATGCATGAGGTTATCCAGCGGCTTGCTGCGATCCATGGGCTGCACGCCGACGCGACCGGTGCAGCTCGCATCCGAGCGTTGATGCCGGGGCTGAAAGAACGCGCGAAGACTTTGGTCGATCTTACTAAAAGTGCAGCGTTCCTGCTTCGGCCGACCCCTCTGCCGTTCGAACCAAAAGCGCTGGCATTGCTGACCCCCGAGGCCAAAGCGACGTTGCAGCAGGTCGCCCCGGCACTCGCCGCGACCGACTTCACGCCGGGTGCGCTCGACGCTGCGCTCCGGCAGTTCGCCGAAGCCGCCGGACGCAAGCTGGGCCAGGTCGCGCAGCCGCTGCGTGCTGCATTGACCGGCAGCACCATGAGCCCCGGCATCGACGCGACGCTCGCCGCACTCGGCCGCGAGGAGGCGCTGGCCCGCATCGCCCTCGCCGCCGAGTGATGCACTACCCGCACCGCCATCTGCTCGCGATCGAGGGCCTGCATCCGCCCGAGATCGCCTACCTGCTCGACCTCGCCGAAAGCTATGTGCTGCTGAACCGGTCCGGCAAGACGCAGCGCGACCTGCTGCGCGGCCGCACCCTCATCAACCTGTTCTACGAGGACAGCACGCGCACGCGGACAAGTTTCGAGCTGGCCGGCAAGCGGCTGGGTGCCGACGTGATCAACATGTCGGTCTCGACCAGCAGCGTGAACAAGGGCGAAACCCTGCTCGATACTGCGTCCACCCTCAATGCCATGCGCTGCGACCTGCTGGTGGTTCGCCACGACCAGTCCGGGGCGCCGAACCTGCTGGCCCAGAAGGTCTCGTCCGCCGTGATCAACGCGGGCGACGGCACGCATGAGCACCCGACGCAGGCGCTGCTGGACGCGCTGACGCTCCGCCGCCGCCGCGGCACGCTGGAGGGATTGCTGGTGGCGATCTGCGGCGACGTGATGCACAGCCGGGTCGCGCGGTCGAATATTCACCTATTGGGCACGATGGGATGCCGGGTGCGCGTGATCGGGCCGCCGACGCTGATCCCCGCTGCCGCCGCCAGCCTTGGGGTCGAGGTGTTCCACGACATGGAGGCCGGGCTGCAGGGCGTCGACGTGGTCATGATGCTGCGCCTGCAGCGCGAGCGCATGTCGCGCGGCCTGGTGCCCAGCGCCCGCGAGTATTTCCGCTTCTTCGGCCTGGACGCCGCGAAGCTAGCCTGGGCCAAGCCCGACGCGCTGGTGATGCACCCAGGTCCGATGAACCGCGGCGTCGAGATCGACAGCGCCGTCGCCGACGATCCCGTGCACAGCGTCATCGGCGAGCAGGTCGAGATGGGTGTCGCCGTGCGCATGGCCGTGCTGGACGTCCTGTCCCGGAGCGGCCGCCGCAATGGGTGACCTGTTTTTCACCAACGTCCGCCTGATCGATCCCGCCAGCGGCCTCGACCAGCCCGGCGAGTTGCTGGTGCAGGCCGGCCGCATCGCGGATTTCGGGCCTAGCCTCGGCCGGCCCGACACGCCCAGCCTCAATTGCCTCACGATCGACGGCGACGGCGCCATCCTATGCCCAGGCCTGGTCGACATGCGCGCAGCCCTTGGCGAGCCCGGCTATGAGTATCGCGAGACCATCGCCTCGGCCGCCGCCGCCGCGGCCTCGAGCGGCATCACCACCCTCGCCGCACTGCCCGACAGCCTCCCTGCCATCGACGACCCGGCGCTCGTACGCCTGCTGCGCGCCCGCGGCGAGGAGACCGGCAGCCTGACCATCCTCCCCTACGCCGCCGTGACCCGCGGCTGCCAGGGCCGGGAGATGGCCGAGATCGGCCTGCTGCGTGAAGCCGGGGCGGTCGCCTTCACCGATGGACGCCGCGCCGTCGGCGACGCCCGGATGATGCGGCTGGCCCTGTCCTACGCCCGCGGCTTCGGCGCCCGCATCGTCCAGCATCCCGAGGACCCCGCCCTTGCCGACGGCGGCGCCGCGACCGAGGGCGAACTCGCGACCCGCTTGGGCCTGCCGGGCATTCCCGCGGCGGCGGAGGCGATCCTGGTCGCGCGCGACATCCGCCTCGCGCAATTGACCGGTGGCGCACTGCACTTCGCCCACGTATCCACTGCGGAGGCGCTGACGCTGATCCGCCGTGCAAAACAGGACGGCGTCGATGTGACCTGCGACACCGCACCGCCCTATTTCGACCTGAACGAGACGGCGATCGGCGATTTCCGCACCTACGCGAAACTGTCGCCGCCGCTGCGGCCCGAGGCCGATCGGATGGCGGTCTGCGCCGCACTCGCGGACGGCACCATCGACGCCGTCGCCTCCGATCATCAGCCACGCGACGCCGACGACAAGCGGCTGCCCTTCGCCCTGGCCTCCCCGGGCGGCGCGGGCTTGGCCACGCTGCTGGGCGTGACGCTCGCCCAAGTGCACGGCAATGGCCTGCCATTGCTGCGGGCGCTCGATCTTCTCACCGCGCAGCCCGCCCGCGTGCTCGGCATCGACGCCGGCCGGCTCGCCAAGGGCGTCGCGGCCGACTTGTGCCTGTTCGACCTCGAACGCATCTGGAAGGTTGAAGCCGGGTCATTGCCGGGCAAAGCGCCGAACACCCCGTTCGACGGCCGTGCGCTGGAGGGCCGGGTGGTCGGCACTTGGAAGGCTGGACGCCGGGTGTTCGGATGAGCGATGGACTGACGGCAGCTGCGGTGGTGACGTTCGCCTACCTGCTCGGGTCCATCCCGTTTGGCTGGATCCTCGCGCGTGCAGCCGGGCTTGGGGACATCCGCGCCATCGGCTCGGGCAATATCGGTGCGACCAATGTGCTGCGGACCGGGAGGAAGGATATCGCGGCGCTGACGGTGGCGCTGGATGGCGCTAAAGGCGCGGCCGCCGTAATCGGAGCCGGGTTTCAGGCCGGCCCAGCGTGGGCATTGGTCGCAGGCGTCGTCGCCGTGATCGGGCATTGCACGTCGATCTGGATGCGAGGCCAAGGCGGCAAGGGCGTTGCGACTGGGCTCGGAGTCATCCTCACAGCCGCTTGGCCCGTTGGCATAGCGTGCTGCGCCGTGTGGCTGGTGGTGGCGCGGCTGAGCCTAATGTCCTCCGCCGGCTCTCTTGCCGCCTTTGCCGTGGCGCCCGTGCTGATGCTGGTCTGGCGCGGCGCAGATGCGGCGGTGGCGGCCGTGGCGGTCGGCGCCGTCATATTCCTGCGCCATTCCGGCAACATCCGCCGCCTGATCGCCGGCACCGAACCGCGCATCGGCCAGGGCCGGTGACCGAGGCCGAACTGCTCGACCGCCTGCGCCTGGCCCGCACGGACGGGGTCGGACCCGTGACATACCGTCGCCTGTTGAGCCGTTTCGCCACTGCCGCAGAGGCGCTGGATGCCCTGCCCAGCCTCGCCCAGTCTGGCGGCCGCGCCACGCCGCCGGTTATCCCAGCAGCCAGCGTCGCGCGACGCGAAATGGACAGCGTGGCAAAACTGGGAGGCCGCATCCTGGTGCTGGGCGGGCCGGACTACCCGCCGCTGTTGGCTTTGCTGGACGTGGCGCCGCCGGTTTTGACTGTGCTGGGCGACGTGGGGGCGCTCGCTGCCCGGGCCGTGGCGATGGTGGGCGCGCGGAACGCCTCGGCGAACGGCCAGCGTATGGCGGAGATGCTGGCGGCCGACCTAGCGCTCGCCGGCTTGGTCGTCGTGTCTGGAATGGCACGCGGCATCGACGCCGCCGCGCATACCGGGGCACTGGGCACCGGCCGCACCGTCGCAGCCATCGCGAGCGGAATCGACGTCGCCTATCCCGCGGAGAACGCAGCCCTGCAACGGCGAATCGCCGAAGGCGGCGCAGTGGTGGCGGAGGCGCCGTTCGGGACCGCGCCCCAGGCTCGGCATTTTCCTCGGCGCAACCGCGTGATCGCCGGGCTGTCGCTCGGCGTCGTGGTGGTGGAGGCCGCGCCGCAGTCCGGCAGCCTGATCACCGCGCGCATGGCGCAGGACGAGGGCCGGGAGGTGTTCGCGGTGCCGGGCTCACCGCTCGACCCGCGGTGCCGGGGGTCCAACGATCTGATCCGGTCCGGCGCCCACCTCACGGAGTCTGCGGCGGACGTCCTCGCCAACCTGCCCGACCACCCAAGCCGGGAGGGCCTTTTGCGGTCGCCGATGTTCGTCCATGGCCAGCCGCCCGGCCTGGCGGAGCCGCCGCCCGAGGCGTTCAGCCCTGCGCCGAACGCAGATGCGGTACGACGTCGGGTGATAGAGTTGCTGAGTTATTCACCCACAGCGGTTGACGATTTGGTTCGGCGCTGCCAGTTCTCGGCATCCGTTGTGGTCACGGCTCTGTTAGAACTGGAGCTGGCTGACCGGGTGGAGATGCTGCCAGGCAACCAGGTCGCTTTGATCGGATAGGGCGAGCGCCCAAACCTCCATATCTCGCTCGAGCCTTCAACTGCGTGTCCTACGCCGCCATAAAGGATACCATGACTGACGTTGTCGTCGTCGAATCGCCTGCTAAGGCCAAGACAATAAACAAGTACCTCGGCGACGGGTTCACCGTGCTCGCGAGCTTTGGGCATGTCCGCGACCTGCCACCCAAGGACGGCAGCGTGCGGCCCGAGGAGGGCTTCGCGATGGATTGGGCCGCAGATGAACGCGGCAACCGGCAGGTCGCGGCCATCGCCAAGGCCCTGAAGGGCGCGCATACACTCTATCTCGCTACCGATCCGGATCGTGAAGGCGAAGCGATCAGCTGGCACGTCCGCGCCATGCTCGAGGATAAGAACGCACTGCGCGGGGTGGACGTCCGGCGCATCACGTTCAATGAGATCACCCGCAGCGCCATCGAGTTCGCGATGGAGCATCCGCGCGAGCTGGACCAACCGCTGATCGAGGCCTACCTGGCCCGGCGTGCGCTGGACTACTTGGTCGGCTTCACCCTGTCTCCGGTGCTGTGGCGCAAGCTGCCGGGGAGCCGCAGCGCCGGGCGAGTGCAGTCGGTGGCGCTGCGCCTGATCTGCGAGCGCGAGGCGGAGGTCGAGACGTTCCGGCCACGCGAATACTGGACCGTCGAGGCGCACTTCCTAACCCCGTCCGGCGCTCCGTTCGTCGCACGGCTGACGCATCTCGACGGCAAACGCCTCGATCAGTTCGACCTGAACACCGAGGCGCTGGCGCATCGTGCCAAGGCCGCGGTCGAGGCGGACCTGTTCACCGTCGCCAGCGTCGAGCGCAAGCGGGTGAAGCGCAACCCGCCAGCCCCGTTCACGACGTCCACCCTGCAGCAGGAAGCCAGCCGCAAGCTCGGCATGGGCGCCCAGGCGATCATGCGCTGCGCCCAGCAGCTTTATGAGGGTGTGGAGCTGGACGGCGAGACGACCGGGCTGATCACCTACATGCGGACCGACGGCGTGCAGATGGCGCGGGAAGCCATGATGGCGATCCGCGAACACCTGGGCGAGGCTTATGGCCCCGCCTACGTGCCGGCAGTGCCCCGCGAATACACCAGCAAGGCGAAGAACGCGCAGGAGGCGCATGAGGCGGTCCGCCCGACCGACGTGGCACGCACGCCGGACAGCGTCGCCCGCTACCTCAATCCGGAGCAGCGCCGGCTTTATGAGCTGATCTGGAAGCGCGCCGTCGCGTCGCAGATGCAGTCGGCCGAGCTGGACCAGGTCGCGGTGGACATCGCCGGCGCTCGGACCCGGTTGCGCGCCACGGGCTCCATCGTCGCCTTTGACGGCTTCCTGAAGCTGTATCGCGAGGACGTGGACGACGCGCCCGAGGGCGTCGCGGCCGTCGACGAAAGCCGGATGCTGCCGCCGATGCACGAGCGCGATCCGTTGACCCGCGGCGACGTCGACGCCGGCCAGCACTTCACGCAGCCGCCGCCGCGCTACTCGGAGGCGAGCCTGGTCAAGAAAATGGAGGAGCTGGGCATCGGCCGTCCGTCCACCTATGCCTCGATCCTGACGGTGCTGCGGGACCGGAGCTATGTGCGCCTGGAAAACAAGCGCTTTCTGCCGGAGGACCGCGGCCGGCTAGTCACTGCATTCCTGACGAGCTTCTTCGAGCGCTACGTCGACAGCAACTTCACCGCGTCGCTCGAGGAGCAGTTGGACGACATCTCCGGCGGCCGGGCGGACTGGCGCGCGGTGATGCAGGCGTTCTGGGAGCACTTCTCCCGCGCTGTCGAGCAGACGCGCGACCTGAAGATTGGCGACGTGATCGATGCGCTCGACCACGACCTGGGCCAGCACTTCTTTCCCGCAAAGGCCGACGGCAGCGATCCGCGGCTGTGCCCGGCGTGCCATGAGGGCCGGCTGGGGCTGAAGCTCGGACGCCACGGCAGCTTCATCGGCTGCGCCAACTATCCGGAGTGCCAGTATACCCGGCGGCTCGCGATCGACACTGGGGAGGACGGCGGCGAAACGCTCAAGGAGGGCAAGCGCGAGCTGGGCCACCATCCCGATACCGGGGAGGTCGTGACGGTCCGGCGCGGCCCCTACGGCATCTACGTGCAAAAGGGCGAGGCCAACCCCGAGGACAAGAAATACAAGCCGCGCCGCACTTCGCTGCCCAAGGGCGTCGAGGGCGATCAGCTCACACTCGAGCACGCGCTGGCGTTGCTGTCGCTGCCGCGGCTGGTCGGTATTCATCCCGACCGGCAGGAGCCGCTTGAGGCCGGCATCGGCCGATTCGGTCCGTTCATCCGCATGGGCAGCATCTATGCGTCGCTCGATAAGGATGACGACGTGCTGTCGGTCGGGCTCAACCGCGCCGTCGACGTCATGTCGAAAAAGCTGGACAGCGTGCGGTCGCTCGGTCCGCATCCCGCCGACAAGGAGCCGGTGATGGTGCGCAAAGGGCGGTTCGGCCCCTATGCCCAGCACGGGCTGCGTGTCGCCAACCTGCCGCGCGACGTCGCGATGGAGGACATGACGCTGGAAAGCGCCGTCGCGTTGCTGGCCGAGAAGGGCAAGGCCTTAAAGGCGAAGCCGGGCCAGAAGGCGAAGAAGGCCGCGCCGGCCAAGGCTGTAAAGGCTGCCAAGGCGCCCGCGGCGAAGCGTCCAGCGAAAAAGGCCGCCGCTAAGAAGCCTGCGACGAAAAAGCTCGGAGCCAAGCCGTCCGCCCGGACTGAAACCGCCCGCAAGGCGGGCTAGCGTGGCACGGCGCCCACGAGCCGACCCTGGAACGGGCACCCTGCCGTCACGCGATGCCGTCCGTGAGTTCGTCCGCACCGCCAGCGGCCGGGTCGGCAAGCGCGAAATCTCCAGGCAATTCAACATCGGTCCTGAACTGCGCGCCCCTCTGCGCGCTTTGTTACGCGAGCTTGCCAAGGAGGGCGCCATCGCACCAGCGGGACATCGACGTTTCATGCCGCCGGGCCGCTTGCGGGGCCAGATGCCAGATCAGATGCCAGATCAGATGATCGTGCGCGTCACCGGCACCGACCGTGACGGCGATGCGGTCGCGCGGCCCGTCGATTGGACCGGCGACGGCCCGCCGCCCACGGTGTTCATGACGGCGGAACGTCGCGGTATGGCGGCGCTGGCGCCGGGGGAGCGTGTGCTGGCCCGCCTCAGCCCCATCGGCGACGGCAAGTACGAAGGGCGCACGTTGAAGCGGCTGTCGGACGAGCCCGGCCGCATCTTGGGCGTGTTCCGTGCGCCTGGCCGTCTGGAGCCGACGGATCGCCGCTCCAAAGCGGAGTGGCTGATCCCGCCCGGCGAGTCCGGCGAGGCCGAGTCCGGCGAGATCGTCGTCGCGACCCCACTGCCCCACGCCGGGCTGGGCCTTAAGCCCGCGCGCATCACCGAGCGGCTGGGCCGCATGGGCGACGCCCGCGCCGTCAGCCTAATCTGCATCCATGGTCACGACATCCCGCAGGACTTTCCCGAAGACGCGCTCAAGGATGCCGCTCGTGCCCGGGCTGTGCCGCTGGGCAAGCGCGAGGACCTGCGCGAGGTGCCGCTCATAACCATCGACGGAGAGGACGCGCGCGATTTCGACGACGCGGTGTTCGCCGAGCCGGACGGCGACGGCTTCCGCCTTATTGTCGCGATTACCGACGTTGCTCACTACGTCCGCCCGGGTGCACCGCTCGACCGCGCCGCCTGGACCCGCGGCAACAGCGTCTATTTCCCCGACCGGGTCGTTCCCATGCTGCCGGAGGCGCTATCGAACAGTTGGTGCAGCCTGCGCCCGAACGAGGAGCGCGGCTGCCTGTTCACCGAGATGCGCATCGACGCCGCCGGCCGCAAGACGGCGCATCGGTTCGGCCGCGGCTTGATGCGCAGCGCCGCCCGGCTGACCTATACACAGGTGCAGGAAGCGCACGATGCCGGCTCGGACCTCGGGCTGCCAGGCGTCATCGCCCCGCTCTATGCCGCATTCCATGCGTTGCTGGGTGCGCGCCAGGCTCGCGGCACGCTCGATCTCGACCTGCCGGAACGCAAGGTCGTGCTCGACGCAGGCAAGGTGGTATCCGTGGCGCCGCGCCCGCGCCTTGACAGCCATAAGCTGATCGAGGAGTTCATGATCCTCGCCAATGTCGCCGCGGCGGAGGAGCTGGAACACCGGCACCTGCCCTGCATGTATCGCGTCCACGCACCGCCTTCGGAAGAAAAGCTCGCGGCGCTACGCTTGTTCCTGCACGGCCTCGGCATCAGCCTGGCGCCCGGCAGCGACCTGCATCCCCGCGACCTCGACCGCGTGTTGCAGAAGGTCGCCGGCACCGAGCAGGCGCCGCTGGTAAACGAGGTGATCCTGCGCAGCCAATCCCAGGCGGCCTACAGCCCGGACAACATCGGCCATTTCGGCCTCAGCCTGGCGCGCTACGCCCATTTCACCAGCCCGATCCGCCGATATGCCGACCTGCTGGTGCACCGCGCGCTTGTGAGCGGATTGAAGCTCGGGCTCGGTGGCCTGGCGCCGGACGAGGCGGCGCGCTTTCCCGAGACGGCCGAGCACATCAGCGCCACCGAGCGTCGCGCGGCGCTCGCCGAGCGGGAGGCGATCGACCGCTACCTCGCCGCCTACATGGCCGATAAGGTCGGCGCCGTGTTCGCCGCCCGCATCTCCGGCGTGCAGCGCTTCGGCCTGTTCGTCACGCTTGCCGAGTCGGGCGCCAGTGGGCTGATCCCAATGTCGGCGCTGCCCGATGACTATTGGCTTTATGACGAGGCCAGCCAATCGCTGTCCGGCCGCCGCACCCGCATGACGTACCACCTCGCACAGGATGTCGAGGTGCGGCTGTCAGAGGCGAGCCCGGTCACCGGCGGCCTGCTGTTCCAAATGGTTTCGCCCGCCCGCGCTGCCGCCGAGCCGACATCGCCGCGGCAATCTCCCGACAGGGGGCGTCGGACCCGGCGCGGATGAGGCCTGCGCTTACCCTAATCCTCATGCTGCTGAGCGGGCCTGCATTGGCCCAGCCCGGCGTGTCCATACGCCCCGGGTTCCAGTCCAGCCTCGCCGCCGCCGTACTGACAGCGTCGTTCGAGTTCCTGGAGTCGCGGACGCTGGAGCCGGTGCCGGTGCAGCAATTTGCACTTTGGGGGCTTCGCGGCATCACGACGCTCGACGCCGGCCTGACGATCGAGGAGCGCGGCGCCGTTCTGGAGCTGCGCCAGGCCAATCGCAGCGTATATCAACGCGCCATCCCGCCCGCGCCGACGGCCGAGAACTGGGGCAGCGCCGGGGCGGATTTGATGGCCGCGGCCTGGGATGCGTCTGAAGTCGTGCGGGACGCGGGAACGCAGGGGCTGATCACCAACTTCTTCGACGAGCTGTTCAACCACCTGGATCCCTACTCGCGCTATGTTCCGCCCGGTGCCGCGGGCATTGACCGCGCGCGTCGTTCCGGCGAGGCCGGCGCCGGCCTAGTCGTCACGAAGATCGGTGGAACGTTCATCGTGCAGACGGTCAATGCCGACGGGCCGGGCGCCGACGCAGGCATCGTCCCGGGCGACCGCATCCTCGCGGTGGACGGCCAGCCGACGAGCGGCGAGGAGTTGGCGACGATCCTGGCGCGGCTCGCCGGGCTGGAGGGCACCGGCGTCCGCATCAGCCTGCGCGGCCGTAATGGCAGGACGCGCGTCGTCGAAGTCGAGCGGGCGTTGGTTCCGCCCGAAACGGTGTTCGCGCAACGGACCAGCGATGCGCTGACGGTCCGAATTGCCGGGTTCAGCCAGGACACGGATTTGCGGCTGGCTCGGGAACTCGAACGCTTCGTGGGCGAAGGCGCTACGGCCCGGCGTCTGCGCGGCGTCGTGCTCGACCTGCGCGGCAACCGCGGCGGGCTGCTGCGGCAGGCCGTCACGGCGACGGACGTGATTTTGGACACCGGGGTTGTCGCGACGACAGCCGGGCGAAATCCGAACGCGACGCATGAGTGGCAGGCCGGCGCACACGACGTGACCAATGGCGCGCCGGTGGTGGTGCTGGTGGACGGGCGCTCGGCGAGCGCCGCCGAGATCATGGCTGCGGCGCTCGCCGACCAGGGCCGCGCGGTCGTGGTCGGCAGCTCGACACTCGGCAAGGGCCTGGTGCAGACCATAACCCAGCTACCCGACGGCGGAGAGCTGTTCGTCACCTGGAGCCGAGTGCTGGGGCCGCTGGGCTGGCCGATCCAGGGCCTGGGCGTGCTGCCGCAGGTTTGCACCAGCCAGGGCGAGGACTCGACCATGCAGCAGCTCACCAGCCTCGACCGTGGCAAGCAGCGCTTGGCGGAGGCGCTCGCCCGGCACCGCGCCGCCCGGGCCCCGCTGCCCAACGCCGAGATCGCCGCGTTGCGCAACGCCTGTCCCGCCGGGGAAGGGCGCGATATGGATCTTGTCGCGGCGCGCTATCTGCTGGATCATCCCGCTGCTTATGCCACGGCGCGCCTGTCGCGGCCGAAGCTTGGCGAGGCCGGGCGCTGATTCCAGGCTGCGAAACTAAGCGGCTGTGCACGTCAGGCTTGACCGCCGGAGCGCGCATGAGCATGTTTCGCGCCTCATGCCGCCCGACGCGGGCGCACCTCGTTTAGGGATCAGGCCGTGGCCAAGAACAACACCGTGCAGATCAAGCTCGTGTCCACTGCGGACACCGGATATTTTTATGTGACTAAGAAAAACGCCCGTACGACGACCGGCAAGCTCGAGCTGAAGAAGTATGACCCGGTTGCGCGCAAGCACGTCCCGTTCAAGGAAGCCAAGATCAAGTAGCGTCAGCGCCGACAACCGCCGCGCCGGTCCAACGCGGCGGAGGTTTGCACCTTACCGGACGGCGAACTGCGCGTTGCCGAACATGTTTTCCCGTTCGGCTGGGCTGATCGGTCCCTTGCGCTGATTGTCCGCGAGCACGCCCACCCCACGCTCCACCGCCGGGCGTGCGGCGATCGCATCATGCCAACGCTGTACGGCCGGATAATCCGAAAGCTTGATGTCTCGCCGGTCCGGGCTGCGTATCTACGGAAAGGTCGCGATGTCCGCGATGCTGTATTCGGGCCCGACTAAATACGGGCTCTCGGCCAAGCGCTTCTCCAGCACGCGGTGCAGCCGCTTTACCTCCTTGCTATAGCGTTCGATTGCATACGGCAGCTTTTCTGGCGCATAAGCGGTGAAGTGGTTGTATTGGCCGAACATCGGGCCGACACCGCCCATCTGGAACATCAGCCACTGCAGGCAGGTCAGGCGGGCCGCGGGATCGGCCGGTATCAGCTTACCGGTCTTTTCTGCCAAATAGATCAGGATGGCGCCTGACTCGAATAGCGTGAGCGGCTTGCCACCGGGTCCATCGGGATCGACGATCGCCGGGATGCGGTGGTTGGGCGTAATGACGAGGAACTCGGGCTTGAATTGATCACCCGATCCGATGTTCACCGGGATCACGCGGTAGGCTAGCTCCAGTTCCTCAAGCGCGATATGCACCTTGTGTCCTCACCATCCATCAGTTTTCCTCTGCGCACGGTTGACGGCTGGAGTCCGCGCATGATGCAAGGTCTCTGCCTCTTTTCTGGAGCGGGATCGGCAGGTGGTTGGAACGAGTGGAATCGCTGTCT
>JAABUY010000345.1_pt1 | contig 86906 bp, 8 predicted proteins | sample 5560271 | NCBI WGS metagenome assembly JAABUY01 (sample SAMN10711886, study PRJNA513374) | rock metagenome | isolation source: Antarctica rocks | place: Antarctica: Victoria Land, University Valley | reverse complement strand
GGCGCTCTTAGTATTATAACGCTCTTAGTAAGATAAAGAATTATATTACCTTTTTATATTACCTTTATATATATATATAGAAATTAAACCTACTTTTTAAATATACTACTTAATTATTAAATAACTTAAAAATAATAATTATTAATCTATTTATCTTAAGATATCTATTAGTTTTAACTTAAAAGGATCTTCGCCTTTATTAATACTTTAATTAATATCTTCTTCCCTTTAAAGAATATCCTAGGGTTTAATAAGAGCTTCTTTAGGGTTTAAACCTATAATATAATTATAATACTTTAGAAGTATTACTTATTTACAAACTCTAGTTCTAACTATATATAATCTTATAAATATACTCTTTAAGTAAGATTAAAGACTCTCTTAATACTTATAAATAATATTAAATATAAAAGGATATCCTTAGCTATTTATATTAAATTTAAATAAGTTAAAGTATTATCCTTCTAATATTCCTATATAAGAATATCCTCTAGTAGACTTTTAGAATAAAAGTATTAAATAGCTTTACTTTATAATAAAGACCTATAATTTAGATATTAAAGTAGACTTCTCCTTACTCTTATTAAAGGCTATTACTAGTTAATATAAATTTAAATATATTATTATATTATATTACCTTATTAATATTATATATATCTTATATATTAGTCCTTCTAGTAATTAGTATTATCTTATAATACTTATAAAAGTAGTTAGTAAATTTATTTTTATATATCTCTTTATAAGAGCTTAAAGTATTATTATTATTTAACTCCTCTTATTTATCCTAAGTTTTATATAAACTTAGTTTTATAAAAGGGTCTAGAATATTAGTAAGGTTATATATTAAAGTACCTTTACCTTCTATTTTAGAATAATATTTAGCGAGTTTTATTAAGGCTACTTTATAAGTATTAATAATACTTACTCTACTAAGTATCCTACTATTATATATTATTATTTTAATATAATTAAAATAGTTAAAAAGTATATTATATAATTAGAACCCTAAATATATACCTATATTTATTATTTAAGAAACTATTAAGGTAAGTTAATAAATAGGATTTAATATATTTCTAAGTAATAAGATAATTAACTACTTATATCTATTAAGGCTAATCTTATTAATTTTTAGATTAATTATATTTTTATCTACCTAAGAATTAATAAATTTACGTAGCTAATATATATAATAAAGTATTAGGTAGGTAGAATTCTAATAAATATAAATATCTTATATAAGTTTTCTAGGTCTTTTAATAGAGCTTTCTTATAACTATTAAAAACTAAGCTTTTATTAAGGAGATAAGTTAATAGTTATTATAAAAGCGCGGATCTATTATAAATATTAATAAGTATATTACCTATTTATATTACCTCTATTATATTATACCTTCTTAATAATAGTAGATAGACTTATACTTACTTAGATATCTTTAACTTAAGTATCCTTTAATAATACTATTATATTATTTAAGGCTTTTAAATCTAGGGCTTTAATAAAGTCTTATATTATAAGGTTAAAGATATAAATTATATAAGGAATAGAGTTTTATAGTTTATCCTATTAAATATCATGCTAAGTAAGAGATTTCTCTAGTTTATCTTTTAATACTCTATTATTACTAGTATTATTAGTAATAACCCTAAAAAGTTTATCTTTAATTCTATAAATAGTTAATATCTTTATCAGTTCTATTATAAGTAAATACCTAGAATAATAGATATTAAGTAGTATAAAAGTAATAAGATATTCTTAATATTAAAAATTAGTATTAACCTAGTAGACTAGTACTCTAAGATAGGCGACCTTTTAGGGACTAGACTAGGTATCTAGTATAATAGAAATATATCAAGGATACTCTAGATCTACTTTAATTTTTATATATATTCCTTTAAAATCTAAAAAGATTATACTTTATAATTTAGTATAATAGATTAGGGTTAAATCTAGACGGGCTATTAATAATAACTACTAAAACTCTAGTTAACTAATAGTATAAAAAGATTAATTTAAGGTAAAAAAAGTATTTATATAATTATTTATTCTACTTCTCTTAAGAAAAGTTAGTAGAAAACCTAGTATTACTTTTCTTTTAATATTATCCTAAAGAATTAGTTTTATATTACTATTTTATATTACCTTAGATAACTTATTTAAGTTAAAGAAAGTTCTATTTATAATAATAGATTAAGCCACTTTTATAAATAGTATTTACTTATCTAAGTATATTTCTTTATATTAGATATACTTAAATTACTAGTTACTATTAGGTGGTCTAGGAGCTTATTATACTTCTTATATATAATCTTTAATAATCCTTCTACTATTAAAGTTAATTAGATAAAGTTATCTTAAATATTAACTTATTTACCTAATATAACTTTCTTAAACTAAAGGGGATCTTTAACTTTAGTATTAGACTTTAATTTAATACTTTTACTAATAGTAATTTACTACTACTATACTTTAAATTAGACTTTAGAGGCTAAATTTTATTTAATATATTTATTATTCCTTACTAGTATTAATTCTAGGAATTCTTTTTTAATAGATTAAATAGTATTTTAAAGAAGCTCTTTCTTCTAATAAAAGGATTTACTTAATATACCCTAACTAACCTAACTTATAGATTAGCTAGGATAAATACTACTTAATATAGAATTAAGTATAATAAGATTATTTAATTCTAATTTAATAGCTTTACTACTAGGTTTTATAGGAGTTAATATAGTATAGACCTTATATATAGAATAAGGTAGGAGTAATATAAACTAGTAATATAAATATTTATTATACTAGGAAGAATATATACTAGATACTAGGAAGATAAAGTTATAAGTATAATAATTATTTTAAAAATATATTATAAGGAGACTATTTTAGTTCCTTCTACTATTTTATTAGGGGCTTAGCGTCTTAGTAATACCTTAGTAATTTAAGTTAGGTTAACCTAACTCGCTAAGGTATTAAGGCCTTAGTAAGTTAGTACTAATAGCTAGTACTAAGTATTTAAGTTAGTACTAAGACCCTAACCTAAGTATTCGGTTAGTACTAAATCTTAGTACTAAATCCCGACTTAATAGTTAGTCTATCTTTAATACTTCTAGGTTTTAATTATTCTATTATAATATCTACTTTATATAAATTTATATATATATTATATAATTAATAATAAAGTTAAAGAATTCTACTTTTATTATTATAAATTTATATTTCTTTAAGCTAATATAATATTTAAATTTATAAAGATATTATAATATTACCTTTATAACTTTAATATAAGACTCTTTATCTTAGGAATAAATAAGAATATTATTTAAATAAATAATATATATAATATTAAGTAGTCCTATTAAGGCTTTATTAATATATACTTAAAATAAGGTAAATATATTAATAAGTTTAAAAGGTATATTTATATATTTAAAATAATTATATTTAATATAAAATATAATTTTTTATTTATTATCCTTTCTTATTTATAAGTAATAATATATATCCTTAAGATTTAACTTAATTAAGTACTTAATATTAATTAATCTTATTAATATTTTATTAATTAATAAAAGTAAATAATAATTCTTAATTATAATCTTATTAAATACCTTATAATTAATATATAAATATAATATTCTATCCTTTTTTAATATAAAAAGAATTAATATACTTATTAAACTTATAAAATAATAAATCTACCCCTTTTTTAAAGCCTATTTAAAGTACTTCTTTAATATATATAACTCTTTCTTTAATATATTATAAAGTAGATTAAAAGGAGGTTTTTTATTCTCTTTTATATTAATTATATAATTATAATATATATAAGCTAGTAATACCTTAATATTCTTAATTAAAAAGATATCTTAAAATTCTTAAAATTTTAGAGGGAGCTTAACTTTAAGTAGTAGGCTTTTATTACTTACTTTTAAGTATATTATAATAAATATTATATTATTAAGCTACTCTTTTAAGGCTTTAATAATATTAAAGTACTCCTTAATATTACTTTTCTTAATAGGGAATTACTAGTTTTATATAAGCTAATTTACTTAGGGATTTTATTCCTTTAATTATAAATATTTAAAGTAGAAGTTATAATTAAAATTTATTATTATATAAAAGGCGCCCTTATAATATTATATAATACTATTAAAATTAATAAGTTTAATTTCTCTTATATAAGAACTTAATAATAATATTAGATTCCTAACTTTATTATATAAAGTATTATTAGAGTTAAGGTTTATTTCTTAATCTTACTCCTTTATTAAATATATATTAATATAATTAATATCTACTCTAAAATTAATTAATATAATAAATTCTCTTTATAAGCTCTTAAGTTTTATTTATATTATAATAATAAGTTATTATATCTACTTCTTCCCTTATATTATAATAATAATTATAATTATAATATTTAAGAATTTTTTTAATTTAAGCCTTTTTTAATTAATTTATTACTAAATATCTTATTAATTATAGGTTTATTAGTTATAATATTTATAACTATTAATTTTATACTCTAATAATCCTTAGTTATATATCCCTTCTTTTAATAATTATAATACTTAATAGTAGAAAGGTTAGGCTTAGGCCTTTAAGGAAGGTATAATAATACTTTAATAATACCTTATCCTTTTTATTTTATATATAAGTTATTATCTTTTTACCCTTAAAAATTTCCTCTTCCTCTTTAAAGATATTAACTCTTAATAAGAGTATTATCCCTTTAATCTTTATATATAAATAATATTATATAAGGCTCTAATTAAATTATTAATATAATAAGAGTATCCCTTATCTTTAAAATATTAAGTTATATTATAAGTTAATTATAAAGATCTTTATATAACTTATTTAAAGGGTTATTATAAAGTATATACTTTATTAATAATTTAACTTATCTTTCTAACTTAATAAAATAATTTATAAAGTTTATAATCTTTTAATATTCCTTTTACTTAACTTTTAAGTAGTATTTACTAGTTATAAAGTATTAATTTTAAAGATCTTTTATTTAATTTATTAAGAAATTATTAAAGTATTTCTAAGACTATTTATCCTTTAATATATCTTTTATATACTTATATTATATAACCTTAAGATTTAAGGCTATATATTATAATATATATTAGATTTTTATAAAGTTATTAAGGAAATAGGTTATATTTATTTTAATTATATTAATTATATTATTAAATTATTTTTAATATTTTTATATTAACTTTTCGTTATATATATATAAGTCTTATAACCTAAGAATATAAGTTTTATATTAAAGATACTTTAATTCTAACTCTTTTATTAATAATAAGTAATAGTAATAACCTATTTAAGTAATATTATTAATATATATTTCCTACTCTAACTCTTATAAATATTATTATAGATCTTATATCTACTACTTTTTAAAGACTTCTTTTTTTAAGTCCTTATATCCTTTATATTCGCCCCCTAGAAGTATAATTTAGTTTACCTTACCTACTACCCCCGCCGCTTTAATATAAGCGTAGTAGTTAGTCTAGGGTATATAATAATAAAACCCTAGGTAGAGATCTAAGTCCTAGGATTATATATTAATAGTAAATTATTATAGGGCTTATACTTAAAGAGGGTATAAGTAAAGCTTACTACTTAAAGCCTAGCCCTTTCTATAATATTAATATTAATATAGGAAGCTACCCTTAATAAGGCTAGGAGGGTATATAATATACTAATAAGGCTAGTAATAACCTACGCGTCTATTATATAATATATATTATAAGGCCTAAGGGAAATAAAGAAGGTATATATAAGGAAGCTTAAAGTTATCTAAAATAGCTACTTAAGATATATATTAGGGGTATATAAAGCTACCCTAATATAAATATTAGAGGTAGAGGTAGGGATAGCCTTTATATAATTAATATTAAACTACTTAGTTCTCTACTAGTATATATTAAAAGGAATTTACCTAATAATAATAATAATAGGGAATAGATATATCTAGAGGAAGCTTAGGGCTAAGAGAGGGAAAAGGAGAAAGGTAGTAGAGTCCCTTATAAAGGAGAAGAATAAGTAGGCTCTATACTCCCTACGCCTAGATAACTAGAACGCGGTTATAACTAAGGAGGTAACCTAATACCCCTAAAGAATTAGGAAGAAGATATACTATTAATAAAAGTCCTCCTAGGAGGTAATATAAAGAGAATACTAGGTAGGACTAAAGGCTAGGGATTATCCCCCTACCTAGCTTAGGGGCTTATAGACTAGTAAGAGGGCCCTTTATAAGGGCCTTTAAAAGGCTAAGAGCTCCGCCCTTATATAAATAAGGATAGGGAAGATAGGGCTAGCTACCTTTTTATACTAGTATAAAGTCCCTAGCTTTATATCTATAAGCTATAAGTATAGCTAGTATAAGTAGGATATAAGATATATCCTTATTAACTACCCTAGGTTTTATAACTACCGCTAGGAGTTAAGGGATACCTTAGGGATATTAGATACTTATAAGATACTTATAAGTATAAAGGGGGTAAAGTAGGTAGTAAAATAAATAATCTAGACTAGGATATTAAGCTAGTTCTTACTTATAATAATATAGCTATATTAGGACTAAGCTAAGGCGTAAGTCTTTACTATTAGAATAATACCTATTACTATAATATATAATCTAGCCCTAGGGAGCTAGGATAATAAGGTAGTAAATATAAGTATTAAGTATAAAGAGCTAAATATAATATAAAGAGAAATAAACTAGAAGGTATAAAGAGATAGGAATAATAAGAGTTTTTACCTAGGCCTTTATAAGGTATAAGTATATAGTTTCCCTTATAAATCGGCTATTATAATAGCGACTATAATATACTTATAAGCCCCCGTAATTATCTTTTAATAATTTAGATAGATATAAGTATAACTTATTAATTAATTAATTATATCCTTTATAATAATACTTCTTAGGTTTTAAGTAGTAGGGACTAGGTTTATACGCCTAGTAGCTACCCCTAGATAGTTAGTTATAATTATAATATATCTATTATTAATTTATTAATTAATTCTTAAGACTTACTTTCTTTATAAGCTTAGTCCCTTATATTTAAGTAGGTTATTTATACTAGTTAACTAACCCTTTTACCTTATACTTATAATAACCCTTCTCTACTTATCTTACTAATACTTAGGCTACTACCCTTAAATAAGGTAGAGTAATTAGAATATAAGGGTATTTAGTACAGTCGTAGTCAAGAAGTAGTAAAAGGATGCATTCTCTAAGTACAGGAATCCTGCATATAAGCTAAAGCGCTAGGCCTAGTACGCTAGGCCTAGTATAGCTAGGCCGCGGAAGCCTTCCGTAGAGTAAGTAAAGGTAGCGACTGTAATAAATACCGGCACACAAATAAAGCTATCGTCCCGATAGCAAAGTAATTATTAAACGATCGCTAATTCCTAACCATATATATTATTAAAATCCTTAATAATTTTAATAGCATTCCTTAGTAATTCCCTCTCTAATATCTAATAGTTCTCTTTAGGTCTATTATTCTTCTACCTAACTAAATATTATATTAACTATCTACGATTATAACGTACCCTTCTTCTATAGATAAGCTTATTAATTTCCTATTCCTTATAATTATTAATAATAGTTAGTACTACTAGCCGGCGTTAGTAGTATAGGTTATTAGCAGGGATAGTAGCTAGTTTAAGGTAGGCTACTAAGATAATATTATAGATCTTTATAATACTTAGGAGGTTAAGCTTATAAGTTAGCTAGCTAATACGCCTAGTTACCTAGAAGGGTCCTATAAATTATTATTTAATCTTTTTAAACTTAATAGCTAGGATATAATAACCCTTATAGAGGCGTAGGTTAACTATATCACCTTCCTTAAAGAATATAGGTGTATAATAGGAGTTATAATAGCCCTTTATTTTTATAGTAGTAAAAGTAATTATATCGCTCGCGTTAATATAAGTTAGCCGATATATATTAATATTAGCCGGTAGATATACTAGTATTACTATAACTTTATTTATAATAAGGGCCTTATTATAGAAGCCTTTAGTAGGTAGTCTATTATTATTAACCCGTAATAAATCTAGGGCTTCGCGAGTTTTAAGACTATATAGGATTTAAGTTAGAGCGAGGTTAGTAGAATTATACTTAGTGGAATTATTTAATAAGGTAGATGTTTTATTAATAATAGTTAGCTAGTATTACTAGTCCTCTAGGGTAGTAATATAATATTATAACGCGATTTCAGCGGTTTAATTAGTATATTCTAATATACTATTAGACTATAAGTACTATACTATTAAATATAGAAGGCTAACTTTTAATAATAAGAAAATATATTTCTATACCTATCTAATAAACTTCCTATCCCTATCTAAGATAATCGCTCTTAGAATACCCTAATTTAATAAGAAGAGGCGGTCTAGTAGCTTAATAGCCTAGTCTTTTCCTAATTATATATTCTTACTAGGAATAAGAGTAATTACCTTTAAGAATTTATTAGTAACTAATATTATATATTTAAAACCGTTTATAGAGAGTAGTAGAGTAAGAATAAAATTAATAGTTAGGGTATAAAATAGCTAGGCTAGTAGTAGGATAGGCTAAAGAGAACTATATAATTTATACCTAGGAGTTTAATTAAATTAGTAGTATAAGTAATACCTAATAAAGTTATATAGCTTTATTACTAGATTATAGATATAAAGTCCTTTAGTTAGCTACTTATATATACGGGTATACCCTAGATACCCTATTTTATTATAAGTAAGTTAGAAAACCTTAGTTTTTAAATCCGTTATAGGTATATATAATCGTAGGCCTCTCTACTTATTATTAAAATATAATAAGCTATTAACTATTTAGTAGGGGAGGCTAGTAGTATTACTACCTAAGGCTATATTATCCTTTAGTATTAATATTACCTTTACTTATTAGGGAACCTTAATAAGGCCCTTAATAACCCTTTATTAAAATTTAGGAGATATTTCTACTAGATTAACTAGGAAAGCCTATACTAATAGCGCGTTTAGACTTAACTTATTAGATAGGTAATACTCGTAAGTAGCTAGTCTTAATAAGGCGTCTAGTATAATATTAGATTTTCCTAGCTTATATTATATATCTAGACGGAATTACTAGAGGTATTCTAATACTTAAATAAGATATAGGTTAAGCTTTTTAACTAATATAGTATTTAGGCTAGTTTACTAAATAATAGTAATAGTAGCCGAATAATTAATATAGATAATTATTATTAATTAAGCCACCTTAATTATATAATAGATTTTCTTAACTACCTAAATTATACCTATAATTTCTAATTCTATTAGCTAATAACATATTTTAGCCTTAGTAAGGAGGCGACTAAGGAAGAGGATAGGTAGGTAAGACTTCTATCTAGGGTACTTTATAGAAGCCTTTATTAGGCCCCTAATATAGTAGACGTAGGCCCCGAATCTAAATTTCTTACTAGCGTCTAAATCTATAAATAGTTAGAGGACCTTATTAAAATAATATAGGATTATAAGACTAGTAAATATTTTCTAAAGCTAATAAAATATATTGAGTTCTTTTAATATTAGCTTCCCTAGATATATTCTCCGGGCTAGCCTTTTATATATATTCCCCTAAATAGTAGATTAAGAGTTATCGCGAATAGACTTATTAAGATAAGTCTTCCGTAATTATAAGGGTTTTATAATAGTAGCGTAGAAGGTAATATACTAGCGTAAATACCTAGTAAGGCTAAGGTAATACTTAAGCGAACTAAGGGTAAAGGGGAATTATAGGTTTATAATAGCGGCTAACTTTTCCTCTACTATAACTAGCCTAAAGGCGTCTACCTTCTACCCTAGTAAATAAACTAATAGAAACCTAAGGAATAACTTCTTAGGAGAGAGATGGATATATATATTATTAAGAGCCTTAAATACCTAATCTAGGTATAAAAGGTATTCTTCTAGTAAAGTAGAAAAAATATTATTATTATTAATATACGCTTAATAGAAACGTTAATATAGTTAAAGGATCTAATTAATTATATATTATATATAGGCTAGCGAATTTCTATACCCTATTATAGGTATATTAAAGGTTTCCTAGCCTTAATAGCTAACTACTATAAGATAATACTAGTAAGATTAATTTACTAACTATTAATAGAAAAAGCTAGTAGTATCTATTATACTAATATATATAATACCCTTTAATAGAGCTAATATCTTAGCTTATAAGGGTACTAGGTATATATTAGGTATAGTAATTTTATTTAAGGCTCTAATATTTATAATAATACGGCCTTTTCTTATACTATCTATACCTACCTTTTAAATAATAAAATAAGGGAATAAAAAGGGTATTGATTCTATAGTCTAGTCTATTCTCCCTTAATTATAGAGTTTATTAAACTCTATATTAATAACTTCCTTATTAGCTTTTCCTAACGGGTATACCCTTACTTAGCTAAGCTTATAAAGATCCGGCTAATTATCTACTAGGGGTATATCTATCTATTATAATTTAGGTATATTAGCTATACTACTAGTATCCTACTATAAGGCTAGATACCTATTAATAACCTCTACTATTAAGGGCCTTATTTTAGATAATCCGTAAATAGTAGTACCTATAAAGTATACTACCTCTGGTATTATAGTAGGAATAGTAGGGATAATAGTAGTAAATATAGCGGCTGTAGCCACGAGTTATTATAGACTTAACTTAACCTAGTTAGATACTTTAGCCTTCTTAGGGGGCCTAGCGGCGAGGTTACTATAGAAGGCTTTAACTAGGAAGTATTTAGCTACTTTATATTTAGCGACGTATCCTAGCTTTATATTCCTAGGGAGCTTAATAGCTTTATTAGTATTATTCCTAATAAAAATATAAGATATATAGTAGTCTACAACGTAGGTATAAATTAATAGGCTATTAAGTTTCTCTAGTTTAAAGATTAGGTCTTAGTTAGTAGGTAGTTATAATATATAGTAATAAGGGCTAGTAATTTAGATTTATTTATTAGTATATAGAGTAATTATAATATATACTTAGCTAAAAACTATTATATTAGTTTAACTCCCTTTACTTAAGGCTTTAATTTAGACCTCTAGGTTCTAGTATAACTAAATAATTATTAGATTTTTATCTAGATTAACTACTACCCCTTCTAGCTTAAGAATATTAACGCTAATAAGTATATTTACTAAAAGGTTATCTACTATATATACCTCCCGTTTAATAAGGGTGGTAGCTTTATTAATAGCGGGTAGGTATATTTATAGCTTTATATAGTAGCTTATACTATATTTCTTATCCCTAATTCCCCTAACTCTTATAAGTATTAGTATCTTTAATATTTTAGTGTTTAGAACCTACTAGAGGAGAAAAGCTCGGTTTATAAGACTTATAGTATAGCCGGTGTCTACGTATAGCTTTTAAAGTTAGCTAGTAGGCGTAAGCTTTACTAGAGTAGTAATAAAATAGTACCCCCTAAAGGCGTACCCGCTTAAAGCGACCTCTTTAAACATGCTATAGATAATTAAGGGGTTACTCTAGGGAAGGCTTTAGTAACTATTACTACCTGACGATGATATTATTAAGGCCCTTATTTTATTATAGCCTTAGCGTAGATAATTATAAAGGGTATTATTAGACTAGAACGTCGATACGTTTTTAATACTTAAAGGCTTTAGCTAGGTACTAAATAGATAGGAAATAGGTTTCTATTATATCGTCACTATTATTCCTAGTACTCCTGGGATTCTAGCTGTTTTCCTAGGAATCTTCTAGGTGACTAGGGTTTTCCTAGTTGGTGGACTAATAGAAGTCTTCCTTATAGGTATTATAGTTTACCTATTTATTATATAGCCATTCTTAGGAATTTTCTTTATCTTTAATAGTAGTTTAATAGACCCTAGGCCTTTATTAGGCCCTATTAAAAGATCTATATAGGACCTAGTTATTATTTAAAGTATTTAGTAACGGACGTCCTTAACCTTAGTTCTAATATTAATTCTACCTAGGTAACCTGTTTATATTTCTATTAGTTATTTATAGGGGTTAACGTAGCCTAGTAATCTAGGGCCGTTCTACCTATGCCTGCTACCTATTATTATTAAAATTCCTAAAGTTATTCCCGCTATAGGGGACGAATAGTTGAGGGTTACTATAGTAAGGCCTTAGAGCCCTACTATAGTAACTACCGAATTACTATAACGGGAAGTTTTAATGAAACGGACCTAAATATTAACCTATTTAAGGATCTTAATTATAATAGTTATTATTATTATAGGTATCCTACTTTATCTTATAAAGGGCCTTATTACTCCTATAAATATTAAACTAATTACCCTTTATAAAGCGAAGCTCTTCTAGAAGCTCTAGAATAGTCGACCTACTATTTAGCCTTAATAGGTTATAACGAAGTTCTCCGTCAAGATACTTATATACTAATAGTACTTAAGCGCTATCTATTAAAGTAATACTAGTATTCTTACTATTTAGTATAATACTAGAAATATAGTCTACCGGATCTTATCTATTATAAGTATCCTTAATAGTATAGCGAATATTTTTGAGGAGACTAAGGGATTTCCTAGGGGAGTCTTAGAAACGCTCCTATAGAGCCTTATACTATTTAATTATACTAGTTAGATTATTCCGTAGATTACTATAAGTAAGATAAGTTAGCTAATTTATAAATTAATTATTAGCCTTCCTAAGTAGATATAAGTCTAGGTTTAGTTATATAATAGCTAGATCTATTATAATAGCTTTTACTTTAAGCCTACTAGTAAAGCTAAAAATATTATAATAGATATTATAAGTATCCTTAACTTTAATAGGGGGTATATTAGGATTTAGATTAAAGTACCTAATATCTTATAACTAGAATTAAGGGGTACTACTACCTATTCCTATAGTAGGCTAATTAGCCTAGTATCTAGTAGTACTAGTATTTAGGCCCTAGATATAAGTAGCTATTATATTAAATTATTTAGCTGTAAAGCCTCTACTAGGTATACTAGTTTAGCTATTCGCCGGACTATCCCTATTATTATTACCCTAACTATTTCTAATATTTCCCCTATTATCCGCTATATTTAAAGCCTCTAGTAGATTAGGAAGTTTTAATCCTATTAGTTAATCGTAGATCGCCTCTTCTATTAAGGTTACCTAAGTCGACCCTATTAATATAGATATAGACTCTATTAGTATTAGTATTAGTAAAGTTAACCTTAGTAGTAAATAGATTAAGGTCCCTATTAGGGAGGTAGGTACTAAGGGAGGCTCTTATAAGTAATATCTTATAGATATTATAGCTTTCTTAAAGCGACGGTTTATTATATAAAATTAGCTCTTATTAATAGCCTAATTAGAAGGCTAGGGTAGTTCGTTAATATTAAATAGACTTATAGGCTTTAAGGATAATAACCTAGTATAGTATTATTACTCTTATAATAAGTTAGCGGTAACTTAATTAATCTAAGGAGGTTTAAGGTTCCTTTAAATAATATTCTTAATTAGGAAACGGCTAATATTATTAATAACGTTAGAGTATTTATATCTAGTATTAATAAAATTATATAGCTAAAAAGTAAGGACTAGGATCTCCCTTAGGGGATCTAGGGTAAGCGGTAAATAGAGATAGTTTAGGGATATACCTGAGTTTATACCGGAGTTTCTCCGAAAATCCTAATAGAATAGGACGGAATCCTAATACTATTAGATAGTAGTGATAAGTAATTAAGAAGGCCTTTATTAGTACTAACTCTTCTAAGGGGACCTTTAAATATATCTAAGGTTATAAAAGGCTTCTTAGTAGAGGTCTAGTATAAGGTTAAAGGTCTAAGATAATGGCGGAGCGGAAGACTTAGACGGCTAGTACTAAGGTTTCTTAGCTAATAGTACTCTAAGGAGCTGGTTTATAATCTTAGCTTACTACATAATTAATAGTATATAGTAGAAGCTAGATAGTGTTACTACTAATTAGTATAGTCGTAGTTAAGAAGTAGTAAAAGGATGTATTCTCTAAGTATAGGAATCCTGCATATAAGCTAAAGCGCTAGGCCTAGTACGCTAGGCCTAGTATAGCTAGGCCGCGGAAGCCTTCTATAGAGTAAGTAAAGGTAGCGACTGTAATAGTATTATATAATAATATAGCTATTAAGTATTATAAATAGTACTTATATATATATATATATATATATAGAACTCTCTATTCTTATAAATAATAAGATTAATCGCTATCCTTCCCTTTAAAGGGAATCCCCTCCTCTATATACTATAAGTAAAGGGGTAGCGTAGTACTACTATATACTATAAACGCCACGTTAATAGTAGTACTATATTCCTAACTAGTCCTTATATTATACTTATACTATTCTTATATATATCTTTAAATTATATATCTTTACTATTAAATTATATCTATCCTTATTATTAACCTTATATATATATAGCCTTATAGTATCTAGTAAGTATTATACTAGTATTAAAGACTTATATTAGATATAATTATAGTATATAATTTAAATCCTTTAAAGACTTACTACTATTATATTATATTAGGCTTTTAGTATTAACTAGAAGTCTTTTTATAATATAGTAATAATAAGGAAAAATAGATAACTATCTAGTATATATTTATCTAACTTATAATTAGGCTTAAAGCTAACCTAGAAGTTAATAGATATAATATTATTCTAACTATATAATAAGATACTCTTAGGCTTAACTATATTCTAAGACTACTAGACTACTTAGTATAGTAGAGTAGTAAGGATAAGAAAAGAAGTAATAGTATACCTTATTTATATCAAGGTCTAAAGCTACTATTAGGAATAAAGGTAGTAGTAGATATAATACTACTTATACTATTATAAAAGAGCTTAATTAATAAGAATTAAGAATAAATATATAATTAAAGCCGTAGGATTATAGTAGCTATCTTATATCTTACTTATAGTATATAGTATTATTATTATAATAGTCTTAATTCTTAGCTATATAAGAGTTATAATATTATAGGCCTAATAGTAACTTATATCTAATTACTCCTTCCTACTCTACTAGCTCTAATTACTACTTACTTACTATTTATAATCCCCCCTCTTATTTCTTATAGCCTTTATAAGGGGTAGGAGTTATCTTTAGAGTAAGAAGTTATCCTCCTTAAGAGTATTAATACTTAATTATACTAGATAGAAGCTTATAAACTACTTTAAAGGATCCTTTATATTTTATACCCCTTCTATATAGGCCTTAAAGGCCTTTAAGGTATTATAGGTAAATAGGGCGCTATATTTAAATATTTAAATAGTATTTAACTATAATATTATATTTTCTTTAATATATTCTAATCCCTTTCTTATTATTATAAATTATAAAATAAGTACTAAATTATTTTTAGTAAATTAGGTATAATAGTATCTTTAATTTCTACTTATACTTTTTTATCTTTTATCCCTAAGATAGTAAATATTATAGTATCTTATTAATTATCTTTTTTATTAGGATAAGTATATTAAATTAGACTGCGATATATATATCCAGCTATTCTATATAGTTTACTACCCTAATATATTTAATTATTATAGCTTTTATATTTATTATTATAGTATAGAAGGCTTCTATACTATACTCTAGTAATTCCTTAATAGAATCCTTAATAGCTAATTAATTATATATATATAAAATCAGCTTACGGCTATTAGTTACTATAATAATAATAGTAATACTATTATAACTAATATCCTTATTAAGTACTATCTAACTACTTAGAGAAGGACTAATATTATTTTTATAGTACTATTATTATAAGTCCTCTAGCCTAGGAAAGATATCTATTTATATATAATACTATATATTAATAATAACGTACCTTACTATTAAGGACCTTAATAGTACCTAGAGGTATTATACTAGTATTATAATAAGACTATTATAATAGACCTCCTATTTATAGAAGCTATTTATAGAAGCCTTTACTATTAAGTATTCCTTATACTCCCGGAGAATTAGTACTAAGGTAGAGAATTTCTATTAAGGCCCTAACAAATTTACTACTCTTCTTAATAAATCTTAGTATCTTATTATTATAACTCCCTAGGTTAACTAAGAAATTATAAAACTCGCCTTTTAATTAAGTAAATTTATTTAAACTAGTTATACTTTTACTTCTATTATTAATAAATCTATATATTATATTATCTCCTTAATTATAAAAGATACTAATAGGGACTCTTTTAATTTATATAGATTAATTAATTAAGAAAGCTATTAACGCTATTAAGAATAATAAAGTATTAGGGAGGTAGAAGTATTCCGCTATTACTAAGTGAAACGTATAAAGTAGAGTAGATTCTATATTAGTATACTAGTAAAATTAAAAAAAGTAAACGACCCCGTTTACTAGGACCTATTAGTTAACTATAGTTAGTAATAACGTTAGTAGCTATTTATCCTTATATACTTTTACTAATTTACTAGCCTTAGATAAATCCTTAAGGTTATACTATAAATTATCCTTATTATTATAGCTAACCTATTTAACTAAGTACTAAGTCTTTCCTCTTAAATACCTCTTATCTAGTAATCTCTTAATTTTATATTTATCCCTATAAATAGCCCTATCCTTAGGGGTAATAGGTAGAGGCCTATTATTAAAAGTCCTATTATATAGATCTACCCCTTCTATTTTTAGCTTAAGTTATATTACTAATACTACTAGCTATATATATATTATAGGGGGTAGCTTAAGTTAATAGGTAAGTAATCCTACCTTTTATAAAATCCTAAAAAGACTAGTATATTATTATAAGAGCTTTCTATTAATAACGCTAGGGATTTTATATCCTTTATATAAATAGAGAAGGACCTTATTATTATTTTTAAATTATAGACTTTTATATTTATTATTATACTAAGACTTTATTATTATATTATTAAAGGTTATAATATCTTCTACCTATTCCTAGTAGGTAAGTTATAAGCTATTAAAGGCTTTTATAGGGATATTACTAATTACTAGTATATCTATACTATTATTTACCCTAAAGCTATAATAGAGCTTATTAGGAGTATATCCTATAATAGTAGGGGATTTATTAATATTAGCCTAGATATATAGGAGTATATAATCCTATTAATTCTAGGTATCTAGATAGTAGGTAAGGTAGAATTATATAATAATTTCTATAATTTAATTAATACGCTCGCTCTATCTATTAGTCTAGGGGTAATAGGCTATAGATATAAAGAATTTAATACTAAGATATTTAAAGATTTCCCACTAAAAATCTAATATAAATCGAGGATCTTAATTATTAATAATACTACGCGGAATTCTCTAGTTATAAGATAGTAAAGATAAGATTATAACCTAGGCCTATTAAGGGGCCTTTTAAGTATTAATACTAGGTATAAGAAGGACCTTCTTTAAGAACTTATAAGTAATTATTAGTAGGTAATTTATACCTAATAATATAATAGGTAGGGTAATTATAAAGTCTATTATAATTATATAAAACAATATAAGCAGTATTAATATAAGGACCTATTCCCTATATAATAGATATCTTCTTATTTAATTAAGTTAGTACTAAGGGTAGTAGCTAATATAGGCTTAGAGGTTCCTAGCTAGATATTAGATATATACTATATAAGAAAGTTAGTTATAATATCTATAATAACTATTATAATTAGAAAAGCTATAGGCTTATTTAAAGAGTTCCTTCTTTATAATAGGAGGAATATATAAATATTACCTTTTCTTACTATTAATATAATAAATAAGCCTATCCCTAAGAATAAATAATATCCTAGGTTTACTATATTCTAGAATTATATCTAGATTACTATTTATAGGAGGCTTTAGTATATTAAGGATCTTTTATTATTAGTTATTATTCTAATAGCCTATTTATAATTAAGATTTAAAATCCTCTATTATCTCTATATTTATTATATAGTAGATAGTAGGGCTATTAAAGTCTTTAATATTATAGGAAAGACTATCATAAGATATAAAAAGAATATTAAGAATCCTATCTAATAAATTAGAATTCTTAAAGTTAGTTATTAAAGTCTTAATAGTATATTAGGGATTATATTTAATTTCCTAGATTTATAATATAATTCTAAGTTAAATAAAGAAAGGTACTAAGAGGCTTATATAAGCTATAAATTTAATTTATCTATACTTATAATCCTTAATATTAATTATTTTAATATTAGGATTATAGTAGAATAATTAGTATAAATAATTATAAGTAGTTATAAATTTAATTTAATTATATATTAAACCTTCCTAATAACCTATATAATACTAGTAATTTTTAATTTAGTAAGCTAATAGTTCTTCTCTATATTATTAAGATAGTAACTAAAAAATATAATAGGCTATATATTAATCCTCGCGAAAGCCTTTAATAACTATATAGGATCTCCCTTTATATAATATATAATAGCCGTAAATCCTACTACTTTTAAGGTATCTAAATTTATATATAGAACCCTATTATAATTATAATAAATAAGAAATTAGGGAGTCTTAAAAGTATCTTATAAATCCTAAAAAGTACTAAGCTCCTCTTATATAGGCTTATAAAAAATTACTTTAATTACCTTCCTTTTTTATATATAACCTTTTATACCTATACTAAGGCCCTTATTAAAGACTACCTTTCTCCTTTATAAGGGGTCTACCCTCTACGTATATCTCTTAATTAATAAATAGAGCTAACTAGTTAGTCTAAGAAATATTTCTAGGTTAGCTAGGTTTTATAGAAATTATAGTAAGGTAATAGCCGCGATTTTCTCTTTTATTATAGATATCCCTAGGCCGTTAATATACTAGCCTAGTAAGGTAATAGAGGGGTAGCTAATATATAACTTTAATAGTAATAGACTTATATACTTTTTTTAGAATAGATTAAAGACCTTATATAAATATTTAATATACTCTTATAAGGTATATAAGTAGATAATAATATTATTAAAAAGGCTTTAATAAACGCTTAGTATTACTAGAGAATAGTATTAGTCTAGTATTAGATATATAGAGGTAAGCTCTTATAACTTATAAGGGCTACTAAAGACTACTCTTAGCTATAATAGCTTATAATTATAAGTTTATAATAATCCTTAACCTAGATATAAAATTGGTAAAACTATCTAATAGTATTAATAATTATAATATATTAATAACCTTATACTAATACTATTATATTAGCTTATAAGGGGAGCGGATATATATTATTCTCTATAATTTTATTAAGCTCTTATATATTAATTATAACACGGCCTTTTTACTTAGTAGGAGTATTATACTAGATTATAAAGTAGGGATAACTAAATAGAGTTAGCTAATTTAATTATATAAGTTTTCCCTAGGCTTAAAGCTTATTAAAGGTCTTATTAATAATATCTTTATCCTTTTACCTAAGAGGATATACTTATATAGGTTTAAATAATATATTTAACTTTAATAGAATTAGTATTTATTACTCTTTAGGGATATCTATTATATTACTACTATCTATAAAAAGATCTTAGTATAATTTAATAACTTTAACTAGTTAATTTACAATATATAGTTCTCTATAGATTCTAACTCTATTCTTAAGCGTATTCTTAAGACTAGGGTTAATAGTAGTACTTAATTCTACTAAAAGAGCCTGACTAATAGATATAATAGATATTATAAATATTATAAGAGCCTCCTTATTAATTATAGTTAATAAGGATATAGTTAATATAGTTAATATAATAGCTATTATAATAATTTTAGCCTATTTACCCTTCTAACTATTATACTAACTACTAGTTATAAGGCTAGAATAGTAAGCGTTAATTATAAAATATCTATTATAATTAAACTCTTCTATAATACCTAACCTTACCTTCCTAGGATTAAAGATATCCTTATTAATATTATTTTTAATAAAGACCTTCTTAAGAGAAGCGTTAATAATATAAGTAAACATACTACTAGCGTATCTAAGATTAAGATTATATAAAGGTTTAAAGAGTAGGTTTTAATTATCTAGTAAAGTCCTATTAAAGATAATAGCTATTAAGGTAGTAGTCTTTATAAGAATTAAGATTTTTTTTCTTATTCTTAATTACTTATTTTACTAGTAATAAGTAAATTTAAGTACTTATTAGGATTTTAATATTTTAATAGCTATTAATAGTAATTTATTACTTTATAAAATCTAATACTATAGCTTCTAGAGTAAGAATATTAGCTCTTATAAGTATTTTAGCTTTAAGATTATTGATAATATAAATTTCCCTAGTAATACTTATAACTATAGGCTTATTATTATTAATAAGGCCTAGAAGGAAGAAAGTTATAATAGTAAATTTATTAGAATAATAATTTTAGACCTAAGACCCCTAATAGGAATATTAGTAGGTATAGTTTTAATTTCTATACTTATAAGGATAAAAGTTATATCTATAATTAATATTATATATCCTAGATTAGAATAGACTTTAATATCTTTACTATTAGTAGTCTACCTAATAGCTGTAATAGTATAGTAATAGTTCTTAAAAGTATAACCTATCCCTTATATACCTACTACTAATAAAATAATTATAGTAGGATCCCCCGTAGAATAACTTACTAAGTTAGTATTTACTAGAGTATTTACAGCTAGTAGATTAATTATAGAAGGCTTTAAGATAACTATAAAAGGCTTTAATAAAGTAGCCTTCTATTATAGCTTTTATATTTATTATTATAGTACGGAAGGCTTCTATACTATACTCTAGTTATTCCTTAATAGAATCCTTGATAGCTAATTAATTATATATATATAAAATTAGCTTACGGCTATTAGTTATTATAATAATAGTAGTAATACTATTATAACTAATACCCTTATTAAGTACTATCTAACTACTTAGAGAAGGACTAACGTCGTTTTTATAGTACTATTATCGCGAGTCCTCTAGCCTAGGAAAGATATCTATTTATATATAATACTATATATTAATAATAATATACCTTACTATTAAGGACCTTAATAGTATATAAAGGTATTACGCTAGTATTATAATAAGACTATTATAATAGACCTCTTATCTATAAAAGCTATTTATAAAAGCCTTTACTAATAAGTATTCCCTATACTTCTAGAGAATTAATACTAAGGTAGAGAATTTCTACTAAGGCCCTAATAAATTCACTGCTCTTCTTAATAAATCTTAGTATCTTATTATTATAGCTCCCTAGGTTAACTAAGAAATTATAAAACTCGCCTTTTAGCTAAGTAAATTTATTTATACTAGCTACGCTTTTACTTCTATTATTAATAAATCTATATATTATATTATCTCCTTAATTATAAAGGATACCCTTAGTCCTATTAGGATAATTAAGCCCTTAAGATAAGGTACTTATTCTAGGTTAGTATCCTTAGAGCTTAGGAATATTATTAGGAATTCTAAGCTATCTTAGCCTTATAAGTAGGCTATTAATAAACCTTTAATTTATAAGGCTATCTCTTAATTTAATAAAGGAACGGAAGCCTCTTATAAGTATTTTAATAAACTATTATTACTAGAGCTATCTTAAGTAACTACCTCTTAGTAAATATCTAATACTATATTATCTATTCCTAGCGGCGCTAGTACTAGATAAATATTAGTAGAAGAGACTATCTATAATTAGCTAATTAATCTAAAACTAGAACTTAAACTTAAATATAATTCCTTAGGAAGTATATTATAGAATATTAACCTTAAAGTAATTATATAAGCTACTATTAACGCTAGAATAGCCTAGTATATCTAAAAATACACCCCTTAGCCCTTATAATAAAGACCTTCTAGCCCTCTAGGTCTACCTAGCCTACTAGGCTAGACTAGCTAGGAAGGCTAGGCTATAATAGATACTAGTAATTAAGGCCCTTATTAGAATCTAAGTAATCTAGGGTTCTTTAATCTTATATATAATAGAAAATTAGTAAGTACTAATAAGGCTATTTAATATACTAGTAAAGAGACTTACTTTTATAATATTTACCTTTCTATAGATTATACTAAGTAGATATACTCTTTAAAGGATCCTACTTTAATATAAAAAATATATATAATTAAGTCTTTATAACTAAGCCCTCGCCTAGTAGATAGGTTAATTATTAAAATATAATTAATACCTTATAAAGATAGGTAATAGTATTAATAAATAAGTAAGGCTTTTATTAAAAAGGTTCTAATAACCTTTAAATATAATTATTAATATTATAATATATAATAGATTTATTATAAAGGATATGATAGATTATTAAGAACCTAAGGAATTTAATACTAAGATATTTTAAGCTATTAAGAATACTAAGCTCTAATCTATTAAAGTATAACTTAATATTATTTATAATACTATTAACTTTAAATTATATTAAGATATTTATTATACTATTAATTAGACTACTATTAATAATTTCCTATTTAACTTAAGTAAAGTAAAGTATAAATAGTAGGCTTATACTACTAAGTATTATAACTCTAGTAGTAATACTTTAAATAACTAATAAGGTTATATATTTAATAAAGGTAGACTTATAAGGTAATACAATTAATATAGTTTTCTTAATAAAGTAGGCTACTAGTTATACTAGCCTAGGAATTAATTATATAATAATACTTATCTTTATACTCTACCTTTTTAAAATAATTAAGCTTATTAATAAAATTAGTAGCTACCTTATTAATATTATTAAAATACGTTATAAATCCTACCTCCTACTTAAAAACTATAAATTATAATAAGTCTTATAAATAAGTTAGATTTATAACTACCTCTTTACCTATACTAATTAAAAAGATTTAGATAAGGCTAAGGGTAAGGCTAACTTAATAAGTAAATAGGTAGTTAGTTATAAGATAGCTACTAACCTTATTTCTCCTCTTAAAGGGCTTATTAGGCTTCTACTAAGGATATTATAAAAGACTTCCTTAAAGGATTTAAAGAATTAAGATATTAGTAGTATTATACCTTATAAGCTAAGAGTAAGTAGTAAGAAGATCCTTTATATTATAATAACTCCTATAATATAGTTAATAAGCTATTAAGCGGAAATAATAATAACCTTATTAACTTTAATAATAATATACCCTAGGTAAACTTTATCTCCTAGTTAAAATTAATAATATATATCTATTCCTTATACGCGTTTATATTTACTTTATAAAATAAGCTCTTTAGCTATTTATAATAGTAGTACTAGACTATATAAAAGCCTTTAATTAAAAAGTCTTTAATAATAAGGTCCTTAGTAGGTATAATAATAAAGCCTATAATAAATTATACTACTTTATAAGTACTTATACTTATAAATTTAACTATCTTTCTAGATTAAAGGAAGGCGCCTAGCTATAAATTTTATAGTTAGAAGTATATAACTATTAGCGTCTTATAATTTATACCTACTACTATTATATTATCTTAGACTAAGGTTTACCTTAATAGTAATTACTTAGTTACCCTAATTAATTAATCCTATCTAAATAAGGTCCTTCCTAATACTACTATTAAAAAATTAGTATTATTAATATTTATATAAAGAGTTAGTAATAAAATTATAAATACTAATAAATATATACTAGTTAAGATATATATTAGGGGTACTATTAATAGAAAGTTAGCTATAACCTTAATAGTAATAGAAGTTTATATAATTAAAGATTTAAAGGCTAATTTACTTATAAGTATAAATATATTAATTTTATAATAAATAATTCTTAATCTTATTAATTATAATTTAATTATTAGTTCCTATTAAAGCCTTAATACTTTTATTAATATTTATAATTACTTATTACTTAATATAAAGTATACTATTAAAGCTAGGTCTATTATTATTATTCCCCCTTATATAATTATAAGGGTTCTAGTAGTTTATTAGGGGGAGATCCCCTCTAATAGAGACTTCCTCTTTAAACTTAATTATACCTAGGACTTTAGGGATAGTAGTATTTATACTTATATTATTAATTTTATAATTTCTTTTATATATATCTAAAACTCTTTAGCTACTTTAGTATAATTATCTTATAAGGCCCGCCTTACTTTACTTATTAAATATAATTAAGATAGTACTTACCTTACTACCCTAATAAATACTCCCCTTATAATTAGTAATATTATCTCCTTAAAGTTATCTATTATAAAAGGCTTTATAGCCTTAGTAGCTACTTATATAAAGATTATATAGCCTATTATAATAGTCTCTATCTTAATAATAAGGTCCTTAATTAATCCTACTCTTAAGTATATTTAACCTAATAGTATTACTATTTATAGACTCCCTAATATAGTAAGGTAAATTACTATTATAACTATTAAATTCCTAGAAATCTAGATAAATTAGGGATTAATAGTAGATATTCTAGAGGAGGAATAGATACTTATCCCTTTAAAGCCTAATATAGTATTAAAACCTACCTAAGTCTATTTAATTAATTAAAAAGACTATAAACTTATTAATTAGATATTTAATAAATTATATAATTAGAGAAAAATAATATAAGCTAATTAGCTTATACCCTTTAATTATTTAATTTTTATTATCTAGCGTAATATAATAGAGGAATAGAAAGGTTAAGTAGTAGTTAATATTAGGGGCCTTAATAAAATTACTTTATTAGATAGTTACCCTTTATCTTTATAATTTAACCTTATATTAGCTATTATAAGCTATCTATTTATCTTTATAATAGATAATACTAGCTAGTTTTATTAATTTAAAGTATAAAGAGAAGATTATTATAAGCTTATTATTATTTCTTATTATAAGTAGGAGTAGTATAATATTACCCTAATAAGGTATAAGGGGTTACTATTATATATTTAATATTAAACTAATAAACTTCTCTAATTATATAAACTATTTATAAAGGTATATATTAATAATATAATAGCCTTTTAACTACTCTATATAAGTACCTTACTTATTTATATAAGCTCTTTATACTTTTTTAAGAGAAGTAGATTAGCCTTAATCTTATAAAAACCTTTCTTAAGTATCTATCTATTACCCTACTTAACTAATAAGTTAATTCCTTAGGCTTATTAACTTTAGAAGAAAAGCTCTTAGCTATTAGCTTACTTTTATTTTTATTATTATTAAAGGACTTTAAATTCTTCCTAGGTTTAATAAGTTAGTTAAGGATATCTATCTTATAATATACTTAGTAGGTAAATTTATTATAATATTATAAAAATAATCTTACTAGTATATTATTAAAGGGTATAAAGGATTTTAATAAGAAGATATAATTAGCGCGTATTATATATAAACTTATAAAAGTAGAATTAAAAGCCTTTAAAGACTTAAAGGTAGCCTTTAATAGCTTTATATTCCTTATTTATCTTAATAAAATAAGGATTTTATTTATTAACTTTAATACTTTAAAAAAATAGGGCTTTATAATTATAACTTACTATATTAAAGGTAATATTATTAAGGGTTTTAATAAAATAGATATTAAACTAATAAGATTCCTTAGTAAAATATTAAATAAAACTAAATAAAACTATTAATTAATAAAGCTAGAAGTTACTAATATTATATAAGTTATTAAGTATACTTATTACTTAATTAAGTTATTAAAGAAGCTACCTACCATTATTTATACTAATTACTTAGTAGTAATTCCTATCTTATAATAAATAAGCCTTAGCTCTTTATTTATAAATAAGTTAAAGTTATATCTTATTTAAGTATTACCCTATCTATCCTAATTTAATTTAATCATTAAATATAAATCTAGTAAATTTAATATTATCCTAGATACTCTCTTATAACTCTAAGTAGATACTCCCCTAGTTAATAATATTAAGATACTTAATACCTTATATATTAAAGCCTTTAATAAGTTATATTTATAGGAGTATAAATAATTATTATTATAGTATATTACCTTTATATTACGAAGGTATTAAGATGTAGTAGAAAGATGTATTCTCTAAGTATAGAAATCCTGCCTATAAACTAAAGGGCTAGGCCTACCCTAATTAGGCTACGGAAGGCTTCCGCAGGTAAAGTAAAGTAGTAGGACTATAAAGGATTATAATAAATGCCGTTAATAAATAAAGCTATTATCCTAATAGCTATATAGAACGCTAATAACGCTAATAATACTAATAATTAAAGCTAAATCCTAGATTCCTTACCGAAATTATCGTTATACTTATTTACTAATACTGAAGTATTCCGTAATAGCTCTTTTTCTAATATCTACTAATCTTCTTTAGGGCTATAATTCTTCCACCTAACTAGGAACTAGGTTAACTAACCACGACCCCGGCGAATCCTCCGCTTTTAAATTAGCCTCTCTACTTCCTATTTATTCTACCTATTAATAATAAGGGGAATAGCTAGATAACGTCGTTAATATAGATTATCCTTAGGGTTAGTAGTAGGTTTAAGATAGGCTACTAATATAATATTATGAATCTTTATATTAGTTAGTAGATCTAGATAATATACTAATTAACCTATATATTCCTTAATCCTAAAAGGCCTAGCTAATTATTAGCTAATTTTCCTTAATATAATTACTAGAAGCTTATACCCCTAGTAAAGGCGTAGATTAACTATATCTCCTACCTTAAAGAATATAGGGGTATATATAATATTATAATATTCCTTTATTTTAAGGGCCGCGAATACGATTATATCCTTAGTATTAATATAAGATAGGTGATATTTATTTATAGAGATAGGATATACTAGCTATATATAAGTAATAAGGTCCTTAATATTTAGGTTATTAAAGCCTTTAATAGATAGGTTATTAATATATAATAGATCTAGGGCCTCCCGTATCTAAAACTTATATATAATTTAAGTCGGGGTTTAGTTTATAGTACTATATTTAGTTGAATTATTTAAGGTAGAGGATATCCTAGCTAGAATACTAGGCTATTACCTAGAATCTTCTAGGGTAGTAAGGTAGTAGCGGAGAGCTACTTCTACTATCTAGTTAAACCTTTCTAATATACTATCTATCTAAGGATACTAGGCTATTAAGTAGAGTAGGCTAACCTTAAGGCTTTAGAAGATTTACCTCTAGATTTATCCTATAAATTTCCTATCCTAGTTAGACATAATTAATTTAGGTATTCCCTAGTTTAGTTCGGCTAATTAGTCTAATAGCCTTATTACCTACTCTTTACTAGTCTATATAGTCTTACCTAGAATAAAGCTAATAGCTTTAAAGAACTTATCTATTACTAATATAATATATTTATATTAATCTAGTAGCGAGACTAGAAGTATAAGGATAAAGTTAATTATAATAGTATAGAAGGGTCTTATAGGTAAAAGGATAGGCTATAATAACTTATAGGGTTTATACCTTAGTATCTAGTTAAGTTAATAATATAGGTAATAGTAAATAAACTTATAAAGTTTAGTAGTTATATTATAAATATATAGGCTATTAATAAGGCGCTTATATATTTAAGTATATCTAGGATACCCTATTTTATTATAAGCTAGCTAGAAAACTTCCTTTTCTAGTATTAAAGGTATATATAGTTAAAGACCCTTCTTATTATTATTAAAATATAGGATCTTATTAATAATATAGTATGGTAGCTTAGCGGTATTACTACCTAAGGCTTTATTCTTCTTAATTATAAATATTACCTTTACCTAGCGGGGTTTATTAATAAGGCCCTTAATAAGTTATTAATAAAACTTAGGACTTATTTTAACTAAGTTAACTAGAAAAACCCGAATAAATAATATATCTAGGCTAGACTTATTTATATCAGCTAGATAACACTCCTAACTAGCTAGCCTAGATAATATATTTAGAATAATATTAGATTTTCCTAGTTTATAGCGTATATTAAGACGGAAATATTATAGATATTTTAATACTTAAATAAAGCGTAGGTTAAGTTTCTTAACTAATATAGTATTTAGACTAGTCTATTAAATAATAGAGATAGCGGCTAAGTAGTTAGTATATATAATAGTTATTAACTTAGCCGCCTCTATTATATACTAGATTTTCTTAATAACCTAGATTATACTAGTAATTTTAAGCTCTATTAGCTAATAGCGTATCTTAGTGTTAATAAGTAGATAGCTAAGAAATATAATAGGTTATTAAGACTTTTATCCTAGTAGATTATTTATAAAAGCCTTTAGTAAAATATAGTAGATATAAGCATTAAATCTAAATTCCTTACTAGTATTAAGGTCTATAAATAGCTACCTTAGCTCGTTAAAGTAGTATAGGATAGTTAGGGAGGTGAATAGCTTTTAAAGCTAGTAAAAGGCGTTAATTTCCTTTAATATAGGCTTACCTAGGTAGGTATAACGGGCTAGCCTTTTATAAGTATTACCTCTAATACTTTTTATTCTACCTTAAAGGGCCTTATTAAGGTAGGTTTTATATAATTATAGTGGTTTAACTATTATAGTATATTAAGTAATATATTATCTTAAATAGCTAGTTAGACTAAGATATTTCTCTAACTAGGCTAATATTCTAGGGAATATTAGGTTAGTAATAGCTACTAGCTTTTCTTTAGTGGTAGTAAGGCCTAGAGTATTAACTTTCTAACTAAGTAGATAGATAGAAGGATATCCTAAGAATAATTTCTTAGGGGAAAGGTAAATATTTATATCTATTAATACTTAAAAGACTTAATCTAGCTAGGATAAATATTCCTCTAGGGACTTAGAAAAGATTATAATATTATTTATATAAGCCTTATAAAAATAATAGAATAGATAAAGAATCCTATTAATTATATACTAGATATATACAGGTAAATTATAATAGCCTATTACTAGAATATTAAATAATTCCTACTTATAGTAGCTAGCTACTATTAAGTAGTAGTAATAGTCCCTATTTACCTACTATTAATAGAAAAAGCTTAATATATTAATAGTAGTAATATATATAGCACCTTTTAATAAAGTGAGAATTTTAGCCTAGGAAGGAACCAGATATATATTAGGTATAGTAATTTTATTTAACGCCCTAATATTAATAACTACTTATCCCTTTCTACTAGATTCCCTATCTTTCTAGATAATAAAATATAGGAAAGAAAATAGGATTAACTTAGAAGTCTACTCTATTTAACCCTATTTATAGAGCTTATTAAAGGCTTTATTAATTACCTCCTTATTAGCCTTTTTAACTAGATAAACCCTAGCCTAGCCTAGTTTATATAACTCCTACTAGTTATCTACTAGAGGAATATCTATCTACTAAGACTTAGGTATATTTATAATATTACCTATATCTTATTATAAGCTAGGAAATTTATCTATAATTAATCCTAATAAAGACCTTAATTAGGGTAAGCTATAAATTATTATACTAGAATTATAAATTACCTTAATATTAGGAGCTAGGGTATTTAATATAACTACTAAAAATATAGTGGTAGTAGCTACTAAATATTATAGATTTAACTTTACCTAGTTAGTATTCTTCTTTAATAGTCTCACTACTAGGTTATTATAAAAGGCTTTTATAAGGAAGTATCCTAATACTTTATATTTAATAACCTTACTAAGTTTAATATTTCTAGGAAGCTTAATTTACTTATTAGAGTTATTATAGATAATAATATAAGATATATTATAATCTATTATATATATATAGGCTAAAAGCTTATTAAGCTTCTCTAGTTTAAATAGAAACTCTCTATTATACGGAAGGTCTAAGGCCTAATAATAAGGTCTAGTAATTAGAACCTTCCTATTTATATAAGGGGTAATAATTATAGCCTTCTTACTATAAATAGTAGAGTTTATTTAACTACTTCTACTAGAAATATTAATAGGAATGCTAAGTCCTTTATAAGATTAAATTATTAATATATTTTAATTAAGGTTAATAACTATTCCCTTAGGCTTAAGAATATTAACCCTAATAAGTATACTAGCTAATAGATTATTAATAATATAAAGCTCCCTTTTAATTAGAGTTATACTATTATTACTAGGAAAGTATATTTCTAATTTAGTATACTTACTAGTATTATATCTCTTATCTCCTAGACCCCTAATATTTATAAGTGTAGGTATTCTTTTAATCTCTACCTTTAAGGTATATCTTATAAGAAATACTCTATGAATAAGACTTATTATATAACTTATATTAGTATATAGCTTATAATATAGTCCGTCCTATAAAAGACTAACTATAATTATTATAAAGTAGTAACCCTAGAATATATAGCCTCTAAACGCCGTATTCTTAGAAATACTCCTAATAATAATAGGGGTAACTATCTACGGAAGGCTTTAGTAGTTACTACCTACTTAAGCCTTAATAGAAGATATTACTACTAATAAAGACCTTAATCCTTTATAACTATAATAAATATACTTATATAAACTATTATTAGAAGTGAACTTAGAATAATATTACTTATAATAGAAGGCTTTTATAACTAAGGTAGTCTTAATAAAGTAGGCTTTAATAGTATCCTCCTATTAATAGTTACCTAATATAGGGTTTTCTAGGTCTTAATAAAATCCTAACTAGTCTTTAGATTCTTTAGGCCTTACCTATTTACCCTAGTAGAAAGCGTCTTTATATACCTTATACTTAGTCTATTTATTATATCCTTCTTCCCTAATACTAGCTTAATAGGCTTATAGAGCTAGAGGAAACCTATTAAAGGATTAATATAGATTTTAGCTATTTAAAGCGTTTAATAGTAGCCGGTTTTATAACTTAACTTACCTAGGAGACCCGTTTATATTTCCGCTAGTTAACGGGTTAAGTCTATATCTATTAGGGATTATTATTAATATTATCTTAGAAATTTTAATAAAGAATAAATAGTTAAGCGTAAGGGTTTATACTATTATAGTACGGCCTTAGACTACTATTAAAATTATAAAATAGATTAGAGGTATATTAACCTAATTAAGGGTCTTAATTATAATAATTATTATAATTTCTTAAGTCTAACTTTATTTTATATCCTTTTTCTTAATAAAGGCCCTTATTTTTATAGATATTAAACTAGTTATCTTTAATAAAGTAGAGCTCTTCTAGAAGATTTAATATATTTAATAAGGTAGTCGGCCTTAGTAGGTTATATTATAGATCACTATTAAGATACTTATAAGCTAAGAGTACTTATACTTACTTAATAGTTATAATACTAGTATTCTTTATATTTAAGATAATACTAGATATATAATTAGCGGGGTCTTATTAATTATAAATATCCTTAACTATATAATAAATATTTTCTAGTAGGCTAAGAGATTTATTAGGCGAATCTTAAAAGTGTACTTATAAAGTATTATACTACTTAGTAACGCTAGTAGGGTTATTACGTAGCCTAACTTAATTAAGTTAGCTTAGCTAGTTAGTAAACTAATTATCCGCCTTACTAAGTAGGTAGGAATCTATATTCTACTAAAGGAGGGCCTTATTTATAGTAGTAGCCTTTACTTAAAGCCTATTAGTAAAGTTAAAAATATTATAATAGATATTATAAATATCCTTAACTTTAACTAGTAATATATTAGGGTTTAGATTAAAATATCTAATATTATATAAGTAAAACTAACTATTTATAGGGGGGGCTATTATAATAGGCGGAGTAGCTAAACGTCTATTAACTCTATTACTAGCCCTATTACCGGCCCTATTACTAGCTATTATAGTCTAGATAAGGGTTACTATTATATTTAATTATTCGGCTAAGAAGCCTCTAGTAGGCCTAGTAGCTCTATTCCTAGTATTATTACCGGCCTAACTATTATCCGCTATATTTAAAGCTTCTAGTAGCTAATTAGGTAGTTCTAATCCTATTAGCTAATTATAGATCGCCTCTTCTACTAATATTACTTATATACTAGTAGGGACTAATTCCGTACTACTTAGCGAGGTAGATCTAAGGCTATATAATAAGGACCTTAATAGGGAGTTTAAGCTAGATAGAAGTTATTATAAGTACTATTATAAGGACGAGGTAGCTCGCTTAAAATAATAATTCGCGGTACGTACTAGACTCTAATTAATAGCCTAGTTAGGGGGCTAGGGTAGTTTATTAATATTAAGAAGGCTAACTAGTTTAAGGGATATTAACTAGGCACGGTGGCGTTAATCTTGTAATAATAATAAAGAAGAAGAAGAAGATAATACCTAATTAGTCCTTAAAGGCCTAAGATTTCCTTTAATAATAAGTGAAATTAGGAACTAGCTAATATTATTAACAGTATTAACGTATTCGTGCCTAGTATTAATAAAATTAAATAGTTAGAAAGTAAGTATAATAGTCTCTTATAGTATAGAGGTAGCTAGAATAAGTAGTAAACTAGGAAGGTACGGGGAAAAGTCAGGTTTTCTTAGCGAAATACTAAGGAATCCTAATAATTCTAGAGAAATCTTAATACTATTAGATAGTAGTAATAGGTTATAAAGAAGGCTCTTATTAATAATAAATCTTCTAAGGGGACCTTTATATATATCTAAGATTATAGAAGGCTTCCTTAGTAAAGATTTAATATAAGGTTAAAGGCCTAGGATTTTTATAGAGTAGAAGACTTAAATAACTAGTACTAAGAATAGCTAGTAGTACTCTAAAGAACTAGTACTTATAGAGCTAGTATATAATCTTAGCTTATTATATAATTAATAGTATATAGTAGCGGCTAGAAGGTATTACTACTATTTTATTATAAAGGTATTAAGATATAGTAGAAAGATATATTCTCTAAGTATAGAAATCCTGCCTATAAACTAAAGGGCTAGGCCTACCCTAGTTAGGCTGCGGAAGGCTTCCGTAGGTAAAGTAAAGTAGTAGGACTATAAAGGACTGCAATACTTTATTAAAATATTAATAATATTTAAGTAAAAGCTTATATAAGTATATTAGGAAGACGCCTAATAGTCTTAAGTATTATAATTACTTTAAAAGAATAATAAGGACCTTATTAATATTAATAATAAAGAGGATAATAAAGTAAAGTAGCTAGAATTAAAGTTTACATTATAAGATAGGATAATCTATTATACAAATTTTAATAATAGGAGGGAGAGACTTTATATATTAAAGGCTTTAGAAAAGGAGGTCTTAAACTAGCTTATAATAAGTAGTATTATAGCGGCTACTATTATATATATAATTAAATAGTCTCTTTAATATATATATACTATCTATTAAAGTACTTATAAATATATATTAATTACTACCCCGCCTATTAATTAAACTAGACTAAGTATTATAAACCTTATAATAGCTTACTCCCTATTAATAAACTATTTATTCTATTTTATATAATAGCTATAAATTTTATAATTATATTACTACTAATTATAAAAGGCTTTAATAGCCTACTTATAATAATTAATAAGTTTTCTAAGTGTCTACTATTACTTCCTAGGTAGTCTATAAAATTTATAAGCTAGTAGGTTAATATTATCTTAGCGGTATTGATAGCCTATAATTAGGGAGTACCTTATAAAATTATTAATAATAGAGACTTTAAATTTATATCTTCTTTCTAATACGCGGTCTTTTAAAAACTAGGTTATAAACTATTAATATTAATATTATATTATATATAAATAAATAGATAATCTAAATAAATAAATAAATAAATTAAACTATTATAAGATATTATATCTCTAAATAAGGAAATATTAACTTAGTTAATTAGATAGCTATCCTTCCTTATTTATAAGGCTATATTAATAATTCTAAGAATTAATTAATAGGGGTCTCCCCTAATAAGGTCTTTATTAGATTTAATATATAAGATATATTAAGTATACTTATATAACTACCTATTAAAGACTTTAATAGGCTATATTATATAAAATATAATTAGGCTAAGGAATTTATAATTTTTATAAATATAATTCTAAGTATTAACCCTTATTATTAGTTAAGGGTAATAAAATATACTTATAACTAAGCTATAACTATAAAATTCTAGGTATCTTAAATTATAAATTATATAACTAATATATAGGACCCTTCTTAATTCTTAAATATATAAGTTTATTAGTATATTATTTATAACTTCCTTTATTAATAAAAATCTATCCTATTATATTAATTACTTAGTTAGAGCCTTTTATAAAGGGATTAAATCCTTATAAATATCTTAGAAATACGTACCTTCCTCTTATTATTAAGAATAATAGCCTTAATACTACTAAATTAGACGTTTATAAACTAGAGGCTATTATAAGTAAGCGGATTAGTAGGGGTAAGACTTAGTATCTTATAAAATAAAAGGGATATAGTAATAAGTATAATATTTAGTATAATAAGAAGGATCTTTCTAAGGCCTTAGGCCTTATTAATAACTATAAGCGGTGGCTATATAGTAAATTACGTAGGGTTAGTAAAGTATAAAGACCTATAAGGACTAGTTAGGAATACGGTACTACTATTAACGTGGCGTCTATAATATATAGTAGCGCTACGCTACCCCTTTACCTATAATATATAGATGAGGGAATTCCCTCTAAAGGAAAGGGTAGTAATTAGTCTTACTATTAATAGGAATAGAGAGTTCTATATATATATATACTATTTATAGTACTTAATAGTTATATTATTATATAATACCCTTATATTCTAATTACTCTACCCTATTTAGGGGTAGTAGCCCGATTATTAATAAGATAAGTAGAGAAGGGTTATTATAAGTATAAGGTAAAAAGGTTAGTTAACTAGTATAAATAACCTACCTAAATATAAAGGACTAAGCTTATAAAGAAAGTAAGTCTTAAGAATTAATTAATAAATTAATAATAAATATATTATAATTATAATTAATTATTTAGGGGTAGCTATTAGGCGTATAAACCTAGTCCCTACTACTTAAAATCTAAGAAGTATTATTATAAAGGATATAAGAACTTAAAGAAGAAGTTTTTAAAAGGTAGTAAATATAAGATTTATAATAATATCTATAAGATTTAGAGTAGGAAATATATATTAATAATACTACTTAAGTAGGTTATTAATATTACTTATTATTAATAAAAGAATTAGAATTAAAGTATCTTTAATATAAAATCTATATTCTTAGGCTATAAGACTTATATATACATAACGGGAAGTTAGTATAAAAATATTAAGAATAGTTTAATAATATAATTAAAATAATTAAAATAAATATAACCTATTTTCTTAATAACTTTATAAAAATCTAATATAAATATATAAAGGATATATTAAAGGATAAATAGTCCTAGGAATACTTTAATAGTTTTTTAATAGATTAAATAAAAGATCTTTAAAATTAATACCTTATAACTAGTAAGTACTACTTAGAAGTTAAGTAAAAGGAATATTAAAAGATTATAAACTTTATAAATTACCTTATTAAGTTAAAAAGATAACTTAAGCTATTAATAAAATATATACTTTATAATAACCTTTTAAATAAGTTATATAAGAATCTTTATAATTAACTTATAATATAACTTAATATCTTAGAAATAAAGGATACTTTTATTATATTAATAACCTAACTAGAGCCTTATATAATACTATTTATATATAAAGATTAAAAGGATAATACTCCTATTAAAGGTTAATATCCTTAAAGAGGAAGAGGAAATTTCTAAGGGTAAAGAGATAATAGTCTATATATAAAGTAAAAAGGGAGGGGCGCTATTAAGGTATTATTATACCTTTTTAAAGGCTTAAACCTAACCTTTTTATTATTAAATATTATAATTATTAAAAGAAGGGATATATAACTAAGGATTATTAAAGTATAAAATTAATAGTTATAAGTATTATAATTAATAAGCTTATAACTAATAAGATATCTAGTAATAAGTTAGTTAAAAAAGGCTTAAATTTAAAAAACCCTTAAGTATTATAATTATATCTACTATTATAATATAAAGGAAGAAGTAGATATAATAACTTATTATTATAATATAAATAGAGCTTGAGAGTTTATAAAGAGAATTTATTATATTAATTAACTTTAAAGTAGATATTAATTATATTAATATATACTTAATAAAGGAGTAAAATTAGGAGATAGACCCTAGCTCTAATAATACTTTATATAATAAAGTTAAAAACCTAATATTATTATTAAATTCTTATATTAAAAAAATTTAAACTTATTAATTTTAATAATATTATCTAATATTATAAAGGCGCCTTTTATATAATAATAAACTTTAATTATAACTTCTACTTTAAATATTTATAATTAGAAGAATAAAATCCTTAAATAGATTAACTTATATAAAACTAGTAATTCCCTATTAAGGAAAGTAATATTAAGGAGTACTTCATCGGCAATTCGGGAACCCGGCCCTGGAAGCTTAGGCAGCTCAACCAGCCCGTACGGGAGGACTTGTGCTTAGGAGTTATCGTGCTAGCCCGAATAGGAAATATTATAAGTATTACGTCATATATGACTAATAAAATAGTAGACTAGGCTAGTTTTAAAGTTTAAGCTAAAACGGACTAGTACTCGCTAAGATACTAGCTCCTAAAGTTAGAAGTTTTTTTTCCTTAGGGGTAGATTTATTATTTTATAAATTTAATAAATATATTAATTCTTTTTATATTAAAAAGGATAGAATGTTATATTTATATATTAATTATAAGGTACTTAATAAGATTATAATTAAAAATTACTATCTACTTTTATTAATTAATAAAATATCAATAAGATTAATTAATACTAAGTATTTAATTAAGTTAGATCTTAAGGATATATATTATTACTTATAAATAAGAAAGGATAATAATAAAAAGATTATATTATATATAAAATATAACTATTTTAAATATATAATTATACCTTTTAAACTTATTAATATATCTACTTTATTTTAAGTATATATTACTAAAGCCTTAATAGGACTACTTAATATTATATATATTATTTATTTAAATAATATTCTTATTCACTTTTAAGATAAAAAGTCTTATATTAGAATTATAAAGGTAGTATTATAATATCTTTATAAATTTAAACTTTATATTTACTTAAAAAAATATAAATTTATAATAATAAAGGTAGAATTCCTTAACTTTATTATTAGTTATAATAGTATATATATAAATCTATATAAAGTAGATATTATAATAGAATAATTAGAATCTAAGAGTATTAAGGATATTTAGATCTTTTTAAGATTTATTAATTTCTATTATTATTTTATTAAATACTATTTATTTATAACCGCGGTATTAATAGATTATTTAAAAAATATTTACCTATATATTAAAAATAAGAAGTTAATATTAAGTAATATTATAAGAGTAATATTTAAGTAGTTAAAGTAACTATTTTAAAAGGTACTATTACTTATATATATTAACCTTATAAGAGAAATTTAATTAAAGATTAATACTTTAATATTAGCTATTATAACTATTTTATTATAAAATTTCCTAATTAATAATAAAGGGGTAGAGGTAGAGTAATATTTAATTACTTTTTATTCTTATAAGTTATATTTAGTAGAAACTAGATATAAGACTTATAATTAAGAACTACCTATAATTATTAAGGTATTTTAAGTATAATAGTACTTCTTAAAAGGTAGCTTATACTTAATTATAATAATTATTAATTATAATAACTTAAGGTATTTTTAAATAATATTATTATTAATAAAGAGATAAGTATATTAAGTAATAAAATTTATAATATATAACTTTAAGATATATTATTATATAAATACTAAAAACCTAGCTAATACTCTATTAAAGTAATTAAATTATATATTAATAATAAATAAAGAAGATACTTATCTATTAATATTATAAAATAAGTTAAAGAATATTAGGTATATTCCTTTTAATAAGTATTATATATATAATATTTATAAAGGTTTATAAGATAGTAAGGCTTATAATTATAAATAATATAAAAGGTTAAAGATAGGGCTTAAAAAGCCTTATACCCTAAAAATAGGAAAAAGTAATATACTCTTAAAGATATAAAGTAGTATAAATAATAATTTAAATCCTATTATAAGATAATTTAATATTAATTAAATAGTACTTAGAAGGTATATTATAATTATATTAATAATAAAGTATATATAAAATAAATATAATAACTTAATATTAGAGATACTTTAATATCTTTAAAAGAGAGATAAGGATATTTATAATAAAAATTAATTATTAAAGTCCTAAGGTTATAAAAAGGCTACTAATATATCTCTATTAATAAATAAGATAAGGGTCTTTTATAAGGGTAGTATAATTTTTATACTTAATAATAAAGTAATTAGATAAGAAATCTTAAAGCTTTATTATAATAACCCTTATATTAGCTACTATTTATAAAAGTATATATAAGAGCTTATTAAATAGAAGTTCTATTAAAGATTAATAGGATAAAATATTTATAATTATATATAAGAATACTTAACTTATTAATTAATAAAGTTATATAGATATATTATTTATAATATACTATTATTATTATTAATATTTATAAGACCTTTTTAAGAAATTATAAGAAATTATATTATAAATCTTCCTTTAAATAAATAAAAGGATAGTATTTATAATATAATTTTAATAGTTATAAATTATTATATTAAAGTAGCTAGGTATTTACTTATTATAAAAATAGTTAATATTATTAATAATATAATCTTAATAGTTATAAATTATTATATTAAAGTAGCTAGGTATTTACTTATTATAAAAATAGTTAATATTATTAATATTATTAACTTATTATATTATAAAATCTTCTTAAAATTTAATTAGCTAGAAGGTATTATTAGTAATTAAGGAATAGTATTTATAAATAGCTTCTAGGTAGTTATATATTATTATATTAATATAAAAAGGAAGCTTAATATTACTTTTTATCCTTAAATAAATAATTAAATAGAGAGATAAAATAGTATACTTAAGTAGTATTTATACTACTATTCTACCTAGAGATAAGATAACTAAGTAGAATTATTTTATTTAATAGAATTTATATATAATTATATAAAGTATATTAATATTAGGTTACCTTTATATAAGGTACTTTATAATTATTTACTTAAGCTAGATATAAAGCTTTTAAAGCTATTATTAAGAGAAGTCTTATTAATATAAAAAAGGGTTAAATTACTTTAAAAATAAAGGGAAGGTTTAAAGTAATACTTATATTAAGTATAAGTTATATAAGTAGAGTATATAAATAAATAGTAAAAGTAAAGATAATATAATATAAGTAATTATATCTTATTAAATATAAAGTATATTAAATTAATATAAGTAATTAAAAAATTATTATAATATTATTTAAAGCCTTTTAAGGTCTTTAATTATATTAATAATTAAGTATATAAGTTATAACTACTTAATACCTTTTATATATATAATACCTTTTATATCTTACTTATAAAGTTATATAAAGGTAATAGTAAGAGTATTATAAAAGTTATATAAATAGAACTTATAAATAATAAAGATAAATAGGAAATTAAAATTATTTTTAATTATAAAACCTCTTATAATAAACCTTAATATTTAGTAAAATAAAAGGGTTAATCTTATAATTATAATTAATAATTATATAAGTAGGACTTAATTAATATATTAAATACCTTAGAAAGATTTAAGTAGAATTACCTTAAAGTATAAAGTTTATATAATATAAGAGGGAAGAATATTTCTATTATTATTAATAAAAAAAAAGATACTTAATATAATTAGACTATAAAGGATATTATATTAGAGGGCTGTTATATTATATTAATAGTAGTATTAAGCCTAACTTTATTATTATTAATAATAATAAGATTATCCTCTTTATCCTCTTCTTCTTCCTTTATAATAGGAGGAAGGTACTCTTATAATATATTAATAACTTTAATAGAGCTTTAAAAGAGGAGATAAAGTAATATATATATATTAGTAAAGGATATTAATAATACCCTTAAAGGTATTTATAATATAGATAATAATAGCGGGGTCTACCTTAATAGGAGTAATAGTAATAGAGGGGGTAAAGGAGGCGCGGTAGAGGTAGTAATAATATTATTAAATAAGCCTATTAAAAGTTTACTAGAATCTAGTAAGTTAAGGGAGGTTAGAGCTAGTATCTAAAGTAGTTATAATATCTAAGGATTAAAGAAGGTATATATAAATATAATAAGTAGAAGTAACTTTTTTTTTTAATATTTAATATTAAGATCTTTATAATAATTATATCTAGTAAAGCTAGAGGAGGCGCGTATATAAGTATACTATTAAAGGGATAAATAAAGCCTTAATTAAAAATATTAAACTTATAACTCTTTACTTTGAAATATAATATATTAGAAGTATATTATATAAGATAATATAAAGATAAGTTATAAATAATTTAATAAAGGAGGTTAAATACTATTATAAGTAGAGTAGGTAGTAGTAGTCTTCTTTTAATTAATAGTAAGGGTAAGTTTATTATTAAGGATTATCTATAAAATAATTACTAGGAGTATAAGTAGGTATAATAAGGTATAAAGGAGGTAATAATATAAATAAGAATTAAAAGGGGCTTAATATAATTATTAAAAAAATTAAGATATTATAATTAAAAGAATAATATTAAAGTTATATAAAGAAGGTATACTTTAAATACTTAATAAACCCTTAATAGTAATAACTTCCTATTTATTTTAAAATATTAAGACTTCTAACTACTTTTATAATAAGTTAATAAAGAATAATAGGAAGTATAATAGGAATATATTATAATATAAAGATTATATATAAGAGTATTATCTATAATTATCTATAATTTAATAAAACTATATATTCCTTAAGGCTTAGCTTAGAGGGCCTTATAATTAATTATATTATTATACTCTTATTAAAGCTATATTCTATTATTAAGGGAGTATCTCTTATAAATTATAAACTTAGACGCTCTTAAAGCTTAAGAGCCTAGATAAGGAGATAATTATAAGGACTAGTTAAGAATATAATACTACTATTAATATAGTATTTATAGTATATAATAGCGCTACGCTACCCCTTTACCTATAATATATAGAGGAGGGAGTTCCCCCTAAAGGAAAGGGTAGTAATTAGTCTTACTATTAATAGGAATAGAGAGTTATATATATATATATATACGCACCGTTTATAGTACTTAATAGCCACGTTATTATATAGTACCCTTATAGGACCTATTTACTTTTATAGTGTAACTAGTAATATAGGCGTTATCTTATTATTTATTTATCGGTTTATTATAGCTTTTACATTTATTATTATAGTACGGAAGGCTTCTATACTATACTCTAGTTATTTCTTAATAGAATCCTTAATAGCTAATTAATTATATATATATAAAATCAGCTTACGGCTATTAGTTACTATAATACCTTCTAGTATTAGTTATAAAGATAATTAAAGAGTTTATTCTTTAATAGGAATCTTAGTTAGTAGTAATAATATTTATAATCTAATAAAGGAATAGTTATAAAGAAATAGTTTCTAAGATTATAACTATTATCCGCCTTAATATCTTCTATTACTAATATTTAATAATATTATAAGGTTTCTTCCTAGGATAGTTTATAAGAACCTTCCTAATAGAAATTAGAGGGCTTATAAGTAAAATCCTAGTATAGACCTTCCTATTTATAACTTTAAGGGCTTTAAGAAGGCTATTCCTTAAAGGCTTCCTTAGTAGTAGCCTAGTAGACTTATAAAGGTCTTAGAGGCTATCGCTATTATTCCCCTTATAGTTTAAAGGGAAAGTAATTTCCTTAATTTTAGTTTTAGTTATAATTCCCCTAGTATTAAAGACCTTATTAAGGTGCCCTATTAAAGGAATTAGACCTATTTAATAGGGCTAGTACTATTATTTAAAGCCTTATAAACTATATTAGGAGGGTATAGATATTTATACCTTAATTACCCTATTAATAGCCTTAGTAGGGTTAATAGCCTAGTAGAGGCTTTTAGTACTAATTATTATAGTAAGTATTATTATTAGTTTATAACTATAATTAAAAAGGTAGTAACTACTAGGAAGGCTATTATAATTAAGACTAAAATTAAGATTAAGAAGATTAAAATAGAGATTAATACCTACTATACTATTTTTACTAAGATAATTTTAAAGATTAAGATGTATAATTCTACTATTAATACTTCTTATAGTCTAATAAGGTAAGGAACTTATTATAATTAATATTATTACTAGGTTTAAGAATATTACGCTAGAATTCTATATTAAGACTATATTAGATAAGAAGAATATAATCCTTTATTACCTTAATCTCTAAATTCTTAGCTACTCTTATAATAGTTTAAGAGTACTTTTAAGGCTCTCTCTATTAGGAAGTATCTTATATAATCTTCTTATAGATTAGCGTACTTATATTAATATAATATAGGGCCTTCTACTATTATATTAATAGATAATACTATTTACTAATATTATAAGTAATAAGATATTTATTACCTTCTTTAAGCTTAATAGTATACTATCCCTAGGTAGTTCTTTAAAGATATAATTAAAGGTTTATATAGATAATAGTATTACCCCTTACTTAAATAATATCCTTAATATGGTCTATAAATATATAAATATTATAAAAATAGGTAGTCTTATTAGTATATTTAATATTAGAGGTAGTATTTATAGATTTATTATTATAAAAGGGATTAAGATATCTAATATTATTAGGGTTAAAGCAGGGAGTACTATTATTATAAGGTACTCTAGGAGGTATACTAGGATCTATAAGTCCTAGCGCTAGTAGTAGGGCTAGTAGTATAATACTAGTAATTATTTCTTATAATCTAATATACTAAGCCTTAATAAAGCCTATATTCTTACTTATAACTAAATATTATAATAGTTTAATAGGTTATTTATATATAGCTTCTTTAATAGAAGTCCTATAAGTTATAAGATTTATACTAAAATTTAGCGGCGTAATACTTAATATTACTAAGGGTATTCTTATAGATAATTCTATATTAAATAGAGTAAGAGTAGAAGATATAGTAGGTATTTTAACTAATAGGAATCTCTTAGGGCTATTCCTAGTTAATAGTAGCTAATACTTTATAAAATATAATAAGAGTTATAGGAGACTTTAATACTACTTAGTACTCTTAATAAAATATTTAATTACTTTTTAAAAGGCGGGGCTATTAGTAGCCTAATTAAATAGATAGAAGGATAGTTCTATTAAGGTAGTATATTAATTACTTAACTTAAGGATCCCTAGTTATAAGGGATAATTATAATAGGTAATAATATAGTTAATATAATACCTAATAATCTCTAGTACCTTATAAATATATATATATTACTAGTATCCTAAATAAATTTATAAATTTAATTTACTAATATAATAAGATATTAATTAAGGGGTAGTAGTTAAGCTACCTTAATAGCTTCCTTTTAAAGAAAGGCTTCTTAGATCTTAGGGAAGAAATATAAAAAAGTAATAAACTTATATAAAATTTAATAAAAGAGGCTACTAAAGTCTTAAATAATAAGCTAAAGTAGTATAAAGTTATACCTAAGTATAGTAGTAGAGTATACTATTAGGGCTTATTACTATTATAATAGATAGTAATAAATAAAGATAGATTAGTTATAAAGAAATAGGCTTCTCTATACTATTAAAGGACTTTAGGGATTATTAGTATTATAAGGGTAGCTTTAGTATTTTTTAGTAGTTTAAAATAATTAATTAGTATTATAAAACCTTTTATATAATATTACTACTATATTAATAGGGACTCTTTTAATTTATATAGATTAATTAATTAAGAAAGCTATTAAGGCTATTAAGAATAATAAAGTATTAGGGAGGCGGAAGTATTCCGCCATCACTAAGTGAAACGTATAAAGCAGAGCAGATTCTATATTAGATACCCTTAGGCCTACTAGAATAATTAAGCCCTTAAGATAAGGTATTTATTCTAGGTTAATATCCTTAGAGTTTAGGAATATTATTAGGAATTTTAAACTATCTTAGCCTTATAAGTAGGCTATTAATAAACCTTTAGTTTATAAGGCTATCTCTTAATTTAATAAAGGAATAGAAGCCTCTTATAAGTATCTTATTAAACTATTATTACTAGAGTTATCCTAGGTAACTACCTAATAGTAAATATCTAATACTATATTATCTATTCCTAATAGCTCTAGTACTAGATAAATATTAGTAGAAGAGACTATTTATAATTAATTAATTAGACTAGAACTAGAACTTAAATATAGTTCCTCTAGAAGTATATTATAAAATATTAACCTTAAGGTAACTATATAAGCTACTATTAATACTAGAATAGCCTAGTATATCTAGAAATACCCCCCTTAGCCTCCTTAATAAGGACCTTCTAGCCCTCTAGGTCTATTAGGCCTACTAGGCTAGATTAGCTAGAAAGGCTAAGCTACGGCGGATACTAGTAATTAAAGCCCTTATTAGAATCTAGGTAATCTAGGGTTCTTTAATCCTATATATAATAGAAAATTAATAAGTACTAATAAGGCTATTAAATATATTAGTAAGGTAACTTACTTTTATAATATTTACCTTTTTATAGATTATATTAAGTAGATATACTCTTTAAAGGATCCTACTTTAATATATAAAAAAACTATAACTAAGTCTTTAAGGTTAAGCTCTTACCTAGTAGATAGGTTAATTATTAGAATATAATTAATACCTTATAAAGATAGGTAATAGTATTAATAAATAAATAAGGCTTTTATTAAAAAGGTTCTAATAACCTTTAAATATAATTATTAATATTATAATATATAATAAACTTATTATAAAGGATATAATAAATTATTAAGAACCTAAGGAATTTAATAATAAGATATTTTTAAGCTATTAAGAATACTAAGCTCTAATCTATTAAAGTATAACTTAATATTATTTATAATACTATTAACTTTAAATTATATTAAGATATTTTTTATACTATTAATTAGACTACTATTAATAATTTCCTATTTTACTTAAATAAAGTAAAGTATAAATAGTAGGCTTATACTACTAGGTATTATAACTCTAGTAGTAATACTTTAGATAACTAATAAGGTTATATATTTAATAAAGGTAGACTTATAAACTAATATAATTAATATAATTTTCTTAATAGAGTAGGCTATTAGTTATATTAGCTTAGGAACTAGTTATATAGTAATACTTATCTTTATACTCTACCTTTTTAAAATAATTAAGCTTACTAATAAAATTAATAGGTCAAATTTATAACTACCCCTTTACTTATATTAACTAAAAAGATTTAAATAAGGCTAAGGATAAGGTTAATTAAATAAGTAAATAGGTAGTTAATTATAAGATAGCTATTAACCTTATTTCTCTTTTTAAAGGGCTTATTAAGCTTTTATTAAGGATATTATAAAAGACTTCCTTAAAGGATTTAAAGAATTAGGATACTAGTAGTATTATACCTTATAAGCTAAGGGTAAGTAGTAAGAGGATCCCTTATATTATAATAATTATAATATAAGTAATAAGCTATTAAGTAGAAATAATAATAACCTTATTAACCTTAATAATAATATACCCTAAGTAAATTTTATCTCCTACTTAAAATTAATAATATATATCTATTTTATATACGCGTTTATATTTACCTTATAAAATAAGCTCTTTAACTACTTATAATAGTAGTACTAGATTATATAAAAGCCTTTAACTAAGATATCCTCCTTAATAAAGTCCTTATTAGGTTTAATAGTAAAACTTATAATAAATTATACTACTTTATAAGTACTTATACTTATAAATTTAGCTATTATACTAGATTAAGGGAAGGCGCCTAGTTATAAATTTTATAATTAGAAGTACGCGACTATTAATATCTCAAAATCTATACTTACTACTATTATATTAGCTTAAACTAAGGTTTACCTTAATAGTAATTACTTAGTTACCCTAATTAATTAATCCTATTTAAATAAGGTCCTTTCTAATACTACTATTAAAAAGTTAGTATTATTAATACTTATATAAGGAGTTAATAATAAAATTATAAATACTAATAAATATATATTAGGGGTACTATTAATAGAAAGTTAGTTATAACCTTAATAATAATAGAAGTCTATATAGTTAAAGATTTAAAGGCTAATTTACTTATAAGTATAAATATATTAATTTTATAATAAATAATTCTTAACTTTATTAATTATAATTTAATTATTAATTCCTATTAGGGTCTTAATACTCTTATTAGTATTTATAATTACTTATTACTTAATATAAAGTATACTATTAAAGCTAGGTCTACTATTATTATTCCTCCTTATATAATTATAAGGATTTTAGTAGTTTATTAAGGGGATATCCCCTTTAATAGAGACTTCCTCTTTAAACTTAAATATACTTAGGACTTTAGAGATAGTAGTATTTATACTTATATTACTAATTTTATAATCTCTTTTATTTATATCTAAAACTCTTTAGCTACTTTAATATAATTATCTTATAAGGCCCGCCTTAATTTACTTATTAAATATAATTAAGATAGTACTTACCTTATTACCTTAATAGATACTCTACTTATAATTAGTAATACTATTTTCTAGAAGTTATCTATTATAAAAGGCTTTATAACCTTAGTAGCTACTTATATAAAGATTATATAACCTATTATATTAATCTCTATCCTAATAATAAGGTCTTTAATTAATTCTACTCTTAAGTATATTTAGCCTAATAGTATTACTATCTATAGACTCCCTAATATAATAAGGTAATTACTATTATAACTATTAAATTCCTAGAAATCTAGATAGATTAAGGATTAATAGTATATATGTATATATATATGTATTAATCCTATACGGAGAGGAATACCCTCTAGCCTTTATAGGCTAGAGTAGACTAGACCCTACTCGGCCTTACAGCTATATCTAGTTAAGTACTATATAACTAACTAATTAATACTAGAATAAATCGCGTAAGTAACTAAAATAAATTAAATAAATTAAATCTAAAATCTAAAATCTATAATAACCCTATTAAAATATAGTCGCCTAGTAGTAATATACTATTATATAATACCCTAGAGTACTAATGCGTCCTTAAATAAAGCCGTCCCGTCCCCCGTTATTATTATTAGTTTGTAATCTAGTTAGATAAATAGTACCTCCGCTTATTAATATAATAGCTAGATGTTATTCCTATATAGAAAGATCTTAATACTATTACCCTTAGATAGTTATTATTATTATCTTAATAATAGTCTTACTAAAGACCTTTAAGGTCCTTATCTTAATTATAAATTTCGCGGCCTATTTTACTAGTTTCCCTATAGTAAGAATTATCTTAATATTAATTAGTTAGCCGCCCTAAGTAGCCTACCTCTTATCCTTAAATAAGGGATATAATCTAATAATATACTCCTAAGTCTAGCGTCCCTCTTTATAAAAATAAATAAGGGGACGGTAAAAGGGCTACCTATTTTAGTAGCTTTAGACGCTACTTTTAATATTCTTTTTACTAGATAATTACTCTAGGCTCTTGCCGGCCTAGCGTCTTACGCCCCTACCTTCCCTACTATTAAAATATAGGGTCCTGCTAAGACGCTAGTATGCTTAGTAATATATAACTAAGTAGTCTCTTAATATCTATACTTAGTTCTTACGTATCTAGACTTAGTAACCTAATTAATTAGTCTACTATATATTTTAATAGGTTATAAGCCTAGAGGTATAGGCTTTTATTCTAATTATAGCTATTACTTATCCTATCCTTACTAATCTAGTACCGAAGTCTTAGTAGCCTCTAGCGCCCTTTTAATAAGTTAATAATTACTATTACTATATATATTATCTAAAATTCCTTAACTTCTTACTAAAGTACTTAGCCTTTACTATTATAAGTAACCTTAGATAAATAAGTAAACTTAACTAATTTATAATTATAGGGTCTAGAGAGACTAGTTATAAGGGCTATTATAATATTATTATTAGTATAAGCGCTATTAAATAACTATACTTAGCCCTCTAAGTAAATACCCGCTTCTAACCTTATTATTATAATAAATACTAATTTTATAAGTAGAAATCCTATTAATACTCCCTTTATTAAGCCTTCTTAGGTAGATTACTACTACCTTATACTTAGGGAAAGAAAGATACTTCCTCCTCCTAAATAATTATTATAGATACTATTTTCCGTAGTAATCTCCGCTTTACTATATTACGCCTTTTAATATTATTTAGCTATTTCCCCCTAGAAAAATCTCTTTAAAGGAGGTTAAGTCCTAGGAAAAATCTCTATAAAAGGAGGTTAGGCCCTAGCTATCTTAATTCTTCTAGATCTTATTAGGTAGCTATTAATTATCTAACTAGGCCTAGAGCTAGCTTTTCCTACTACCGTAATTACTAGCCTAGCTATTTTTATTAAGTTAGCCCCTTAAAGTTTATATCCTTAAGAATATAAAGATAGCTTATTATAATAAATAACTTATTAATCTTCCTTCTATAGTTTCTAAGCTAAACTAGTTTAAGTTAATACTCCTTAAATCCTATTTTTATTCTAATATTTTAGTTATTATCTACTAATACTCTAGGTTAAAGTTCTTCCCCTACTTATTAAAAGCTATTATAAAGGAGGTTAAAAAGCCTATTACTAAGGAAGATAATAATAATTATAAACTATTATAATTACTCTTAAGCTATAATAATTCTAGGTTAGAAGCTAGTAAACTATTACTAAATACTCCTAGTAAAAATATCCTCTTTAGCTTATAAGTCAAAGGTAATAGACCTACGCCTCCTCCCTTAATATCTTTATTATTAGAGTTATCTTCCTTAGTATCTTTATTAGCGGAATCCTCTTAAGACTTTATAAAAAATATACTAAGCTTAACTAACTAGTTACTATTTAAAGCTAAATCCTTAGAGGTAGACTCCTAGTAAAATAGTTAATAGTTAAAGTAATAATAGGAGCTTTCCCCTTACCTTAATTACTATCCTTAAGTCTAACTTAGGCTATAGCTATTAGGCCGAAGAAATTAATAACTAGCTAGTTCTAAATAACCTTAAGCCCTTTTTAGAGGCTACGTAGATTAAGGTATATATTATAATTTATAACTATCTTAAGATTAATATTTATAAACTTATTAAAGATCCTATTTATTTTAACTTATAAGCTTAGGCTATCCTTAATAAAATTAAGACTAATTTTAAGCTTATAAGCTCTAGTATTTATATTAAACTAGTTTATTACCTTTATATAATCTTCCTTAATAGGTCTACTATTAAGGATATAGATAATTATACCTACTAGTTTTAAAAGGTTAATACTAAACTTAAGGAGTTAGATAAAGAGGTAGTTATATTAAAGGCTTATATAATCTAGCTCTACTTTATAAGATTAAGTAGTACCTTTAATACCTTCTAGACTACTTATACCTAGGGTTATACCTTCTTTAGCCTAAGAAAAGTCCCCTTTAATTAAGTTATACTTGCTACCCGTAATAAAGAGTAATATTAATAAGCCTTAGAGAGTTATACTATTATTATATTTAGAGCTTATAATACCTAAGGGAAAGGTAAGGTAGATAATAAGTTATAATAGAGCTATAATTATTATAAGGATATCTTATATAAGTCTTACTACGCTTATACTATAAACTAGTACTAGGAGTAGTTCCCTTATATAAAGCCTAATAAATTTAAGAAAGCCTTAGTAAAGGCCGTAGCTACTACTACTTAAGCTAATAGTAACTTAAAGAAGTAAAAGCTTAATAAGACTCCTAGTAAATTTAACTTTATAAGTTATACTAATAAGTTTAATATCTATAAAATAGTAGGTAATAACATTATTATCTTAATAGTAGCTCCTAGGAAATTACTCTTAGACTTAAATAGTATAATCTTTATAGACTCTAGTTATAATTAGTATACCTTTTAAGATTATAGTATATTTATAAACCTATAGCTAATTAAAACCTCCCGCGCTATTAAGGGTATTAACGGCGTCTATTACTCCTTATAAGGTAGTAGGACTATTAAGATTAATTATAATATTAATAATAAGCTTAGGTTAATACTTATACTTAATATTATATAAGTACCTAACCTAGGCGTTAATAGTCTCCTATTTATAGGTTAGCTCCTTAATATTAATATAAATATAGCCTATACTAAATTAAGCTATATTATCTTAAAGGGTCTAGTAGTCTTTAACGCTAGCTAATTTATAGGAGTTTTTACGCTAGACTTATAAAAACCCTTAGCCCTTAATACTTATAAAATTCCCTTAGACTAAGTTTAATAGCTATAATATACCCGTATAAGGTACCTTAGATAGTAAACTATTAATAAACTACTAGCTATATTAACTAGGATTAATTTTTTAAAGCCTATTTCTAGTAAACTTATATATAAATATTATATCTAAGGCTACTAGAAGGCAGTACCTTATAAGGATACTATTTAATTAGGGGAGTATCTAATAGAATTTATCTATAATAATATTAATAGCCCCTTTAACTTAATAGGTTTTAAAGGGAGCTAATACTTTATAATATTTAAGGATAATTTTACTTATATCTTAATTATTATTTACCTTAAGTATAAGAGTAATACTTTCTAGTTATTCTAATAGTTTAAAGTAGCTTATAAGTATCTAGACTATTATATCTATTACCTCTATATTAATAATAGAGGTAAATATATAAGTTATACCTTTATTAATTATCTTAAAGACTAGGGTATCTATTATAAAGTTATAATACCTAGGAACTCTTAGATAAATAGGATAGTAGAGTATTTTAGGTAGATATTATTATATAAAATATAGTTAATATTCCTTAGCTCTAGGCTTAATAAGTCTTTCTAGCTTAAGATTATACTTATAACTAACTACCTTACTATCTAGTCTCCTAATTTAAAATTAGGGAAGACTCTTTATAAAGTATAGTATAGATACCTATTAAAGCTCTTATACCTCTAAATAATAGGCCTAGTAGCCTACGCCTTATATTATATTTAGAAGAAGTTAGAAGATAAGAGTAATAAGTACTACCTCCTTAATTATAAAGGGGATTATATCTTTTAATTATGAAACCTTATAAGATAATAGATTATACGGGTAAATAATATCTATTTTTAAGAGAAACGCCCTTAATATATTAGTACTAATAAGTAATAGTAACTAAACTTTAAGCTAAATAAGCGCTTATAGATATCTACTCTAGGGGAGAATAAAGAGAAGTAGGATATCTAGGATAATATTAACCCTATCTAATAAGTAGCTCCCTCTTAGTAATAAATTTATACCTATAAGGTAGAATATATTAATAGGGAAGAATAGGCTATCTAGCAGGTAATATATAATTATCCTAAGCTAGCTCTACTAGATTTATAGGATCTATTACTAGACCCTCTAGTTATAATAGCCCTTATACTCTTTACTAATATTAATAGGATTAAACTATTTAAGTTAAAGACCTATTAATAGGTAATAAATAATAGTTATAATATCTAATAAAGCCTTAAGATAGATAATAAAGTTAAATCCCTTTAAGAAAATAATACTTAAAAGGTAGTTAATCTACTTATAAGTAAGTATACCTTAGGAGGTAAATAGGTTTATACCTTAAAGTGTAACCCTTAGGGATAAGTTATATATTATAAGGTATACTAGGTTATTTATAGGTTTAAATAGTATAAAGGTATTAATTATAATAAGACTTTTACCTTAATAGTAAAACTTATAAGTTATAAGGCTATCTTTACTCTAGTAGCTATTATAAACTAGGACTTAAAGTAAATAGATATTAAGATAGCCTTCCTTAATAATAATATTAATAAGGAGATTTATATTAATTAACTTATAAGTTATAAATAAAGAAATAGGGTCTATTAGCTTTATAAGGCTCTTTATAGACTTAAGTAATTATTATAAGTTTAGTATTATACCTTTACTAACTTTATAAAGGAATTAGGCCTTATACTACTATTTACTAACTTAAGTATCTTTATTAACTTAAAGGAAGGGACTTTAATAGCTCTTTATATAGATAATATCTTAGTTACAGGTCTAAATAAGTAGGCTATTTAGTAGATTACAGATACCTTAAATAACTAGTTTAAGATAATAGATTTAGGTCTATATACCTACTACCTTAATATAATAATTACTTAAGACCGCTAATAGTAAATATTATAACTAGGTTAGGTAGCTTATATTAAGAAGGTACTACGGGACTTTAATATATAAGAGTATAAGTAAGTTATTATACTAATAAAAACTAGTATTTACCTAGAAAAGGCTAATAATAAGTATAAGGTAAACCCTATATTTAAGAAGAACTACTAAAAGGCCGTAGGATCTCTTATATATATTATACTAGGAACTTAGCTTAATATTACCTACGCGGTATTAGCTATTAGCTATTATACTACTAACCTAAATAAGCTATATTAGTTAATTATTAAGCGTATCTTTTAATATCTACGCGTTATAGTTAAATTCTAGCTTATATTCTAAAGCTCTTTATAGGACCTTATTAGGTATACTAACTCTAACTAGGTAGGTAATTATAATACCTAGAGGTTAACCTTAGGCTATATCTTTAATATTAGTAGCGTAGCCCTTAGCTAATCTTTTAAGTAATAGGCTATAATAGCCCTTTCCTTATATAAAGTAGAATATATTAGTTAGATATAAGCCTCTAAGGAAGCTATCTAACTAAAGAACCTACTTAGTTAGCTCTATTCTAGGGAAGTACCTAAGATAGTAATTATCTATAATAATAACTAAGGCGTAATTACCCTTATAAAGAACCCTAAGTTCTATACTTACTTTAAGTATATTAAGCTCTAATATTACTAGATAAGGGAGTAAATTACTACTAGAATTATTAACCTTAAGTATATTCTTATAAACTAGTAGTTAGCTAATAGCCTTACTAAACCCCTTTATAAGGAGAAGTTTATTACTTTTTATAAGGGACTTAATCTAGAGGAGGTCCTTTAATATAGTAGGAGTATTATTACTAGCGGGAGTAAGCTTAAGGATACCCTAGACTATTACTAAGTTATAAGGACTAACTACCCCGAAGACCTAGTAATAGTAAACCTATAATAGCGTGGAGCCTTATAGCTACTTACCTAGCTATTATAAGTATTATTAAGCCTAGATAATAATAGTAAGGACTAATAATATATTAATAGTTAATAATAGTTACCCTCTTATAATATATCTAATTATATTTTAGTACTATTTTACTGTATATAGCTTTATCCTAAAATAAATTTTTTAAATAACTATATTTTTATAAAAAGTGGAATTTATAGTTTAATATAGTTATTTTTAGTATTTAGTAGTTTAATATAGTTATTTTTAGATTATTTTTAAAATATTCTTTAGTTTTAGGGGTATAGATAGTTTAAGTAGGAGTATTAAAATATAGGGTCCTACTAAGACGCTAGTATACTTAGTAATATATAACTAAGTAGTCTCTTAGTATTTATACTTAATTCTTACGTATCTAGACTTAGTAATCTAATTAATCGTTCTACTACATATTTTAATACCTACTACCTTAACCGTATATATTACACCCCGCTACTACGCTACTAATAGTTCCTATACTAACGCGACTACTATAATATATATTACTTAGCTTAGCGCTCTTATTACAACCTTATATTATAACGCCCTTCCCCCTTATTAAATAATAGATATAGGATTAGCTCTTTATAATAACTCCTAGGCTAGCCTCTTTATATATTCTTCTTATTATACTACCTTTCTTCCTTTCCTTTCTTATCTCCTTATTCCTCTTATATCCTAATTTTAAAAAGAATATAACTACCCTTATCTATTATTACTATAGCTCCTTGAAAATATAGCGAAGTTATAGTATATACTATAAAATATTCCTTAGAATACTACTAATAAATAGAAAATAAAATAAATATTCTAGAACTTACCTAATAAGTCTATAGGAGGCGTAGTAAAAACTTATTAAACCTAGTTAAGAGCTTCTAGTACTAGTAAGGACCCTTCTACTATTTACCTAATAGATCTATTAGAGTCTAATTAGTAGCGCCGCTACTAGATACTACTATTTACTAAGAAGAACCTTATAGTAACTCTTAAAGGTATCTTAATTAATATTCTATATACCTTCTTTAACTAGCTTCTAATAAAGTATAAGGATAGCCTTAGTATAGCTAGTTCTTTATAAATATACTAGAAGACTTTATCTCTTATATAAAAGTAGAAGACAGGCTATTACTAGATTAATCTACTTATTAAGAGCTAAATATAAGGGGTATACCCGTAGCTTTATAGAATAAGCCTTTACTAATAATTATATAGGTAAGATAATAGCTTATAATTATATATAACCTATAGAAGGATAAGAAGAAAAAGCCTATATTATATATTAAAGATAAATTTAAGCTCTTAAAGATACTATATATCTCTATTAAGATAACTTTCCCTTATGAATACTACTGTATATAATTAGCCTTAATTATATAACTTACTAGGATTATAAGTAAATAGCTTTTAACTCTATTAGTAGTCTATTATTAATATATTAAGATAGCCTTACTACTAGACCCTAAGGGTAAAGAGTAAATCTAAGTATTAATTAAGATTATATTCTATTATATTAAAGGCTACTTTAAGGAGAAAGATATATATATTATCTTATATTATACTTATTATAACTTTACTCTATTACTATTACTAATAAGAGTAGTAGAAATAAGTTTAAGATTCTTAATATCTTAAATAAGTTATATCTACTACTTTATCTTTATATTATTATACTTCCTTTACTCTTTATAAACTAAGCTTTTACTACCCCTTTCTTAACTTCTCTAGAGTAGTTATTTTATTTTTAAATTACCCTAGGGTAAAAATAGTTACTAGTACCTCTAAAGGAGGAGATAGTAGAAAGACCTCTATTCTAATAGTATAGAAATACTATAAAAAGTATATAGATTTCTAAGGAGTAAGCTTCAATTAATACTACTCTTTAACCTTAAATAATTAATCTTAAAAGTATTATTAGTATAGAACTTCCTATAAGTCTATATACCTTTTAATATAGTAATAAGTAAGCTCTTAATAATAGTAGTAAATAGATAATAATTATTAGATTAAGTTCTATATTTATTAATATATAAGTAAGATTATAAACGCGTAGTAAAATACTATCTTATAATATTATAATTCCTCTATTTTCTAGAAGAGCTATACTTTAAGATATATATCTAATACTTAGGCCGCCTATTATAGCTTAAAATTATAAACTACTCTAATATATATTATTAATAGGATAAGTTATACTATTAATCTTTAATAATTAAAGAAACTTAACCTTATATAATAGGCTAAAGTTAATTACTACCTAGAGGTAAGACTTTTATAATAGAGATTAAAGTTACTATTATAAATCTTTTAAGATTAGAAGTATTTTATTATTAATATAAAAGGGACCCTCTTATATACTTACTATTTATAAGCCTATTAAACTTATTATAATTTAAGATAGTAATATAAGAATACTCTTTTAATTAAGGTTAAAGAGAGGTATAAAAAGGAGTAGTTAGTAATTAGTATCTAAAAATAATTAAAGGGATTACTAGTTAAAAAATAGGAAGCTCTTTAAGTAGCTAAACTTTTTTCTTTTAAAAAGGGTCTATACTATTAACGCGCTCTTTACTTTTACTATATTATTAATTAAAGAGGAGTATTAATAGTAAGTAACTACTATTAATATATTAATTATACTTTATAAGAAGTAGGAAAGCTAAGGCTTTTATTATTATAGAGTAGATATTAAGATTAATAAGGAGTAGATATTAGTCTCTCTACTACTAAGTCTATTAAAAATACTCCTAGTTAAATATAAAGCTATATAATATATCTTTTACCTCGGGAATAAAGATCTATTAACTACTAATTAATGGAAGACTTTCACGTCTTACGTTAACCTTAAGAAATACTTCCATTATAAGTATCTCCGCTACCATCCCAGCGGTCAGCTGTTTAGGTGCCCCAGGTGCGATATAATCATGCAGAAACGGTGCCTAAAACTCCAACATAAAAATGATAGGTGTAGATGGTACACCCTGACCCCTGCGGAAGCGTGTCCAGCGTGAGATCTAGCTGAGAGCCAGCATGCCCAATGTATGCCTTGCGCCCTCCCTGATATGCCTTCAATCATCGGAAAGGAGCCGTTTTCAGGGCATCTTCGCTAATTCGGTGAAGTCGACTCGCCTCCCGAAATTACATTGTTTGGGTAGGAATGAAATGGTGCCAACCCGTTCTGCAGGATCTGGGAGATGGAATGTAAAGATTAACGATTTCCCTTTCACCCGTGCCTGCTATGCTGGTCCACCCCTGGACCCGGGCAACCCAGGTCCAGACGGCTGCACGCGACTGCACACGAGCCATACACGGTGGAACAATTCCTCCGAGTATGGTTGTCGCCCAGTGTAGAGATGCATTCCTCTGGAACCCCCGAAACATGGAAACACCCTCACGGATTTGGGGGTAGAAGAGAACAAACTGGCTGAATAAGCCACTATTATTGCGCCCTTATTAGCCAGTAGAACCTGCCCATACAGGTGAACCTGGCTCGTCATGTTAAAAATAAACGGGAACGTGGCGGAATTTTCCCCGCACCACAAGCGCACTGATTATGTACTTCTATATACAAACTTGGCCTTAAAGTACATAATAAGCTGCAATTAAGTGCTATCTAGTAATGTGTTTTATTGCCCTTCAACTTCTAAACCTCTCGGAGCCTATCGGGCATAGTCTATACCATCTGGTTAATGTACGGGTACCTAACCTGCTCCCATCCCTCTGTAAGTAGGTCTATTAGGTGCTTCTCGTCCCAATGGGGGTGCTTCTGAGCGTACCCCTTTGGCCCCTGCCAGGCGTTTTCGATAGGGGCCAGATCGGGGGAGTTAGGGCAATTAAAGAAGACCTCCGCCCTATTATCCGTAAACCATTTTGCCACGGGATTCTTCTATTTCGCTGCCTCACCCCCGGAACCCCCGTGGCTACCAGCCCCATCTTGCTCTAGTATGAATGTGTGCCCTTCATTAAGCCACCGGCGTACTTCTACCTCCAAAATCTGGTCGATATAGGCCTTGTTTGTGATAGCTCCGTTCCTGTTGTTGACTTTGTAGAAAATCATCCGGGACTTAAAATTCCAGCCGATAGCAGCCCCACCATGTACTTTTGGGAGAGATTGCTTTTCTGTAGTTTTATTTTGGTGCTGAATATTGTCGTATCCCGCATTGCAGCTCCCCTGCGGCGAATAATCCAGAGCTGTCCCTCCCCTCCGAAGCCACAGTGGTATTCGTCGCTCCACCGTACTAGCTTCCACCACTGGAGGTCTTTTATCAAGTATCTATCGGCCCATGCCCAACGTTCATCTTTTATTCGCTGTGGTAGATCCTCCGTACAGCAGCTCTTATAGTAGTTATAGTCCATTGCGGCTTGCATAGTACTTTGGAGGGTCTATAGGCAGACATCGATATCTAGCTCCCACGCAATAGCAATCCAGGGAAGGGCTTTAGAGTCGTGTATTTCAAGCCCATCATCCTGTACTAGATGGTCCACCTCCAGTACCTGATTACTAGTCATCTTGTGCTTGCGACCCCGAGTCTCATTAATACCGAGTTGATTATGACCAGTTCGTGAGGGCTGGTGGAAGATTTTGTATCCAGTAGTATACGAGACCCCGAAGAAGTCGAAGACATCACGGTCATCTTCAGGAATTCCCTTCGCATGGAGGTACTTTAAAGCCCCCTGAACTTTGGCCCGTTGCGGGGTATCAAGGTGCTTCCTAGGCTTCGGCTGTAGACCGGTCTTTCTGTAGGTCTTCTTGCTAGATTTACGAGCTTTAGGCATAATACAGGGGTTATATGGCACGTAGGTACGTAAGAATGAGTGAGGTTTGTATGTTGTAGTAGGTAGCTTGGTGCGGGGACAATTCCGCCACGTTCCCGTTCATTTTTAACATGACGAGTCTGGCAGCCGATTAGTTCAAAGACCTGATCAAGGATCTCCGACGATTAGTAGCAAACAGTTCTAACCGGACCAAGTTTGACAGGTCCTTATTTAATCTCAGGGCTGACGCCCTACTCCTGAGCAAGATCCTGTACTTAGATTAATCTTTTAGCCAATGCAAATAGATCTCTATCAGAAGATGCGATTCAGATACTCTTGTTCAGTATTGATTCCTGTAAACAAAATTCATTCACCGTTACAAATCTCGCGATCCCATTTTAAGAACGAATTTAGCTCATCCATGCCAGTATGACTACAGAATAGCTCGGGCGCTAAAGTAGGAGGGAGGTGTACTATCAGTTGTTAAACGGTCTCAGGGGTCTAATAGATGATATAGCTATACTAGATGTCTGAAAAGGTATTAAAAGGTGTATAGGAACAAGATAACAAGATAACAAGACTTTGTAGACGTGGCTACTCGCTTAGTGTCTTGGCAGAAGGGCTTATTTCTAATACTTCCTTTAAGCTATTACTACTACCGCCTCGCTATCGCCGTTCTATGCCGTTACGTCTAACGCGGAGATTCTATAGAGATTTCCTAGCCGTTATAAGCTAAATCTAGCCTGTTTCCCTATCCCTTCCTATAACTAACTAGGCTATTCTTTCTTCTATAGCTATTTAAGCTATTTCCTTTATAACTAACTTAGCTATTTTATTCTATAACTAACTAGGTTATTTAGGTATTTTATAACTAGCTAGGCTATTCGTTTATTCTATAACTAACTAGGCTACTTATTCTTCTATAACTAACTAGGCTATTAGTTCTAAGGCCGTTATAAGCTATTAGCTATTTTCTATAGCTAGCTAGGCTATTTAGGTATTCTATAACTAGCTAGGCTATTAGTTCTAAGGCTGTTATAAGCTATTAGCTATTCTATAACTAACTAGGTTAATAGTTCCTAGGCTATTATAAGCTATTAGCTATTCTTCTATAACTAGCTAGGCTATTTAGGTATTCTATAACTAGCTAGGCTATTAGTTCTAAGGCTGTTATAAGCTATTAGCTATTCTATAACTAACTAGGTTAATAGTTCCTAGGCTGTTATAAGCTATTAGCTATTCTCTTATAGCTAGCTAGGCTATTTAAGTATTCTATAACTAGCTAGGCTATTAGCTATTCTATAACTAACTAGGTTAATAGTTTTAAGGCTATTATAAGCTATTAGCTATTTAAATAGAGCTCCTCTTTCCTTAAGAAGTCTCTACTTTATAAGCTATTTACCTACTTATAATAGGCTTAAGACTCCCCTTTTTATAGGAATATCTCTAGAACGCCTATCTATTACTATTATCCTAAGTAATTAATTTAAAATATAGAGGTATTATCTTATTTCCTTCCCCTAAATTTCTAGTCCTCCTATTATAACTTATATACGTTTTACGCTCCTCTAATTCCTTACTTATTTAGCCTTTATAGTTAATAATTTAAATTAGATAGAGTAGATAAATCGCGTTATTATTATATTACTATAGTTCCTCCTTATTTTAACTAGTATAAGGAACGTATTTTATAATAATTTAACTAGCTTTTAACGTAGCTTAATACGGATATAATTCTTTATAGTAATAGCGCTAGCTAGGCTTATAACCTATTAAATAGTCTCAGGGGTCTAATAGATAATATAGCTATACTAGATATCTAAAAAGGTATTAAAAGGTGTATAGGAATAAGATAACGAGACAACAAGACTTTATAGACGTGGCTACTCGCTTAGTATCTTGGCAGAAGGGCTTATTTCCAACATCGGTCATATATGACTTTTACGCGCCCACCTGGGCGCGTTGTCGAACAATGTTATTTCCTATCTAAAACTTCACATTTATCCAACTCGCCTAATATACTCTCTGATTAGATTGAAGCATTGAGAAGTGCTAGTTGTGCTCAAACAAATGTTGCGTTGATGCCGACAAGAAGAAAGACCAAATCTGCAAAGCTGAAGGATGCGAAAGCTCCCAAGGGCACTGGCCGTACTCCTCAAAAGGCTGATAAAATAGTACGCTGTCTGACCGTACCCTCAAATTTCACATCTGTCCTTTGCCGAACAGCGTTCAGCGGTGCACGTCAGCTAATACACCTACGATGTCGTAGTTCGATCTATCTCCTGCCTCGTCCCAACTCCCTCTCCGTAAGACCAGATCTGGACTCCGGTCCGGATTGGCCATCGAAGAAGCCGAGATAGAAGATCCAGAATCAATCCTTCGCAAACGTCGCAGGATTGACACAAAAAGAGGCGTAGAACAATCGCAACTCCAAGCAGACGCGTTGACTCGCGGCAACATTGAGAGGCTCAACCGCAATACACAACTGCATTCTGTCAACGCAACCTGCCGAAGTGGTTCGAGTCTAGGTCAAGAGAGCCCGGACAAGGAGATTTCTTCAACAATAAAAGGATTAGACCCAGAAGTAGCATTCGGTCTTAAGTGGGGATACTTACCGCCGTTGGATGACGATACTCTGGCTATACTAGACGCACTCTTCGCGCACCAGCCAGCAATGTCAGAAGCTCTCCAAAAGGTGAGACCTCAATTTGAGATGGGTCTTGGGTGTAGAAACGTTCAGTTGGACGAGAGCGAAATGCTGGATCCTCGTCAAAACCACATTCTGAACACCCTGCCGCAGGAGCAAGACTGGGAGACGGACGAGGAGAGGAAAACGTACGAAACACTATGGGCATTAGATCAGGCGAACTGTATGGGACATTCAAATGAGGCTATTTTTCAACGGACCATGATGATGAATCTTATTGCGCGCCATTGCCTCATTTATAGGAGAGATACTAGCCGTCTACGACTTCTCGAGATCAGCGTCGAAGAATTTTGGACCTGCTCGCCTGCACCAAGTCGCGCTTTTGTGGAGGGAGAAGGCAGCCTTCTGACTAAGCCGAAGCCAGATCTCGCTGTATCTTTTTGTAGGGAGAGGTTGCTGTCAGACCTATCCTGGATAAGTTTACCCCTCGCAACCCAAAGTCTTGCTTCCTACGAGAATTTACGCCATACTGCGCGGCGCAAAGTCTTTCACTTCTTAACTATCGAGGCTAAGAAAGGCATGACTTCAACCGCCGATTCCGCCGCATTACTTCAGAGTCTGAACAATGCGAGTCAGTCACTATATAATATGTACGAGTTCTTCCGGGAGGCGGGCTCCGACCATGAGCAGAAGTTCTTCGAAGAAGTGAGATTTTTCTCCGTTGTAGCAACTACAGAAGGCCTTACTTTCCGCATTCATCGAGCAACCCGAGTAACCGAGGAGGCCGACAGAGTCACGGATGGGTATCCGCTCCGATTCCTGTATCGCGTCTTTAAACGACTCCAGTCCGACATTAATTACAATCGAGATACGGTCCTTGAGACACTCAAACCCATACTCCTAGCTTATGCAGAAGAGACGCTTTTCAGGTTACTCAAAGCGGCCGCCGAAGCTATTAGAGAGAAGTTTCTGAACAACAAAGATGCAAAAAAAACGCGACAGACGATTGGATACGACTTGTACGGCGATAGTAAGCCTTCTAAAAAGTCGAAGAAAAGTTTACAAGGCTCGAAACCGACTTATAGTCGAGGAGACAAGATGTCGGTGGACGAATTGAATCGAAGTAGCGCTGCTTCGGTACGGGACTCATCAATGCGAAGTGGGACAACGACGCCAAAAGTCTCACGCATCAAGCAAAAGAAAAGACGCCGTGGCCCGTCAGGTACAAGACCATCAAGCCTTTCCAATGACTCGGAAATTTACAGCCATAAGCGTCAGAAACGCCATTAAAAACCCCGAAGAATGGTGTTTAGAGCATTGCCGAAACCATGCTCCGCCGCAGCGTGCAGAGCAATCTTACCATAGTCTGCTGGTAGTGTGCAGTCGGCCCCAGCTTCGAAAAGGAATCCTACCACGCTAAACATCTCTTCCGGTGGCCATGACTGGTCTACCGCGCCTAGAAGAGCAGTCTCATGATGTTCGGAACTTCGAAAATTGAAAGGTGCTCCGCGCTCACGTAGCAATTGGACCATCTGTCTGCGACCTTCCTGGGCAGCGTGGTGAAGTGGCATGTAGCCTGTGTTATGTGAACTCACTGGCCTATCCACTGGGCCAGGGTAGGCAACGTCGGCGCCCCTATCAATGATGAAGTCTGCCGCTTTACAGCGAACAAATTGGCAAGCCCAGCATAGAGCTGCCTTTTGTATATGTGTACGGTGGATTGAAGTAGAGTGTAGTACAGTATTCGCCTTGTACATATCGCTTAGGAGTAACCCGTCGCCACACTTACCGGCTTATCCCATGAAGGAGCTGAGTTGTTCATGCGTTAGCCTGCCGAGAGCTCTTTGCATGGGATATCCAGTATGATGGCATGTTGGTGCGCGGGTCTTTTTGGTCGATGGTGTGCTACTCTGCGGTGAGGATGCACATATGGAAGGTGTGTGTTGGTAACTTGACGTTTGCTTGTATAAAAATCACACCCTCTCCAGATTCGATTTGACAGCGTACTTACACATGGGAAGACTCTGTAGATCCACTTGAAAGGCTGAAGCTCTTGTCTCAGAGTGCGGGTAAAGGTTGAAAGATACTGATAGGAGTTTATTCATTAGCTTATCTCTATTAAACCGCTCCAGGTCGCTACACCAATGCTCCTTCGGAATTCCGAAGCCACTGGGATCGATAACGAGGATAGTAGGAAGCCGAGGCGGAAATGAGTTCGACTGGCTCGCTCGACGAACAGCTTGAGGTTCATTTCTTAGACGTATCCATCTGTGGTCTATGAGCGTGAAATTATTAATCTCGACAAAAGTCCAATCAAGGTTCTCGGTCTCTGGGAACGAGTCGCACAGCCTCTCAGCATTCGCTGAAGACGATAACATATGGGCAGCATATGCATTATACTCATCTTTGCATGCATCATTGAGCCTGTTCCGTTCTTAAACGGTAGTGAATCGTAGCTCTCGGTCTACGTCTCCACAGCGGCTGCTGTTCTTCGCACTCTGGGAGCGTAGCTCATTTGATCCGGCTTTATCAAAGCCCTCTGGCGGCGGTGGAGAAGTAGAACTATTTTTTTCCGGATGAGCTGCGATGTGGTCTCGCATCTCCTTCGAGTAGCTTCCAGGTGAATTAGCATTCGGTGTCAGATTATGCGTCTCTGGGAAACCGGTTATATCGACAGCACAGGAACAATTAAACTGGGCAGACGAATTGACTTCCACATTGGGTGATCCCGTCCAGCTGGTCAACTGCCGGCTACGCACTCTCATTCACAAACGAAGTAAGTTACGCACTCGAGAGGTCCTCACTGTGCTCGTTTAGTATGCAGGCTTCGCGTAAGGAATTCCTTTTCATGCTGGCGAGAGAGTGCTTTTGATCTTAGGACGTTTGTAGCAGCAACCTCAGCCGCCGACGTAAAAGTCGGACCTCCAGGTGGCGATCGACCTCAGTATATTGCGCAAGGTTGACTTTCCTCGGCGGTCGAGGATCGATGCTGCATCTCATTCCACTGGCGGCTTACATCAAGGCGGCCTATAGCTTTAAGCCGCAGTCAGGTATATGTCTCGAGGCCTGTTTCTTCTAGTATAAAGAGGACCGGTCCTGATTCATTTGTCTCACCTTGTGGCGCACGCTGGCGTAGCTCTCGGCCGTTGAAGCGTCGTATTCGATCCCTGTCCCCTGCAAGCCGAGTACTCGCTGCGCCCCTTCGTAATCGGGTATCCGTCGTGTCTCGTCAGTCGCTGCAGCCTAGACCTTTGAGCTAAGACTTTTACAACGGATCGACGATACCGCGCTCTTCAGGAGGCCCGCCCAAAAGTGCGATCGACGTCTCAAGGTCACGTCACCAGGTCAATGCCATTGCGGCATACTTGTCGGCGCAGCCAGTTAGACCCACAAAAGCCTGCTGTCGATCGTAGCCAAGCCAACGCTCCATAAACGCCATTTGCTAGCTTTGGCTCACCGTCGGTTTTTGGATTCACCCTCAACCGCTAGGTGTCACGTCGTCAGATCATGCGACCAGGCAGACATCGAGGAAAACCTGCGCGATCGCGATGAGGCATTTTCTTCATTAGTTGTGCAGCAGCCGTCTTCTGCTCGCGACTTCGCTAAGCCCTGGGATCGTCGCCGCGAGCTAAGACTCTAAGCCAATGTCCTGGCAGAATTGAAAGTCAGCTGAGCAGTGGTGAGATGGTGGTCTGCGACGGGAGGCCGAGGTTTGGGGGCCCAGAGCGCCAGAGTCGAGTTCGAGTGCAAGGAGCTTTCAGCTCGCCTTAGAAAGGAACCATCTCCGTTCGAGCTAAGCTCTTGCAGCGGTGTAGAGACACGGAGCAGCGAATAAGAGGGTAAGGCTCTGCTGCTCGCTCGAGACTATTGACATGAGTGGGCAGGTGAGAGAAGGGCGAGGGTGGGGACATCGAAGGCCAGCGATCCGTACGGAAGCGATTAACAAAATGCCTCATGTAAGGTGGAGGAACGGCGATCGGCGATAGTTTGGCAGAAACGTTAGCGCAGGCTCACGAAGAAGCGAGGAGATGACCGACGTGCGAAGGGCAGATGAAGGGGAAGTAGGAAAACAGCGAGAGACGGAGAGTTTTTATACCTCGAGAAAGCGGCGGGTAGTACGAGGCAGCACGCTTTGCCCCAACGGGACGCGCCAAAGCGAAGGCAGTAAAGGGCCCCCATTTTGCCGTCCGGTCGTTTATAAATATAATTCTTTAATTAGACCTATAATAGTTAAAGTAGCTATAGGCTTACTTAGGTTATTACGGAGCTCGCCATCTATATATTTATAAGTAAGGAGTACTTATAATAGTTTAGTAGTTATAACGCTAGTATTAGGACTATTAATTATAATATTAATTATATATTTAACGGGATCACGTCGATTATAAATATCTTAAATAGTATAATAAATAGACTTAAGTATACTTAAAGACTTACCTAGGGAATCTTAAAATCTCTTCTCTAATATATTATACTAGCTATTAATATTATTAAGATTATATCTTAATCCTTATCTAGAGTTATATATTAATTAACTAGTATACTAGTTATTAGCTTCTCTAAGTAGATAGGTATTAAGATTCTATTATAAAATAGCTATATCTATTATAATAGCCTTTACTTATAACCTAATAGTAAAGCTATAGATATTATAATAGATATTATACCTATCCTTAACCTTAATAGTAGGTATATTAGGCTTCAGTTTAAAGTATCCTATATCTTAAGTACGGAACTAAGTAGAATAAGGTCCTTAATTAGGATTTACCTAATTAGGATTCGCTAGATTTACTAGATTACCGTTAGCTTACTACTAATTTTATAGTAAGGTTATTACTTAAGTAATAATAGCGGCTATTTAATCGTCTTATACCTATAAAAACGGAGTAGCTATATTTATAGAAGGCTATAGTAGATTACGGGGTATCTCTCCTTTAACTAATATACCTCAGGTTATTAGTAAGTAGGAGCCTAGGCTAAACTAATCTAACGGGCCTAACTACTCTAACGGGCCTAACTATCCTAATAGGCTGAATCTAGGAGAGGTTAAAGCAGGTGTGATGCCTATTAAAGGGGACCTAGTAAACTCGTATAGCTAGGTAGTAGTAATAATAAAGGCTTTTATAGACGCCTTAAAGAGGGGTAGGTTAATAGCCTAGTTACTTAGCTAGGTACGTTTAGCTTAATCTAAATCTTAGGATCCTAATTAAGTACCTTATAATAGAGTAGGTCTCTAAGGGAGAGGTAAAGGTCTTTTATACTTAGAGGTAATAAAATAGATAACCTTATAAGTTACCTTCTAGATAATCTAGCCGTGCTAATACCTAGTATTAAAGAAATTAGATATTAAATAGGCTTAAGTAATAATATCTAGCGGTACAGGGATAGCTAATAGGATTAAAGAGGCTGTATTAGGGATGAATAAGATATTATTAGAGCCTTCAGCGGTAGCTACCTTATAAGCTGATAGCGTTAATAGCTATTATAATTATTATAGGAATATAAAGAAAAGTAAAATAGGTAAATAACTCGTATAATTAATTAGAAGATTTAAAAGGGAAGGAGCTTTATTCCCTAGGAAGGGCTAGAAGGAGCGTTAGATAAGTCGTATAACTTAGAAGGCCGTAGTACGAGGGTATTTATAAAAGGCTTCTAATCTTAGATTAGTATAAAGAAGGCCCTTATTATAAAGTACGAGGGATATAGAGGGATAATTTAGTTACGGAAGCGGTTACTAAAGGTATAGGCCTTAGAGGGGTTAGAGGACTTAGAGGAGGATTATTAGTACTATAAAGATAGCGTTAGTATTATAAATAGCGGTTAGTACTTCTAGGTAATTATTTAGTACCTTAAAGATAAATACCTATAGTATTACTACTAATTAATATAGGTAGAATAATTATAGGTAGAATGGTTAGTTTTCTATTAAGGATTCTATTAAGGAAATGACATAGTAACTACGGAAGCCTTCCGTAGTATACGCTAATCTATAACATATTACCTTAATATAATAATTATTTAAGACTACTAATAGTAAATATTATAATTAGGTTAGGTAGCTTATATTAAAAAGGTATTATAAGACTTTAATATATAAGAGTATAAGTACGTTACTATATTAATAAAAATTAGTACTTACCTAGAAAAGGCTAATAAAAAGTATAAAGTTAATCCTATATTTAAGAAGAACTACTAGAAGGTAGTAGGGTCCTTTATATATATTATACTTAGAACTTAGCTTAATATTACCTATATAATATTAGCTATTAGCTACTATATTATTAACTATAATAAGTTATATTAAGTAGCTATTAAGTATATCTTTTAGTATTTATAAGTTATAATTAAGTTTTAACTTATATTTTAAAGCTCTCTCTAAGACCTTCTTAGGTATATTAACTTTAATTAGGTAGGTAATTATAATATTTATAAGTTAACGTTAGGTTATATCTTTAATATTAGAAGCGTAGCCCTTAGCTAGTTATCTAAGTAATAGGCTATAATAGCCCTTTCCTTATATAAAATAGAGTATATTAGTTAGACGTAGGCCTCTAAAGAAGCTATCTAGCTAAGGAACCTCTTTAATTAACTTTATTCTAGGGAAGTACCTAAGATAGTAATTATTTATAATAATAACTAAGGCGCGATTACCCTTATAAAGAACCCTAAGTTCTATACTTACTCTAAATATATTAAACTCTAATATTACTAGATAAGGGAGTAAATTACTACTAAAACTATTAACTTTAAGTATATTCCTATAAACTAGTAGTTAATTAATAGCCTTATTAAACCCCTTTATAAGGAGAAGTTTATTACTTTCTATAAAGGACTTAGTCTAGAGGAGGTCCTTTAATATAATAGGAGTATTATTACTAGCGGGAATAAGCTTAAGGATACCCTAAATTATTATTAAGTTATAGGGACTAACTACCCTAAAGACTAGTAATAGCGACCCTATAATGACGTAGAGCCTTATAACTACTTACCTAGCTATTATAAGTATTATTAAGCCTAGATAATAATAGTAATAACTAATAATATATTAGTAGTTAATAATATTTACCTTCTTATAATATATCTAACTACATTTTAGTATAATTTTATTATATATAACTTTATCCTAAAATAAAAATCTTAAATAACTATATTTTTATAAAAAGTAGATTTTATAGTTTAATATAATTATTTTTAGTATTTAGTAGTTTAATATAGTTATTTTTAGATTATTTTTAAAATATTCTTTAATTTTAGGGGTATAGATAGTTTAAGTAGGAGTATTAAAATATAGGGTCCTACTAAGACGCTAGTATACTTAGTAATATATAACTAAGTAGTCTCTTAGTATCTATACTTAGTTCTTACGTATCTAGACTTAGTAACCTAATTAACTATTCTACTATATATTTTAATAGCTATCCTACCCTATTTATAAGGTTATATTAATAATTCTAAATATTAATTAATAGGGGTCTCTCCTAATAAGGTCCTTATTAGATTTAATATATAAGATATATTAGGTATACTTATATAACTACCTATTAAAGACTTTAATAGGCTATATTATATAAAATATAATTAGGCTAAGGAATTTATAACTTTTATAAATATCTTTATTAAAATCTATTATAATTTTAAATATTAACCCTTATTATTAAATAAGGGTAATATAATTTACTTATAACTAGGTAATAGTTATAAAATTCTAGGTATCTTAAATTATAAACTTTATAACTAATATATAAGACCCTTCTTAATTCTTAAATATATAGGTCTATTAGTATATTATTTATAGCTTTTTTTATTAATAAGAATCTATCCTATAGATCCTTATAAATATCTTAGAAATATATACCCTCCTCTTATTATTAAGAATAATAGCCTTAACGCTACTAAATTAGATATCTATAAACTAGAGGCTATTATAAGTAAGTAGATTAATAGGGGTAAGACTTAGTATCTTATAAAATAAAAGGATTATAGTAATAAGTATAATACTTAATATAATAAGAAGGATCTTTCTAAGGCTTTAGGCCTTATTAATAACTATAAGCGGTGGCTATATAATAAATTACGTAGGGTTAGTAAAGTATAAGGACCTATTTACTTTTATAGGGACGTATTTACTTTATAGCGTAACTAGTAATATAGGCGTTATCTTATTATTTATTTATCGGTATTATTATAGCTTTTATATTTGTTATTATAGTATAGAAGGCTTCTGTATTATACTCTAGTTATTCCTTAATAGAATCCTTAATAGCTAATTAATTACATATATATAAAATCAGCTTATAGCTATTAATTACTATAATATTATTAATAAGGTTTCTAAATACTTTATTTATCTAAGCTAAGGCTATATTAGCCTCTTTAAGGTATAAGGACTATTAATAGGTATTAATAATATCTAATAGCTCTATATTAGCCTAGATCTAATAATAGGAGGTAGTATTAATAATATATTCTATAAGGGTCTAATAGATTTCTTTAGATTTATAATACTTATTATATATATTTCTCTATTAATTACCTTAAGGGGAGCTTTTAAGTTAAAAAAAAGCTTATTAATCTTAAGGCTTATAACCTTTAAGTTACAAAGCTTATTAGCTTTTAAAGACTTCTTACTTATAAAAAGGTCTAGGGGTAGGGGTAAGGAGTTTATATCTAAGGCTAATATTAACCCTTAAAGAGCTTTTCTTCCCTAAAGTAAAAGGGGTTAAGTAATTATTAAGGTAGTTGATAAGGTAATAAATAGCCTTGGCTGATATTGTATATGTATGATTGATTAGCTATTAAGGATTCTATTAAGGAATAACTAGGTTATAGTACGGAAGCCTTCCGTACCATAATATTATAGCTATGGAAGGAGCGAAAATCCATAATAGTACTACTAAGAGAGAAAGAAAAGTAATTATCCTTAATATATACTATTCCCTTAATCGCCTTAACTTCCTATATAGATAACCGTTATATTCTATAATAAGGTCCTAACCATTTTTAAGGTCTAACTTATTATACTATTTATTATACTTATAGCCGTAACCCTTCTACTTTACTAGGTATTAAAGCCTTTTACTAGATAACCTCTTCCTAATAATAGCCTCTACCTTATATATATTAGTATCCTCCTCTTTATTTCCTATTTTAATGATCGGGGGAGGATATATATTCCTATTATAACCCTATAGGTCGCCTCTTAGCCTTAGTTCTAACTAAGTAATAGATATAATAGGATAGATTACTATTATTTATAGTAGCTTAAGGCGATAGGCTTAAGATCTAACTTAATTAAAGACCTTAAATAGTCTTATACGTTACTAATATAACTTAGGATTAACCCTAGGTATATTATATCTATTACTAAGTTATAAGTAGACCTTATCTCTAGAGGTAAAGGTAATTATAGTATATTTATTATTATAATAAATTTTTATAAAGGTATTAGTAAATACTACTAATTCTTTAGCTTAGTTATAATTTAGTTTATAAAGACGCGTGAAGTTTCTTATAAGTAGCTATTATAATAATATATTAATAGTATCGCGAATATTAAACCTTATAAGAATTTTATTTAATAAGACCCCTATTAATTGGTTTTTAGCGTTATTAAGATATCCCTAGAGGTAGGGTAGTACTAGAGCCTAATTAACCGTATTAATATTTAAATATTAAGTAATATAATAATAAATAGCGACCTCTACTATCTAATTTATTTATTCTAATTAGCTATTAGTCTAGGGATAGTAGGCTATTAAAGTTAGAAGTAAATAACCTAGTTTTTAAAATACTACTTACTAGAATAAGGATATAAATTTAGAGTTATAATTACTTATAATAGTATAGGGAATCCCTTAGTTATAGGATATAAGGGCTACTAATACTTTATCTACCTATTAAGGGGTATTTTATATTAATTAGCCTAGTATTAAGGAATTCTATTTAGAAAACTTATTAGTTATAATTAATAGACTATTAAAGCCTTTAATAGTTAAAGGTAAGGTAATAATAAAATCTATTACTATAATATAAAATAGGATTAGCGGCCTATTAATAGGGACTATACTTTTATAAGGTTTATATTATTTAGTCTAATTAAGTTAGTAGTCTAGGTAATACTTAATATAGAGACGGAGGTACTTTAATAGGTATTATATATAGATTAATTTTATAATCCTATTATAAATATAATAAAATCCGCTATAATATTATCTATTATAGGTGAGATAGAAAACCTCCTTCTCTAGAGTATTAAGTATATAGAGATGCTCGCGGCTATTATTAAAGCTTATATAGTAAAGGAGGCTATTTTATAGATAAAATGGATCCCTAGTATTCTCTTATCTTCTTTACTAAGGTCCTTATTACTCCTATTAAGTAATTATAAGATTCTATACTATTAACTATCTACCCGATAGGCTTTAATAAGGCGTAATCTAAAATCCGGTAATATCTTAGCTAATATAATATAAAAGACGGGTAAATTATCCTAGTATCCCTAAAGATATACCTCGCTAAAGGCTTTAGTATATAATATATTAAGAGTACTAATACTATCCTTAATATCCGCCTTAGTAATAGCTTAAAGTCTTAATAGGGTATTAGGGACTATATTTAATTTCTAGACTTATACTTTACTATAAGGTTAATTGAGATAGATATAATAAAGTATAAATAAGGCGTAGATTAAGTTTGTTAGTAGATAATAATATTAGATTTATCTAATAAGAAATTAGGACTACTACTAAGTAGTTTATATAGATTATAATAGGAGGCTATTTTAAAAATTTAATTATATATCTTATTCTCTTAATAACCTAGATAATACTTATAACTTTAAGCTCTATTAGCTAGTAATTCTACTTAGCTTAGTTTAGTATTTTATTAAGAAATATAATAGGCTATATATCTATCCTAGGGAAGCCTTCTATAAGATCCCCTTTAACGTGGTAAATTATTACTATAAAACCCTATTAATTTAAGGTATTAAGGTCTATAAATAAGGTTCTTAATTTATTAAAATAGATAAGGAAAGTACTTATACTAAAAGTAGCCTTAAGATCTTTAAAGGCCCTTAATTTAGCCTTAGATAGTTTATATATAGTTTAAATAATTTACCTTTTCCTAGAGAACCCTTTTAAACCCTTTAGTAATATACTAGTTAATTCCGTTTTTCGCTATTATAAGGGGTTAACTTACTAGGTATAGCGAGGTATTAATAAGCGTAGCTAACCTATTAAGCTAAGAAATGTCTTAAGGTCCTTTAATAAGAAGGGGAAGTATAAAGTACTAATAGCTAATAACTTCTCTTCTAAGGTAGATAAGCCTAATAAATCTACTTATTACCCTAGTAATATAATAGAAGGGTATCTAAGGAAGGTTTTCTTAGGATTAAGGCTAATATATTATTTTCTAAAAAGTATAAAGAGCTTTTATAGGTAATTAAGGTACTCTAGTAAGGTCTTTAAGTATATTATAATATTATATATATAGGCTTTAGAAAAGCTTTAAAACGGACGTAGTAATTTATCTATTTACTATTATATATATAATAGTAAGCCCTTATAACTTATTAGGGCTATATTATACTACTCCTAACTATAATATAATACTACTATTAGTTTATAATAATTATATTTCTAGATATTAAATTAGTAAAAATAACTAGTCCTATCTATTATAGATATAAAGGGAAATCCCGCTACTACTAATATTATATTAGACTAGAGAGGAAGCGGGTAACTATTAGAGACTATTATTTAGTTAAGGCTATATATATTAATAACTATACGGCCTTTTTATTCTCTACCTAGTATATCTCTCTAAATAATAAAAACTAGGTACTTAAAAGGAGTTAGTTAATTAGACTATATTATCTTCCCTTATTAATAAAGTTTACTAAATATTTTATTAATTAGATCCTTATCCTTTTAACTTACTAGGTAGACTTATAAAGGTTTTAGAATAGTATTAGGTTTTAATAGTATTAGTATCTACTTATCTTTAGGGATATCTATTATAGTACCCTAGTCTATTTATATCTTAGGGAAGTCAGCTATAACTACGGTAATTATATTAGCTACCTTAGGTATACTATAAATAATAATCCCGTTTAGTAGTATATACTTATATACAGGATTAACTATAATTAAGGTCCTTATTAATACAGGGTCAGGGTTTATAAATAGCTTTACTACTCTACCTATATATATTATAATAAGGGTAAGGAAGCCTTTAATAAACCTTAACTTCTAGGAGCTAGTATTACTAGCTACTAGTAGAGTAAGTATAGGTATAACTATATAAGTACTATCTTAATTATACTTAATAAGTAAACTAAGACGTACTTTATAAGATAGCTATACTTAAATAAAAGATATAGAGGAATTAATAATATAAGTAAATATACTACTATCTATCCTAAAATCTTAAGAATATTCTAGCTTAAATAAGAAATCTCTATTAAACAGAATTTTACCCCTATATACTATAGGAACTTTTATAATTATTTAAGGTAGTATAATAATAGCTACTTTTACTTTAATAATACGCTTAGTATAAGGTAAGGAATAAATATAAATATTAATTAAAGTAATAAGATTTTAGTAGGCTCTAATAATAATACTATTACTACTAAAATCTAGGATAATACCTTATAGCTTTAATATATTACTACTAATTAATAGATTAGTTTTTAGATTTTCAATAATATAGACCTCTATTACTAGTAAAGCTACTACTAGCATTCCTTTAATAATCCTATTAATAAATATTCTAACTAAGGTATACTTACTAGTTATTATAATTTTATTTCCTACCCTATAAACTAGTATTAGTAAAGCTATTTTTTTAATTAAAGCTTATAATAAAACCTTCTTTAAGTAGCTTTAATTAATAAAGGTAATAGAATAACTACTATCTAAATAGACTTTAATCTACTCTACCTTACTATTAGATTATAAGATACTTATTATAGTATATTTCTATCTATAAAATCTATACCTAGGTACCTTAGACTAATCTAATACTACCTTAGATTTAATAACTTATAGAAGTTTATTAATTAGAGTAGCTAGTATAATAAGACTTATAAAAGGCTTTATAGATATAAAAGGCTCTAATAGCTCCCTATCCTAATATTAATCTTATAGATACTAGAATAGTTTATTCCTAGAAGAAAAGGTAGCTTTATATATAATATAAGGGTAATTAGATTCTTTAACTTAAGAAGTTATAAACTTAACCTTAGCTATCTTATAACTAAGGTCGCTATTAAGGTCTTTATTACTCTTATATTATTTATTACTATAGAATAAATCCTCTTTAAAAGGATTAATATAGAACTACTAATACCCTCTAGGTTCCTTATAAAAGTCTTTTATAATATTATCTACTATAGCCTAATATACCGTCTATTAATATAGCGGCCGTTATAGCGGCTTACCTAACTATTATCTATTACCTTATCCTCCTCTAGAGGGTTAAGGTAGGTAAGGGGGTAGTTATAAATCTAATATATTTACTAGTCCTACCGCGATTTAAAGCCTTAGCACTAGTAATAAGATATTATTTTAATCCTACTAATAGTAAAGTTACTAGTAAGCTTAGTTTAATAAGAAGGGGGGGGGTAAGAATTATTATATTACAGGTTACTAAGTAGCTAAAAAGGCGATTAGTAGCCTACTTTATTAGGAAAACTATATTAACTATATTATTTAACTTATTTACCTTTATAAGGCTAGCGACTACTACTAATATTCCTATACCTAGTAGTATAAGCCTACTATTTATATTTTATATTATTAAGAGCAGATAAGAAGTTACTTATAGATATTATCTTAGTAGGACGACTAATATTATACTATAATTCTAGGTCTATACTATTATAGATAATATTAAGTTAAATTAAAGTTATAGATAACCTAGTATCTTTAGTAGAGTAAAGTATTTTTAATATAAACTCTCTAGGCTCTTTATAACTAATTATATCCTTTATAATATATATCTTATATAATATAGAGGTAATAGTAATATTAGTAGGTTAGCTAAATTATTTTAATAAGGTCTTAGCCTATTATTTAATACTTTTATTAAGGTTAATAATACTTTACTTAATATTATTAAGTTTACTTAAGGTCTACTAATCTAGAGTAGGATTATAGAGGCTTAGCTATAAATTAGCCCGTATAATTACTAGATCCTTTAATAGATATAACTATCTAGTATATTTAATAAATAGGTAAACATCCTTAAAGTAGGTATCCTAGCTAATATATTTAACGGCTGATCTAATATTAATAGACTTTCCGTTATATATAGGATTAAAATATCCTAGGTTACCCTAATTCTATCTAGGTCCTTAATAAGAACCCCTATTATTAATAGTTTACCCTAGTTAGCTAGGTAGGCCTAGTAGTCCTAGAGGTCCTAGAGGAGGTAGGTTATTATAAAGGTATAGTACTATACTAGTAGTAATAGTTACTATAATAGTAGGATCTATAGCTATATTAGGTATATTAGGTAAGGGACCTATTAGCTACCCGTAGATTACCTCCTCTATAGAAGTCTATTAGGTGCTTATATAACTATTTAGAGAGCTTAGTCTTCCTAGGGGTATAGGTAATATAATTAGTATAGTTCTAATTAATAGAGGCTAATATCTTATAAAGTATAATTAGAACTACGGAAGGCTTTAATAATATTTAGTAGCTTAGGTAAATTATTTAATAGCCTTTTAGAAAGCTAGGGTATTTATAGCTTAGGTAAAAGGAAATAATTCCGGTTTAATTAAAGTAGTACATCTATTACTTAGTCTAGGAACCTCTAGTTAAGTAGGTCTCTTATAATTAGTAATAATATAGTTAATATAGTAGCTAGTAGTCTTAGGGACTTTATAGATATATACTTATCTAGTAGCTTTAATAAAGTTATAAATCTAGAAGGCTAGTATACTAAGCTATTACTTAAGGGGTAGTAATTAAGCTAGAATAAAGGATAGATTAGGTTATAGAAGGCTTTAAAAGTCTTTAAAACTTCTACTAAGGAAAAAGTGCCTAGATTATACTTAGATAAGAAACTATTAAAGTCTTATATAGAGGCTAATATAAAGGTATAGTTATATTACCTAAATATAGTAGATAGATTAAGAGGCTATTAAGGTCCTTAATATAGTTATATAAGGTTAACTATTATTATAATAGATATAGGGATTTATAGAAGTTTTTTTTAGCTAATAGACTTAGTATACTAATTTAGTACTATTAATATAGCGTTTAGTTCCTTTATAGATAATTAAATAGTACCTATAAAAGAGATTAGTTTATATTAGTATTACTACTATTAATAAGGTAATAAATAGCCTTAGCTAATTTTATATATATATAATTAATTAGCTATTAAGGATTCTATTAAGGAATAACTAGGTTATAGTACGGAAGCCTTCCGCACCATAACGTTACAGTTATAGAAGGAGCGAAAATCTATAATAGTAGTATATTTATTAGGGTTAATAGTATTATTATTATAAAAGATATATATTATCTTTTCCTCCTTAAATTATTTATAAGTAATATAATTATAAATAGTTATTATATATAAATAGCCTTAATATACTTTAATAGGGCTTATAATAGCGTACCCTATTATATTAAAGTCTAGGGGCTATTATATCAAAGATTTATTTATTCCTACTCTTAAAGTAACTACTAGCCTTATATTAGAGTCTAATAGCTTAACCCTCTTAGAGAGGAGTTAAGAGCTATTAATATTAAAATAGTAGGAGTAGAACACTTAGCTAATTCATCTAAGACTATAAGAGTATCTATTTATATATACTAAGACTTTATACTTAGTTATCTTAGTAAACCTTCCTTACTAAGAGTATATTCTAATACTCCTATATAATCGCTAGAAGTCTTAAGAATTAATAAGTTAAAAATTAATACTAGGTAGTAGGAGTAAACCCTACTACGTCTAAAAATAACTATATTAAATTAAAAGTTAAAAATAATTAAGTTATTTAGAATAGACTATTTTTATCTAGAGCTCTTACCTAAGAATTCTACTTTTTATAGAAATACGGTTATTTAAGATTTTTATTTTAGGATAAAGCTATATATACTAGAATTATATTAAAACGTAGTTAGATATATTATAAGAGGGTAAATATTAATAGTTACTAGTAAGAGTTAACCTCTAGGCCTAATAGGGTAATAGTAGCTAGGTAAGTAGTTATAAGGTATAATAATATTATTATTATTATAATATTTTAGGGTAGATCTCTTAGAAAGGTAGCTTATATAGTCCTATTTAATTATAATACTAGTACTACCTTTAGGCTAGCGTCCCTATTACCTTTAATTAAGTGGCCGGAAATAGTATAATAGTAGTAATAAGGCATAGTTAAGGACCTAGTCTATAAAGCGTTAGTTAATTAATAGGTAAAAGGGATAAAATATTATAAGACTTAAGGTAGAAAATAAGCTAGTATAGCGGCGTTTAGTTATAATAATAGTATTAATTATAGGCTTATATACCTATAACTATTAGTAGAGTAACCTAGAATAATTATAATAATAATAAAGATAGTAGAGTACTTAATTAATAAGGCGTTAGTTAATAGAATAAACCCTATTAATTAATAGAATAAGTACTATAGGATTCTAAGGCAGTTATCCCCTAGAAGGTTAACCCTAGGAGTACCTTAGAATATTATAACTATAAGAAAACTACCTTCTACTATTTAGGGTATAATAACTTTATTAATAAATTAATAAAGTTATAATTTAAACTATATATACCTAGGGGTATAATTAAGCTTTAGGCCTATTAATATAATAGTTAATAGTATTATTCGTAGGTAATATTATTGATAGTTATTAATTAATAGTATTATTAAGGCTTAAAAGCTCTAGTAATTATAAGGTATTATAACTCTTATATATAATTAACTTAATATTTTATATTTCTTAACGTAGTCTCTTTTAGACTAATTACCTCCTAGAAGATAATAAAGCTATTATAATTAAGGGCCTTAATAAGGCTATTAGCTACCTATTTATTAATAGGAGTCTATTTAAGGTTAATTTTACTATTAATAATTTAACCCTAGATCTAGTAATACTAAATATTTATATACTTAATATAATTATAATAAAGTAGGTTCTTTACTAGTATAATTATACCTTAATTATCCCTAAAGATAATAACTATTTAGAGTATATTACTAATAGGATAGATTTAATCTAGGAGAGTTCTAAGCTAGATAGCTTCCTTTATAACTTATATCTATCTAATATATTTAGCTTTATAAGTTAATAGTACTACTATTACTTAATACTTAGATAATTAAGAGATAGTATTACTTCTAAGGTTAAAGATATAGTTAAAAGTAGACTTCTAAGTATTATAATTACTAGCCTAGTCTAAGTCTACCTATTTAATAAGATTTTCTAGTAATCCTTTATATATAAGTTACTAGTAAATTATAGATTAAAGGTAGTAGAAGATATATTTTACTACTTTAAAGTATTTTACTATAAGGTTTAATAAGTAGTAAGAGATTACTAAGATTATATAAATAATATTAAGTTAAGTACCTAGTATTATATAGATAAGGGAATTAATAGCTAATTAATACTATTTAAGGAGGTTTAATAGTATTATATACCCGTCTTTAATTAGTAGAAGCTAGGTAATAATTTTTATTAGGGTTATAATAAGCTTTAACTCCTATATTTTATAATACTTAAGGAAATATTCTATATAAGTAGCTTATCCTAGTTATAATATTTAATTAACTTAATCCTAAGTTACTATTATATTAAAGTAATAGTTATATAAGCTTAAATTAATTATATAGAATTTAATATTAAGGGTATCTTTAATTTATTAGATCTTGGGCTTTAAAGGCCTTATAACTAGTATATTATTTATATAAAGAGTAGTAATAGTACTTAAAGAGATATTAATAAATATATTAAAGTTAATATTAATAAGGTTAAGGCTAATCTCCTTTATATACTTTATAGAGTAATTATATTAAACTTATAATAACTATTTTAATTTATAAAGGGCTTTATTTAATTTATATACCTTTTTAGGGTATTAATTATTATACCTTATAAGTTATTTTATATAGATTTCCTTATTTATATATCTATAAAGGAAGGCCGTCTTAATATCTATCTATTCTAGGTCTTAATCTTTAATAGTAGTAAGGGTAAAAATAGCCTTATAACTTATAAGCTTAATTATAAAGGTAAAGGTTTTATTATAATCTAGTCCCTTATATTATTTAAAACTTTAAATAACTTAGTAAGCTTTATAGTAAGTAATTTCCCCTTATAAGCTATATTTTAAGGTATAAACTTATTTATTATAAAGGGTAGTCTAATTCTTTAATAGGTTAACTAACTTCTAAGTATTATTTTTAATAAAGGAGTTAAATTTATCTATTATACTAGCCTTCTATTACTTTTAATAGATATAATTAATTATAACTTCCTTAAATATCTTAGATTTATAAGGTTCTTAATTAATAGCTTTAGATATTATAATATAATATAAGTAGATATTTAATAATAGATCTTAAGGGATAAGATAAGGGTAATTAGGTTATATATTATCTACTTATAAGGTTTTATCTAAAATTAAAGGCGGAGTTACTAGTAATATTCCTACTATTAAAGGAGACTTTATAAATTAAGGGGTTTAGATTCCTACTAATTTCAACCTTAAATTTATAATTAAGGGCTTTAATTATATTAATTAAATAAGTTTATTAATATCTATTAGATTTATAAGTAGGAAGGTATTAATAAGATCATACTCTTTAATATTATACTCCCCTACTATTAATACTTTATATATTAGGGGATTAATAATAATAGGTAATATAAGGAGTAGGCTATCTTTCTCCCTTCTCTAAGTAACTCTTAAGGCCTTAATAACTTACTTATTAGGTATTAATATTTTATAAATATAGTTACCTTTAAAGTTAATAAGGGTATTAAGTTTAACTTAATCCTTTTTATAACCTTAGTTAGTAGCTAGTTTTTAGTAGTTAATATAGCCCTTTATCCTGATATATTTAATATAAGAGAGATAAGGATAATAACTAATATAAGACTTATATTATATAAGATAGTACTTATTATTAACTAGAGGGCTTAACTTAAATATTTAATAGCTCTATTACTTTTAAGGTTTCCTAGGATTATATAAGGACTAGTTAGGAATACGGTACTACTATCGACGTGGCGTCTATAGTACGTAGTAGTACTACGCTACCCCTTTACCTATAGTATATAGAGGAGGGAATTCCCCCTAAAGGGAAGGGTAGTAATTAGTCTTACTATTAATAAGAATAGAGAGTTCTATATATATATATATATATACGTACCGTTTATAATACTTAATAGCTATATTATTATATAGTACCCTTATATTCTAATTACTTTACCCTATTTAGGGGTAGTAGCCTAACTATTAATAAGATAAGCGGAGAAGGGTTATTATAAGTATAAGGTAAAAAGGTTAGTTAACTAGCGTAGATAACCTACTTAAATATAAGGGATTAAGCTTATAAAGAAAGTAAGTCTTAAGAATTAATTAATTAATTAATAATAGATATATTATAATTATAATTAATTATTTAGGGGTAGCTACTAGGCGTATAAACCTAGTCCCTACTACTTAAAACCTAAGAAGTACTATTATAAAGGATATAAAAACTTAAAGAAGAAGTCTTTAAAAGGTAATAAATATAATATTTCTAATAATATTTATAAGAGTTAGAGTAAGAAATATATATAAATAATACTACTTAAGTAGGTTATTATTATTATTTATTATTAATAGAAGAATTAGAATTAAAGTATCCTTAATATAAAACTTATATTCTTAAGTTATAAGACTTATATATATATAATAGGAAGTTAGTATAAAAATATTAAGAATAATTTAATAATATAATTAAAATAATTAAAATAAGTATAACCTATCTTTTTAATAACTTTATAAAAATCTAATACGCGTTATAATATATAACCCTAGACCTTAAAGCTACGTAGTATAAGTATATAAAAGATATATTAAAGGATAAATAGTCCTAGGAATACTTTAATAGTTTCTTAATAAATTAAATAAAAGATCTTTAAAATTAATATTTAATAACTAATAAGTACTACTTAAAAGTTAAGTAAAAGGAATATTAAAAGATTATAAACTTTATAAATTACCTTATTAAGTTAAAAAGATAACTTAAGCTATTAATAGAGTATATACTTTATAATAACCTTTTAAATAGATTATATAAAGATCTTTATAATTAACTTATAATATAACTTAATATCTTAAAAATAAAGGATACTTTTATTATATTAATAATTAGATTAAAGCCTTATATAATATTATTACTATATAAAGATTAAAGGGATAATACTCCTATTAAGGGTTAATATCCTTAAAGAGGAAGAGGAAATTTCTAAGGATAAAGAGATAATAGCTTATATATAAAGTAAGAAGGATAGGGTATTATTAGCGCGTTATTATACCTTCCTTAAAGGCCTAAGCCTAACCTTTCTACTATTAAATATTATAATTATTAAAAGAAGGGATATATAACTAAGGATTACTAGAGCGTAAAATTAATAATTATAAATATTATAACTAATAAGCTTATAACTAATAAAATATCTAATAATGAGTTAGCTAAGAAAGGCTTAAATTTATAAAACCCTTAAGTATTATAATTATATCTACTATTATAATATAAAGGAAGAAGTAGATATAATAACTTATTATTATAATATAAATAGAGCTTAAGAGCTTATAAAGAGAATTTATTATATTAATTAACTCTAGAGTAGATATTAATTATATTAATATACGCTTAATAAAGGAGTAGGATTAAGAAATAAATCCTAGCTCTAGTAATACCTTATATAATAGAGTTAGGAATCTAATATTATTATTAAATTCTTATATAAGAAAAATTAAACTTATTAATTTTAATAATATTATATAATATTATAAGGGCGCCTTTTATATAATAATAAACCTTAATTATAACTTCTACCTTAAATATCTATAATTAAAGGAATAAAATCCCTAAGTAAATTAATTTATATAAAATTAGTAATTCTCTATTAAGAAAAGTAATATTAAGGAATACTTTAATACTATTAAAGCCTTAAAGGAGTAGCTTAATAGTATTATATTTATTATAATATACTTAGAAGTAGGTAATAAAAGCCTACTACTTAAAGTTAAGCTCCCTTTAAAATTTTAAGAATTCTAAGATATCTTTTTAATTAAGAATATTAAGGTACTATTAGCTTATATATATTATAATTACGCGATTAATATAAAAGAGAATAAAGAACCTCCCTTTAACCTACTTTATAACTTATTAAAGAAAGAGTTATATATATTAAGGGAGTACTTTAAGTAGACTTTTAAAAAGGGGTAGATTTATTATTTTATAAGTCTAATAAGTATACTAGTTCTTTTTATATTAAAAAAGGATAGAATATTATATTTATATATTAATTATAAGGTACTTAATAAGGTTATAATTAAAAACTATTATCTACTTCTATTAATTAATAAAATATTAATAAGATTAATTAATATTAAGTACTTAACTAAGTTAGATCTTAAGGATATATATTATTACTTATAAATAAGAAAGGATAATAAATAAAAGATTATATTTTATATAAGGTATAACTATTTTAAATATATAATTATACCTTTTAGACTTATTAATATATTTACCTTATTCTAAGTATATATTAATAAAGCCCTAGTAGGACTACTTAATATTATATATATTATTTATCTAAATAATATTCTTATCTACTCCTAGGATAAAAAGTCTTATATTAGAGTTATAAAAGTAATATTATAATATCTTTATAAATTTAAACTTTATATTAGCTTAGAGAAATATAAATTTATAATAGTAGAAGTAGAATTCCTTAGCTTTATTATTAGTTATAACGGCGTATATATAGATCCGCGTAGAGTAGATATTATAATATAATAGCTAGAACCTAGAAGTTAGACTAACCGCGTCGGGTCGGTACTTCGAACTCGAGTCGGGTTCCCGACTCGACTCTTAGCGAGTTAATACCAAATTCCTAGCCCGAGTATTCGGGTCGGTACTAACAGTTAGTACCGAGTATTCGAGTTAATACCATAGGGTAGTACCGAGTATTAGTACCGAAGTATTAACCCGACTCGCCAAGACATTAGTTCCGCCTATACTATTTTACTAAGACTATTATATCAGGAACATTTTTTATTTATAATGATATTTTATATAATATATATAACTTACTAATATATTACTAAGCATTATTATTATTACTAACTAGGTAACTCTTAATAGTAAATAAGGTAATATAGAAAGATAATAGCTAATTAACTATTCCTATAGGGATAATAACTATAATATTACTAATATTTTCTATTTATAGTAGTATTTAGTACTATATATATAACTTACTACTATATTACTAAGTATTATTATTATTATTACCTAGGTAATACCCTTAAGTAAATAAGGTAATACATATACCTAGGGAATTAAGGGGGCTATAAAAATTATAAATAAAAAATAATTTATTTTTAGAATAGTACTAATTTTGGGAAAAATCTAGGCTTTCTAGATAATTTATTAGCGGCTTGGCGTCTTGGCGATACCTTGGCGAGTCGGGTCGGTACCGGAAGTAGGTACCGAGTATTCGGGTCGGTACCAATCTATAGTACCGAAACCCGACTCGACGGTCAGTCTACTAGAAGTATTAAAGATATTTAGATCCCTTTAAGATTTACTAATTTCTACTATTATTTTATTAAGTATTATTTATCTATAACCGCAGCGTTAATAGACTATCTAAAAAATAATTATTTATATATTAAAAATAGGAAGTTACTAATATTAAGTAATATTATAAGAGTAATATTTAAGTAGTTAAAATAACTATTTTAAAAGGTACTATTATTTATATATTTTAACCTTATAAGAGAAATCTAACTAGAGATTAATACTTTAATACTAGCTATTATAACTATTTAATTATAAAAGTTCCTAATTAATAATAAAGAGGTAGAGGTAGAATAATATCTAATTACTTTTTATTCCTATAAGCTATATTTAGTAGAAACTAGATATAAGACTTATAATTAAGAACTACTTATAATTATTAAAGTATTTTAGATATAATAATACTTCTTAGAAGGTAGCTTATACCTAATTATAATAATTATTAATTATAATAACTTAAGTTATTTCTAGATAATATTATTATTAATAAGGAGATAAGTATATTAAATAATAAAGCTTATAATATATAACTTTAAGATATATTATTATATAAGTATTAAGAACCTAGCTTATACCTTATTAAAGTAACTAGACTATATATTAATAATAAATAAAAAAGATACTTATCTATTAATATTATAAAATAAGTTAAAGAATATTAGGTATATTCCTTCTAATAAATATTATATATATAGTATTTATAAGGGTTTATAAGATAGTAAGGCTTATAATTATAAATAGTATAAAAGGTTAGAGATAGGGCTTAGAAAGCCTTATACCCTAAAAATAGGAGAAAGTAACGCGCTCTTAAGAATATAAAGTAATATAAATAATAACTTAAATCCTATTATAAGATAATTTAATATTAATTAAATAGTACTTAAAAGGTATATTATAATTATATTAATAATAGAGCGCGTATAAAATAAATATAATAACTTAATATTAAAGATACTCTAATATCTTAAAAAAGGAGATAAAGATATTTATAATAAGAAATAATTATTAAAGTCTTAAGATTATAAAAAGGCTACTAATATAACTCTATTAATAAATAAGATAAGGGTCTTTTATAAGGGTAATATAATTTTTATACTTAATAATAAAGTAATTAAATAAGAAATCTTAAAGCTTTATTATAATAACTCTTATACTAGCTACTACTTATAAAAGTATATATAAGAGCTTATTAAGTAGAAGTTCTACTAGAAATTAATAGGATAAGATATTTATAATTATATATAAAAATACTTAACTTATAAATTAATAAAGCTATATAAATATATTATTTATAATATACTATTATTATTATTAATACTTATAAGACCTTTTTAAAAAATTATTATAAATCTTATTATAAATCTCCCTTTAAATAAATAGAAGGATAGTATTTATAATATAATTTTAGTAGTTATAAACTATTATATTAAGGTAGCTAGGTACTTACTTATTATAAAAATAGTTAATACTATTAATATTATTAACTTATTATATTATAAAATCTTTTTAAAGTTTAATTAATTAAAAAGTATTATTAATAATCAAAGGATAGTATTTATAAATAGCTTTTAAGTAGTTATATATTATTATATTAATATAAAAAGAAAGCTTAATACTACTTTCTATCCTTAAATAGATAGTTAAATAGAGAGATAGAATAATATACTTAAGTAGTATTTATACTACTATTCTACTTAAAGATAAGATAATTAAGTAGAGTTACTTTATTTAATAGAGTTTATATATAATTATATAAAGTATATTAATATTAAGTTACCTTTATATAAGGCGCTTTATAACTACTTACTTAAGTTAGATATAAAGCTTTTAAAGCTATTATTAGGAGAAGTCCTATTAATATAAAAAAGGGTTAAATTACTTTAAAAATAAAGGGAAGGTTTAAAGTAATACTTATATTAAATATAAGTTATATAAGTAGAGTATATATATAAATAGTAAAAGTAAAGATAATATAATATAAGTAATTATATCTTATTAAATATAAAGTATATTAGATTAATATAAAAAATTAAAAAATTATAATAATATTATTTAAGGCCTTTTAAGGTCTTTAATTATATTAGTAGTTAAGTATATAAGTTATAACTACTTAATACCTTTTATATATATAATATCTTTTATATCTTATTTATAAAACTATATAAGGGTAATAATAAGAGTATTATAAAAGCTATATAAGTAGAGCTTATAAATAATAAAGATAAATAAGAAGTTAAAGCTATTCTTAATTATAAAATCTCTTATAATAAACCTTAATATTTAGTAAAGTAGAAGGGTTAATCTTATAATTATAATTATAATTAATAGCTATATAAATAGGACTTAATTAATATACTAGATATATTAAAAAGAGTTAAGTAGGATTATCCTAAGATATAAAGTTTATATTATATAAGAGGGGAAATAATTTCTATTATTATTAATAAAAAAGAAAAGATATCTAATATAACTAGACTATTAAGGGTATTATAAAAGAGGGCTATTATATTATATTAATAATAGTATTAGGCCTATTACTACTATTACTATTATTAATAGGATCCTCCTCTTTATTTTTATCCTTATCCTTTATAATAGGAGGAAGGCACTCTTATAATATATTAATAAGGCTTTAATAAGTTTTTAAAAGGGGAGATAAAGTAATATATATATATTAATAGAGGATATTAAGAATACCCTTAAGGGTATTTATAATATAGCTAGTAATAGTAGGATCTATCCTAGCTAAGGTAGTAGTAATAGAGGGGGTAGAGGTATAATAAAGGTAGTAGTAGTATTAATAAATAAGCCTATTAAAGGTTTATTAATATCTAGTAAGCTAAGGAAGATTAGAGCTAGTATTAGAGGTAATTATAATATTAAAGGCTTATAAGAGGTATAAGTAAGAGTAGTAAATAAGGATAAAAATTTCCTATCTATATTTTATATTAAAGTCTTTATAATAGTTATATCTTATTAAGCTAGGGGAGGCGCGTATATAAAATATACTATTAAAGGGATAAGTAAAGCCTTAATTAAAAATATTAAACTTATAACTCTTTACTTTAAAATATAATATATTAAAGGTATATTATATAAGATAATATAAGAATAAGTTATAAGTAACTTAATAAAGGAGGTTAAATATTATTATAAGAGGGGATAGTAGGAGCCTTCTTTAATTAATAGAAGATAAGTTAATTATGAAAGATTACTTATAAAGTAATTAATAGGGTTATAAGGAGGTATAATAAGGTATAAAGGGGGTAATAATATAAATAAAAATTAAAAAGGACTTAATATAATTAATAAAAAATAAAGATATTATAATTAAAAGAATAATATTAAAGTTATATAAAGGAGGTATACCTTAAGTACTTAATAAACCCTTAATAATAATAACTTCCTATTTACTTTAAAATACTAAGACTTCTAACTACTTTTATAATAAATTAATAAAGAATAATAGGAAATATAATAGGATTATATTATAATATAAGGATTATATATAAGAGTATTATTTATAATTATTATAATTTAATAAAACTATATA
>JAABUY010000343.1_pt1 | contig 87032 bp, 83 predicted proteins | sample 5560271 | NCBI WGS metagenome assembly JAABUY01 (sample SAMN10711886, study PRJNA513374) | rock metagenome | isolation source: Antarctica rocks | place: Antarctica: Victoria Land, University Valley | reverse complement strand
CCATGTGACCACGTCGATCGCCACCGTGCGCACCACCATTACCCGTGCGCTTGCCAGGACATTGCCAAGATGCCCGTGCTGCCAACAGCAAAAAGCCCTAACAAACTTATGACACAGTAGGACTAAGCCGAACAGAAAGCTAGACCCGCTCCAGCGGACTACAGGCCGCCTCGGTCACCCGCGCCAGCACCACCATCCGTCGTGCCGCGACCCCAGCGCCGGCGACGTCCCCGGCCAGCCGCCCGAACAGCGGGTTGGACAACAGCGCCCGTGCCATCGCGTCGGTGGCAACGTCGGTCGCCAGCACGGTAGCCGCCGAGAGCGCGGTGCGGCGCAGCAGCGACAGCGTGCCAAGCAGCCCTGGCCGCAACCCGTGCAGCTCGGCGATCTGGCGCACCAGCCGCGCGCCACGCCACGCTACCAGCAGCGCGTCGAACGCCGGCGACGGGATCGCTGCCCCAGCCGCGAACACCTGCAGCGCGGCGCCACGCCCAAGAGCCTCGGCCTGCGCCCGCAGCGTCGCCGCCGGGCCGGCGCGCAGCAGCGCCAGGATCGCGTCGGGATCGTTGGTCGCCTCGACCGCCGGCAGCAGCGCCAAACCTTCGGGCAGCTCGCGCAGCCACAGCCGGGCGGCGTCGCGCACCCGGGCAGGATCGGCGAAGGCAGCCCGCAGATGATCGACCGAGCGCACCGCGAATAGTCCACGCAGCTCGCGCCAGACGCCCGCCCCCGCCAGCCCGAAACCGCCGGCCGCGACCCCAAGCGTCACCCAGCCCAGCGCCGGCGCCCGCGCGAACTGGTCAGCCACGAAGTTGCCGGCCTGCAGCGCCGCGAAGCCGACCGCCAGCAGCGCCACGCCGGTGGTCGCCAGACGGCCGGAGCCGACGCCCACGCGCGGGTCCGGCACCGCCGGCAACGGCTCCGGCTCCAACCGCGAGACCGGCTGCGCCTCCAGCTCGAAGCGCGGGCGGATGCGCTCGGTCACAGCAGGTCGTCCAGCAGGAACACCAACAGCCGGTCGAGGCCGAGATGCGGCACGCCGAGACGGCCGCCCAGCGCCACCCGCATCGGCTCGAAATCCGGCAGCGCCAGGAACGGGTGCGCCCAGAACGCGGCGTCGGGCACCCGGTCGGGCACCTCGCCGGGATACGAGCGCCCGGCCAGCGCCGCCCCGGCGACCCGCCCGCGCACCGCCGAGACCGGGTGGCCGTCCAGCGTCCAGACCACGTCCTCGGTGCAGCGCACGGAGGCGACGGCGAAAGCCGCGGCTTGGCCAGGCAGCGGCGTCAGGCTGCGTACCAAGGCGGCGAGGTTGCCGCGCTGGCGGTCGGCCACGTGATCGGCCTTGGTGGCGACGAAGGCCACCCGTCCGATCCCACCGAGTTGCGGCAGCAGCGGCGCCAGCCACGCGAACGGTCCGCGCCAGCGTAGTGCCGCCGCTGTCGCCGCCAGTGCCGCCTGCATGTCGGCGAACGCCGCCGGGCCGGCGTGCAGCGCGCTCAACACGTCGGCCAGCACCACCAGCCGGTCGATGTGGCCGAAGCCGGGACTGACCAGCGATTGCCGGATGGCATCGCGATAAGCCTCGTAGCGCTCGCGCAGCAACCCGGCGAGCGGCGAGCTGCCCGGCAACGGGAAGAAGGCGATCCATGGCGGCTCCGGTCCCGGCGCCGGCATCAGGAACCGTCCCGGCTGCACCAGCGCCAAGCCCATGGCGTCGCGCAGCGCGTGCAGCAGCGCCCGGTACAGCCCGTGCCCGGTGCGCGCCAACGCCTCGTCTTCCGGCGCACCGGCGGGGAGCGCCCGGACAAAGCGCAGGAAAGCCGCCGCCGCGGCCAAACCGTCCAGCCGCCGCAGCACCGATTCCGACCAGGTGGAAAAATCCTGGTCCAGCATCGGCAGGTCGAGCAGCCACTCGCCGGGGTAGTCCAGCAGCTCCAGCCGCAGCTGCCGCGCCGGCAGCGCCGCAGCCAAACCTGCACGGCCAATGTCGATGTCGAGCGCCAGCAGCGACACAGCATCGGTGCGGTCGGGCCAGCGCGGCGGATCGGCGGCCAAGGCGGCGACATGCGCGCGATGGTCGAAGCGCGGCAGCGACGCCGCCCCCGAAGACGCCAGCGCCACCCGCAGCGAACGCCCGGCCAGCCGCGCCGCCAACGCCGGCAGCGTTGGGAACCCGCCGCCGGCGGCCAGCAGGTTGGCGGCGAGTGAGGTCAGCAGCGCGGTCTTGCCGGAACGCGCCAGCCCGGTGACGCCGACGCGCACGCCCTGCCGGATCGGCAGCAGCCCGCGCGCCGTCGCCAGCGGGTCGAACATGCCGCGGACGTGGGCTAGGCGCGCTGGATCAGCTCGGTCTTGTAGCCGTCCGGGTCCTCGACGAAGGCGATGACCGTGGTGCCGTGCTGCACCGGCCCGGGCTCGCGGGTGATCTTGGCCCCTCCGGCGCGCATCTTCTCGACCGCGCCGTAGACGTCGGGCATGCCGACCGCGAGGTGGCCGAAGCCGGTGCCGATCTGGTAGCCGTCGTCCTGGCCCCAGTTGTAAGTCAGCTCCAGCACCGTGTGCGTGCTCTCGTCGCCGTAGCCCAGGAACGCCAAGGTGTACTTGCCGCCCGGCACCTCGTTGCGCCGAAGTTCCTTCATGCCGAACAGCTCGGTGTAGAACTTGACGCTGGCGTCGAGGTTCTTCACCCGCAGCATGGTGTGCATGTACTGGTAGCTCTCGCTCATGGTCGCTCTCCGGTTGCCGATGGGTTGATGCCGAGCAGGAACAGCCCTGCCCGGTTCGCGGCTTCGCGCGTGGCCTCACGGTCGGTGAGGATGGTGCCGCCTGCCTCGAACGCGACGCCGCGCAATCCGGCTGCAGCGGCGGCGCGCAATGTCGCCGGGCCGATGGTCGGCAGGTCGGCGCGGCGGTCCTGGCCAGGCTTGACCAGCTTGACCAGCACGCCGCCCGGTCCCGGCCTCGCCAACGCGGCAGCGCGCGCCAGCATCGCGTCGGTGCCCTCGATGGCCTCGACGCAGAGCACGATGCCCTGTTGCACGACGCAGCCCTGGCCGACATCGACCGCGCCCAGCGCGCGAGCGACGGCAGCCCCGCGGGCGATGTCGGCCAGCGCCTGGGCATCTGCGGCGACGCTGCCGAGCAGGCCGCGCGGGCCGAGCGCGTCGGTCAGCACCTCGTGCGCGCCGACGACGTGGAAGCCTTCCTCGCCCAGCACCCGCACCACCGCCGCCAGCAGCCCGTCATCGCCCGAGAACGCCGCGCGGCCGATGCGCGCCAGCAGGCGGGCGCCGTCGGCGTCCGGCCGCAGGTCGAGGATTGCAGGGCGGCGCACCGGCCCGACCAGCACCAGGTCGCGGCAGCCATGCTCGCGCAGCAGCGCCAGGATGCGCCCGGCGCCTCCCAGCCTGGCCGTGGCGTGCGGGTAGGCGGCGACCACGGCAGGTTCCGCGTAGCCTTCGAGCGCCACCACGAACACCGGCCGGCCGACCGCCTGCGCCGCCGCCGCCACGCGGCCGGGAAGCGGGCCACCGCCGGCCAAGATGCCGAGCGCGCCGCCCTCAGGCGGCATCGTCGTCCGCCATGTCTGCGGCGACCGCGGAGCGGATCAGGCCGCGCTTGCCGGCGCCGCCGATGAACGCCAGCACCTCGTCGACCAGCTCCTGGCCGGCGAACTGCGTCCGGCAGGCGGCGAGGCGGTCGGCGAACACGCCCTCGCCGCGGAACAGCAGGCGGAATGCGGCGCGCAGGCCGTGGATCTGGGCGCGGTCGAAACCGCGGCGCTTCAGGCCGACCACGTTGAGGCCGGTCAGCCGGGCGCGGTTGCCGATCACCGCGCCGAACGGGATCACGTCGCCCTCGACGCCGGACACGCCGCCGATCACCGCGCCGCGGCCGATGCGGACGAACTGGTGCAGCGCCGCGGCGCCGCCGATCACCGCGCGCTCGCCGATGCTGACGTGGCCGCCCATGACGACGTTGTTGGCGACGATCACGCCGTCGCCCAGCTCGCAGTCATGCGCCACATGGACCACCGCCATCAGCAGGCAGTCGGCGCCGACTCGGGTCAGGCCGCTGCCGGTGACGGTGCCGCGATGGATGGTGACGTGCTCGCGGACCTGGGTGCGTGCGCCGATCTCGCAGCGGGTCGGCTCGCCGGCGTATTTCAGGTCCTGCGGCGGCAGCCCGACAGAGCAGAACGGGAACAGCCGGGCACCCTCGCCGATGCGGGTATGCCCGTCGAGCACGACATGACTGATCAGCTCGGCTCCGGCGCCGACCGTGACGTCGGGGCCGACCATGCACCAGGGACCGACGCGCGCGCCGGCCCCGATCGCGGCGCCGGGCGCCACGATCGCGGTCGGGTGGATGTCGTTCACCGCTGCGGTCCGCCCGTCAGCCCGCTATCCGCCATCCCATCCTGCGCCGCCCCGTCTTGCGCCGCCGCGTCCTCCGTCGCCCGATCCATGATCATCGCGGCGAACGTCGCCTCGGCGACCGAAACGCCATCGACGCGGGCGACTGCGCTAAATTTCCACACGTTGCCGCGGTGGCGCTCCTTGGCGACATGGATGCGAAGCTGGTCGCCGGGCACCACCGGGCGACGGAACTTGGCGTTCTCGATCGACATGAAGTAGACGACCTTGCCGGCTGCCCCCGGCCCCAGCGTTTGCACCACCAGCACGGCCGCCGTCTGCGCCATGCTTTCGATGATGAGCACGCCGGGCATCACCGGATGACCGGGAAAATGGCCCTGGAAATAGTTCTCGTTGATCGAGACGTTCTTCACCCCGATGGCGGAGTGGTTGTGCCGCATCTCGACGATGCGGTCGATCAGCAGGAACGGGTAGCGGTGCGGGATCGCGTGCTGGATGGCGGCGATGTCGACCGTGCTGCCGGGTGCGCCAGTCTCCGCCTGCGGGCCAGCCTTGGGGTTGGCCGGCGACCCTTGCCGCTCCGCGTCCTGTTTCGTTGCGCCGTCCATCCCGCTCAGTCCGTACCCGTCTTGGTTGCGCCCGGTTTGGCTGTCGCACGCCCACCTTCGGCCAGCCGGCGCAGCGTCGCCACCTGCCGGAAAAAGGCTCGCACCGGCATCGCCGGACTGCCGAGGAACTCGGCGCCCGCAGGCACATCGGTCATCACTCCCGCCTGTCCGCCCAGCCGGGCGCCGGGGCCGATGTGCAGATGACCGGCGAGGCCGGCCTGGCCACCGATCACCACGAAATCCCCCAGCACGGTGGAGCCGGAAATACCGGCCTGCGACACCACTACGCAGCAGCGCCCCAGCTGCACGTTGTGACCGATCTGCACCAGGTTGTCGAGCCGTGAGCCGGCGCCGATGACGGTGTCCAGCGCCGAGCCGCGGTCGACCGTGCTGTTCGCCCCGATCTCCACGTCGTCGCCCAGCAGCACCCGGCCGACATGCGGCACGGTCACCAGCCCTTGCTTGGTGGTCGCGAAACCAAAGCCATCCTGGCCGATGCGGGCGCCGGCATAGATGTAGACCCGGGCGCCCAGGATCGCGTGGCTGACGCTGGCGTGCGAGCCGATCCGGCAATCGGCTCCCAGTACGACGCCGGCGCCCACGGCCGCGAGCGGACCGATGCGGCAGCGCGGCCCGATCTCCGCCCCTGCCGCGATCACCGCCAGCGCGCCGACCTCGGCGCTGGGATCGACCTGCGCCGCGGGATCGACCACCGCGGTCGGATGCACGCCGGGCTGCGCCGGAGGCAGTGGATGGAACAGCGTGGCGACCCGCGCCCAGCCGGCATACGGCTCGGGCGTCACGATCGCGGCGCAGCCGTTCGGCACCCGGTCGAGCAGGTCGGGATGCACGATCACCGCCCCGGCGCGCGTGGTGTCCAGCAAGGCGGCGTAGCGGCGGTTGTCGAGGAAGCTGACATCGCCAGCCGCCGCCGACTGCAACGGCGCAATTCCGCTCAGCGTGCGGCCGTCGCCGCCCGACAGCTCGCCGCCGGCCGCCTCTGCCACCGCGGCCAGGGCGTGCGGGCCGGTTCGGGTGAAGAAGCGCGGGTCGCCGGACATCTCAGCCTGCAACCGCCGTCATTTCGTCGGCGCGGCAACTGACGCAGCGGCCGGCGGCGCGGGCGACGCCGCGGGCGGCGGCAGGACAGCCGAGTTGACCGGAGCCACGCTGGGCGGCTCGACGCCGTCGGGGGGTATGATCACGGTGGGCACGATCTTGTTGAGCTGCGCCGTCACCTGGTCGGTGATGTCGAACTCGTTAACGTTCAGCGCCACCTGGGCGCGGTGCAGCACCAGGTTCATGCCGCGGCTGTCGGCCACCTGGCGGATCACCGCAATCAGCGTCCGCTCGATCTGCGCCAGGGCATACTGCGCGGCCTCCTGGATGATGCGGCCGCGGTCGCGGAACTGCCGCTGCGCGTTGGTGATGCGCTCCTGCAACGCGCGCTCGCGGGTGCGGACTTGGTCGGGCGAGAGCTTGGCGCGGTCGGCCTGCAACGCCTGCTGCATCTCGCGCCAGGCCGCCTGCTCCTTTTGCGCGTCCTGGTTCAGCGTCTCACGGCGCTGGCCGATGGTCTTCTCGATTGCCTGCGCCGCCGACGAGGCGCGCATCACGTCCGGCACGCCCATCACGCCGATCACCGCCGCCGGCGGCGGCGCTCCCTTTGGCAGCGTCGGCAACTCCGGCGGCGGCGGCAGTTGCGGCTGGGCGACCGGCGGCGCCTGGGCGGTGTCGGTTGGAGCGGCGCCGTCGTCCTGCAGGGCTGGCATGGCGGTCGGCGCCGGAGTCGCCGCATGCGGGGCCGCCTTGCGTGCCGTGCTGCGGGCCGGGGCCGCGGGCTTGGCCTGGCCCGGCACGAAGAAGCCCTGCGCCGACGCCGGGCCGGCCGACGTCAACAGGGCGGACGCCGCAAATGCCACGGCAAGGGTGAGGCGCGGGAGCGGCTGCAGGAGCATGTGCTTAGAACCTTGTGCCAAAACCAAACCGGAATATCTGGGTCTGGTCGTATCGCTTCTTCACTATGGGATCGGCGACGTCGATGTTGATGAGGCCGAACGGCGTCTTCCAGGACACGCCCACGCCGGCGCCGACGCGCGGGCTGGCATCGTCGGTGATCGGGCCGCCACCTGTCAGCGTGCTCACCTTGGTCAGCGCGCCGACATCGACGAAGGTGCGGCCGGACAACCCGAGATCGGGCGAGATCGGCAACGGGAAGCGCAGCTCGCTCGATTGGGTCCAGATGAACCGGCCGCCCAGGCTGTCGCCGCCTTCGATCGCGTGCGGCCCGGCGCCACCGGATTGGAAGCCGCGCAGGTTGTCGCCGCCGAGGAAGAACCGGTCGATGATCTTCTCGCGCGTGCCCAGCGTGAACAGGTAGCCGGCCCCGGCCGACAGCGCGATGCCCCAGTCGGGATCGCCGACCAGCGACTCCAGCGAGATCAGGTAGGTGCCGTCGAGCTTCGCCCGGACATAGTGCACGTCGCCGCCCAGGCCCGCGAAATCGGTGCCGCCGCGCAGCACGAAGCCGCTGCGCGGGTCGACCGCGCTGTCGCGGTAGTCGAGGGTCAGCGTTTGGCCCAGCTGCGACAGCAACGACGGCCCAGTCTGGTCACGAACATACAGGCTGGCCTCCGGCTGCACGTTGTAGATGTTGCGGTTGACGACGGAGTAGGTCAGCGCCTGGCGCAGATGGTCGCTGAACTCGTAGCCGAGCCGGATCGAGGCGCCGGTCCGCCGCTCGCTGTACTGCGCGACCGACTGGTTGTTGTTTTGTACATGGAACAGGTCGAAGCCGCCGACCAGGTTGCGGTCGAACAAGTAAGGGTCGGTCACCGACAGGTCGAGTTCGCTGCGCTTCTGCGCCAGCACGCCGTTGATGCCGGCGTCGATGCCGGTGCCGATCAGGTTCTTCTCGCGCAGTCCGATGTTGACGAGGGCTCCGGCATCCGACGAGTAGCCGCCGCCCAGGGTCAGCTCGCCGGTCGCCTTCTCGTCGATGGCGGCGTTCAGGATGGTCTTGTCCGGAGCCGACCCCGGCCCCTGGGTGATCGCCGCGCTGTTGAAATAGCCCAGGTCCTGCAGGCGCTGGCGCGAGCGGCGGACCAGGGCGGCGTTGAACGGGTCGCCCTCAGCCAGCCGGAACTCGCGCCGGATCACCTTGTCCTTGGTGCGCGTGTTGCCGGTAATGTCGATGCGCTCGACGTACACCCGCGGCCCTTCCGAGACGTCGAACACCAGGGCTACGGTATGCTTGGCGCGGTCGCGCGAGATGCGCGGCTTCACGTCCACGAACGAGTAGCCGCGCGCGGTCACCGCGTCGGTGAGCGCCTGCACGTTCCGCTCGACCGCCTCGCCGTCGTAGATGTCGCCGGGCTGCACGTCGACCGCCGGCTGCAGCGCGCCGCCCGCGAGCCGGGGCAGCGTCGAGTTCACGCTGACCTTGCCGACCGTGTAACGCTCGCCCTCGTTGAGGGTGAAGGTCAAGATGAACGAGCTCTTGTCCGGGGCCAGCTCCGAGTTCGCGCCGGTGACCTCGAAATCGGCGTAGCCGTTCTTGAGGTAGAAACGGCGCAGCAGCTCGCGGTCGAAGTTGACGCGGTCGGGGTCGTAGCTGTCGGTGGTCGACAGGAAACGCCACCAGGCCGCCTCGCGGCTGCCGACGACCTCGCGTAGGCGGTTCTCGCCAAACGCACGGTTGCCGACGAAAGCGATGCGGCTGGTCAGCGTTTCGGCGCCCTCGATGACCTCGAACACCACGTCGACGCGGTTCTGGTCGCGTTTGATGATTTTTGGCTCGACCGTCGAGGCGAAGCGGCCGCGGCGCGCGTACAGGTCGAGGATGCGCTGCCGGTCGGCCTGCGCCAGCGCCGGGGTGAACACCGCGCGGGGGCGCAGCTGCACCTCGGGCCGCAGCTGCGCGTCGGTGAGCTTGCGGTTGCCCTCGAACACGATCTGGTTGACCACCGGGTTCTCGACCACCCGCACCACCAGCGTCGAACCGACGCGCATGAGCTTGACGTCGCTGAACAGGCCGGTGGCGTACAGCGTCTTGAGGCTGCGGTCGAGGCGGTCGGGGTCAAACGGATCGCCTGGGCGCACCAGCATGTATGACAGGATGGTGCCCTGCTCGATCCGCTGCGCGCCCTCGATGCCAATCGAGGAGATCGTGCCGTTGGCGGATTGGACGACCGGGGCCGCCGCATGGCGGGCGCGATGGGCGGCCTTGGGCGCGAAGCCCGGCGGCGGACTTTGCGCGAGTGTCGTCATTGGCAGCGAAACGGAAACCACGGCACTCGACAGCAGCAGCCACGCAGCGCGGTTGCGAACCAAAGACAATACCCCCACGGCAGCGCCGCCCCGTGGATCGAGACAGCCAAGCGTCGTCAAAACCCGGTGAGAAACAGCCGATTCCGGGAACTGGACGCGCAAGATAGCCTCGTCGCGGACAACGCGCCACCCGTCGCCGTAACGCAACGGCAGCGCGGGGCGAGAAACGTTGCTGAACAGTTCAACCGATCAGCCCGGCGACCCAGCGCACCACGCCGAGATGGCCCAGATCCTTCCAAGTAACGAACACGAACAGCGCGGCGATCAGCGCCAGCCCGGCCCGGAAGCCGTACTCCTGCGCCCGTTGCGGCAGCGGCCGCCCGCGCAGCGCCTCCACCGCGTAGAACGCCAGGTGGCCGCCGTCGAGGATCGGGATCGGCACCAGGTTTATCAGGCCGAGATTGACTGAGAGCACCGCAATGAAGCTGACCAGGGCCGCGAACCCGGCCGCCGCCACTTGGCCCGACAACTGCGCGATGCGCAGCGGCCCGCCGAGGTCCTCGGCGCCGCGACGCCCGGTGATCAGCTGCCAAAGCCCGACCGCCCATTGCCGGCTGACTTCCCAGACCTGCACGAAGCCGCCGGCCAGCGCCGCCGACGGCGACACGCGCGCGTAGGCCACTGCGGTGGAGGTGATGCCGAGTGCGCCGATCTGCTCGCCGCCGACATCGCGCACGCCGACCGTGGCAGGCAGCGTCAGCTTGTCGGCGCCGCGCTGCACCAGCAAGCGCACGTCCTGGTGCGGCCGCACCGAGACCATGCGGAACACGTCCTCGAACGTCGCCACGCTGTCGCCGTCGATTTGCAGGATGCGGTCGCCCGGCTGCAGCCCGGCGGTGGCGGCGGCGCTGGCGGAGGCGACGGTGCTGACCACCGGCAGCGTCGAGGGACGCCCGAGCACGCCGAGCAATCCTGCGTACAGCAGCGCCGCGAGCAGGAAATTGGCGAACGGGCCGGCGGCGATGACGATGGCGCGGCGGCCCACGCTCTTTTCGTGGAAGGTGCGGCCGGGCTGCCACGCCAGCCGCTGCTCGGGCGTCACGTCTTCCGGGCGCTCCTGGCCGTGCAGCTTCACGTAGCCGCCGAGCGGCAGGATCGACAGCCGCCATACCGTGCCGCGGCGGTCGGTGCGGCTCCAGATCGGGCGGCCGAAGCCGATCGAGAACGCCTCGACATGCACTCCGCACCAGCGCGCCGCGAGGTAGTGGCCCATCTCGTGGACGAACACCAGCACGCCCAGCACGATCGCGAACGGCACCAGGGAGTTGAGCGGCGCGGGCAAAGCGTGGAACAACGGGGCGATCCTTAAAACAGGGTCACGCAGGGCAACAGGGTCATGCGGCGGACTGGCGGCGGCCCGCGCACAGCCGCGCGGCCTCGCGTCGGGCGCCGGCATCGATTGCCAGCACCTCTTCCAGAGTGGTGGCGAGCGTGACGGAAATCGAGGCCAGCGCCTCCTCGACGACGGCGGCGATGTCGAGAAAGCCGATCCGGCGCGCCAGAAAGGCTTCTACCGCAACCTCGTTGGCAGCGTTCAGCACGCAGGGCGCCGAGCCGCCGGCGACCAACGCCTCGCGGGCCAGGCGCAAGGCCGGGAATTGCACGATGTCGGGCGCGAAGAACTCCAGCCGGCCGAGCGCCGCCAGGTCGAGCCGCGGCGCCGCGGTGGCGATCCGGCCAGGCCAGGCCAGGGCGTGGGCGATCGGCACCCGCATGTCGGGGCTGCCCAGATGCGCCAGCACGCTGCCGTCGGCGTAGTGCGCCATGCCATGGACCGTCGACTGCGGATGGATCAGCACGTCGATGCGCTCGCTCGGCAGCGCGAACAGGTACGCCGCCTCGATCAGCTCCAAGCCCTTGTTCATCATGGTGGCGCTGTCGATGCTGACCTTGGCGCCCATCGACCAGACCGGATGACGCAGCGCCGCTTCCGGGGTGGCCCGGCGCATCTCGTCGACCGTCGCGGTGCGGAACGGCCCGCCCGAGGCGGTCAGCGTGACGCGCTCGACGGCGGCGCGGTTGCCGTCGGCCATCGCCTGGAAGATGGCGTTGTGCTCGCTGTCGACCGGCAGCAGGGTCGCGCCGTGCGCCTCGACCGCGGCCAGCACCAGGGCGCCAGCGCAGACCAGCGCCTCCTTGTTGGCCAGCGCCACGGTGCCGCCGTTGCCGATCGCCGCCATGGTGGCGCGCAGGCCGGCCGCCCCGGTGATCGCCGCCATGGTCCAGTCGACGCCGCGCGACGCCGCCTCGATCACCGCCTGCGGTCCGGCCGCGACCTCGATCCCGCTGCCGCTCAGTGCCGCCGCGAGTTCGCGGTAGCTGTCCGGGTCCGCCACCACCGCCAGTTCGGCGCCGAAGCGCCGCGCCTGCTCGGCCAGCAGCGCCGCGCGCTGCCCGGCGACCAGCGCGCGCACGCGGAACCCGTCGCCGCCCAGCAGCTCGAGCGTCTGGGTGCCGACGCTGCCGGTGCTGCCGAGCACGGTGACGGTTCGTGAGCCGGGTCGCGGGCCGGCTCGTGATCCGGACATCCCGCTCAGCCCCAGCCCAGCGCCGTGCGGCCGGCCAGCAGGGCCGCCGCCGCCGCCGCCGGGGCTGCCGTCAACAGCCCGTCGAAGCGGTCGAGCAAGCCGCCATGGCCGGGGATCAGCCACCCGGAGTCCTTCACGCCGAAGCCGCGTTTCATCGCACTCTCCATAAGGTCGCCGGCTTGCGCCGCTATGCCGAGGCCAGCCGCCAACAGCGCCGAGCCGGGATGCAGGCTGACGAAGCCCACCGCAGCCGCGGCCACCAAGCCGCCGACCGCCCCCGCCCAGGTCTTGCCGGGCGAAATCGCCGGCGCCAGCAGCGGACCGCCGATCAGCCGCCCGACAGCGTAGGCGCCGATGTCGCTGGCCCAAACCACCAGTACGACGAACAGCACCGCAAGCCGTCCGGAGCCGTGTCCGGCGCGCAGCCACAGCAGCGCCGCAGCGCCAAGCCCAACGTACGGCACTCCCGCCAGCATCGCCGCCAGGCGGGCGCTGCGGCCGAGCCTGCGGCACAGCAGCACCCATTCGGCGCCCAACCCGAGGGTCAGCGCCCCGACCAGCGCCAGCCACGCCGCTCCGCCAAGCCACAGCGCAGCAAGCCCGAGCGGCGCCAGCACGCAGGCCGACGCGATCCGCAGCCGCAGGTCCGACCAGCGGGACTTGCTGCCCGCAACCCCGGGACCCGTGCCGATCACTCTGGACGCGCACCGAACCGCCGCTGACGCCCGGCGAACACGGCGAGCGCCTCGGCCAGGTCGGCGGCGGCAAAGTCCGGCCACAGCACGTCGAGGAACACCAGCTCGGCATACGCCGCCTGCCACAGCAGGAAATTGGATAGCCGCTGCTCGCCGCTGGTGCGGACCAGCAGGTCGGGGTCCGGGATTCCCGCGGTCGACAACAGGCCGGCGAAGCCGGCTTCGTCGAGCGCCTCCGGATCGAGCGTGCCGGCGGCGGCGGCGGCGGCGGCGGCCCGCGCCGCCAGCAGGATGTCCGCCCGCCCGCCGTACGACAGCGCCACGATCAGGTTGAGGCGGGCGTTGCCGGCGGTGTCGCGCTCCGCCTGAAGCAGGTCGGCGCGGATGTCGGCGTCGAACCGGCTGCGGTCGCCGATGAAGCGCAGCCGCACCCCGTTGCGCGCCATCTCCGCGATTTCGTTGCGTAGGTAGTGGCGCAGCAGCCCGGTCAGGTCGAGCACCTCGCCCGGCGACCGCCGCCAGTTCTCGCTGCTGAAAGCGTACAGCGTGAGCCAGCCGACGCCCTGGGCGATTGCCGCCTCGATGGCGCGGCGCACCGCCTGCGCCCCGGCGCGGTGACCGGCGACTCGCGGCAGGCCGCGCGCCGTGGCCCAGCGGCCGTTGCCGTCCATGATGATGGCGACGTGAACCGGCGGCACTGCGGCCGCGCTTTCGGAGATGGCGGGCGGCCGGGCACGGGGGTCTGCCGACATCTCGTCAGACCTGCTTGATCTCGCGATCCTTTTCGGCCAGCAGCTCGTCGAGGCGCTTGATGTAGCCGTCGGTGAGCTTCTGCACCTCGTCGGACCAGGTCTTCATCTCGTCCTGGCCGATGTCGTTCTTCTTTTCGGCGGCCTTGACCTGCTCCATGCCGTCGCGGCGCACGCCGCGCACGGCGATCTTGGCGCCCTCCGCATAGCGGCCGGCGGCCTTGGACAGCTCGACCCGGCGCTCCCCGGTCAGCATCGGGATCGGCACCCGCACCAGCTGCCCGTCGCTCGCGGGGTTGAAGCCGAGGCCGAAATCGCGGATCGCCCGTTCGACGGCGCCGACCAGCGTGCGGTCCCAGACCTGCACCGTCAGCATCCGAGCCTCCGGCACGCCGATGCTGCCGACCTGGGTCAACGGCACCTCGCTGCCATACGCTTCGACCCGCACCGGCTCCAGCAGCGCCGGGCTGGCGCGGCCGGAACGCAGGCCGGCAAACTCGCGCCGCAGCGTCTCGATGGCGCCGTCCATGCGGCGCGACAGGTCGGTCTTCAAACTGTTCAACTCGGCAGCCACCGCGAGCCCTCCCGCTTCAGGACAGCAATTCGCCATTAAAGCACGCCTGGCCCGAATATGGCACGGCCAGCCCGCTTATCGCGGCTCCACGATCGTGGTGAACCGCCCCTCGCCGCGCATCACGCTGGCGAACGCGCTCGGGGCGTTGATGTTGAATACCACGATGGGCAACCCGTTCTCGCGCGCCAAGCTGATCGCGGCAGCATCCATCACCCCAAGGTCGCGCGCCAGCACGTCGTGATAGGTCAGCTGCTCGAACCGCTCGGCGTCCGGAACCTTGCGCGGATCGGCGGAGTAGACGCCATCGACCTGGGTGCCTTTCAGCAGCGCGTCGCAATTCATCTCCGCGGCGCGCAGGGCGGCCGCGGTGTCGGTGGTAAAAAACGGGTTGCCGGTACCAGCGGCGAAGATCACTACCCTGCCCTTCTCCATGTGGCGCTCGGCGCGGCGGCGGATGTACGGCTCGCACACGGTAGCCATTGGGATCGCCGACTGCACGCGGGTCGGCACGCCGCGTTTCTCCAGCGCGTTCTGCATGCCGAGCGCGTTCATCACTGTCGCCAGCATTCCCATGTAGTCGGCCTGGGCACGGTCCATGCCGCCAGCCGCCGCCGAGACGCCGCGGAAGATGTTGCCGCCGCCGATCACCACCGAGACCTGCACGCCCGAGCCGGCGACCTCGCCGATGTCGCCGGCGATGCGGGTGACGGTCTCGGTGTCGAGGCCGTACTCCCGCTTGCCCATCAGCGCCTCGCCCGACAACTTCAGCAGCACGCGCCGATAGCCGGGCGCAAACGCCCGCGGCGACGGCGAGGCGCTCAGGGCGTCAGGCCCGCGGCAGCCGCCACGTCGGCCGCAAAGTCGCCGCCGCTTTTCTCGATGCCCTCGCCAAGATGGAAACGGGCGAAGCCGGTCAGCTGAACGTCGGCCTTCTTGGCTACCGCGCGCACCCGGCTCTCGCCGTCATGCACCCAGACCTGCTCCAGCAGCACCACCTCCTCATAGTACTTGCGGATGCGGCCCTCGACCATCTTCTCGATGATGGCTTCCGGCTTGCCCGAGGCGCGGGCCTGCTCGCTCAACACCGCGCGCTCCCGCTCCAGCGCCGCCGGGTCGACCGCATCGATGTCGAGCACGTCCGGCTTGGCGGCGGCCACGTGCATCCCGACCTGGCGGCCCAGCGTCTCCAGCCCCTCAAGCTCGCTGGCGCTCTCGACCGCGACCAGCACGCCGATCTTGCCAAGGCCCGGCTTGACCGCGCTGTGCATGTAGGCGGCGACCACGCCGTGCTGCACGCTGAGCACGCAGGCGCGGCGCAGGCTCATGTGTTCGCCGATCGTGGCGATCAGCTGCACCAGTTCGTCAGCGACGCTGCGGCTGCCGCCGGCATACGGCGCCGCCTTGATCCTCTCCAGGTCGTCCCCGACTTCCAGCGCCACGCGCGCCACCTCGGTCACGAACGCCTGGAAAGTTTCGTTGCGAGCGACAAAATCGGTTTCGGCGTTGACCTCGACCATCGCCGCCCGGTGCGGCGCGGAGGCGATGCCGACCAGACCCTCGGCGGCGACCCGGCCGGCCTTCTTGGCGGCTGCCGACAAACCCTTCTTACGCAGCCAGTCGACCGCCTGCTCCATGTCGCCGGTAGCCTCGGTCAACGCTTTCTTGCAGTCCATCATGCCCGCGCCGGTCCGCTCGCGCAGGGCCTTGACGAGCGCGGGGGTGATCTCGGCCATCATAGTCTCTCCTATGGGTCGCGTGGGCTAGGTGGCGGCGGTCTCGGCCGGCACCGGCTCGGCGGGAACCGCGGGAAGCGGCAAGATCGCAGGCGACAGCTCTTCGGCGGCGCCCATGTCGCGGCCGCTGGCGATCATCTCGGCGCTGATGCCGTCGAGCACCGCGCCGGCGACCAGGTCGCAGTACATCGTGATGGCGCGGATCGCGTCGTCGTTGCCGGGGATCGGGAAGGTGACGCCGGTCGGGTCGGAGTTGCTGTCCAGAATCGCCACTACCGGGATGCCGAGCTTGGTGGCTTCCTCGACCGCCAGCTTCTCCTTGTTGGTGTCGATGATGAACAGGATGTCGGGCAGGCCGCCCATCTCCTTGATGCCGCCCAGCGCCCGCTCCAGCTTCTCACGGTCGCGCGTGATGTCGAGCACCTCTTTCTTGGTCAGGCCCTGGGTGTCGCCCGCCAGCATCTCGTCGATCTTGCGGAGCCGCTTGATGCTGCCGGTGATGGTCTTCCAGTTGGTCAGCATGCCGCCGAGCCAGCGGTGGTTGACGTAGTACTGGCCGGAGCGGTTGGCGGCGTCGGCGACGTACTCGGCCGCGGCGCGCTTGGTGCCGACGAACAGCACCCGCCCGCCGGCCGCGGTGACGTCGCGCACCGCGCGCAGCGCACGGTCGAGTAGCGGCACGGTCTGCTGCAGGTCGATGATGTGGACCTGGTTGCGGATGCCGAAGAGGTACGGCTCCATGCGCGGATTCCAGCGCCGGGTGTGGTGGCCGAAGTGCACGCCGGCTTCGAGCAGCTGGCGCATCGTGAAGTCGGGCATCGCCATCGGCGTGTCCTTTCCTTGGTCCGGTTGAACCTCCACGGGGCCTGGCCTTGCGGCACCGGGTTCTGACCGTCCCTGTCGCCAGGAAGGATCGGAAAGACGCCCCGCGTGTGAATTACCGCCGGGACCACCCCGGCAGCGCGCCGGATATGGCGGAGAAGCGGCGGCGATGCAAGCCGCGAGGGCGAAATCGCCCTAAGCAGGCAGTGATTGCGACACGACTTCGGCGGCGCCCGAATGCAGTCCCTGTCCGGTCGGGCACAGGTCCAGCAGCGGGCAACGCGCGCAGGCGGGCTTGCGGAAGAAGCAGCAGCGCTGGCCGTGCAGCATCAGCACCTCGTGATTGTCGTAGATCTGCTGCGCGTCCCAGTCGGCCGGCAGCTGCACCGCGAGCACGCGGTGCGACGGACCTACCGGCAAGTTCGACGCAATTAGCCCGGTGCGAGCCGCGACGCGGTGATGATGGCTGTCCACCGGCAGCGCCGGGCGGCGTAGCACGCTGAAGCTGAGCACGGCGGCGCTGGTCTTCGGACCGACGCCGGGCAGCCGCTCGAGCCAGGCGCGGGCCTCCTCGACCGGCAAGTCGGCTAGGAAGTCGAGCGACAGCGCGCCACGCTCGGCGGCGATGGCGCGCAATACCGACTGGATGCGTGGCGCCTTCTGCTCCGGCCAGGTGACGCCGGCGATTGCCGCCTCGACCTCCGCCGTGGACGCCGCGGCAACGTCCGCCCACTCGGGGAAGCGCTTCCGCAACGCCTTGAACGCCGCCCCGCTATCGGCATTGCGGGTGCGGTGCGACAGCAAGGAGCTGACCAGCTCGCTCACCGGGTCGAGCGCATGGAAATAGGCGATGGGACAGCCGTAGAGCCGGCACAGCCTGCAGTGGATTTCCAGCGCCTTCTCGTTCAAGTTCATGGCGTTGCAACGTCAGGCATGGCTGCGGGTTCAAAGCGGCCGCATCGCCCGACATGCGTTGCCGCCGCGCAGGAGAGCCGCATGGCCATCGCCACCCGCCAGCTATCGCTGACAGCACGCAGGCGTAGCGCCACGGGATGATGGCAAGGTCGCATGTCGTCGTCGGCGTCGCGGCGTGGATCGTCGCGGCGCCGCTGCTGCATCTCCCGGTGCTCGATCCGGCCTATCTCGCCCTGGCGGTGGCCGGGTCGCTGCTGCCGGACGTGGACCACCCGAAATCCTGGATCGGCCGGCGGTCGCGCCCGCTCTCGACAATGCTGGGCGCGGCCCTGGGCCATCGCGGCCTGACCCATTCGGCGGTCGCGGTGCTTGGCCTGGTGGCGCTTCTGCAGGCCGGGTACCATCCCGGCGCGGTGTCCGCGCTGGCCATCGGCTACGCCTCCCACCTCGCGGCGGACATGCTGACGCCGCAGGGGCTGCCGCTGACCTGGCCGCTGCGCGTGGCCTGGGGCGTGCCGATCTGCCGCACCGGGTCGCGCATGGAGTCGGTGGTCGTCGTGGCCGTCGTGTGCGGGGTCGCCTGGTGGCTCCTGGCGCACTGGCCTTTGCTGCGAGGGTCGTTGGCGCAACGCCTCCTGGCGCATTGGCCGGCGATGCGGTGAGGGCGCGACGCTAGGCGCAACGGGCATGACGGCCACGGCGAGCAGGCCTACGGCGGCGTCGGCCATCGCATGCGCCAGACCGGCCGTCCACTGGCCGTGCTGGTCGAGGGTTCGACGCGTATGAAACCCTCCCGCTCATAGAAGCGAATGGCGCGCGTGTTGTCCTGGTTGACCAGCAGATCGATGGCTCGCGGCGAAACCTGTTTGGCACTCGCGAGCAGCTGGCCGGCAATCCCCTGGCCGAAAGTCCCGGGAGCCACTGCCAACTGGTCGAGGTAGCCGGTTCGATGGTCGATGGTGACGAAGCCGAGCACCGCATCGGCCTCGACCGCGCAGGATATCGTCACGCCGTCGCGCGAGAACTCCGCCAGTTGCCGTTCCAGCCAATCCCGCCGCGCCGCGAAGTCGATCTCCGGCATCGTCGCCTGCCACGCCGCAACCCAAAGATCGAGCATCTCAGGCAGGTCGGCCGCCCGCATCGGGCGCACCGGCATCCGGTCAGTCCGTCTCGATGCGCTCGACCCCGGGGATCATCTTCATCGCCTGCGCCAATCTGGGTGTGACGTTGAAGCCGCCCGGCAGCGACACCTCCAATTCCTGCCGGTCCGACAGGCGGGGGATCAACACCACCCGGCCACGGCCGCGGCCCTCGCGTTCCAGCAGGCTGCGGATGTGCGGCACCGCCGCGGTCTGCTGCAGCCAAACGCGCAGGCCGGCTCCTGCCTGCGCCGCAGCAGCCTCCAGTGGGGCGACGTCGGTCGCGGTGAGGCGCAGCGCGTCGCTTTCGCTCTTGAGGTCGGCGGTGACCAGCAGCGCGGTGCCATCCTTCATCAGGTCGCGCACGCGCCCGAGCACCTCGCTGAACAGCGTTACCTCGAAGCTGCCGGCGGCGTCCGACAGCCGCACCCAGGCCATGCGGCTGCCGGTGCGGGTGGTGCGCTCCTTGCTCGCCACCACCACGCCGGCGAGCTTCACCCGGGCCGAGCCCGACTCCGCGCGCGCCTCGATGTCGGCGCTGGAGACCACGCCCAACCGGCCCAGCACCTGCGCGTATGCGTCGAGCGGATGGGCGGTCAGGTGGAAGCCGATCGCCTCCGCCTCCGCGGCCAGCCGTTCGATCGGCTGCCAATCGGCGGTCTCAGGCAGATGCAGCGTTTGCAGCTCCGCCGCGCCGGCGAACAGCGCCACCTGCCCGCTGGTCTTCTCCTCGGCCATCGCCTGGGCGCGCTTCAGGACCGTGTCGGCGGCGGCGAAGGCCCTGCCGCGATTCGGCTCCAGCCGGTCGAATGCACCGGCGCGGGCAAGGTTTTCCAGTGACATGCGGTTGAGTTGTCGCGGATCGACGCGCGCCGCGATGTCGGCCAGCGAGGCATATGGCCGCTTGCCGCGCGCCGCCACCAGCGCGTCCATCGCCGCCCGGCCAACCCGCTTGACCGCGGCCAGGGCGTAGCGGATCGCCAGCCGGTCGCCTTCGCCGTGGCGCTCCAGCGCGAAGTCGGCGTCCGAAGCGTTGATGTCGGGCGGCAGCACCGTGACGCCCATGCGAACCGCGGCCTGGCGCAGCGCCCCCAGCCGGTCGGTGTTGGCGGCGGCCAGGCTCATGCAGGCGGCGAGGAACGCCTCGGGGTGGTTGGCCTTCATCCAGGCGGTCTGGTAGGCGACCAGCGCGTAGGCGGCGGCGTGCGACTTGTTGAAGCCGTAATCGGCGAACCGCGCCATCAGGTCGAACACCTCGGCGGCCTTTGCGGGCGGGATGCCGCGGGCCTCGGCGCCGTTGGTGAAGGTCTTGCGCTGGGCGTCCATCTCGGCCCGAATCTTCTTGCCCATGGCGCGGCGCAGCAGGTCGGCGCCGCCCAGGCTGTAGCCGGCCATGCGCTGGGCGATCTGCATCACCTGCTCCTGGTAGACCATGATGCCGTAGGTCTCGCTCAGGATGTCGTGCAGCTCGGGATGCGGCGCCTCCCATTTCTCGCCGTGCTTGCGGCGGCAGTACTCGGGGATGTTGGCCATCGGGCCGGGGCGGTACAGCGCGACGCCGGCGATCAGGTCCTCGAAGCGGTCGGGCCGCATCTGCCGCAGCACGTCGCGCATCCCCGGGCTTTCGAACTGGAACACCCCGCCGGCGTCGCCGCGCTGCAGCATCTCGTAGGTCGGCCCGTCGTCGAGCGGCAGGTTGTCGAGATCGACGGCGATGCCCTCTTTGGTCAGGAACCGCACCGCACGTTGTAGGATGGTCAGCGTGGTCAGGCCGAGGAAGTCGAATTTCACCAGCCCAGCCTGCTCCACGTACTTCATCGAGTACTGCGTCACCAGCGACGGCGATTTCGGGTCACGGTAGACCGGCACGAGGTCGATCAGCGCGCGGTCGCCGATCACCACGCCGGCCGCGTGGGTGCTGGCGTGGCGGTACAGGCCTTCGAGCTGGAGGGCGATCTCCATCAGCCGGCGGGCGCTCTCGTCGTCGTCGCGCATCTGCTGCAGCTTCGGCTCGCCGTCGATCGCCTGCTGCAGCGTCACCGGCTTGGCCGGGTTGTTCGGGATCAGTTCGGCGACCCGGTTGACCTGCCCGAACGGCAGGCCGAGCACGCGGCCGACGTCGCGCACCGCGGCGCGCGCCTGCAGCTTTCCGAAGGTGATGATCTGCCCCACGCGGTCGGCGCCGTATTCCTGGCGCACGTAGGCGATCACCTCGTCGCGGCGGTCCTGGCAGAAGTCGATGTCGAAATCGGGCATCGACACCCGTTCGGGGTTGAGGAACCGCTCGAACAGCAGCCCCCACGGCAGCGGGTCGATGTCGGTGATGGTCAGCGCCCACGCCGCCACCGAGCCGGCGCCCGAGCCGCGTCCCGGGCCGACCGGGATGCCCTGGCGCTTGGCCCACTGGATGAAGTCGGCGACGATCAGGAAGTAGCCGGGGAAGCCCATGCGGGCGATCACCGACAGCTCGAACTCCAGGCGCTCGTCGTAGGTGGCGCGGGTCGCGGCGTCGGCGCGGCGGGCATCCATGCGGGCAGCCAGGCCCTCACGCGCCATGGCGTTGAGCGTTTCCTCCTCGGTGCTGCCCGGCCGCACCTTGGGGCACATCGGCAACAGCGGCTTGCGGACCTCCGCCATCACGGCGCAACGGCGGGCGATGGCCAGGGTGTTGTCGCAGGCTTCCGGCAGGTCGGCGAACAGCGCGCGCATCGTGGCGGCGGGCTTGAACCAGTGCTCCGCGGTGACCCGGCGGCGGTCGCGTTCGCCGAGCTGGCGGCCCTCGGCGATGCACAGCAGCGCGTCGTGGGCCAGGTGCATCGCCGGGGTGGCGAACATGCAGTCGTTGGTGGCGACCAGCGGCAATCCCTGCGCGTCGGCCAAGCCGATCAGCGCCGCCTCCATCGCCGCTTCGTGCGGCGCGCCATGGCGGTGCAGCTCGACGACCGTGCGACCGGAGAACGCCTCCTCGAAGCGCGCCAGCAGCGTTTCGGCGTCACGCGCCATGCCGTCGGCCAGCAGCCGCGCCAACGGGCCGTTGCCGCCGCCGGTCAGCAGGATCAGCCCGGCGGCGTGGCCGCACAGCATGTCGAGCGAGACCTGCGGCTTCTGGCCGGGCTCGGTCTCCAGGTAGCCGCGCGACGACAGCTTCTGCAAGTTGGCGAAGCCGATCTCGTCCTGTGCCAGCAGCACCACCGGATCGGGCGTCAGCCGCTCGCCGCGCACGAGGTTGAGCTGACAACCGACGATCGGTTGCACGCCCTTGTTGGCGCAGGCCTGGCTGAACTCCAACGCCCCGAACAGGTTGGCGGTGTCGGTGACGGCGACCGCCGGCATCCGCTCGGCCAGCGCCAGCGCGGCGAGCTTGTCGGCCTTGATGGCGCCTTCGCTCAGCGAGTAGCTGCTGTGGGCGCGCAGGTGAACGAAGTCGGAATGCGGCATTTACAGTTCCTCGATCCTGCCGTCGCGAAGCGTCACCGTGCGGTCCATGCGCGCGGCCAGCTCCGGGTTGTGAGTGGCGATCAGCGCCGCGAGGCCGTGGCCACGCACGCTTTCGAGCAGCTCGTCGAAAACCACCCCGGCGGTGCCGGCATCGAGGTTGCCGGTCGGCTCGTCGGCCAGCAGCACGCGCGGCGCATTGGCCAGCGCGCGGGCGATGGCGACCCGCTGCTGCTCGCCGCCGGACAGCTTTCCAGGCAGCGCGCCGGCACGCGCGGTAAGGCCGAACGCCGCCAGCAGCGAAACCGCCCGCGTCCGTGCCTCGGCGCGCGCGACGCCTGCGATCAGCTGCGGCAGCACGATGTTCTCGGTGGCGGTGAACTCGCCGAGCAGGTGGTGCGCCTGGTAGACGAATCCGATCTCGTGGCAGCGGATCGCGGTGCGGGCGGCGTCCGGCAGCGTCCCGGCGTCGCGACCACCGACCAGCACCTGCCCGCCGTCCGGCCGCTCCAGCAGCCCGGCGAGGTGCAGCAGCGTGGATTTCCCGGTGCCCGACGGCGCCACCAACGCCACGATCTCGCCGGCGCGCAGCGTGAAATTCGCCTCCTTCAACACATGCAGCACGCTGTCGCCGCTGCGGAACGTGCGCCGCAGCGCGCGCAACTCAAGCGCCGCCTCACTCATGCCGCAGCGCCTCGACCGGGTCGGTGCGGGCAGCCCGCCAGCTTGGATAGATGGTGGCGAGCAGGCTCAGCGCCAACGCCATGGCGATCACCTGCGTGACTTCGCGCCAGTCCAGCACCGCCGGCAGCTTGGACAGGAAGTAGACCTCCGGGTTGAACAGGTTGGTGCCGGTGAGGCCCTCCAGCGTGTGGCGGATGCGCTCGATGTTGAGGCAGAACACGATGCCGACGAGGGCGCCGATCAGCGTGCCGGCGACGCCGACGAAGGCGCCGCACATCAAGAATATCCGCAGCACCGCGCCCGACCCGGCGCCGATGGTGCGGAGCACGGCGATGTCGCGGGTCTTGTCCTTGACCATCATGATGAGGCTGCTGACGACGTTGAACGCGGCCACCAGGATGATCAGCGTCAGGATCAGGAACATGACGTTGCGCTCGACCTGCACCGCGTCGAACAGCGAGTTGTTGGACTGCGTCCAGTCGACGATGCGGGCCTGCTGCGGCATGTCGCGCAGGGCCGCGCGGATCTCGCGGGTGACGCCGGCCACGCTGTCGTGGTCACGCGCGAACACCTCGATTTGGGTCACCGCGTCCGGGGCCTTGAAGTAGATTTGCGCGGCCGGCAGCGGCAGGAACACGAAGCTGGTGTCGGCCTCGTTGAAGCCGACCGAGAACAGCGCCACCACGGTATAGGCGCGGATGCGCGGCACGGTGCCGAACGCCGTCGCCTGCCCCTGCGGCGAGACCAGCGTGACATGGCCGCCGATGCCGACGCCGAGCCGCTGGGCCAGGCCGGTGCCAATTGCCGCCGCGTCGTCGCCCGCGAAATTATCGAGGCTGCCGGCGCGGATGTTGTCGCCGACCACGTGCAGCGCCTTGAGGTCGGCCTGGCGCACGCCGCGCACCACCCCGCCGAACGCGCCGCCACGGTCGCCGGTCAGCAACGCCTGCCCTTCGACCACCGGAATGGCCCCAGTCACGTCCGGCAGTCCGCGCACCTTGGCCGCGATGGCGTCGAAGTCGCGCAATGGCGGTCCCGCCGCATAGATGCCGAGATCGCCGTCCAATCCCAGGATGCGGCTGAGCAGCTCGGCACGGAAGCCGTTCATGACGCTCATCACGATGATCAGCGTGGCGACGCCGAGCGCGATGCCGACCAGCGAGAAGATGGCGATTATGGAGACGAACCGCTCACCTTTGCGCGCCCGCAGGTAGCGGCCGGCAACGGCGCGCTCGAAGCTGCCGAACATCAGCGCCCCGCTTGCACCGGCGTCTGCACCTGCGCCATTGCCGCGTCGAGCGACAGTTCCTGTTTCTCGCCGGTGGCGCGGCGCTTCAGTTCGACGGTGCCGGCTGCGGCGCCGCGCGGGCCGACCACGACCTGCCACGGATGGCCCATCAGGTCGGCGTCGGCGAACTTCACCCCGGCGCGGTCCTCGCGGTCGTCGTACAGCGCCTGCCCGCCCAGCCGCGCGTAGATGTCCTCGCACGCCTTGTCGCAGGCGGCGTCGCCGACCTTGAGGTTGAGCAAGGAGGCGCGGAACGGCGCCACGCTGTCGGGCCAGACGATGCCGGCGTCGTCGTGGTGCGCCTCGATCAGCGCCCCCACCAGGCGCGATACGCCGACGCCGTAACTGCCCATGTGCGGCGTCACGGCCACGCCGTCACGGCCCGATACCGAAAGGCCCATCGGCTCGCTGTACTTGGTGCCGAAGTAGAAGATGTGGCCGACCTCGATGCCGCGGCCTTCCCGCTTGTCGGCGACCTTCGCCCAGGCAGCCTCGTCGTGCATCTCGTCGGTGGCGGCGTAGGGCGTGGTGACGCTCTCGTAGAAGCGGGCCAGGTCGGCTTCCGACGAGTGCGACACGTCGGTGGCGGTGTGATCGAGGCGCTCGAACGCGGCGTCGTAGAACACCTGGCTCTCGCCGGTGGCGGCCAGGATGATGAACTCGTGGCTGAGGTTGCCGCCAATCGGGCCGGTGTCGGCGACCATCGGGATCGCCTTGACGCCGAGCCGCTGGAAAGTCCGCATGTAGGCCAGCATCTGCCGACGGTAGCTCTGCACCGCGCCGGCGTAGTCGAGGTCGAAGCTGTAGGCGTCCTTCATCAGGAACTCGCGCCCACGCATGACGCCGAAGCGCGGGCGCATCTCGTCACGGAACTTCCACTGAATTTGGTACAAGGTCTGCGGCAACTCGCGATACGATTTCATCGACTGGCGCAGGATGTCGGTCAGCATCTCCTCGTTGGTCGGGCCATACAGCAGGTCGCGGCCATGACGGTCCTGCAGACGCAGCATCTCCGGCCCATAGGCGTCGTAGCGGCCGCTTTTCTGCCACAGCTCGGCCGGCTGGATGGTCGGCATCAGAATTTGCTGTGCGCCGATGGAGTCCTGCTCGGCGCGCACGATGGCGGCGATGTTGTTCAGCACCCGTAAGCCCGCCGGCAGCCAGGCGTAGATGCCCGACGCGGTCTGCCGCACCAGCCCGGCGCGCAGCATCAGCCGGTGCGAGACGATCTGCGCCTCGGACGGCGTTTCCTTAAGCGTGGGCACAAGGCTGCGGGAGAGGCGCATTCGGCAGAATCCAACGGTTTACGATGAGCGGCGACCCTAGCCAAAGCCGCGCCGCGTCGCCAGCCATGCCCCACGCGGCCACCGCCGACAACGACGATACAAATGGTTAAGGAATAATATTTGTGCGCCGCACAAAGACGGCGCGACATAAAAATTGCCGGTCGGTGCCTAAGACGACTGAAACCGCGTGACAGCTTGTTTGTTCTTCCGTAAACAAGAAAAAGGCCCGCATGCTTCGGAGCGACGCGGGCCAAGTTTAGGGAGAAATCGCCAGTCACACGGCGGGATGAGGGCCAACCTCATCCTGACCGTGATGATGGCCCGCCGGTCTCCGCACCGTCCAGATATTATTTATACTTTTAAATCACGAAATGTGCGTATCGCATAACATTTGCCATACGCTTAATCACGTGACTGCACTGCTGCCTAGATATCGGGCATCGACAGCGCGCTGGCCCTGAAGCTGATCCAGTTGGTTGTGATGAGCAGATAGGCCACTCCCCACAGCGCCGTCGCCAGCACCGTGGTGATGAGGGCTTTGCGTAGGATGCGCGGATTGGTCGGCGCGCCGCCCCAGCCGCCCGGAGTGGCCTCGGCGTCCGCCGAACGGACGCCGAACGGCAACACGGCGAACAGCACCGTCCACCATATCAGCGCATAGACCACGATCCCGGTCACCCAGTTCACGGCTACGGCACTATACGCGCAGCAGGTGGACGTCGACCAGCGGACGCTTCTGCAAACGTTTGCCCAACGCCCGCCGCACCGCCGCCTTCGCCGCGTCGAGCAGCCCGGCCTCGTCGCGGCGCAGCGCCGCCGGCAGGTCGGCGAACGAGTCGGCCAGCTCATTCGACACCCGCGCCATCTCCGGGTCGTCGGGTTCGAACAGCCCCGGCGCACTGATCCGCGGCGTGCCGCGCAGCCGTCCCTGATCGTCGATGGCCAAGCTTGCGATCACTACGCCGTTGAACAGCATCCGCCGCCGGGCGCCCATGACAGCGCCCTGCAACGGCACCAGCCGGTTGCCGTCGAGCACCAGGCGGCCAACCGGCGCGCTGTCGGTCACCTCCGGCACGCCCGGCGCCAGGCTCAGTATGTCGCCGTCCTCCAGCATGATGGAATGGATGCCGGCCTCCTGCGCCAGCGCCGCGTGGGCCGCGAGGTGCCGCCATTCGCCATGCACCGGCACCGAGTACTTTGGCCGCACCAGCCGGTACAGCCGACGCAACTCGTCGCGGGCCGGATGGCCGGAGACGTGGATGGCGTGGTCGTGGTCGGTCAGCAGCTTGACGCCCCGACGCACCAAATTGTCCTGCACCGCGCCGATCGCCCGCTCGTTGCCGGGGATGACGCGCGAGCTGAACACCACCGTGTCGCCCTCGCCCAGCTCGATGCGCGGATGGGTGTCGGCGGCGATGCGGGCCAGGGCGCTGCGCGGCTCGCCCTGGCTGCCGGTGACCAGGATCAGCAGGTGGTCGTCGGAGATGTCGTTGGCGTCGTCCTCGCCCAAGAACGGGGGAATGCCCTTCAGGTAGCCGCACTCGCGCGCCGCCGCCTCCAGGTTGCGTAGGCTGCGCCCGACCACCGCGACGGTGCGCCCCGCGTCGCGCGCCGCCAGCGCCACCGACTCGACCCGCGCGACGTTGCTGGCGAAGCAGGTGACGGCGATGCGGCCACGGATGCTGGCGATCAGGTCGCGCAGCACGGCGCGCACGTCGCCCTCGGAGCCGGAATGGCCCTCCACCATGGCGTTGGTCGAGTCGCAGACCATCGCCAGCACGCCCTGGTCGCCCAGCGCCGCAAACGCCGCCTCGTCGGTCGGCGGGCCGATCAGCGGGGCCGGGTCGATCTTGAAGTCGCCGGTGTGCAGGACTATCCCGGCCGGCGTGGTGATGACCAACGCCTGCGCCTCGGGGATCGAGTGCGCCACGCGCAGGAACTGCAGCTTGAACGGCGCCACCTCGAACGCGCCGCCGACCGGGATGGTGTGCAGCTTGACCTCGCCTTGCAGCTGCACCTCGGCCAGCTTGCGCCGCAGCACCGCGGCGGCGAACGGCGTCGCGTAGATCGGGCAGCGCAACTGCCGCCACAGCCAGGCGATGGCGCCGATATGGTCCTCGTGGGCGTGGGTGACGACGAGGCCGACCAGGTCGGCGCGGCGGTCGGCGATGAACGCCGGGTCAGGCATCATCACGTCCACCTCGGGCAAGTCGACGCCGCCGAAGCCGATGCCGCAATCCACCGCGAGCCACTTGCCGCCATAGCGGTAAAGATTGAGATTCATTCCGATCTCGCCGGTCCCGCCCAGTGGCAGGAAGGCGAAATCACCGCTGATCGCGTTCATTCATTACTTTCGTATAACCGGATTGCGACATCGGCGTTGCGGCGTCAGTCGGCGTCCACGACGTGTGGCCTGTTGGGATTCCATGTGGGGGCCGGATTGCGCTCCGCCAACAGGCGCAGCCCGTCGAGCGTCAGATCGGGGTCGATCCGCTCGATGACGCTGGCGCCCTCGGCCAGCAACGGCGCCAGCCCACCAGTGGCGATGACCTTCAGCGGCGCGCCGAACTCGCCTTTGATGCGGGCCACGAGGCCCTCGATCATGGCGACGTAGCCCCAGTAGATGCCGGACTGCATGGCCGGCACGGTGCCGCGGCCGATCACCGCCTGCGGCCGGCCGATGCCGATGCGCGGCAGTCGGGCGGCGGCGCGGTGCAGCGCCTCGATGGACAGGTTGATGCCGGGTGCGATGACGCCGCCGACATAGGAGCCGTCATGGTCCACCACGTCGAAAGTGGTCGCAGTGCCGAAATCGATCACCACCAGCGGGCCGCGATAGGCGGCGTGGGCGGCCAGGGCGTTCAACAGGCGGTCGGCCCCGACCTCGCTGGGCTGGTCGACCTTGATCTCGAAACCCCAATCGAGGCTGGGCCGGGCGATCAGCGGCTCGACGTCGAACCAGTCGCGCACCAGCCGGCGCAGGTGGTACAACGCCGCCGGCACCACCGTCCCGATCACCGCCGCGGCGATGTCCTGGCGTGACCGCCCGGTCAGCTGGAACAGGCCGAGCAGCCAGACCGCGTACTCGTCCGAAGTTCGCTGCGGCTCGGTCGCGATACGCCAGATGCCGCGGTACTCGCGCCCGTCATGCACCGCCATCACGACGTTGGTGTTGCCCGCGTCGATTAGCAGCAGCAAGGCTCAGGTCTCGCCGGCGGCGAAGGCGTGGACCCGCCCGCCGGTGGCCAGCAACAGGCTGCCGTCATGCCCCAGCCCGGCGAAGCTGCCGCCAAGCGAACGCTTGCCGAGACGCAACGTGAGCGGGGTTCCGAGCGCCGGCGCGCGCTCTAGCCATGCGGCGCGGACCGGCGCGAAACCTTCGAGCAGGCGGACCTGCCGCCAGTGCGCAAGGCGCGCCAGCACTAAGCGCGCCAAGTCTTCGGCCGCAGGAGGCGTCGCTACCTGCGCCAGAGCGGCGGTACGACGGTCGGGCAGCTCGGGCGCCGCGACGATGTTGACGCCGATGCCGATCACCAGCCATTCAAGCGTGCCGTCCGGCGTGGCGCTGCTCTCGACCAGGATGCCGGCCAGCTTGGCGCCGTCCAGCAGCAGGTCGTTGGGCCACTTCAACCGCAGCGCCTGCGGGTTGGGGAGCAGCGGCGACAGGGCCTCGGCCAGCGCCACCCCGGCCAGCAGGCTCCACTGCCCGACGTCGCGCGCCTGCTCGCGGCTACGTAGCAATACAGACAGGAACAGGTTGCCGGCGGCAGACACCCATTCCCGCCCCTGCGTGCCGCGGCCCTGGGTTTGGCGACGGGCAAGGATCGCCAGCGGCCCTGGCTCGCCGGCGATAGCCAGGGTACGGCACAGGTCGGAGGTCGAGCCGAGCGCCTCGTAGACCTGGAGCCGCCATGCCCCCGGGTCGGAAGGCGCCGGGTTCACCGGAACAGCACGAGTGCGGCTGCCTGGGCGGCGGCTACGATCGGCGCTGGGAAAATGAAGAACAGGCCGGTGAACAGCCCGCTGCCGGCGGCGACCAGCGATAGCGAGGCGGGGCGGGCATCGAACGCCTCTACCGGATCATCGAAGTACATCACCTTGATGACGCGCAAATAGTAGAACGCGCCGATCACGCTCGTTAAGACGCCGATCACCGCCAGCGTCCATAACCCGCTCTGCACCGCGGCGGTGAAGATGAAGTACTTGCCCCAGAAGCCAGAGAACGGCGGGATGCCGGCCATGCTGAACATGAAGATGGTCATCCAGATCGCCAGCACCGGGTCGGTGCGGCCCAGCCCGGACAGATCGGAGATGTTCTCCAGCATACGGCCACGGCGGCGCATGGCGATGATGACGGCGAAGGTGCCGGCGTTCATGAACACGTAGGTCACCAGGTAGATCAGCACGCCGCGGATGCCGACCGACGTGCCGGCAGCCAAACCGACCAGCGCGTAGCCCATGTGGCCGATCGACGAATACGCCATCAGCCGTTTGATGTTGCGTTGACCGATGGCGGCGAGCGAGCCCAGCAGCATCGAAGCTATGGCGACCAGCACGATCAGTTGCTGCCACTGCGCCAGCAAGTGGCCGAACGGCGTCGCCATGGCGCGCACCAGCAGCGCCATTGCCGCCACTTTGGGCGCGGTGCCGAGGAACGAGGTCACCGGCGTCGGCGCGCCCTCGTAGACGTCGGGCGTCCACATATGGAACGGCACTGCGGAAATCTTGAACGCCAGCCCGGCGACCACGAACACGATGCCGACGACCAACCCGGTCGAGGCGGTGGCAGGGTCTGACAACGCGGACGCCAAGCGGTCGAACGCCATTGAGCCGGCAAAGCCGTAGATCAGCGAAATGCCGTACAGCAGCAATCCCGACGCCAGCGCGCCCAGCACGAAGAACTTGAGCCCGGCCTCGGCCGAACGCAGCTGGTCGCGGGCAAAGGCGGCCAGCACGTACATCGACAGTGATTGCAGCTCCAGGCCCATGTACAGGGTCATCAGGTTGCTGGCTGCGGCCATCAGCATCATGCCGACGCTGCACAGCAGGATCAGCACCGGGAACTCGAACCGGCGCAGGTTCTGGTGCTCGTTGTAGTCGATCGAGACGGCAATTCCCATGGCGGCGGCGACCAGGATCAGCACCTGGGCGAAGGTCGTGAACTGGTCTCGCGCGAACAGGCCGTGGAAGCCGAGGCCGAGCGGCTGGCCGATCACCAGGATGCCGGTGACCAGCAACGCGCCAATCGACAGCATCGAGCAGATCGCAAAACAATCCCGTTTCTGCAACACGCCGAACAGCAGGATCGCCATGGCGGCGCAGGCCAGCGCCAGTTCCGGCACCGCCACCGTCCAGTTGATCGCAATCGGGTCCATTACGGCGAAATCCCCGGCAGGTGGGCAGCGGCCAAGTGGGTAGCCCTTGCGGCGTTCATGGCGGACTGGTGGTGCTCGACCATGCCGCCCACCGTGGCGTCGAAGAACTGGGTGAAGCTGGACGGGTAGACGCCCATCCACAGCGTCAGCAGGATCAGCGGCAGGAAGATCGCGACTTCACGCGGCGACAGGTCGAGGATGCCCTTGAGGTCGGCGCGGGTGATGACGCCGAAGATGACTCGCCGGTACAAATACAGCGCGTAGGCGGCGCCCAGCACCATGCCGGTGGCGCCCAGCAGCGACAGCCAGAAGTTGACCTGGAACGAGCCGACGATGACCAGGAACTCGCCGACGAAGCCGGCGGTGCCGGGCAGGCCGATGCTGGCCATGGTGAACAGCAGGAAGGTGAAGGCGTAAGCCGGCATCCGGTCGCCGAGGCCGCCGTAGCGGGCGATCTCGCGGGTGTGGATGCGGTCGTAGATCACGCCGACGCAGAGGAACAACGCCGCCGAGACGATGCCGTGCGACAACATCTGGAACAGCGCGCCCTGGATGCCCTGCATGTTGAAGGTGAAGATGCCGATGGTGACGACGCCCATGTGCGCCACCGAGGAATAGGCGATCAGCTTCTTCATGTCGGTCTGCGCCAACGCCACCAGCGAGGTGTAGATCACCGCCACCACCGACAGCGTGAAGATTAGCGGCGCAAAATGCGCGGATGCGACGGGCAGCATCGGCACCGAGAAGCGCAGCAGCCCATAGGCGCCCATCTTCAGCAGCACGCCGGCCAGGATCACCGAGCCGGCGGTCGGCGCCTCGACATGCGCGTCGGGCAGCCAGGTGTGGACCGGCCACATCGGCACCTTGACCGCGAACGAGGCCAGGAACGCCAGGAATAGCCAGGTCTGCATCGACGCCGGAAACTGGTAGGCGAGCAGGGTTGGGATGTCCGTGGTGCCGACGGTGTACCACATCATCAGCAGCGCCAGCAGCATCAGCACCGAGCCGGCCAATGTGTAGAGGAAGAACTTCATCGAGGCGTAGACCCGGCGCGGCCCGCCCCAGACGCCGATGATGAGATACATCGGAATCAGCACGCCTTCGAAGAACATGTAGAATACGACGAAGTCGAGGGCACAGAACATGCCCACCATCATCGTCTCGAGCACGAGGAACGAGATCATGTATTCGCGAACGCGAACCTTGATCGAATCCCAACTGGCGAGGATGCAGATCGGGGTCAGCGCGGTGGACAGCAGCACGAACAGCACCGAGATGCCGTCGACGCCCATCTTGTATGTGATGTGATAGAGCGGCAGCCAAGCCAGGCTTTCGACGAACTGGAATCCGCCGTTGCCGCGGTCGAAGTCGACCCACAGCAGCAGAGACATCAGGAATACCACCAGACTGGTCCACAACGCGGTGTAGCGGGCGTTGCTGGCGACCGTCGCTTCGTCGCCGCGTACGAACATGATGATGCCGCCGCCGACCAGCGGCAGCCAGGTGAGCAGCGAGAGCAGCGGGAAACCGGCGGCGTTCATCGTGCCCTCCTTAGCGCAGGAACAGGAGGAAGATGCTGACCAGGAACACCAAACCGATCAGCATGGCGAAGGCGTATACGGCAATCGAGCCAGTCTGCACCCGCACCACGCGGACGGAGCCGCCGGCGGTCAACGCGGCGATGCCGTTCGGAATGCCGTCGATGAGCTTGGCGTCGCCGACCTGCCAGAGAGCGCGGGCCAGGGAGCGAGCCGGGTTCACGAACAGGAACTGGTACAGCTCGTCGAAATACCATTTGTTCAGCAGGAAGCGATAGACGGCCGGGAACGCCGCCGCCAACCGCGCCGGGATTGCCGGCGCGAACATATAGAACACGTAGGCGGTGACGATGCCGAGCAGGCCAACCACGGTCGGCGTGAGGTCGACCCAATCTGGGCCGTGCTCCATCGCGGCCAGCACGTGGTTGTCGGCGCGGGTGAAGATCGAGTGCCCCCAAAACGTCTGCCAGTCTGCGCCGATAAATTGCTTGTGGAACGCGAAACCGGCCACCAGCGCGCCGACAGCCAGCACCAGCAACGGAACCAGCATCACTGCCGGGCTTTCGTGGACGTGTTCTATGACATGCTGGTCGGCGCGCGGCCGGCCGTGGAAGGTCATGATGAGCAGGCGCCAGGAGTAGAACGCGGTCAGGAACGCGGCGATGACGGTGCACCAGAAGCCGTAATGGGCCAGCACCGAGTGCCGCGCCCAAGCCGCCTCGATGATGGCGTCCTTACTGTAGTAGCCGGCGAACGGGTACACGCCGCCGAGTGCCAGGTTGCCCACCCACATCATGACGTAGGTGACCGGAATCAGCTTCCAAAGGCCGCCCATCTTACGCATGTCCTGCTCGTCGGACATGGCGTGGATCACGGCGCCTGCGGTCAGGAACAGCAGCGCCTTGAAGAAAGCATGCGTCAGGAGATGGAACACCGACGCTTGATAGGCTCCGACGCCGGCGGCCACGAACATGTAGCCCAGCTGAGAGCAGGTCGAATAGGCGATCACCCGCTTGATGTCGTTCTGCACGCAGCCGACGGTGGCCGCGAACAGCGCCGTCGTCGCGCCGATGAAGGTGACGAAGCCCAGCGCATACGGCGCGAACTCCATCACGGGCGACATCCGCGCCATCAGGAACACGCCGGCGGTCACCATGGTGGCGGCATGGATCAAGGCTGAAACCGGCGTCGGCCCTTCCATGGCGTCGGGCAGCCAGACATGCAGGCCGATCTGCGCCGACTTGCCCATGGCCCCGAAGAACAGCAGGAACGCGATGATCTCCAGCGCCCGCCAGTCATGGCCGAGCAGGTGGTAGGTGTCGCCCATATGGTCCTGCACCGAAGCGAAGATGGTGTCGAACTCGATGGAGCGGAACAGGAAGAAGGTCAACGCGATGCCGATGGCGAAGGCGAGGTCGCCGACCCGGTTGACGATGAACGCCTTCATCGCCGCGTTGTTGGCGCTCGGCTTGTAGTACCAGTAGCCGATCAGCAGGTACGAGGCGAGGCCGACGCCCTCCCAGCCAAAGAACAGCTGCAACAAGTTGTTGGCGGTGACCAGCATCAGCATGGCGAAGCTGAACAGCGACAAATAGCTGAAGAACCGCCAGGAGCCGTGCTCGTGGCTCATGTAGCCGACGCTGTAGATGTGGATCAGGGTGGCTACGAAGGTGACCATCGCTACCATCACCGCCGCCAGCGTGTCGTAGCGCAGCGCCCACTCGACGTGCAGCGTGCCGACGTCGAGCCAGGTTCCGAGCGACACCACGCCGATGCCTACGCCGCCGTAGACCAGTTGCACGAAGGCGGTGACGCCGCAGATCGTCGCCAGGACCATGCCGGCGATAGTGACCGCCTGCGCGGCGCGGTCGCCCATGGCGCGTCCGAACAGCAACGTGATGACCGATCCGGCCAGCGGGGCCATGACGGCCACGGCGTAGAGCATCGGCTCAGCCCTTCATCAGATTGACGTCCTCGACCTCGATCGAGCCACGGTTGCGGTAGTAGATGACGATGATGGCGAGGCCAATGGCCGCCTCCGCCGCCGCCACGGTGAGCACGAACAGCGCGAACATCTGCCCGACGAGGTCGCCCAGCGCCGCCGAGAACGCCACCAGGTTGAGGTTCACCGCGAGCAGGATCAACTCGATCGACATCATGATGATGATGACGTTCTTCCGATTCAGGAATATCCCGAAAATGCCAAGCACCAGGAGGATCGCGCTGACCGCAAGGTAGTGGCCAAGGCCGACTGCCATTTCAGTGGCCTCCCGCGTGCGGATCGCCCTGGCTGGCGTCGTACTCCAACGCCACGGCGCGCGCGTCCGCCACCGCGTCGGCCTCCTCCTGCAGCGGCAACAGGAACTGGTCGCGGGTGGCCGCGGCGCCGCTTGGCTTGTGCAGCATGACCAGCGTGCTCGCCGGCGTGCGGGCGATCTGCTTCGCGATGCTCTGGCGGCGCGAGTTGGTGGGCGAGCCCTGCATCCGGTCGCGCAGCGTCAAGACGATGGCGCCGATCATGGCGACGAGCAGCACCAAGCCGGCAATCTGGAACAGCAGCACGTACTGGGTGTAGATCATGCGCCCGAGGTCGGCGGTATTGTGCGCGCCGACGCTTGGCGGCGACAGGTGCAGCGTGCTGGCGCCCGGCGCGAACTTCCAGCCGCCGAGGACGATGCCGAGTTCAATCAACAGCACGACGCCGATGGTGGCGCCGATCGGGGCGTAGCGCTGCAACCCCTGGCGCATCTCGGCGAAGTTGATGTCGAGCATCATCACGACGAACAGGAACAGCACGGCGACCGCGCCCACATAGACGATGACCAGGATCATCGCCAGGAACTCGGCCCCGGCCAGCACGAACAGCGCCGCCGCGTTGAAGAACGCCAGGATCAGGAACAACACCGAGTGGACCGGGTTGCGGGCGCTGACCACCATGCCGGCCGAGACCAGCAGGATGGCTGCGAACACGTAGAAGGCCAGGTTTGCAATCATGGCGACTGTTTAGCGGTACGGCGCGTCAAGCTCCAGACGGCGCGCCAGCTCCGGCTCCCACCGGTCGCCGTTGGCCAGCAGCTTGCCCTTGTCGTAGTACAGCTCCTCGCGCGTCTCGGTGGAGAACTCGAAGTTCGGTCCCTCGACGATGGCGTCGACCGGGCAGCTTTCCTCGCACAAGCCGCAGTAGATGCACTTGGTCATGTCGATGTCGTATCGCGTGGTGCGACGCGAGCCGTCGGCGCGCGGCTCGGCCTCGATAGTGATGGCCAGCGCCGGGCACACCGCCTCGCACAACTTGCAGGCGATGCAGCGTTCCTCGCCATTCGGATAGCGGCGCAGCGCGTGCTCGCCCTTGAACCGCGGGCTGAGCACGTTCTTCTCGTAAGGATAGTTAAGCGTGACCTTCTTCTTAAAGATGTAGCTGAAGGTCAGTGCCATGCCGCCAAGCAGTTCCACCAGGAACAGGCTGCGGGCGGTGCGGTCGAGGAGTGCCATGGTCAGGCTCCGGAAGGGTCGGGCGACGGGGTCACGCGACGTGCGGCAGCCAGCCGAACGCTAGCAGCACGCCCGCGACGAAAATGAGGTAGGCCAGCGAGGCCGGCAGGAACACCTTCCAGCCGAGCCGCATCAACTGGTCGTAGCGGAAGCGCGGGAAGGTGGCGCGCACCCAGACGAACACGAACAGGCAGAACGCGATCTTCAGGATGAACCACAGCGGCCCGGGCAAAAACGTCATCCCGAACGGCGCCAGCCAGCCGCCGAGGAACAGGATCGACGTCATCGCCGACATCAGGATCATGTTGGTGTACTCGCCGAGGAAGAACAGCGCGAACGCCATGGCGCTGTATTCGACAAAGAATCCCGCGACGATCTCGCTCTCGCCTTCCGGCAGGTCGAACGGCGAACGGTTGGTCTCGGCGAGGGTGGAGATGAAGAAGATCACGAACATCGGCGCCAGGGGGAAGCAAAACCACCAATGGCGCTGCGCCAGCACGATGTCGTTGAGGTTGAGGCTGCCCACGCACAGCAGCACGGTTACGATCACGAAGCCCATCGAGACCTCGTAGCTGACCATCTGCGCCGCCGAGCGCATGGCGCCCAGGAAGGCGTATTTCGAGTTGCTGGCCCATCCGGCGATGATGATGCCGTAGACGCCGAGGCTGCTGATGGCGAACAGGTACAGGATGCCGACGTTGATGTTGGCGATGCCCCAGCCGTCGTTGACCGGAATCACCGCCCAGGCGATCACCGCCAGCCCGAAGGTCAGCATCGGCGCCATCAGGAACAGCACCCGGTTGGCGCCGGACGGGATCACCGTCTCCTTCATGATCATCTTCAGCGCGTCGGCGAACGGCTGCCACAAGCCGAACGGCCCGACCACGTTCGGGCCTTTGCGCAGCTGGATCGCCGCCAGGATGCGGCGCTCGGCCAGCGTCAGGTAGGCCATGCTCATCAGGATCGGCACGATGATGGCGAGCGCCTTGGCCAGCGTCAGCAGCGTGATGCCGATGGCGTTGTCGTAGAAGAAGCCGTTCATCCGGCTACTCCGCGGCCAGCAACGGCGCAACCCGCTGCTGGTTCGGAACGACGGCCGCGCATTCCGCCATGGTGGCGCTGGCACGGCTGATCGGGTCGGTCTGGTAGTAGCTGGCGAACCACGGCACGAACGCGCCGCCGCCGACCGGCAGCGCGTTGCCGGCGGGAGCGGTGCGGTCGGAGCAGCCGAACCGCGGCAGGATGTCGGGACGGGCGAACACCGGGTTGACCTGCTCCATCCTCGCCCGCAGCGTCGCGAGATCGTCGTACGGCAGCGGCCGGCCCATCATCGCGCTGAAGGCACGCAGGATGCGCCAATCCTCGCGCGCCTCGCCCGGCGGCTGCACCGCGCCGAACGCCCGCTGCACACGTCCCTCGGTGTTGACGTAGGTGGCGTTCTTCTCGGTATAGGCGGCCCCGGGCAGGATCACGTCTGCTCGCGCGGCGCCACGGTCGCCGTGGTGGCCCTGATAGATCACGAAGGCGCCGCCGCCGATGGCCGCCATGTCGAACTCGTCGGCGCCCAGCAGCCAGAGCACGTCGACCCCGCCGCCGAGCATCTGCGGCAGCGCCTTGCCGTTCGGACCGGGCAAGAAGCCGAGGTCGAGCGCGCCGACCCGGCCCGCCGCAGCCTGCAACACGTTGAAGCCATGCCAGTCCGGCTGCAACATGTTGAACTCGGCCGCCAGCCGCCACGCGGCGGCCAGCACCGCGGCCCCGTCCGGCCGCGCCAGCGCCGCCTGCCCCACGATCACCATCGGCCGCTTCGCCGCGCGCAGGACGTGGGCGAACGCGCCGAGGTCGGACAGCGCGGCCGGGCCGTCGCCCAAGGTCGCGATCTCATAGGTGAGGTCGGCAGCGGGGCCGATGGAGGCGATCTTCAGCGCGCCGGTCAGCCACCGAGCACGGATGCGGGCGTTCAACAGCGGCGCTTCATGGCGCGGGTTGACGCCTACCAGCAGCAACGCATCGGCCTCGTCGATCCCTGCGATGGATGTGTTGAACGTGTAGAAGTCGCGGCGCGAGGCATCGACTGCGGCATTGTCCTGGCGGCAGTCGAGGTTGCCCGAGCCGAGCGCCGCCATCAACTCCTTCAACGCCAGCACGCTCTCGCAATCCGCGAGGTTGCCGCTGACCGCGCCGATGCGCTCGCCCGGCACCGCAGACAAGCGAGTGGCTATGGCGGTGAACGCCTCCTGCCAACTGGCCCGGACCATTTTCCCGTCACGCCTGACCCAGCAGCTATCGAGGCGACGGCGCTTCAGGCCGTCGAGCGCGAAGCGCGACTTGTCGGCCAGCCATTCCTGGTTCACGTCCTCGTTGATGCGCGGCAGGATACGCAGCACCTCGGAGCCGCGCGCATCGATCCGGATTGCCGCGCCGATGGCATCGAACACGTCGACGCTCTCGGTCTTGCGTAACTCCCATGGCCGGCTGACGTAGGCGTACGGCTTGGAGGTCAGCGCGCCGACCGGGCAGATGTCGATCAGGTTGCCGGACAGCTCGCTGGACAGCGCGTGCTCGACATAGGTGCCGACCTCCATGTTCTCGCCGCGCGCGGTGGCGCCCAGTTCCGGCACGCCGGCAATCTCCGTGGCGAAGCGGATGCAGCGGGTGCAATGGATGCAGCGGGTCATCACGGTCTTGACCAGCGGGCCAAGGTACTTGTCCTTCACCGCACGCTTGCTCTCGGCGTAGCGGGAATGGTCCATGCCGTAGCCGACCGACTGGTCCTGCAGGTCGCACTCGCCGCCCTGGTCGCAGATTGGGCAGTCGAGCGGATGGTTGATGAGCAGGAACTCCATCACGCCGCGCCGGGCGTTACGCACCATTGGGCTGTCGGTCTTGACCACCATGCCGTCGGCGACCGGGTAGGCGCAGGAGGCGACCGGCTTCGGCGCCTTCTCGACCTCGACCAGGCACATGCGGCAGTTGCCGGCGATGGACAGCCGCTCGTGGTAGCAGAAGCGCGGGATCTCGCGCCCGGCCGCCTCGCACGCCTGGATTAGCGCCGAGCCGTTTGGAACCTCGACCTCGACCCCGTCAATAGTGAGCTTTGCCATGTTCTATTCCGCCGCCATCGCCAGCGGCCGGGCCGCTAGGCCTTTCTTCGCGTGATACTCGGCAATCCGCGCTTCCATCTCCGGCCGGAAATGGCGGATCAAGCCCTGGATTGGCCACGCCGCCGCATCGCCGAGCGCGCAGATGGTATGGCCCTCGATCTGCCGCGACACCTGGTCGAGCATGTCGATCTCGGCGCTTTCGGCGCGGCCCTGCACCATCCGGTTCATCACCCGCATCATCCAGCCGGTGCCCTCGCGGCACGGGGTGCACTGGCCGCAGCTCTCGTGCTTGTAGAAGTGGGCCAGGTTGGCGATGGCCTTCACGATGTCGGTGCTCTTGTCCATGACGATCACCCCGGCCGTGCCCAGCCCGCTCTTGACGTCGCGCAGGCTGTCGAAATCCATCAGCACGGTGTCGCAGATCGCCTTCGGCAACACCGGCACCGACGAGCCGCCGGGGATCACGCCCAACAGGTTGTCCCAGCCGCCGCGCACGCCGCCACAGTAGGTGTCAATCAGCTCGCGCAACGGGATGCCGAGTTCCTCTTCGACGTTGCATGGCTTGTTCACGTGGCCGCTGATGCAGAAAATCTTCGTTCCCGCGTTCTTTGGCCGGCCCAAAGCGGAGAACCAAGCGCCGCCACGACGCAGGATGGTCGGCGCGCAGGCGATAGTCTCGACGTTGTTCACCGTCGTCGGGCAGCCGTACAGGCCGACCGCAGCCGGAAACGGCGGCTTCAGCCGGGGCAGGCCCTTTTTGCCCTCCAGGCTCTCCAGCATCGCGGTCTCTTCGCCGCAGATGTAGGCACCAGCGCCACGGTGCATGTACAGGTGAAACTCGTAGCCGGAACCGCACGCGTCGGGACCGATCAATCCAGCCTCGTACGCCTCATCAATAGCGGCCTGCAAGCTGCCGGCTTCGTTGAAGTACTCGCCGCGGACATAGATGTAGCAGACGTGCGCCTGCATGGCGAAGCTGGCGATCAGGCAGCCCTCGATCAGCTTGTGCGGATCGTGGCGCATGATGTCCCGATCCTTGCACGTCCCCGGCTCGCTCTCGTCGGCGTTGACCACCAGGTAGTGCGGACGCTCGCCGGGCGTCTTGGGCATGAACGACCATTTCATTCCGGTCGGAAAGCCGGCGCCGCCGCGCCCGCGCAGGCCGGACGCCTTCATCTCGTCGATGATCGCGTCACGCCCGCGGGCTAGGATCGCCGCAGTCTCGTGCCAGTCGCCGCGCGCGCGGGCGCCGTTCAGCCGCCAGTCGTGCTGGCCGTAAAGGTTGGTGAAAATGCGGTCGCTGTCGCTCAGCATGGAGTCACTCCGCGGGCGCGTTGCTGGAAGGCTGATCGAAGCTCAGCAGCGTAGTCGGGCCGCCGACCGGGGCCGAGGTCATGCGCCCGGCCATCGAACCCGGCTGCGGCGGCTCGCTCCGTCGCAGGGCATCGAGCAGCGCCGTGGTGCGGTCGAAGTCGAGGTCCTCGTAATAGTCGTCATTGACCTGCAGCACCGGCGCGTTGACGCAAGCGCCCAGGCACTCGACCTCGCTCATGGTGAACAGCCCGTCGGCGCTGGTCTCGTGCCAGCCCGCGATGCCGGTCGCCTTGCGGCACGACGCGGTCACGTCATCGGAGCCGCGCAGCCAACACGGCGCGGTGGTGCAGACCAGCAGGTGATAGCGGCCGATTGGAGCTGTGTTGAACATCAGGTAGAACGTGGCGTTTTCGTAAACCCGGATGGGTGGCATCCCGAGCCGTTGCGCGACGGCGTCCATTGCGACCGTCGGTATCCAGGCGCTGCCGGTGTCGCGCCGCATCTGGTTCTGCGCGATGTACAACAACGGAATAACCGCGCTGGCTTGCTTGCCTGGCGGGTACTTCGCAATCCAGCCAACGATCTCACGCTCGCTCTCGGTGTCGAAGGCGAAATGCGTGGGCTGCTCGGCGCCCTTCCCGGTGCTGCCATCGCCAATGTCCTCGGCCATGCTGTGCGCTACCGATCGACTTCGCCGAACACGATGTCGATCGATCCGATGATCGCCACAGCGTCGGCCAGCATGTGCCGCTTGCTCAGGACCTCCATCGCCTGCAGGTGTGCGAACCCGGTCGGACGGACCTTGCAGCGATACGGGCGGTTGGTGCCATCGGCCACCAGATACACGCCGAACTCGCCCTTGGGCGACTCGGTGGCGGTGTAGGTGGCGCCGGCCGGCACGTGGTAGCCCTCGGTGAAAAGCTTGAAATGGTGGATCAACGCCTCCATCGACCGCTTCATCTCGGCGCGCGTTGGCGGCGTGATCTTGTGGTCCTGGGTCTTGATCGGCCCCGGCTTCATCGCGGCCAAGCACTGCACGATGATCTTGACGCTCTCGCGCATCTCGGCGACGCGAACCAGGTAACGGTCGTAACAGTCGCCGTTGCGGCCCAGCGCGATGTCGAACTCGACCTGATCGTACTTGTCGTAGGGCTGCGAACGGCGCAGGTCCCACGGCACGCCGCTGGCGCGCAGGTTTGGGCCGGTGAAGCCCCAGCCCATCGCGGTGTCGGCGTCGATGATGCCGATATCCACTGTGCGCTGCTTCCAGATGCGGTTGTTGGTGAGCAGCCCCTCCATGTCATCGATGAAGCGGTGGAACGTGGTCGCCCAGGCGGCGATCTTGTCCTCCAGCCCCACCGGCAGGTCGCGCGACACGCCGCCCGGACGGAAATAGTTGGCGTGCAGCCGGGCGCCGGAGGCTGCCTCGTAGAACTCCATCAGCTTCTCGCGCTCCTCATAGCCCCACAGGCTGGGCGTGAGCGCGCCGACATCGAGCGCGTAACTGGTGAGGTTAAGCAAATGGTTCAGGATGCGGGTGATCTCGGCGAACATCACCCGAATCCACTGTGCCCGCTCCGGCACCTCAACGCCGAGCAGCTTCTCGGTGGCGAGCGCGAAGGTGTGCTCCATGCACATCGGGCTGACGTAATCGAGGCGGTCGAAATACGGCACCGCCTGCAGGTAAGTTTTATACTCAATCAGTTTCTCGGTGCCACGATGCAGCAACCCGATGTGCGGGTCCGCACGCTCGATGACCTCGCCATCCATTTCCAGAATGAGGCGCAGCACGCCGTGCGCCGCCGGATGCTGCGGGCCGAAATTGATCGCGTGGCTGTCGATTTCGACGGTCTTGGTCTGGGTCGGCGCCAGCTCGATGGTTTCCAGACGGTCGTTCATGGCTTCACTCCTGCGGCAAGGCGCGGATCGGCTGGCCCGGGCGCCGGGGCGATAGCCGCGGCTGGTCCGGACGGGGCGGCCGAGCCATAGCCGCCCTCGGTACGCACCTCGTGCGCCTTCTCGTCGCCGGGAAGCGTGGTCATGCCTTCCCATGGCGAAAGGAAATCGAAGCTACGGAACTCCTGCGTCAGCCGCACCTTGTCGTAGGCGACCTGCTTGCGGTCCTCGTCGTAACAGACCTCCACGTAGCCGGTCAGCGGGAAGTCCTTGCGAAGCGGATGCCCCTCGAATCCGTAATCGGTCAGGATGCGGCGCAGGTCCGGCTGGCCCGAGAACACGATGCCGAACAAGTCCCAGGCTTCGCGTTCCCACCACGTCGCTGCGGGCCAGATGCCGTGGATGGACGGTACCGGAGTATCGGCGTCGGTAGGCGCCACCAACCGAATCCGATGGTTCAGCGTGACCGAGAGCAGGTTGTAGACGACATCGAACCGGGGCGTCCGGTTGGGCCAGTCGACGCCGCACAAATCGACCATCAACTCGCACGAGAACCGCTGATCGTGGCGCAGCGCCATCATGATTTCGGCTACCGACTCGATATGGCAGTGAGCGACGACCTCGCCTTTTTCCACCTGGCAGGACAGCACGCCGGCCACGCCGGCAACGGCCTGCGCCAACGCCGTCAAGCCGGGCAGCATGAGTTGCGTCGCGGACGGCTCACCCACGGAGAATGGTCCCGGTGCGGCGAATTTTCTTTTGCAGTTGCATAATACCGTAGACCAGCGCCTCGGCGGTCGGCGGGCAGCCCGGCACGTAGATGTCGACCGGCACCACGCGGTCGCAGCCGCGCACCACCGAGTACGAATAATGGTAGTAGCCGCCGCCGTTGGCGCAGCTGCCCATGCTGATGACCCAGCGCGGCTCCGGCATCTGGTCGTATACCTTGCGAAGAGCCGGAGCCATCTTGTTGGTCAGCGTGCCGGCGACGATCATGACGTCGCTCTGGCGTGGGCTGGCGCGTGGGATGACGCCCATGCGGTCGAGATCGTAACGCGGCATGTAAGCGTGGATCATCTCCACGGCGCAGCATGCGAGCCCAAAGGTCATCGGCCACAGGCTTCCGGTGCGCGCCCAGTTCACTAGCTTGTCCACTTGCGCGACGACGAAGCCCTTGTCGCTGATCTGCCCGGTGATGCCGCGGATCACCGCTTCCTGCTCCGGTCCTGGCGGCAAGTAGGCGCGGTTCCAGGCGATGTCGTTCTCGGTCGATTGGCTCATGGCGATACACCTCGTGGCGGGCCGGATTGGAGGCCGTGCAGCACCCGGTACTTGGGCAGCCGGCGGGCTATTCCCAGCAGGCTACTCCCAGTCGAGTGCGCCTTTGTTCCACTCGTAAATGAAGCCGACTGTCAGCACCGCAAGGAAGGCGATCATCGAGAAGAAGCCGAACAGGCCGATATCGGCGAGGCTTACCGCCCACGGAAACAGGAAGGCGATTTCAAGGTCGAAAATGATGAACAGGATCGCCACCAGATAGAAGCGCACGTCGAACCGGCGGCGAGCGTCGTCGAACGCCTCGAAGCCGCATTCGTAAGCGGACAGCTTCTCTGGATACGGCTTCTGCTGCGCCGCCGCGATGGAGCCGCCCACCAGCACCACGCCGATCAACGCGGCCAGGCCCATGAATACCAGGATCGGAAAATAGCTGGCCAGCAACGACGGCATCAAATGCTCCCTCACCGCCGCAGCCACCCGCAGCGCAGTGTCGATTGAGCATACAATACATGGGGCGCAACGCCAGGGGCGATCGAGGCTACAGCCGATTCGGGGATGCCAAGCTTGCACATGCTGCGATGCTGGCGCGAGTGACGGGGCTCGAACCCGCGACCTCCGGCGTGACAGGCCGGCGCTCTAACCAACTGAGCTACACCCGCATCGGCAGGGTGCCGCGTGTAAAGTGCGCCTCGGTGCCCGTCAAGCGCCGGGCCTGACGCTAGACTTCGTTCGACATCAGGCTCCGACCGCGCTGCTGTCGGTCAGCACGCAGCCACCGATCAGCCACGAACCGTCAGACTCGTGCTCCATCAGGTAAATCGCTTCATGGCCGCTGCCGTCGGGCCCGACCACCTCCAACTTCTGCGTCACTTGCCCGTCCGTCATGTTGGCCGCTCCGAACACCGTGGAGCGCGGCCGGTAGACCGGCATGTAGCCTTGCCGGACCATGCCAAGAAAGATTGTCGGATCGTCCAGGAAGTGACGCCGCAGGCTGGGCGCCGCGAGCGCAAACGCCGCCGAAGCGTCGTCCCGGCGAAAAGCGTCGAGTTGCGTCCGAATGACCGATCGGATCGCCGCACGGTCGCCGACCGGCACGCCATCAACGGCGTCCTGTGCATGGGCTCCCGGGTGCGACATCGCCACGACAAGCGCCGCGCCGACCGCCAGCATACGAAAACGATCCCGGCACCGGCCCATGGTATCTTCCCAACTGCTTGCCTTCACGACATGGCCACTCGCCAGGCCGCGGTAAGATGGCGCCACGTTGGAACCCGGCGCGATCAACCATCGTTGAAAGGCGAGGCAGCATAGGAATGCACGGTATGCGCTATTCACGGCAGGTGTTCTGGGTGGTCGCAACCGGGTTGACGGCATTTCCAGCCGTGGCCTGGGCGCAGCAAGCGCCGCCAGCGCGCAGCGAGAGTTCCGGCGTGCTGTCGCCACCCGCCGACGTCGACCCGGGCATTCAGGCCAAGCCACCAGTTTCCAGCAGCAAGCTGCCGACCACGGTCATCCCGCCGCCGGGCACGTCGGGCGGTGATCCGTCAACTCAGGCCAAATGACTGCAAGCGTTGGAAAATGGAATGGGCGGTGACGGGATCGAACCGCCGGCCATCTCGGTGTAAACGAGACGCTCTACCGCTGAGCTAACCGCCCATAACCGCCTACCGGATCGCTGTTCGGCTTACGGCTTCCTTGAACGACTTGCGCGGCTTGAAACGCGCCAAGGTGAAGGCGGCAATTCGCATCTCAGCACCGGTGCGTGGGTTACGTCCAATTGAAGCTTTGCGGGTGGCCGAGGCAAAGCTGCCGAAGCCGGTTAGGCGAACCTCTTGCTTGCCCTTAACGCCGCCTCGATCGCAGCAAACGTCGCATCGACCACCTCAGCAGCCTTGGCGTGCGGGAGGCCGTTCTGCTCAGGCACCCTGGCAATTACGTTCATCTTGTTCACGGCCGATTTCCTGCGCTGCCAATATCGAGCATGGCCCGAATGCTTGCAGCGCAGGTTTCGAGACATGCGCCTGGATGGACACCAGAAGCTTGGGTTTCCACACCGTCGGCGTAGGCCCGCTGCTGCCTGTGAGGCAGCTATGAGCCTACGTCACATCAGTGCGGCAACGAAGCCGTTGGCGCTGAAGCCGGCACAACTGCGGCAGCTACCGCAGGCTCCAGCGGCTCAGTCCACTCGATGGCCACCGGCTTGGTCACCAAGGCCTGGGCGATCAAATCGTCCACGTGCGATACCGGGATCAGGATCAAATCCTTTTTCACGTTGTCGGGAATGTCGGCCAGGTCTTTCTCATTGTCCTTCGGAATGAACACCGTCTTGATGCCGGCCCGCAACGCTGCCAGCAATTTCTCCTTAAGGCCACCAATTGGCAGCACCCGCCCACGCAAGGTAATCTCGCCTGTCATGGCCACGTCGCGCCGCACCGGAATGCCGGTCAGCACGCTGACGATGCTGGTGGCCATCGCGATGCCGGCCGAGGGGCCATCCTTCGGGGTCGCTCCTTCCGGAACGTGGACGTGCATGTCGCGCCGCTCGAACAAGGTCGGCTTGATGCCGAAGCTTACCGCGCGGCTACGCACATAACTGAGTGCCGCCGACACGCTCTCCTGCATCACGTCGCCAAGCTTGCCAGTCTGCTTGACGTTGCCCTTGCCAGGCACCAGCACCGCCTCGATGGTCAGGATTTCACCGCCCACCTCAGTCCAAGCCAGGCCAGTGACCACACCCACCATGTCCTCGCTCTCCGCCTCACCGAAGCGGAATTTCTGCACGCCGGCGTATTTCTCCAGATTCTCGGCGGTGAAAGCGACCTTCTTGGACTTTTTGGTAACGATCTCCTTGACCGCCTTGCGCGCCAAGTTGGCGATCTCGCGCTCCAGGTTCCGGACCCCAGCCTCACGTGTGTAGTAGCGTACCAACCCGTGCAGCGCGTCGTCGCTGACCGACCATTCGCCGGGCTTGAGGCTGTGCGCCTCGGTCTGCTTGGCGACCAAGTGACGTTTGGCGATTTCGACCTTCTCATCTTCGGTATAACCGGGGATGCGAATGATCTCCATGCGATCCAGCAGCGGCTGCGGCATCCGCAAGCTGTTGGCCGTGGTGACGAACATTACGTCCGACAGGTCGTAATCGACCTCAAGGTAATGGTCGGCGAAGGTGGCGTTCTGCTCCGGGTCAAGCACCTCCAGCAGCGCCGACGACGGATCGCCACGCCAGTCATTGCCCAGCTTGTCGATCTCGTCGAGCAAAAATAGCGGATTGCTGGTTTTTGCCTTACGCATGCCCTGGATCACCTTGCCCGGCATCGAGCCGATATAGGTGCGCCTATGGCCACGGATTTCGGCCTCGTCGCGGACGCCGCCGAGCGACATACGCACGAAGTTGCGTCCCGTCGCGCGAGCGATCGACTTTCCAAGCGACGTCTTGCCGACGCCGGGCGGCCCAACCAGGCAGAGGATCGGCCCCCGCACCTTCTGAGAGCGTGATTGCACCGCCAAGTACTCGAGGATGCGCTCCTTGACCTTATCCAGGCCGTAATGGTCGGCATCGAGCACGCGCTCGGCCTCATCCACATCGTTCTTGACTTTGCTGCGCTTCTTCCAGGGAATCGATAGCATAACGTCGAGATAGTTGCGGACCACCGTCGCCTCGGCGCTCATCGGGCTCATGGTACGCAGCTTCTTCAGCTCGCCAAGCGCCTTTTCCAACGCTTCCTTGCTGAAACGGGTCTTCTTGATGCGGGCTTCCAGCTCGGCAGTCTCGTCCTTGCCGTCCTCGCCCTCGCCCAGCTCCTTCTGGATCGCCTTCAGCTGCTCGTTCAGGTAGTACTCGCGCTGGGTCTTCTCCATCTGCCGTTTGACACGGTTGCGGATGCGCTTCTCGACCTGCAGCACGCCGATTTCAGACTCCATGTGTCCGAACACCCGCTCCAGCCGCTCACCGATCTTAGCGGTCTCCAGCAACTCCTGCTTCTCGGCAATCTTGAGGTTTAGGTGCGCTGAAACCGTGTCGGCGAGCTTAGAAGGCTCCTCGATCTGATTGAGCGAGACCAACACCTCGGGCGCGATCTTCTTGTTGAGCTTAATATACTGCTCGAATTGGCCAATCACCGTACGGCCGAGCGCCTCAAGCTCCTTGGCGTCGCCATCCTGGTCGACCAGCGGCTCGACAAACGCCTCGAAGTAACTCTCCGTTTCCTTGAAGCCGGCGATGGTCGCGCGGCGCCCACCCTCCACCAGCACCTTCACGGTCCCGTCGGGCAGTTTCAGCAGCTGCAGGATGGTCGAGACGGTGCCAACGTTGTAGATGTCGGCGGAGGCGGGGTCATCCTGAGTAGCATTGCGCTGAGCGACAAGTAGAATCTGCTTGTCCTCCTTCATCACCGCTTCCAGCGCACGCACCGACTTCTCGCGGCCTACGAACAGCGGCACGATCATATGCGGGAACATGACGATATCGCGCAGCGGCAATACCGGCAGCAATTCGCCAGAAATTGGCGAAGCAGTGGCCGGAGTCGAGACGGCAGCCTTTGCAGCGCGACGCGGCGGCTTGTTGCCGGGCGGCGGATCGGATTTCGTCATGGTGTGACCTCCTTCAGGACAGTCGGCCAGGACCGAAAACGGCGGGTCCGCCCAACAATGGCACGAACCGGATCGCCGAAATGTCAGAAACCGTTAGAAAGGCACGGTCAACGGACCTGGGCGAGCGAAGCATATCGTAGTCGGCGGCAGCCATCGCAAGATAGCCGCGCGGGAACTTGCAAGAGCCGCACCAGACAGCGTCTTGGCGTCAAGCGCTGTTCTGCTCCTTGCCGTACAGGAACAACGGATTGGCTCGGCTCTCAGCCACTTCCCGGTTAATCACCACTTCCTCGACCCCATCCAGCCCGGGAAGATCGAACATGGTGCCAAGCAGGATGCTCTCCATGATGGAGCGCAGGCCGCGGGCTCCGGTTTTGCGCGCGATAGCACGCCGCGCCACAGAAGACATCGCGTCCTCGGTGAAGCTGAGCTTCACGCCCTCCATTTCGAACAGCCGGCCATACTGCTTGACCAATGCGTTCTTCGGCTTGGTCAGGATTTCGATCAGCGCCGGTTCGTCGAGGTCCTCCAGGGTCGCCACCACTGGCAGCCGACCGATGAACTCCGGGATTAGTCCGAAGCGCAACAGGTCCTCAGGCTCGACCTCACGCAGGATGGCGCCGGTGCGACGCTCGTCCGAGGCGCGCACCTCGGAGCCGTAGCCAATGCCCGAGCCCTTGCCGCGAGCGCTGATGATTTTCTCCAAACCGGAGAACGCGCCGCCGCAGATGAACAGGATGTTGGTGGTGTCGACCTGCAAAAACTCCTGTTGCGGGTGCTTGCGCCCGCCCTGCGGCGGCACCGAGGCGACAGTGCCCTCCATAATCTTGAGCAATGCCTGTTGCACACCCTCGCCGCTTACGTCGCGGGTGATCGAGGGGTTGTCCGACTTACGGCTGATCTTGTCGACCTCGTCGATGTAGACAATGCCGCGCTGCGCCCGCTCGACATTGTAATCAGCCGATTGCAATAGTTTAAGGATGATGTTCTCGACATCCTCGCCGACGTAACCCGCTTCGGTCAACGTGGTGGCGTCGGCCATGGTGAACGGCACATCAAGGATACGAGCCAGGGTCTGGGCCAGCAGCGTCTTGCCGGTGCCGGTCGGCCCGACCAGCAGGATGTTCGATTTGGCAATCTCGATGTCGTTGTTTTTAGCGCCATGGGCGAGGCGCTTGTAGTGGTTGTGGACCGCGACGCTGAGCACCTTCTTGGCGTGGGGCTGCCCAATCACGTAATCGTCGAGCACCTTGCAAATCTCTTTCGGCGTCGGCACGCCGTCACGCGACTTCACAAGATGCGTCTTGTGCTCCTCGCGGATGATGTCCATGCACAACTCGACGCATTCGTCGCAGATGAACACAGTGGGACCGGCGATCAGCTTACGCACCTCGTGCTGCGACTTGCCGCAAAACGAGCAGTACAGCGTGTTCTTCGAATCGGGAGACTTGCTCATGCCCACTCCTGCCCGGGAACGCCCGAGACTCCATAGTGTAATCTAAGCCGGGTCGCACGCGGCGGACAAGGCATGCACGCCAGCTTACTCACCGATGTAGGCCAGCGGCATGCGAAGTGACATGGCGCGGGCCGGCCACTGCTGCAACCTGCACCGACGCGCGACGAGCGCGACGATCAGGTCTTTGCGTCGGGGTCGACCGGCACCGGGCGGTTGGTCACCACCTCGTCCACCAAGCCAAAATCGCGTGACTCTTCAGCTGACATGTAACTGTCACGTTCCAGCTTGCGCTCGATTGCCTCTAAAGTCTGTCCGGTGTGGCGGACGTAAATCTCGTTCAAGATATGGCGGGTGCGTAGGATTTCCTTGGCCTGGATGGCGATGTCGGTAGCCTGCCCCTGCGCGCCGCCGGAGGGCTGGTGCACCATGATGCGCGCGTTCGGCAGGGCGTAACGCTTGCCTTTGGCGCCCGCAGTCAGAAGCAGGCTGCCCATCGAGGCCGCCTGCCCGATGCAGACCGTGCTGACCGGGCTGCGGATGTACTGCATGGTGTCGTAGATCGCCATGCCGGCCGAGACCACGCCGCCGGGGCTGTTGATGTAGAAGGCGATGTCCTTGGACGGGTTCTCGCTCTCCAAGAACAACAGCTGGGCGCAGATCAGGGCGCTCATCTCGTCGTAGACCGGGCCGGTGAGGAAGATGATCCGCTCTTTGAGCAGGCGGGAGTAGATGTCGTAGGCGCGCTCGCCGCGCGCGCTCTGCTCGACGACCATCGGCACCAAGCTGGCGTAGACGTCGACGGGATCGCGATCCCTCATGCTCGTACCCTCATCTCTGCGCCTAGCGATTGCGCCGGCGTCGCGGTTAATTGGGACCGGAGACGGCCCCATCCCAGGGTCAGGCGCCTGACCCCGCCATCTGCCCGGGATCGGACTCGGCTCCAGACTCAGTGGCCAGCGTCTCGGCGGGTATCAGCGTCTCCGCTGCCGGCGGCGCATCCGGCTCACGCGCCAGTTCTTCCGGGGTCACGACGGTGTCGGTGACCTGTGCCAGTTCCAGCACATAGTCGACCACCTTCTCCTCGAATATCGGGCCACGCAGCCCTTCGGCGGCTTGCGGGTTCTTGCGGAAGAAGTCGAGCACCTGCTGCTCCTGGCCCGGATAACGCCCGGCCTCGGTCCGCATCGCACGCACCATCTCGTCAGAGGTCACAGTAACGCCGTTGGCGCGGCCGATCTCCGACAGCAGCAAGCCGAGCCGCACCCGGCGTTCGGCGATGGCGCGGTACTCGGATTTCAGCGTTTCCTCGTCCTTGCCCTGGTCGTCGTCGTCGTCGTCGAGCCGGCCATCCTTGCGCTCGGCTTCGAGCCGCTGCCAGATCTGGGCGAACTCGGCTTCGACCATGCTCGGAGGCGACGGGAAATCGGCGCGCTCAGCCAACGCATCGAGCAACTGGCGCTTGATGCGTAGACGGGAAAGCTGATCGTACTCGCGCTGCACCTGGGTGGCAATGAGCCGGCGCACCTCGTCCAGCCCCTCGAAGCCGAGCTTCTTGCCCAGCTCGTCGTCGATCGCCGGCAGCACCGCGCGCTTCAGCGCCTTGGCGGCGATGTCGAACGTCGCGGCCTTGCCGGCCACCTCAGCGCTTTGGTAGTCGGCCGGGAAGCTTACCTCGATGGTACGGCTCTCGCCGGGCTTCATGCCGGCCATCTGCTCCGAGAAGCCGGGGATGAAACCGCTGCCGCCGATCTCCACGTCCATATCGCTGCCGGCGCCGCCAGCGAACGGCACGCCTTCGATCTTGCCCAGGAAGTCGACGGTCAGGAAATCGCCGGCCTCGGCGGCGCGCTCCTCGGCGACCGGCTCCATGGTACGCTGCCGCGTGGCGATCTCGCCCAACGCCTTGTCGATGGTCTCCGTCACCGGCTCAGCTTTCAGCCGAGTCAACGTGATCGTGGAGAAATCGGGCAGCGCGATCTCCGGCAGCAACTCGATCTCGACGTTGAAGGCGAGGTCGTGGGCCTCCTCGATGCTGGTGACCTCGACTTTCGGCTGGCTGGCGGAGCGCAGGCCACGGTCGGCCAGCATCTGCTTGGTGGCGTCGTTGACGCTATCCTCCAACACCTCGGCGGTGACGGCGCTGCCGTAGCGCTGGCGGACCAGGTTGGCTGGCACCTTGCCAGGGCGGAAGCCGGGCAGCTTCAGCTCGCGAGACAGCTGCGCCAGGCGCTTGCTGCGCTTGCTCTCGATGTCGGCGGCCGGGACCACGACGGAGTAGCCGCGACGGAGGCCGTCGGAAAGCGTCTCGGTAACCTGCATTGGGTAGGGAAATCCTCGGTCTGCCGCCAGGCGCGTTGGCAGCCGTTGGCACGGACGTGGTGCGGGCGGAGGGATTTGAACCCCCACGGCTTGCGCCACCAGAACCTAAATCTGGCGTGTCTGCCAATTCCACCACGCCCGCGCCGCGGCCGTGAGCGGCGGAGATAGCTTAGGGGGTCATGGGGCGCAAGTGCGGTGGCGACGCGCCGCGAAGCCAGCGTTCCGCGAAGTGTCGGAGCGCCAACTCAGAGGCGGTGCGACGCTGCGGCATCCATAAGGCTGAGAACCCTGACCGGGTATCCCGCCAATCGCACTTTGCTGCATAGCCACTCGTCGGCGGTGATGAAATCGCACCCGCCGACCTCTGCCAGCACGAGATAGAGACAATCGTACGCCGGATGATCCAATTCGATCGACAGCTTGGTTGCCGGCTCAAGCAACCGCCGCATCGGCACGAGATCGACATCGGCTCGTTCAAGGAGCCTGGCTGCAAGTCGAGCCTCCGCCTCCGTCAACTCCCCACGGCGTGCCTTCTTCCACAGTATGTTCGCGCATTCCGGAATAAGCAGGTCTGGGGCGCGAAGACGAGCTTTGAGCAGTGCCAGCGCCTCACGGGAACCCGGCTCTTCCACGACCCATTTTATTGCGACGCTCGCGTCGACGACGAGCGCCTTCAACGCTCGTTCCTGCCCTCCCGCTGAAGAACCTCGGCAGGCGTGTGGTGACGTCCCGTCGTAAGCTTCCGCAGATCGGCCGCCAGTCGTTCGAAATCGGTTTCAGGTTCCGCATCGAGAACCTGGCGGAGAATGTCGCGAACTTCAGCCTCTGCCGATTGGCCGTGACGGGCAGCGCGACGCTTGAGCCTCGACACAGTTTCGTCAGGCAAGTTCCGCACGCTCAAGCTGCCTACCATCCCTGCATCGCTTTCAGTGCCAGCATTGATCGCAGAGTAGCCACCAAACTCTTGCGAAACAACACTGGTTTACCCATCCGGCCGCAGCACCGCCATCATCTCGTCCCACTCGCGTCGCGACAGGCCACTCGCCTCCTGCGCCACCGCTTTGCCGGCCAGCATCCGGCGCAGCGCCGCCAGCATCGACGCCGAGAACGTGGCCGCCCCGAGCCGGTACTCGCAAAACGCCTCGAACGTGGTCGGCACCCAGGCGCGCACGGTGTCCAGCATGGCGTCGGCGTAGACGCGGATCTCGTGTTGCGCGTGGCTGTCGGCGCGCAGCGACAGGAAGCTCAGCAGGTTGTGCAGGTCGGTCTTCCAGTACCACTGGGTATAGGTGTTGAGCGTCAGGTTCATCCGCGCCAACTCGCGCGCCAACCCTTGCCGTGCGGGGTCGGCGCCCTCGCCCTCGTTCAGCATCGCCGCGTAGTCGTCGTGGCAACGCGCCGCGTCGGTACGCAGCATGTCGAGCACCTCGCGCGCCTCGTCGCCCTCCAGCACCGCGCCGCGGCCCTGCCGGTTGGCGCTGCTTTGGGCGGCGAGCTGCTCTGGGGCGGGGATGTAGAACTCGCGGTCCATGACCGAGTAGCGGGCCGAGTACTCGTTGATGTTGGCCATGCGGTGCCTGATCCATTGCCGCGCCACGAAGATCGGCAGCTTCACATGATACTTGATCTCGGCCATCTCGAACGGCGTGGTGTGGCGGTGGCGCATCAGGTAGCGGATCAGCCCGGCATCCTCGCTGACCCGGCGGGTGCCGGTGCCGTACGAGACCCTGGCGGCCTGCACCACCGCCGAGTCGTCGCCCATGTAGTCGATCACCCGCACGAAGCCATGGTCGAGCACCGGGATCGCCGTAAACAGCAACGCCTCCAGGGCCGGCACCGTGGCGCGGCGGGTGGTGGCCTGCCGCTCGCGCGCCAGGTCGATCTCGGCCAGCTGGTCCGCACTCAAACCCATCGCGTCGCATCCCTCGGTCCGCGGCTGCGATACCCCTTCTATTGGCCCGCCGGATAGTCTATATGTACGAAGCTGACCTCGGTCGGATATGGCGATAAACGGTGCGTGGAATAAACGTTGTGGACCCGGGGGCGGTACCCGGCGCCTCCACCATACAGGCTGCGGCGCAGTCAGCATGGGGGCGAAATAGGCTCGACACGCGTGGTAAAGACTCATCTTTTGCCCGGCATTGTACCGCCGTTATCGGGCTATAACACAAGTGCCAATGACAATCATGAGGCATTCGCTCTCGCTGCGTAAGCAGTAAGCGCGCGGTTCGGGGGGGCACCGGGCAACAGAAGCCCCCTCACTTAACTGCGCCTGGATAATACGGACCGCCATGCGGGCCTTTGCGCGCGCGGCATAGCGCGGTATGCGAAGGCTCTGGCCTGGGGCGTGCGATGGAAGACGACATAGACGACGACGCGGCAGGCGGCTCCTCTGGCGAGAGCGGATCGGATGTGCCAGCGAGCTTATTGCCTTATGACCAGTGGACCGAGGACTCGCTGCGCCAGGTGGTTGTTCGGGCGCTGAATTTCGCCGGCGCACAGGGTATGCCAGGCGAGCACCATTTCTACATCACCTTCCGCACCGACCATCCCGGCGTGGTGATCCCGCCGCGGTTGCGCGCGCAGTATCCGTCCGAGATGACGATCGTGTTGCAGCACCAGTTCTGGGATTTGAAGGTGGACGAGGCGGCGATGCTGTTCAGCGTCGGCTTGTCGTTCGGCGGCGTCGCCAGTGTGCTGCGTATCCCGCTTGCCGCGATGACCGCGTTCGCCGATCCGTTCGTGCAGTTCGGGCTGCGTTTCCGTGCCGAGATCGCGCCGCCGTTGACGCCGGCCGGCCTACTGCCCCGTCCGGCCCCCAAGGCGGTGGCTGAGGCCGAACCGGAAGCGGCTCCGGTAGACGCCGTGGAGGAGCAGCAGGTGGTGAGCCTCGATGCCTTCCGCCGCCGTACCCCGCCGAAGAACGACTGAGGATGGATGCGATGCCGCCCCCGGCGGCGTTCTCCTACACGCCGCTGTTTCCGCTCGGACCGGATAGCACGCCCTGGAGGCGGCTGAAGTTGGATGGGCTGAGCGTTGCGGAGTGCGCCGCCATCGTGTTCGGCAAGAAGGGGCAGCGGGTCTGGGTCGAGGGCGACGAAGAGGAGGCGATCAGCCGCGGCGTCCACCGCACCTACACCGAGACCAATTTGCGCTACTCGCAGGTGGCGCCGCCGACCATGTTCGAGGGGATCAACACCGGCACCAACCTGCCGGTGCAGTTCGACATCGCAGCCGCTCCCGGCGAGCGTCATGCCAAGGAATTCGAGCTGACGTTCGTGGCCAAGGGCGGTGGCAGCGCCAATAAGAGCTTCCTGTTTCAGGAAACCCAGGCGATCCTGACCCCGGAGAAGCTGGCCGCCTGGATCGAGACCAAGGTGCGGACTCTGGGCACCTCCGCCTGCCCGCCTTACCACCTGGTTTTGGTGATCGGCGGCACCGGCGCCGAGACGACGCTGAAGCTGGCCTCGACCCGATGGCTGGATGCGCTGCCGACGGCGGGCAGCGCTGACGGCCACGTCTTCCGCGACGTCGACATGGAGCGGCAGGTGCTGGAAACGACGTGCCGCATCGGCGTCGGCGCGCAGTTCGGCGGCAAGTATTTCTGCCACGACGTGCGGGTGATCCGGCTGCCGTGCCACGGCGCCAGCCTGCCGGCGGGCTTGGGCATGTCGTGCAGCGCCGACCGCCAGATCCGGGCGCGGATCGGCGTCGACGTGGTGTTCCTGGAGCAGTTGGAGACCGAGCCGCACCGCTTCCTGCCAGATGCCGTCGGGTTCGAGGGGGAGGTGGCACGGGTCGACCTGAACCGGCCGATGCTCGAAATCCGGCGAAGATTGCCGCAGCGCCCGGTCAAGACCCACCTCGCGCTGTCCGGCACGGTGGTGGCGGCGCGCGACATCGCCCACGCCAGACCGAAGCAGCGGTTGGATGACGGGCGCGGCCTGCCCGAGTACTTCAAGAACCATCCGGTGTATTACGCCGGACCGGCAAAGACGCCCGAGGGGTTCGCCACCGGCAGCTTCGGCCCGACCACGGCAGGGCGCCTGGCCAAGGGCGACCGCTCGCGTGCCGTGCGCGACGCCTGCCGGGCGCATGGCGGCTTCTACCTGGGCAGCGTTGGCGGGGCCGCGGCACGGCTGGCGCAGGACTGCATCCGCCACGTCGAGGCGCTCGAATACGCCGAGTTGGGCATGGAGGCGGCGTGGCGGATCGAGGTCGAGGATTTCCCGGCCTTTATCGTGATTGACGACAAAGGCCGCGATTTCTACGACGAACTGGGGTAGCGCTATGCGGTTCACCATCGACCGGCTCGATCACTTGGTCATCAACTGCCGCGACGTCGAGATCGCCTGCAGCTGGTACCAGCGTGTGCTGGGGATGGAGCGCGACGAGTACGGCACGCCGCCACGGACGGCGCTGAAGTTCGGTGGCCAGAAGGTCAACCTGCGTCCCGCCGACGCCGACGCGCACTCGTGGGCCACCGCCCGCTCCACCGCCTTCGGCAGCGCGGATTTGTGTTTCGTCACGGCGGTCGGCTCCGACGACGTGGTGCGCCACCTGCACGCCTGCGGCATCGCCGTCGAACTGGGGCCGGTGGCGCGGATCGGCGCGCTGGGCACCATGATGTCGGTCTACTGCCGCGACCCGGACGGCAACCTGGTCGAGATCGGCACCTACCTATCGGACTGACGGTGCGCGCCGCCGACTTCGATTTCGCGCTGCCGGCCGAGCGGATCGCGCAATACCCGGCGCGCCCGCGCGATGCCGCCCGCCTGTTGCAGGTGACGCAAGCCGGCCTGTTCGACCGCATCGTGCGCGACCTCCCGGACCTGCTGCGCCCAGGCGACATCCTGGTGGCCAACGACACCAGGGTGATCCCGGCCCAGCTGACGGCGCGGCGCGGCGACGCGCGGGTCGGCATCACCTTGGACCAGCCGCGGCCGGACGGCACCTGGCACGCGCTGGCGCGCAACGCCCGCCGGCTGCAGGTGGGCGACCGCCTGACCTTCGCGGCATCCGACACGCTGACCGCGGACGTGCGCCAACGCGACCCGGACGGCGGCGTGACGCTGGCGTTCAACCTGCAGGGGAAGGCATTTGGGCAGGCGCTGCGGGAGGCGGGCGCATTGGCGCTGCCGCCCTACATCGCGCGCCCGGACGGCCCTTCGGCCAGCGACGCCGCCGACTACCAGACCGTGTTCGCCCGCACCGAAGGCGCCGTCGCCGCCCCCACCGCCGGGCTGCACTTCACACCCGCTTTGCTGGCGGCGCTCGACGCCCGGCGAGTTGCACGCGCCACGGTGACCCTGCATGTCGGCGCCGGGACGTTCCTGCCGGTGCGCGAGGACGACATCGGCCGGCATCGGATGCACAGCGAGCGCGGCGAGATCACGGCGGCGGCGGCGGCGGCGATCAACGGCGCGCGGGCGGCCGGCGGGCGCGTGGTGGCGGTGGGCACGACGACATTGCGGCTGCTGGAAAGCGCCACCGATCCCGCCGGCGCCGTGCGTCCGTTCGAGGGCAGCACCGACATCTTCCTGCTGCCCGGCCATGCGTTCCGCAGCGCGGACCTGCTGCTGACCAACTTCCACCTGCCGCGCTCGACGCTGTTCATGCTGGTCTGCGCCTTCTCCGGCACTGCGGCGATGCACGCCGCCTACGCGCACGCGATCAGGGCTGGTTACCGATTCTACTCCTATGGCGACGCGACCCTGTTGCAGCGCGCAACCGGCTAAACTTAGCTGATAGTTTCGTCGATGGCCCGGATAACCCGATGCCCGTCGGCTTCCGACAGGATTTCCACCACGTCCTTCAGGCGCAAGGCGACGACAGTGGCGATGTTGAGCGGGTCCGCGTACACAGCCTGGCCCTGCACCACGAAATGCGGTGTAAGCGGATGATCCTGCGGCGCTTGTTGGTCACGGCGAACCAGCGGCACGATCACCCGCCCGACGCTTCGGTCGAGCCCGGTGGTCTGGACCTGGACCACGAACAGAACCGTCTGATTGCGTCCAGGGTTTTTATAGACCGCGAACTGCGGCATCTGTGCTAAAGGTTCGAGAACTCATCCGACAGGAAACCATGCTCCTCATGGTAGGCGTTCAGCGCCGTGATAACCTGTTCAAGAACGTCATCGTCAGCTCGCTTCCGCGCAAGTTCGGCTTGCAAATAACCAGCCAGCAGCTCCTCGACTGTACCGGACAGGTTTTTGGTCACGCGTTTCGCTTGCAGCAATAGATCTTCATTGATCGAGAGGTTGACCGCCCTTCGTGGTGCGCTGCGATCGTATAAAGCCGATCTGGCTGTGAGAGCCGCCATTGCTTACCCCTCCGCGTGTTGGACACGAGATTATGCGCAAGCTATGCGCATGACAAGCGAAACAGGACGCTCCGCTCGCTCGCGTGCAATACATCCTTATGAACTTCGGCTGGACAAAGACCGCCCAAGACGGTGCAGCGCGGCTCGGCACTTTGCGCACCGCGCATGGCGACGTGCCGACCCCGGTGTTCATGCCGGTCGGCACCGCGGGAACAGTCAAAGCAATGACCGCCGACGCGGTGCGCTCGACCGGCGCGCGGCTGGTGCTGGGCAACACCTACCACCTGATGCTGCGCCCGGGCGCCGAACGGGTGGCGCGGCTCGGCGGCCTGCACCGGATGATGGACTGGCCGGGGCCGATCCTGACCGACAGCGGCGGCTTCCAGGTGATGTCGCTGGCCAAGCTGCGCCGCATCGACGCCGACGGGGTCACCTTTCAGAGCCACCTCGACGGCAACCCGCATCGGCTCACGCCGGAACGCAGCATCGAGATACAGCACCTGCTCGACGCTACCGTCAGCATGAGCTTCGACGAATGCACGCCGTTCCCGGCGACCCACGACGAAGCGCGGCTGTCGATGCAGCTGTCGATGCGCTGGGCGGCGCGCGGCCGGCTGGCGTTCGTCCCGCGCCCCGGCTACGGGCTGTTCGGCATCGTCCAGGGCGGCGTCTACCCCGACCTGCGCGCGCAGTCGGCGGCGGCGCTGGTCGAGATCGGGTTCGAGGGCTACGCGGTGGGCGGCCTTGCGGTCGGCGAGGGCCAGGCCGCCATGTACCAGGTGCTGGGCGACACCGTGCCGCACCTGCCGGCCGACCGGCCGCGCTACCTGATGGGAGTCGGCACGCCGGACGACCTGCTCGGCTCGGTGGCGCTCGGCATCGATATGTTCGACTGCGTGATGCCGACCCGCGCCGGGCGCACCGGGCGCGCCTACACACGGACAGGCGTGTTCAACATGCGTAACGCCCGCTTCGCCGACGACGACGCGCCGCTCGACGCCGAATGCCGCTGCCCGCTATGCGCGCGGCACAGCCGGGCCTATCTGCACCACTTGGTTCGCTGCGAGGAGATGTTGGGACCGATGTTGCTGACCTGGCACAACGTACAGTACTACCAGAACCTGATGGCCGGCATCCGCGCCGCCATCGGCGACCGCCGCCTCGCCGCATACAGCGCCGAGGCGCGCGCCGGATGGGAGTGCCGCGCATGACCGAGAGTTACGACGGCCTCACCCAACTCGGCCACCATGCCGAGCAGCCGGCCAATCCCGGCGAGGCGCGGCTGGAGCGGGTGCCGAACCCGCACGAGGCGACAAATTTCGTGGTGCGCTTCACGGCGCCCGAGTTCACCTCGATCTGCCCGATGACCGGCCAGCCGGACTTCGCGCATTTGGTGATCGACTACATCCCGCGGCGCTGGATCGTCGAGAGCAAGTCGCTGAAGCTGTTCCTGACCAGCTTCCGCAACCACGGCAGCTTCCACGAGGCGTGCAGCATGACGGTGGCGACCCGCATCGTCGAGCTGCTCGATCCGGTGTGGCTGCGTATCGGCGCGTACTGGTACCCGCGCGGCGGCATCCCCATCGACGTGTTCTGGCAGACCGGAACGCCACCCGAGGGAGCCTGGATTCCGGACCAGGGCGTGGCGCCGTACCGTGGCCGTGGCTAAGACGCAGGCTGAGCCGAGGGACGACATCCGCCGGCGCGCGCTGGCACTCGGCTTCGACGCGGTCGGCTTCGCGCCGGCGGCCCTGGGAGCGCAGGCGCGTGAACGTTTGACGGCGTTCCTGGCCGCCGGCCATCACGGCGACATGGGCTGGCTGGCCGAGCGGACTGAGCAGCGGAGCCACCCGCAGGCGTTGTGGCCGGCGGCGCGCAGCGTCGTCAGCCTCGGCGTGTCGTATGCGCCCGACGGCGATCCGTTGGCGACGCTCGCCCGCCCTGCCCGCGGCAACGTCTCGGTCTACGCCCGCCATCGCGACTACCACGATTTGGTGAAAGGCATGTTGAAGCACCTGGCCCAGCACATCGCCTCGCGCCACAGGGCAGAAGTGAAAGTGTTCGCCGACACCGCGCCGGTGATGGAGAAGCCGCTGGCGCAGCAGGCCGGGCTGGGCTGGCAGGGCAAGCACACCAACCTCGTCTCGCGCGCACACGGCTCCTGGCTGTTCCTGGGCGAGGTCTACACCAGCCTCGAACTGCCGCCCGACCCGCCGCACGCCGACCGTTGCGGCAGCTGCGCGCGCTGCCTCGCCGCCTGCCCGACCGACGCGTTCCCGGCGCCGTACCGCCTCGATGCGACGCGCTGCATCGCCTACCTGACCATCGAGCACGCCGGGCCGATCCCGCTCGACTTGCGCGAGAAGATGGGCAACCGCGTCTACGGCTGCGACGACTGCCTCGCCGCCTGCCCGTGGAACCGCTTCGCCGCCGCGACCCGACACGCCAAGCTGCGCGCGCGGGAGGACCTGGCGGCCCCCGACCTGGCGCGGCTGGCGGCGCTGGACGATGCCGAGTTCCGCGCGATGTTCGCAGGCTCGCCGGTGAAGCGCAGCGGGCGCGACCGGCTGGTACGCAACGTCATGGTGGCGATCGGCAACTCCGGCGACAGCACGTTGGCCCCGGCGGCGGCGGCCCGGACCGGCGACGCCAGCCCAGTCGTGGCGGAGGCGGCGTCGTGGGCGCTGCAGCGGTTGGCGTGCTGAGCAAGCGCAGCTTCACCCTGGCCGGGCACCGCACCAGCGTGGCGCTGGAGCAGGAGTTCTGGCAGGCGCTGGCGCGGCTCGCGGCGCAGGACGGGCAGACCGTGGCGCAATTGGTGGTGGCGGTGGACGCCAGGCGCGCGCCGGGCGAGCAGCTGGCGTCCAGCCTGCGCGTACTGGCGTTAAATCGCGCCGGCGCGTCGTAGCGCGTTAACCGTTACGCAACGCCGCCGCGCGCAAAGTCTCTTTGGAACAGGAGACTATCATGACATCGGCAAAAACTGAGTCTTCCCGCCTGCAAGGTCGCCCGCCCAGCGTGCTGGTGATCTCCGACCGGCTGATCTCATTGGCCCAGGACGCCGACCGTGGCGGCTACTCGGCCACCGCGTCGCAACTGGTGCTGCTCGCCCACGCGGTGTTCGACGACTGCCACGCCTGATCAGCGGGGCAGTTGGGTGACGCGCCAGCGCGCCAGCCTGGCCAGTTCGGGCGAGCGTCGGAGGTTCGGCAACGTGCCGTCCAGGCGCAGGTCAAGCTCCGGGCTGTCCGGCAGGTCGGGGCGCACCGACCAAAGCAGGTTCGCGTCGGCCGCAGCCAGCTCGACGCTGCCGTCCAAGCCGAGCGCCACGCCGGGCGCGCCCAGCCGAGCGTCGGCAATCGTGAGCGCGCCGGCGTCAACCCGCATCGTGACGCCGCCATGCAGCGCCGGAGTCCGCCCGCCCGCCAACGCTGCGGCGACGGCGTCGTCGGGAAGCTGCGATGGCAGGTCGGCGGCGGCGATGCCCTGCAGCACGCCGTCGCGCACCTCCAGTCGCAGCGATCCTTGCGCCGTCGCGAGCAGCGCCGCCACCGAGTGGCCAGACGCCTCCAGCGCAGCCGCGCCGTCGAGGCTGCCGGCCACCAGGTCTACCGGTATCCCGGTCAACGGGCCGTCCATCGCGGCTCCGCGCAACGCGAGTTGCACGTCAAGGCGGGGCGGTTGCGGTCGCGTCGCCAGTTCGACCGTGCCGGTCAGCGCGCCCCCGGCGACCTGCGCCTGCAATCCGGTCAAGCGCAACGATCCCGCGTCCACCGCCAGATCGCCCGAAACCTCGGTCAGCGTCGGCGCAGCGGGTTGCGTGACGCTTCCCGCCTCGACGTGCAACGCCCCGTGCCAGCCGGACAGGCCGCCGAACGGCAGCGGATCGTCGCGCCGCGGCAGGCCCGGCAACGCCAGCCGGTCGGCCATGAGGCGTCCGCTCAACGCCGGCTCGCCGCCAGCCAGGTCGAGCCGCAGCGCGCCGTTGCCGCGCAACCCGCCGAGATTGGCCCGCAGCGAGTCCAGCGCCACTTGCGCCGGGCTGGCCGCGAGGTCGGCGGTGACGCCGAGGCTGCCGTCGCCAAGCCATGCGAGGTCGCCGAAGCCGGCGGCGTCCAGCCATGCCCGGGCGCTTGGTGCCAGCAGCCGGACCGGGCCATTCCAGGTAGCGTTGGCCCAGCTGCCGCTGGAAAGGTCGAGGCGCTGCCAGGCGGTGACGGCCAGCGCGCCGACGGTGGCGTCGATTTGCGCCGACAGCGCCGCCGGCGGTCCGGAGGCGGCAACCCGCAGGCCGCCCGGCAGCTCGTGCAGCCCGGCCGGCAACGGCCATGGCAGCAATCCGTCGAGCTTGTTGAGGCGTGGCAGGTCCAGCGCCAAACGCGCGTTCGACAACCGCCCGGATTGCGAGACCTCGCCCGAGGCGGTCAGGGTGCCGCCCGCCGCCATGGCTTCGAAGCGGCGCAGCGTGACCTCGCCGCCGGTGCCGCCGACGTCGGCGTGCAGCTGGCCGAGGGCGACGCCGCGCAGGTTGGCCATGACTGAAGCGACTTGCAGCTCGAAGTCGAGTGGCGGGGCGCGACCATCCGGCCAGGCGCGCGGCAACCAGCGATCGAGGTTGAGACGGTCGAGTTGCAGGGCCGCCGCGACGGCCGGCCTGCCGCCCGCGGTCCGCTGCGCCATCAACCTGCCGGCGATCCGGCTGCCATCGACCTGGCCGTCAATCCGCTCAAGGCTCAGCCGGTCGCCATCGAGGCCGACCGCGGCGGCGATGTCGAGCGCGCGTGGCGCGCCGGCCGGGAGCGCGCCCGGCGGCAACACGCCAGCCTGGGTCAGCCAGCCGGCAACCTGCCCGAAGTCCGGAGCCGCCAGCCGCGCGTCGCCACCGAACGACAACCGACCGGCAGCGTCACGGGCAATCCTGCCGGACAGGCGCAACGGCGCCTCGCCGGGCAGCACGGCCGCCATCTCGCGCAGGTTCGCCCCGGAGCCGTCGCTGTCGAGGGTAGCGCGAAATGCGTGCAGCTTGGCGCCGGCCAGCGTCGCCGCGTCGGCCGACACGGCGACTTCGAGCGGCAGGCCACCCAGCAACGACCCGCTGTCACGGCTATGAACGGGGGCCAGCCATCGATCCAGGTCGAGCCGCGCCATCGCCAGCCCGACGTCGAGACGGGGCTGCGACAGCCGCAGCGCCATTGCGCCATGGGCGGACGTCCCGTCGATTTCGGCCGAGATGTCGCGGGCGTCGATCAGCCCGGCGGCCACGGTCACCCGGCCCTCGGCGGCGAACGCGACGGCGGGAGCCGGCAGCAGTTGCGACAGGTCGTCGCCATGTGCGGCGACGCGGCCGGACAGCACGCCGTCCGCGGCAAGTTGCCCGGACAACCCGGCCGAGAAGCCCGCCTGCCGCCTGCCTTCCGCCTGCCCGCTGTCGAGCGTCATCCGAATGCCGGCGGAGCCGTCGCGGCCGCGGCGGCCGAGGCTGGCGCTGGCCCGCCACGACCGGCCTACCAGCCGCAAGGTTCCGACCAGCGTCGCCGTGCCGGTCTGCGGATCGGTGGCGAGGCCGGCGTCGATGGCGGTCAGGGTCAGCGCGCCCAGCGTCAACGCGCCATCTTGCACCCGCGCCGAAAACAGCGGCGTCGCCAACCGCTCGGGCAGCGGCGGCGGCCAGGGCAGCCGGACGCGCGGACGCCGCAGGACGAGGTCGCGGGGCGCCAGCCGACCGGCCAGCAACGGCCCGAGCGCCACTTGCAGGCGCAACGATTCGGCCTCGCCGCCGCCTCCGGGCATCACCAGGCGCAGCGCCGCAGCCTCCAGCGTCGGCGCCGGCAGCAGGCGCAGCACGATCGGGCCGTCGATGCGGACCGTGGCGCCCAGGCGGCGGCTGGCGACCTGCTCGATCGCCGCGCGGAAGCGGGCGCCGTCGACTGGGATCAACCAGGCAGCCGCCGCCGCCGCCAGCAGCAACGCCAGCACCAGGACGAGCAGGATTCTGCCGAAACGGATCACGTCCCCTTTTGCCGTCCGCAAGCCGCGCGTGATAGAGCGGATCGATGGGCATGTGGGGCAAGATCATCGGCGGCGTCGCCGGCTTCGCCGCCGGCGGACCGTTCGGCGCCATGGTGGGAGCCGCACTCGGCCACGCCGCGGAGACCGGCGCCATGAACGGCGCGATACGGCCGCCGGGCCAGTCGCCGGGCCATTCCGGCGGCAATTTCGCCGCGGCCCGGATGGCGGCGATGCTAGGCCGGCGCGACGAGGTGTTCGCGCTCTGCGTGGTGGTGCTCTCGGCGCGGCTGGCGAAATGCGACGGGCCGGTGAACCGGCTCGAGATCGACGCCTTCAAGCGGCATTTCCGCACGCCGGCCGATGCGGCGCGCGACATCGGGCGGCTGTTCGACCAGGCGCGCGACAGCACCGAGCCGTTCGAGCCGTATGCCGCCCAACTCGGCCAAACGTTCGCCGACCGGCCGGAGACGCTGGAGACGGTGCTCGCGGCGTTGTTCGCGATTGCCCGCGCCGATGGCGCGATCACCGTGGCCGAGCAGCACTTCCTGCAGGGCGCCTGCGTGCAGATGGGCTTGGGGCTCGCCGCCTGGGACCGCGCGCAACGCGGCCGTCCCGCCGGGCCGGACGATGGGTCGCCCGGCTACAACCAGTCCTACAGCCAGTCCGAGTACGGCCATGCCGAGTACAACCAGTCCGGACATTATCGCTCCGGCGCCATCCAGGCTGGCGAAGACGCCTACGCGACGCTGGGCGTCAGGCGGTCGATGGCCGACGAGGACCTGCGCGCCGCCTGGAAGCGGCTGATGCGGGAGAACCATCCCGACAGCCTGGCCAGCCGCGGCGTGGCACCCGAGGTCATCGCCCGTGCCGGCGACCGGGTGGCCCGCATCAACGCCGCCTGGGACCGCATCAAGCGTGAGCGGGGCCTATGACCGGACCCATGATCCTGCGGCAGCGCCCCAGCCCGAACTTCGGGCCGCGCCCGCCGGGCATGCCGGTCGACACGCTGGTGCTGCACTACACCGGCATGACGTCGGCGCAGGCGGCGCTCGACCGGCTGTGCGACCCGGCGGCGCAGGTTTCCGCGCACTACCTGGTCGAGGAGGACGGCGCCGTCTGGGCGCTGGTCGACGAGGCGATGCGGGCGCAGCACGCCGGGAAATCGTTCTGGCGCGGCCATGCCGGGCTGAACGACCGCTCGGTCGGCATCGAGGTCGTCAATCCCGGCCACGCGCACGGCTACCCCGACTTCCCGGCGCTGCAGATGGCGACGGTGTGCGAGCTGTGCCTGGAGGTGCTGGGACGGCACTCGATCCCGGCGCGCAACGTGGTCGCGCACAGCGACGTGGCGCCCGACCGCAAGGAAGACCCCGGCGAGAAGTTCGACTGGTTCGGGCTGGCCCGCAACGGCGTCGGGCTGTGGCCGCTGGCGACCCCGGACGCCGGCGTCGCGGCCATCGACGACATCGACGAGATGCGGGCGGGGTTGCACTGGCTAGGCTACGACGTCGAAGCCACCGGCGAGGCCGACGCGGCGCTGGCGAGCGTGCTGCGGGCGTTCCAGCGCCACTGGCGGCCGGAAGCGGTCACCGGCCAGGCCGACCGCGGCACGCTGGATCGGCTGGCGGCGGTGCTGCGGCTGTGCGAGACCTGATGATCGGCCGAGGCTTGACGCCTTAAGGCTTCACAGCGCATCTGGCCGCCTGCCAGACGGCCGGACGGCCGCTGCCGGGGAGCGAATCCGCGGTGGAGGAAAGTCCGGGCTCCACGGGAATACGGTGCCGGTTAACTGCCGGCGGGGGCGACCCCAGGGACAGTGCCACAGAAAACAAACCACCGGCGCCCGGAGCGATCCGCCGCCGGAACGGGTGAAACGGTGCGGTAAAAGCGCACCGCGCCGCTGGCAACAGCGGCGGCAGGGCAAACCCCACCGGGAGCAAGACCGAATAGGGGCGGCCGGCGGCGGTTCCCGCAAGGGACCGTGACGCGGGGACGTTTCCGTCCCGTCGCCCGGGTTGGTCGCGTGAGGCGCGCAGCGATGCGCGTCCCAGAGGAATGGCCGTCTCGCTGCCGCAGGGTGGCGGACAGAACCCGGCTTACAGGCCGTCTGGCAGCCCGTACACAGAACGAAGCGAGAATACAGTTAGTATTCGTTTGTTTCTCTTTGATGGTGGATCGTCTGTGCAGATTCCTGTCTAGGCAGGCATTTACCATAAACGAGGCAAGTAACAACTCGGTAATCCCTTTGACGCCCATACCGACCCATGATATCCCATGGCATCCCATGGCGACTGCCTGGGATGGATTCGAGCGGTAGGGAGCGTGCCCGGACGGATGAGCCAGTTCCTCGGCACGCACCAGAATCGGCTTGATGCGAAAGGACGAATCTCGATCCCGGCGTCGTTCCGCGCTTGCCTGAAGACCGAGGCCGGCAATGGCGCGGCGCTGGTGCTCCGCCCATCGCACACCCATCGCTGCATCGAGGGCTGGCCGGCTGCCGCGTTCGAGCGCCTCGCCGCCCCGCTGGAGAGCCTCGACGTGTTTAGCCAGGAGCATGACGATTTGGCCGCTGCGCTGTACGCCGATGCGTTCCCGATGGACCCCGACCGCGAGGGCCGCATCGTGTTGCCGGAAGCGCTGGCGCGCCATGCCGGCCTGACCGACAGCGCCGTGTTCATGGGCCTTGGCCGCACCTTCCAGGTTTGGGAGCCGCTCGCCGCCGAGCAGCGCCGCGAGGAGGCCCGAAACCGGGCACGCACGCGCGGCCTGACCTTGGCCGGCCAACCCCAAGCCCCGGCCGGCCGAGTGATCGAAATGGAAACGGATCGGTTCATCGGGCCGCCGGCGCAATGAGCCACATTCCGGTGATGCTTCCCGAGATGCTCGACCATTTGGCCCCGCGCGACGATGCGAGTTACTTGGACGGCACCTTCGGCGGCGGCGGCTACGCGGCGGCGATCCTGGCCGCGGCGTCCTGCACGGTATGGGCGATCGACCGCGACCCCGACGCCATTGCCCGCGGCGCCGAGATGGCCACGCGCCATGCCGGGCGGCTGCACCTGCTGCAGGGCCGCTTCGGCGACATGCTCGAACTGCTCGGCAGCCGTGGGGTGGTGGCGCTCGATGGCGTCGTGCTCGACCTCGGCGTGTCGTCGTTCCAGATCGACGATCCGGCGCGCGGGTTCAGCTTTCGCGCCGACGGGCCGCTCGACATGCGGATGGGACGTGAAGGGCCGAGCGCCGCGGAGCTGGTGGCGACGCTGGACGAAGGCGAGTTGGCCGACACGCTGTACCAGCTCGGCGAGGAGCGGCTGTCGCGCCGCATCGCCCGCGCCATCGTGGCCGCCCGCGGCGAGGGGCCGATCGCCACCACGGCGCAACTGGCGCGGATCATTCGTGGCGTGGTGCCGCCAGATCGCTCCGGCATCGACCCGGCGACCCGCAGCTTCCAGGCGTTGCGGTTGCGGGTGAACGACGAGATGGGCGAGATCGTGCGCGCCCTCGACAGCGCGGCGGGCCTGCTGGCGCCGGGCGGGCGGCTGGTGGTGGTGTCGTTTCATTCGCTGGAGGACCGGCTGGTGAAGCGCTTCATGGCGGAGAGCGCCGGACGCGCGCCGCTGCCGTCGCGGCATCACCCGGGCGGGCTGCTGGCGCGGCCGGCGGCGGCTTTCGGGTTGCTGACCGGCAAGGCCGTACGGCCGCAATCCGCCGAGACCCACGCCAACCCGCGGGCTCGCAGCGCTCGGCTCCGCGCCATGGAAAGGCTCGCCGCATGATAAACCCGATGACCTGCGTTTGCGTGCTGATGGCTGCCGGGTCCGGCCTCTATTTGTTTCAGGAGAAGCAACAGGTGCATCTCCTCGACCGTCGGATCGAGCAGGTGCTGCACGCCGCCGACGCCGCGCACGCCCGCACCGGAATGCTGCGCGCGGAGTACGCGCTGCTGAACGACCCGTCGCGGCTGCAGGAGCTGGCCCGCCAGCACCTGCCCAGCTTGGTCAACACCGAGCCCACCCAGTTCGCCAACCTGGCCGAGCTGGACCGTCGGCTGCCGACGGTGGGGAGTGCCGCGGCGGCCGAACCGGCGCCGCTCGAACCCGCAGCGCCGCTTATGCGACTGTCGCAGGCGACCGCCCCGGCCGTGGCCTCGATCCCGGCTGCCCCAGCTCCGGTGATATCCCATGCGGCGACGTCCGCGCCTCGCCTGGCGTTTCACGCGACGCCGGCGCATGCGATCCCAGCCGCGATCATTGAGGCGCCGGCGCCGTCGCTGGTTGCGGTAGCCCAACCGCCGGTGCTGGCGCACGCCACGCGCGCCGTCTCCCGCGCGGCCACGCAGCGCGCCGCCGCCATCCACCAGCTTGCCAACCGCGGGCCTGTCAACCAACGCTTGGCCTACGCCTTTCGCGGCGATCCCTATGTGACGCCACCGGCGCCGGTGGCGGAGGCGACCCAGCGCATCGCACGCGCCGCGCCGGTCGACGCCGGCAGCCCGATGGTAGCCTCGGCGCTCGGCATGGCGCGTTCGATGATGGCGTCCAGCCCGGCGGCGCCCTCGGCTACCGCCGCCGCATTCTACAGCGGCGTGCCGCAGTCGCGGTGATGGAAGAAGACGCGCCCTCGTCCGCCGCCCCGGCCCGCCGCTTCGGCGCGCCGCGCGATGCCGGCGTGCCGCGCATGGAGCACGCGCGCGTCACCGCCCCCGACCTGCAGCGGCGCGCGGCGCTGGAGCGGACGCGGGGGCGGCTGGTGTTCGCCGCCGGCGGTTTCGTCCTGCTGTTCGGCGCGGTGACGGCGAAGCTGGTGGATGCGACGGTGTGGCGCCCGGCCGCCTCCAAGCCATCCGCCGTGCTGCGCCGGCCCGAACCACCCCCGATGGCGGCCGCAATCGACTTGGCGCATCCCAGCCTGATCCCTGTGAGCGCGGCCATGAACGCCGGCGGCGACGCCATGCCGCACGCCCGCCGCGCCATGATCACCGACCGCAACGGCGAGATCCTGGCGATCTCGCTGCCCACCGCCGGGGTGTTCGCCGACCCGCGCGAGATGATCGACACCGCCGAGGCCGCGCACCGGCTGAAGTCGGTGCTGCCGCAGCTGGACGAGGCGGCGGTACGCAACCGGCTGGCCGACGCCCGCAAGCAGTTCGTCTACATCGCCCGCCAGGTGACGCCGCGCCAGGAGCTGGCGATCAACGCGCTTGGCATCCCCGGCATCCAGTTCCTGCCGACCGAGCGCCGGCGCTACCCGCTGGGCCGCATGGCGGCGCAGGTGCTGGGCGGCGTCGACGTCGACAGCCAGGGCGTCGCCGGGGTCGAGAAGCAGTTCGAGCAGCGCCTGCTGGCCGACGGCGCGCCGCTGCGGCTGTCGCTCGACGTGCGGGTGCAGGCGGTGGTGCGCGACGAACTCTCGCAGGCGATGAAGCAGTTCAAGGCGATCGGCGCGTGCGGCATCGTCATGGACGTACGCAGCGGCGAGGTGCTGGCCATGGTCAGCCTACCCGATTACGACGCCAACCTGTTCGGCGAGGCCAAGCCCGACGACCGCTTCAACCGCGCCATCACCGGCGTCTACGAGCCGGGCAGCACGTTCAAGCTGCAGACCGCCTCGATGGCGCTCGACGACGGCGTGGTCAACATCTGGAACGGCTTTGACGCCACCAACCCAATCCGCATCGGCCGCTTCACCATCAGCGACTTCGAGGGCAAGCACCGGTTTCTGTATCTGCCGGAAATCCTTGCCTACTCGTCCAACATCGGCGCCGCCAAGATGGCCGAAGCGGTCGGCGGCGAACGGCAGCGCGCCTGGCTGAAGAAGATGGGGATGCTGGACAAGGTCGGCATCGAGCTGCCCGAAGTCGGACGGCCGCTGTTCCCGCCGGCCGCCAATTGGAAAGCGGTCTCGACGCTCACCATCGGCTTCGGCCACGGCATCGCGGTGACGCCGCTGCAGGTGGTGGCCGGCACCGCGGCGGTGGCCAACGGCGGCACGCTGTTCCGCCCGACCATCCTGGCGCCCGACCCGGACGCCGCCAGTCCCGACACGCACGACGGCAAGCGGGTGATGCGGACCGCGACGTCGGACATCATCCGGCGGCTGATGCGGCTGGTGGTGACCGACGGCTACGGCAAGCCGGCCGACGTGCCCGGCTACTTCGTCGGCGGCAAGACCGGGACCGCCGAGAAGATCAGCTACAAGCACTACAACCACAACTCGCGGGTGTCGGCGTTCATGAGCGCGTTCCCGATGAACGCGCCGCATTACGCGGTCTACATGATGCTGGACGAGCCGCAGGCCAACGCCTCGACGCACGGCTTCGCGACCGCGGGCTGGGTTAGCGCCCCGGCGGCCGGACGGGTGATCGCGCGCATCGGGCCGATGCTGGGGTTGCTGCCGGAAACCGACAACGCGGCGACGATCCAGGCGGCACTGTCGATCCCGATGGAGCCGGTCCGCCCGTCCGGCGCCCGCGCGGCGTTGCCCGCGGCCACGATCCAGGCGTCCAGCAAGGCTCCCGCGAAGTCGCTGCCCATTCCCGACCAGCCCCGCGCGGCGCCGCAGCCGGTCACCCTGCACGATCTTCGGCACGAGGCGACATGGCGGGTGCCGGCCGTTGCAGGTCGCTGACTTGATGGTGCGGGTCATGGATCTGGCTGACATCCCGGCAAGCTGGCGCGCCGCCGGCGGGGTCGAGGTGCAGGCGATCACCGCCGACAGCCGCAGCTGCCGCGACGGCTCGCTGTTCGTCGCCGTGCCGGGGGCGAGCCGCAACGGCAACGCCTTCATCGGCGAGGCGGTGGCGCGCGGCGCCGCGGCGGTGCTGGCGCTGCCTGGAACGGCGTGGCCGGCGGGCGTGCCGCCGCGCCCGCTGATCGAAGACCCGCAACCGCGCCGTCGCCTGGCGCAGATCGCTGCCCAACTGGCCGGGCCGCCGCCGGCCACGGTCGTCGCCGTCACCGGCACCAACGGCAAGACCAGCAGCGTCGAGTTCCTCCGGCAGCTCTGGGCATTGGCCGGGATACGCGCCGCCAGCATCGGCACGCTAGGCGTGGTGGCGCCCGGAACTGGCTTGTCGAGCGGAGCCGCGATGACCACGCCCGATCCAGTGGCGCTGTCGCAGACTCTGGCCGGGCTGACGCGCGAAGGCGCGCGCGCCGTGGCGCTGGAGGCCTCGTCGCACGGGCTGGATCAATGCCGGCTCGACGGCCTGCACCTGGCGGCGGCGGCGTTCACGAATTTGACCCGCGACCACCTCGATTACCACGGCACCGCGGAAGCCTACCGCGACGCCAAGCTGCGGCTGTTCCGCGAGCTGCTGCCAACCGGCGCGGTGGCGGTCGCCAGCACCGCGCTCGATCCCGCGACGCTGCTGGCGCTTGGCGAGACGGCCCGGACTCGCCGGTTCGACCTACGCAGCGTCGGCGAGGACGGCACGGCGATCCGGCTGCTGCGGACGACGCCGCGTGCCGACGGGCAGGTGCTGGAGTTGCGCCAGGACGGCCGCCGGCACGAGGTCGAAGTGACGCTGCCCGGCCGTTTTCAGGCCGACAACCTGTTGGTGGCGGCGGCCCTGGCGCAGGCTACCGGCGTCGCCGGCGCGCTGGACCTGTTGCCGCGGTTGGTCGGCGTGCGCGGGCGGATGGAGCTGGCGGCGCGGCTGGACAACGGCGCCGTGGCCTATGTCGATTACGCGCACACGCCCGACGCGCTGGAGCGGCTGTTGCTGGCGCTGCGCCCGCACGCCGAGAGGCGGCTGATCGTGGTGTTCGGCGCCGGCGGCGACCGCGACCGCGGCAAGCGCCCGCTGATGGGGGCCGCCTGCGCCCGGCTGGCCGACGTCGCCATCGTCGCCGACGACAACCCCCGCCACGAGGACCCGGCGGCGATCCGTGCGGCGGTGCTGGCCGGCTGCCCTGGCGGCATCGACGGCGGCGCGCGCGAGGCGGCGATCGCCATGGGCCTGGACATGCTGCGGGCGGGGGACGTGCTGGCGGTGGCCGGCAAGGGCCACGAGGAGGGCCAGACCGTCGGCGACGCCGTGCTGCCGTTCGACGACGTGGCGGTGCTGCGTCGGCTGGCGGGTGATCGGTGAGCGCGCTGTGGAGTCCGGCCGAGTTGCGTGCCGCCAGCGGCGGGCTGCTGCGGGCGCCGTTCGCGGCAACCGGCGTGTCGATTGACAGCCGCACCACCAAGCCCGGCGACCTGTTCGTGGCGCTGCTCGGCGATAGCGGCGACGGCCATGGCCACGTCGCCGCCGCATTCGAGCGCGGAGCCGCTGGCGCAATGGTCCACCGGCTGCCGGAAGGCGTGGCCGACGACGCGGCGTTGCTGCAGGTGCCGGACACTTTCGCCGCCCTGCACGCGCTGGCCAACTTCGCCCGTGCCCGTTTCGCAGGCCGCGTGGTGGCGGTGACTGGCAGCGTCGGCAAGACCACCACCAAGGAGATGCTGCGCGTGGCGCTGTCGGCGTTCGGCAAGGCGTGGGCCGCCGAGGCGTCGCACAACAACCATTGGGGCGTGCCGTTGACGCTGGCGCGCACGCCCGCCCGGCACGCCTTCTGCGTAGTCGAGATCGGCATGAACCACGCCGGCGAGATTGCTCCTCTGTCACGTCTGGCGCGCCCGCACGCGGCACTCGTCACCGCCGTCGCGCCGACCCATATCGGCAACCTCGGCAGCCTGGAGGCGATCCGCGCCGAGAAATACGCCGTCGTCGCCGGGCTGGAGCCGGGCGGCGTGACGGTGCTGCCGGACGGGTTCGGCGAGCCGGCAGACGCCTATTTCGGCGAACGCCAGTTGCTCCGCAGCGACAGCGACGAACTGGGCAACAGCATCGAGGCCGAGATCGACAACAGGCGCGTGGCGTTCCGCATGGCAGCGCCCGGCCGCCACATGGCGATGAACGCGGTCGCGGCGCTGACTCTGGTGGCACGGCTCGGGCTCGATCCGGCAATGGCGGCGGCGGCGCTGGACGGGTTCGCGCCGGTCGCCGGACGCGGCGCGCGGCGGGCGCTGACGTTGGCGCACGGCACCGCGACGTTGCTCGACGAGAGCTACAACGCCTCGTCGGCCGCGGTGCGCGCGGCGTTGTCGGTGCTGGCGTTGCAGCCGGCGACTCGGCGCGTGGCGGTGCTGGGCGACATGCTGGAGTTGGGCGAGCTGGCCGCCGCGGAGCATCGCGACCTGGCCCCGCACGTGCTCGCCAGCGCCGACCTGCTGTTCACCTGCGGCCCGCAGATGCGCCTGCTGCACGAGGCGATGCCGCCCGCGATGCGCGGCGCGCATACCGCCGACGCGGCGAGCCTGGCCCCGATGGTGGCCGCCGCCCTCCGCCACGGCGACGCGGTGCTGGTCAAGGGCAGCCTCGGCAGCCGAATGCGCCTGGTCGTGCAGACGCTCGAAGGCGTCGGCTGATGCTGTTCACCTTGGCGCAACTGCTTGAGCCCAAAATCTCCGCACTCAACCTATTCCGCTACGAGACGCTGCGATCCGGCGCGGCCTGCCTCACGGCGCTGATTGCCAGCCTGGTGATCGGGCCGGCGTTCATCCGCTGGCTGCGCTCGGTGCAGCTGCAGGGGCAGCCGATTCGCCCCGATGGCCCGGAGCGACACCTGATCGAGAAAAAAGGCACGCCGACCATGGGCGGCGTGCTGATCCTGGCGGCGCTCGCGACCTCGACGCTGCTTTGGGCGGACCTTCGCAGCGGCTACGTGTGGGCGGTGCTCGTGCTGACGCTGGGCTACGGCGCGATCGGCTTCGTCGACGATTACATCAAGCTGTCCAAGGCAAGTTTCAGGGGCCTGTCGGGACGCGGCAAGCTGTACGTGCAAGCGGCCCTCGGCCTCGCCGTCGCGATATGGATCGTCTGGCTGACGCCGGGCGCCATGGCCACCGGGCTGACTGTGCCGATCTTCAAGGAGGTGCTGATCCCGTTCGGCTTCGCGTTCCCGTTGTTCGGCATGCTGGTGCTGGTCGGCGCCAGCAATGCGGTGAACCTGACCGACGGGCTGGACGGGCTGGCGATCGTGCCGACGATCATCTGCGCCGGCGTGTTCGCGCTGATCGCCTACCTGGTCGGCAACCACATCTTCGCCGATTACCTCAAGCTCAACTTCGTGCCGGGCGCTGGCGAGTTGGCGGTGTTCTGCTCGGCGCTGATCGGCTCCGGCCTCGGCTTCCTGTGGTTCAACGCGCCGCCGGCGGCGGTGTTCATGGGCGACACCGGCAGCCTGGCGCTGGGCGGCGCGCTGGGCGCCGTGGCGGTCGCGGTGAAGCACGAGATCGTGCTGGGCATCGTCGGCGGCCTGTTCGTGGTCGAGACGGCGTCGGTGATCGTGCAGGTGTTCTGGTACAAGCGCACCGGGCGGCGGGTGTTCCTGATGGCGCCGCTGCACCATCATTTCGAGAAGAAGGGCTGGGCCGAGCCCACCATCGTCATCCGGTTCTGGATCATCTCGATGATCCTGGCGCTGGTCGGCCTCGCCACGTTGAAGATCCGATGAGCTTTCCGGGCGACATCTTCGCCGGGCAGCGCTACGCCGTGGTCGGCCTCGGCCGCAACGGGCTGCCGGCGGCGCAGGCGCTGGTCGCCATGGGGGCCGACGTCACCGTCTGGGACGACGCGCCGGCGACACGCGCGGCGGCCGGCGACCTGCGAGTCTGCGAACCTGCGGTGTCCGCGCTGGATGCGATGATCTTGTCGCCGGGCATCGCGCATCGCTTGCCGGCGCCGCACGCGATGGCGGCGGCGGCCATTGCGGCGGGAGTGCCGATCCTGTCGGATGCCGACCTGCTGTACCGCGCGGTGCGCGCCGCCGGATCGAAGGCGCGTTTCGCCGGGGTAACCGGCACCAACGGCAAGAGCACGACGACGGCGTTGCTGGCGCATATCCTGGCCAATGCGGGCGTGCCGGTGGCGGCCGGCGGCAATCTGGGCGCGGCCTCGCTGTCGCTGCCGCTGCTGCCCAATGACGGCGTGTACGTGCTGGAGATGTCTTCGTATATGTTGGAGCGAATCGCGGCGTTGCGCTTCGATGTCGCAACAATGCTGAACCTCAGTCCCGATCACCTCGACCGCCATGGCGACATGGCCGGCTACGCGCAGGCCAAGCAGGCGATCTTCGCACGCCAGACAGCGGGCGACGTGGCTGTAATCGGCACCGACGATGCGCCGTCGCGCGGCATCGCGCGGTGGCTGCGCGGGCAGCCCGGCCGGGTGGTCGAGATTGCCGCCGCCAGCGCCATTCCGGGGCTGGAGCGCGCCATCGCCCTGCCCGGCGCGCATAACGGGCAGAACGCCGCCGCCGCCGCCGCGATGGCTGCGGCCCTAGGAGTGCCGGAAGCCGTCATTGCCGACGGCATCGCGAGCTTTCCTGGACTGCCGCATCGCCAGCAGGCGGTCGGCGTCGTCGATGGCGTGACCTTTATCGACGACAGCAAGGCGACCAACGCCGACTCCGCCGCGCGCGCGTTGGCTTGTCACGAGCATGTCGTGTGGATTGCCGGCGGCATCGCCAAGGCGGGCGGCATCGCGGCGCTGTCGCCCTACCTCCCGCGTATCGGGCACGCGTTGCTGATCGGCCGGGATGCCGGGATGCTTGCGAAGACCTTGCAGGCCGCCGGGGTTTCGCACGAGGTTTCTGCGACACTCGATGTTGCGGTGCCGGTCGCTTTCGCGCGCGCGCAACGCGACGGGATTTCTACCGTGCTGCTTTCCCCGGCCTGCGCCAGTTTCGACCAGTACCGCGGCTTCGAGGCGCGCGGCGAACATTTCGCAAGCCTCGTGGCGCAGCTGCGGAATGCCGGATGATGCCCGTGCTGTCGCGCGCCGACACTTCCGTGCTGGGCCGCTGGTGGTGGACCGTCGACCGCTGGACGCTGCTGGCGCTCACCGTGCTGATCGGCTTCGGCTACGTCATGGTGTTGGCCGCGAGCCCCGCGGTCGCCGAGCGCATCCACGAGGCGCGCGATATGCTGGTGGCCAAGCAGGTGGTGTTCCTGCTGCTGGCCGGGCTGGTGGTCGTGGCGGTTTCGCTGCTGTCGCCGAAGGGCGTGCGGCGGGTGGCGCTGGCCGGCTGCTTCGTCGCTCTCGTGTTGACGGCGCTGACCATGGTGATCGGCGTCGACATCAAGGGCGCGCGGCGCTGGCTGGCGTTGCCCGGACTGTCGTTGCAGCCGAGCGAGTTCCTGAAGCCGTGCTTCGCCGTGGTTGCGGCGTGGCTGCTCGCCGAGGGCAAGCGGCCGGGGCGGTTCCCGGGGATGGCGATCGCGTTCGCGGTGTTCGCCCTAATCGCGCTGCTGCTGAAGTCGCAGCCGGACATCGGCATGTTGGCCGTCGTGACCGGGGTGTTCTTCATCCAGTTGTTCGTGGCTGGGCTCAACCTGGTGCTGGTCGGCGGGTTGGGTGGCATGATCGCGATGGGCGGCGTCGGCGCGTACGTGTTCTTCGCCCATGTGCGTAGCCGGGTGACTCGGTTCCTCGACCCGGCGGCCGGCGACAACTACCAGGTCAACCGCGCGCTGGAGGCGTTCGGCAGCGGCGGGCTGATGGGGCGCGGCCCCGGCGAGGGGCACGTCAAGGACGTGTTGCCCGACGCCCACTCCGACTTCGTGTTCGCCGTCACCGGCGAGGAGTTCGGCATGGTCGTGTGCGTGGCGTTGATCGGCGTGTTCGCCTTCATCGTGCTGCGCGGCCTGCTGCGCCTGTTGGGCGAGGGCGACATGTTCGTGGTGCTGGCGGCGACCGGGCTGCTTAGCAGCTTTGGCCTGCAGGCGTTCGTCAACATGGCCTCGACCCTGCACCTGATCCCGACCAAGGGCATGACGCTACCGTTCGTCTCGTACGGCGGCTCGTCGGTGCTGGCGGTGGCGTTCGCCATGGGGCTGCTGCTGGCGCTGACGCGCCGCCGGCACGCCAACGATCCGCTATGAGGGGCGCGCACCTGCGGCCGGTGGTGATCGCCGCCGGCGGCACCGGCGGGCATTTCTTCCCGGCCGAGGCGCTGGCGGAGGCGTTGCTGGCGCGTGGCCAGCGGGTCGCGCTGATGACCGACGCGCGATCCGGCGGGTTGGCGTCCCGAGCGTTCGCCAATGGCGAGCAATTCGTACTGGCGGGGGCTGGTGTGGCCGGACGCGGCGCAGCGCGTGGGACGCAGGCGTTCGCCGACATGGCGTTCGGAGCGATGCAGGCGCGGCGCATCCTGGCGCGGCTCGGTCCCGCCGCCATCGTGGGCTTTGGCGGCTACCCTTGCGTGGCGCCGATGCTGGGCGCGGCGATGCTGCGGCGTCGCCCGGCGCTGCTGCTGCATGAGCAGAACGCCGTGCTCGGCCGCGCCAACCGCCTGCTGGCGCGGCGCTGCGACCTGCTGGCGTTGAGCCAATCGGACACTGCGCGAGTGCCGGCGGAAACGCGCACGACCGTTGTCGGCAACCCGGTGCGCGCCGCCATCGCGGCACTCGCCGGCATTGCCTACCAGCCTCCGGTCGAGCGAATGGAGTTGCTGGTGCTGGGCGGATCGTTGGGTGCGCGGGTGTTCAGCGACATCGTGCCGCCTGCCCTGGCGCTGCTTCCGCCGGATGTGCGCGCGAGGCTGCATGTGGTGCAGCAATGCCGTGCCGAGGACCTGGCCCGGGTGCGCGAAGCGTATGCGGACAGCGGCATCGACGCCGAATTGGCCGCGTTTTTTCCGGATGTCGCCATCCTGCTCGGGAGGGCGCATCTGGTGGTGGCGCGAGCCGGCGCGTCCACTGTGGCCGAGTTGGCGATTGCTGGGCGGCCGTCGATCCTGGTGCCGCTGCCGCACGCCATCGACGACCACCAGAGCGCCAACGCGCAGACGCTGGCGCGGGCCGGGGCCGCTTGGATGGTGCCGCAGCCGCGCTTCGACGCGCCGGCGTTGTCGGCGCGACTCGCTCACCTGATCCAGCATCCGGCCATTCTCGCAACAGCCGCCAGCGCCGCGTCCGGGCAGGCGCGCGCCGACGCCGCGAACGCCCTGGCCGACTGCACGATGCAGCTGGTCGCGGAGCGCGTGGCATGAGGGCGCTGCCGCTCGGCATCGGCGTGATCCACTTCGTCGGCATCGGCGGCATCGGCATGTCCGGCATCGCCGAAGTGCTGCACACGCTCGGCTACGCGGTGCAGGGCAGCGACATCGCCGAGAGCGCAAACGTTCGCCGGCTGCGCGAGAACGGCATCCCGGTCGAAATCGGCCACGACGCCGCCAACCTTGGCACGGCGCAGGTCGTCGTCACCTCGACCGCGGTGCGGCCGGACAACCCGGAGGTGCAGGCGGCGCGCGGAAAGTTCATCCCGGTGGTGCGGCGGGCCGAGATGCTGGCCGAGCTGATGCGGCTGCGCTGGGCCATCGCGGTCGGCGGCACCCACGGCAAGACCACCACCACCAGCCTGATCGCCACCGTGCTGGAAGCCGCGCACCTCGATCCCACGGTCATCAACGGCGGCATCATCAACGCCTACGGCAGCAACACCCGCATGGGCGCCGGCGAGTGGATGGTGGTCGAGGCCGACGAGAGCGACGGCAGCTTCCTGCGCCTGCCGGCGACCATCGCCGTGGTCACCAACATGGACCCCGAGCATCTCGACCACTGGGGCAGCGCCGAGGCGATGGTCGCCGGCTACGACCAGTTCGTGCAGAACATCCCGTTCTACGGCTTCGCCGTCCTGTGCGCCGACCATCCGGGCGTGCAGCAGATGATCCCGCGCCTGTCCGACCGGCGCATCGTCACCTACGGCTTCAGCCCGCAGGCCGACGTGCGCGCCGAGCGGCTGGTGCCGGACAAGATGGGCTCGACGTTCGAGGTCGCGGTGGCCGACCGGGCGCGCAACCGCAGCCGCAAGATGGGGCCGTTCCGACTGCCGATGCTGGGCAGCCACAACGTGCAGAACGCCCTCGCCGCGGTCGCCATCGCGGTCGAGATGGAGATCGAGGACACCACGCTGCGCAGCGCCTTCGCGGCGTTCAAGGGCGTCAAGCGCCGCTTCACCCGCACCGGCGAGGCCGGCGGCATCACGGTCATCGACGATTACGGCCACCACCCGGTCGAGATCGCCGCCGTGCTCAAGGCGGCGCGGCAGGCCGGCGCGCGCGAAGTGGTGGCGGTCGTGCAGCCGCACCGCTACTCGCGCCTGGCGTCGCTGTTCGAGGAGTTCTGCACCTGCATGAACGACGCCGGCACGGTGATCGTGGCCGACGTCTACGCGGCCGGCGAGCCGCGCCTGGACGGCTACGACCGCGACGCCCTGGTTGACGGCCTACGCGCGCGCGGCCACCGCAGCGTGGTGCCGCTGCCGGGGCCGGAGCACCTGGCCGAGATGGTGCACGCCATCGCACGGTCCGGCGATTTTGTGGTCTGCCTCGGTGCCGGCAACATCACGCAGTGGGCGGCGAGCCTGCCCGAGCAGCTGACGACGCTGCAGGCCAACCAGCCGCAGCGCCCGCAGCAGCGTGGCCGCGCATGATGACGCAGTCGGCGATGTTGGCTGATCTGCTGCCGGCGCTGCGCGGCCGCGTGCAGCCCGACGCGATGCTGGGTCCAGCGACCTGGTTCCGCGTCGGCGGCCCGGCCGAGCTGCTGATCCGTCCGGCCGACATCAAGGACCTTTGCGTGCTGCTTGCGAATTTGCCGCACGAAGTTCCGGTCCTGGCGATCGGTGCCGCGTCCAACCTGATCGTGCGCGACGGTGGCGTGCATGGCGTGGTGGTGCGTCTGGCACGCGGATTCGGCGACATCACGGCAGAGACGGACGGCGTCATAGCTGAAGCTGCGGCACTCGACGCGACGGTGGCCGAGCAGGCGGCGGCGGCGGGCCTGGGCGGGCTGGAGTTCCTCAGCGGCATTCCTGGCAGCATTGGCGGCGCCGTGGCAATGAACGCCGGAGCCTACGGCGGCGATGTCGCCGGCTGCCTGGACTGGGCAGAGATCGTGACGCGCTCGGGCGAACTGGTCAGGCTGAATGTCGCCCGCCTCGCCTTCGCCTACCGCCACGCAACGCTGCCGCCGGACTCGGTGGTGGTTCGGGTCCGGCTGCGCGCGACGCCGGGCGACCCCGGCTTGATCGCCGCGCGGATGCACGACATCCGCAGCCGCCGCGAGGCGACGCAGCCGGTGCGCGCCCGTACCGGCGGCTCCACCTTTCGCAACCCCGACGGCGGCATGAAGGCGTGGGAGCTGATCGACGCCGCCGGCGGGCGCGGGCTGGCGCGCGGCGGCGCCACGGTCAGCGAGCAGCACTGCAACTTCCTGCTCAACGCCGGCGAGGCCACCGCAGCCGACCTCGAAGGCTTGGGCGAGGAACTTCGCGCACGGGTCAGGGCCGCGTCGGGCATCGACCTGCATTGGGAAATCCGCCGCGTGGGAGTGCCGGCATGAAGCGCGTGGCGGTGCTGTTCGGCGGTATCTCGGCGGAACGGGCGGTGAGCCTCACCTCCGGCGGCAAGGTGGTCGCGGCGTTGCGCGAGGCCGGCTACGACGTGCTGCCGGTCGATGTCGGACCCGACCTTCGCACCACGCTGGCGGCGCTCGACCCGGCCCCCGACGCGGTGTTCAACGCGCTGCACGGCCGCTTCGGCGAGGACGGCGCGATGCAGGGCGTGCTCGATTGGCTGGCGATCCCGTACACCCATTCGGGCGTGCGCGCCTCGGCGATGGCAATGGACAAGGTCGCCGCCAAAGCGGTGTTCGCCGCCGCCGGGCTGCCGGTCCCGGCCGGCCGGGTGTTCGAGATCGCCAGCCTGGAACATGAAGACCCGTGGCCGGCGCCATACGTGGTGAAGCCGATCAACGAGGGCTCGTCGGTCGGCGTCACCGTTGTCTGCGTCGGCGACAACCGACGCGCCGCGATAGCCGCCGGATGGGCGTTCGGGCCGCAGGCGCTGGTTGAAGAGTACGTGCCGGGACGCGAGCTGACCGTGGCGGTCATGGATGACCGGGCGCTCGCCGTCACCGAGATCGCACCCAACCAAGGCTTCTACGACTACGAGGCGAAGTATGCCGATGGCGGCTCGCGGCACGTAATCCCGGCCGTGGTGCATCCACGCATCGCCGAGCAGGCGATGCAGGTCGCGGTGGCCGCGCACCGGGCGCTCGGCTGCAACGGCGTCAGCCGTTCAGATTTCCGCTACGACGACACCGCCGGCGAACCGGGGCGACTGGTGCTGCTGGAGGTCAACACGCAGCCGGGCCTGACGCCCACTTCGCTGTTGCCGGAGCAGGCCGCGCATTGCGGCTACAGCTTCCCGCAGCTGTGCGCCTGGATGGTGGAGCACGCCGCATGTCGCGCATGAGGGTGCCGGAAGCTGCCGAGTTGCGCGCGCCGCCAAGGGCTACGCGGGCGCCGCGTCCGCGTGAGGCGGCGGCGACTCCGCTCGACCGGCCCAGCCGTGTCCGCGTGCTGCTGCGGCGCCAGCGGCGCGTGCTGCTGCGCCCGTTGCTGTTGCTGGCGGCGATCGGGATCGTGGCGACGCTGTTCGTGGCGGTCGTGCATATGCTGGGCAGCGGGGGCGCGTTCCAGACGCAGTTCGGCGAGGCCGGCGCGCGGCTTGGCCTGCGGGTTCGCAGCATCGTGGTCGAGGGCCGCCAGAAAACCCCCGAGGCGGCGCTGCGGACGGCGCTGGGGGTGGGACCGGGCGACCCGATCCTGAACCTTTCGCTGCCGCTCGCGAAGGCGCGAATCGAGGCGATCCAATGGGTGCAGCGCGCCACGGTGGAGCGCCGGCTGCCCGGCACCGTGATAGTGCGGCTGGTCGAACGGCGGCCGTTCGCGGTGTGGCAGCACGACGGCCGCTTCTTGCTGATCGACCACGACGGCAACACCGTCACCGACAGCGACGTGTCGGCGTTCGCCAGGGATGTGCCGCTGGTGGTGGGCGTGGGCGCGCCGCAGGCCGCGGCAGGGCTGCTCGACGTGCTGGCGACGCAGCCGACGCTGCTGGCGCGGGTCGCCGCGGCGGTGCGGGTTGGCGAGCGGCGCTGGAACCTGCGGATGGTCAACGGCACCACCGTGCTGCTGCCGGAGAGCGCCGCCCCGCAGGCGCTGGAGCGGCTGCTGGACCTGCAGGCCAAGCACGAACTGCTGGACCGGCCGTTGCAGAGCATCGATCTGCGCCTGCCCGACCGGTTGGTGCTTCGCCCTATTTCGGACAAGACAGGGTTCGAAAAACCAGGCGACCCGGCGCTGGCGAGGAAGCCAACATGAACGACCTGTCGCGACGCCTGCCCCCGCCGCCCGCCGACACCGAGGCGCCCCGGCTGCGGCCGCGCCAGTCCGGTCCGTTCGGGGTGCTCGACATCGGCACCACCAAGATCGTCTGCATGATCGGGCGTACCGAGGGCGACGGCGGCAACCGCGTGCTGGGGTTCGGTTGGCAGCGCGGGCGCGGCGTGCGCAGCGGCGCCATCACCGACATCGAGGAAGCCGAGCGCGCCATCCGCGCCGCGGTCGGCCAGGCCGAGAACGCCGCCGACACCAGGCTGCGCGGCATCACCGTGAACCTGTCCTGCGGCCAGCCGGAAAGCCGGTTGTTCAACGTGCAGTGGCCGGTCGGCGGCCGCGCGGTCGCCGAGAGCGACATCCGCCGCGTGGTCATGGAGGGCCGCGCGCGCGCGTCGAGCGACAGTCGCGACATCATCCACGCGCTGCCGCTGGCGTTCTCCGCCGATGGCGCGGAAGGCGTGGTGGACCCGCGCGGGCTGCACTGCGACATGCTGATCGGCCGGCTGCACGTGATCGACGCCGCCCGGACGGCGCTTCGCACGCTGGGCGCCTGCGTGGCCCGCTGCGACCTCGAGATAACCGAGCTGGTGTCGGGGCCGATGGCCGCCGGGCTGTCGACGCTGGTCGAGGACGAGCGGCAGCTCGGCGCCACGGTGATCGACATGGGCGGCGGCAGCACCGGCATGGCGGTGTTCGCCGACGGCCAGCTGCTGCACACCGCGCACATCCCGGTCGGCGGCGTGCACGTGACCAACGACATCGCCCGCGGCCTGTCGACGCCGGTCGCCCACGCCGAGCGGCTGAAGGCGCTGTACGGCAGCGCCCAGGGCAGCCCCGACGACGACCGCGAGCTGCTGCCGGTCCCGATGGTCGGAGAGGAGGAGCATCAAATTGCCAAAGTGCCGCGCAGCATGGTCATCGGCATCATCAAGCCGCGCCTGGAGGAAACCTTCGAGATGGTCAAGGAACGGCTCGACGGCTCTGGGCTTGGCCGTTCGGGCGGCAGTCGCGTGGTGCTGACCGGAGGGGCCAGCCAGCTCAACGGGGTGCGCGAGATGGCGACGCGCATCCTGGGCCGCACCGTCCGCCTCGGCCGCCCGCCGATGCTGCGCGGCCTGCCCGACAGCGCCTCCGGCCCTGGTTTCGCCGCCGCCGTTGGCCTGCTGGCCTGGGCCGCGGGCCAGGGCCGGGCGCTGCACGACATCGACCTAGACATCGACCAGCCGACCGGCGTCGTGCGCCGGATCGTCCAGTTCCTGCGCGACCGCGTATAGCGGTGCGGTCGCGGATCGAAATCGCCGGCTACATCGAAATCTTCTGGGGGGAGACTTGCCCATGACCTTGAACCTGACCATTCCGCAGCAGACGCACACCGACTTCACGCCCCGGATCACCGTCATCGGCGTCGGCGGCGGCGGTACCAACGCGGTGGACAACATGATCGCCTCGAACCTGCAGGGCGTCGAGTTCGTGGTCGCCAACACCGACGCGCAGCAATTGGTCCACAGCCGCGCCGACCGCCGCATCCAGCTCGGCCCGCACATCACCCAGGGCCTCGGCGCCGGGGCCAAGCCGGAGATCGGCCGCGCCGCCGCAGAGGAGGCCGCCGAGGAGCTGTACCGCCACCTCGACGGCGCGCACATGGTGTTCATCACCGCCGGCATGGGCGGCGGCACCGGAACCGGCGCCGCCCCGGTGATCGCCCGCATGGCCCGCGAGCGCAACATCCTGACAGTCGGCGTGGTGACCAAGCCGTTCACCTTCGAGGGCAACCGCCGCGCCAAGGCCGCCGAAGCCGGGATCGAGGAGCTGCAGCAGTTCGTCGACACGCTGATCGTCATCCCGAACCAGAACCTGTTCCGTCTCGCTAACGAGCGAACCGGCTGGAAAGAGGCGTTCAAGATGGCCGACAACGTGCTCTACATGGGCGTGCGCGGCGTCACCGACCTGATGGTCGCACCGGGTCTGGTGAACCTCGACTTCGCCGATATCCGCACCGTGATGGCGGAGATGGGCAAGGCGATGATGGGCACCGGCGAGGCCGAGGGCGAGAACCGCGCCATCCGCGCCGCCGAGGCTGCGATCAGCAACCCGCTGCTGGAGGATACCAGCATGTCCGGCGCGCGCGGCCTGCTCATCAACATCACCGGCGGCGAGGACATGACGCTGTTCGAGGTCGACCAGGCCGCCAACCGCATCCGCGAGGAGGTGGACGAGGAGGCCAACATCATCTTCGGCTCGGCGGTGGACGAGACCCTGAACGGCAAGGTGCGGGTGTCCGTGGTGGCGACCGGGATCGAGAGCCTGACGCAGCGCGCCGCCGAGCGCCCCCGCCTGGTGGCGATGGGCGGCGCGTCGGGTCCGCAATCAGCCGTCGCCACGAGCCCTGCGCCGTCGCAGGACATGCCGGGCACGTCGCAGCCTGGGACGCTACCGACCGGCAGCGGCCCGGTGCAGCCGCCGCGGCCGGCGGGGCAGCCGCCGCGCGTCGGCAACCCGCTCACGCGGCCTTCGCAGGCGCCGGTGTTCGGCGCGCCGCAGTCGCCGCAACGGCCGCCGCTGTCCCGCCCCGCCTCGGTTTCGACGCCGATGCCGCAGGTCGGCCAAGTCGGTGGGCCGGAGACGCCGGGCTATGAGGGCGACGAGCAGCCGGGAGCGTCCGGCATCGTGCTGCGGCAGGCGGCCAAGCCGCAGCAGCCGCCGCGCAGCCGCTTCGCCGAGCCGCAGGCGGCGGGGCGTGGCCTGTTTGCCGAGCCGCCACGCGCGGAGCACGCTGCCGAGGCCGCTCCCCCTCCCGCGCGGAAAAGCATCTTCGGCATCGTGACCGGCGCCATCCGCGGCAACTACGCTGCGGCGCGCCCGGCCTCGCCCGAAGCCGGCGGCCGGACCGAGCCGACGGCGCAGAACACCCGCCGCGAGGCGCAGGCCGACGTGCGCCAGGCCGACGGCGAGGAGATGCAGATCGACATCCCGGCGTTCCTACGCCGGCAGTCCTCGTAATCGGCGCGGCGGCGGCCGGGGCAGCCCGGCCGCCGCCGCACGGTGCGACCGCAATGCTGGACACACTCAACGCGTTCGTCACGCCGAGCTTCCTGCGGTCGGTTTGGGAAGCGGACTACGAGGCGTTCAAGGACACTCCCGCCGAAGCAGCGCTGGTCGAACGCCTGCGCCGTTAGTCGGCGCGTGCCGACCTCGGCGAAACGGGCGCGGAGCCTGCGTTCATCGAGGAGTTCTTTCGCGCGACCTGGGACTACGAGCAGCCGGGCCAGGGCAGCGGCTCGGGCGCGGGCTACACGCTGCGCCCGCAGTTCCCGGTGCCGGGAGCGGGCGCCGGCGGCGGCACGGGCAAGGCGGACCTTGGGCTTGGCTACTTTGCCGCCGGCGTCGGGGTGCCGCAGGTGCTGTGCGAGAAGGATATCCGGTCGGCGCTCGATGCCGACCAGAAGCGCAAGGGCAACAGCCGCTCGCCGGCGCGCCAAGCCCTCGACTACCTGAGCCACGCCCGCAAGGGATGATCGGCAGCGAGCCGCAGGTGCCGACCTGGGCCATCGTCTCCGACATGAACGAGTTCCGGCTGTACTGGCACGACCGCGGCCATCAGCAGCATGTCGGCTTCGTCATAGCGCCGCGCACGCTGTTCGACGGACCCGGCCTGCTGGCCGGCACCGAGGCCGCGCGGTTCGACCGCTTCCTGTTCGGCAAGCTGTTCCACCGCGACACGCTGCTGACCAAGGGCGGCCGCTCGGCCCTGCTCAGGCTGATCCAGGAGCGCCGCTTCCGCGACCGCAAGATCGAGGAGACGTTCTACGGCGAGTACCGCGCCCTGCGCGACCGCCTGTACACCGAACTGCTGGCCCGCAACGGCGAAGGCACGCCGCGTTTTCCCGGCACCCGCGGGCGCTTGGTGCGGCTGGCGCAGAAGATCCTCGACCGGCTGCTGTTCGTGTTCTTCTGCGACGACATGGGCCAGCGGCTCGCCTATCCCGCGAAGCTGTTGCAAACCCTGCTGACCAACCGCGCCAACGACGAGTTTTTCGACGCGACGGCGACCACGGTCTGGCAGGACCTGCTCGGCCTGTTCCGGGCGATGAACGCCGGGACCGAGTTCGCCGGCCGCCCGATGCACCAGTTCAACGGCGGCCTGTTCGCGCCCAACCCGGCGCTGGAGGCGCTGCAAATCTCCAATGGCGTGTTCTGCCAGCGAAACGCTTGACCAAGCTGGGAATACCTGAGACCGAGACGTTAGTTACAGCCAAGGTAACCGGGGAGCGTTTCCAGCATGGTTCCTATTTACCGTCATGCGCGCCATTGGCTTTCATACATAGCGTGTGGAGGATCAGTCCTAACAGCATTATTGCTATATAGGAAACAGAGTCGCCCCGTATACAACGGCCGCGGTAACAGTCCCAGTCAACAAAGCCACGCAAATGAAGAGGTGCAGTCTAACTCTCTTGAACAAACCGAACACGCGCCCGTCGGTAACGCTGATCAACAATGTCAACCGAGCAAAATTCGCGATATTGGCGACACAGGCAAACAAAAATTCAAGGATTTTCTTGGTCATCTCAGGATTAATGATTGGCTTACATTTTTTGTTGGCAGCGGCTCTCTAATCGTTTCTTATCTAACGTATCTCAACGTTTCCGATACAAGGGACATACGCCGTGCCGTGAGTGTCGGTCCGATATCATTATGTTGCATGACAGAGCTTTCGCAGCATCATGCGAATGGATGCCCAGCGCACGAACGCCAAGGCAGAACGGTTCAGGCACTCCCAATCCTTGGCCAGCCTGCGGCAGCGGTTTAGCCATCCAATGGTTCGCTCGACGATCCAGCGTCTCGGGAGGACGACGAAGCCCCTCCCTGCGTCGGATCGCTTGACGATCTCCAAGTCGACGGTCCTGACGACGGCGTGCAAGGCCTCCTGAAACTGTGGTCCTT
>JAABUY010000342.1_pt1 | contig 87213 bp, 105 predicted proteins | sample 5560271 | NCBI WGS metagenome assembly JAABUY01 (sample SAMN10711886, study PRJNA513374) | rock metagenome | isolation source: Antarctica rocks | place: Antarctica: Victoria Land, University Valley | reverse complement strand
CCCTCCCCCTTCCCCGTCCGGCTCGCCCCGGACCCAGCACCCCGGCGCCCACCGGCAGCTGCAGTTCTACCGCGTCGTGGGGCGCCGTGGCGCGGGGGGATGTGAATCTGTATGCGAGTGATCGGAATAGCATGTTTTCTTGTGACGCGGGCGTTGGGGGTTGGGATGGGAGGGTGAGGTGAGGGTGCGGGTGGCGAGTTTGAGCCAGACGGTTGTGTTGCGTGCGGGGGTGGAGGGGCTGCGGTTGGTGGATGGGGAGGGGAGGTGGGTTTGTGCCGGAGGGGTGGTGCGAGTGGATGGGTGGGGGGAGGGGGTTGGTGGGGAGTTCGTTACAGGATGGGATGGTTAGGGTGGGGAGGGGGCTGTACGGTGTTGCGTGTGGTTATGAGACTACACATTTTAGCGTGGGTGCTGTGTTTTTGTGTTGGTTGTGTCAAAGAAGTTTTCTGGGGTGGGCCGGCGGGCGGCAATCGCTAGCGTTCCCTCAAGCCCTGACGACTTTCACCATATAGAGTACCTAGAAGAGACTACCACCATCAACAAAAGTGGCCGAAATCCCAGCGACGCCTATTACAGGAAAATCAAGATTGCCGAACGCCGGCCCTGACATTGACACACCCTCAGCGTGATGGTTTTCATGACGGCGTATGCTGCAACTGCTTTACATATGTACTTTGTACCGTGTCGTGCCACGCATACGGCCTGGCTCCAAGGAAGTGTCAAGTGAGGTACTGTAGGTGTTGACGAAGATGCTCTGGTTGAAGAGAAGAGGTGATCGGGTCACGGCTGCGTATGACGTAGATGCACATAGAAGCGATATGACAGGGCATTTCCTCGGTAACAAACCTCAAAAGGCGTCAAAGCAACGCGAGCAACGGATACAACGGATGGCACCGGCATTGACCATTGACCATTGATTGCATATGTTCATAGATACCTCCGACACGAATCTATTTACAATACACTCATGACGTGAATTGAACCCCCTCCCTCCCTCGCTCCCTCCCTCCCTCCACCAAATGGGCTCAAGCTTCCGTCCAAATGTTGTCCGACATGGCTGTACGAAGTACTGTAAAACCCTAGTAACCGCTTCCAGGCCCAGCGCTAGCCTCCCGGAGAGCCGAGCAGTGTCGACACCAGAAGCGAAAGCGAGCAAAAAAGGAAAGGACGCCGATTCAGATGCCAAGGTAGGAGCAAAAGTAAACCTCCCAGAAATCTCATCTAGCATGGAAGCCAGTGGAAGAAAGGCCAGCCGACCAAGAAACACCGGGAAAATGCAGGTGCAAAGAAGCGCTAAAAAAGCTAGGCAAAGACAGTTGGGGAAAAGTCTATGAGTATTTGTAAAGAGGAGCATCATCGACTGGGCCGTGCGAGGTTGCGGCTAAATCATGGGGTGACAAGGTGTACTCCTCAGGTGGTAGGGTAGTTCGATTGTGCCAAAGACGGCCACTGCGGGATCTGATGCATTTGCGGCCATGCCTCGTGATGCATATACGGCACCACCCCCGTCTTCCGCTCGGTTTTGCCCAGAGGCTGGTAATGCATCTGATCGTATCCGATGTGCTGAGCTTGGTTGTGCATCGAGGCGGACGGTGGCGGGAACAAGAGTGCGTTGACGTTGCGGACCGGTTTGTACGGCGAATTCCGCATGAGGAAGACGGACGGGGAAACGTGATTCTGTGATTGTGATGACTGCTGGAATCCAGCCGAGGATGGGGAAGAGCTTGCCGAAATGATCGGAAAGGGGCTCTGCCGTTGTATCTGGTTGGCATTGCCGTACGGAGAGGCCGTGTTTGCGTGCGAGTGGAGTGACGGGGGTCCGACGGATGATGGCACCACACTGGCCTGGGGCCAGTTGTTTAGACCGGGGAAGACCATAGACATGGCTCGTCCGCCCGGGGGCGGAAGATGAGCGGAATATTGGCCGGCGTAATTGTTCGTCGAGTGATTCGTGGTGATGGATAGATTCGGTATGGGAAGCCGTGGTAAATTTGGAGTGATACCTTGGACGGTCCCCGGAGTTACTGTGGTCGACGAGCACACCGAGGGTGCGGTGGACCTTGTCACCCTCTTCGCAGGCGGCTCCGAGGTGTGATCCTCGTAGACCCGCTTCCTCGCTGCTGGTCTCAGGTCGATCTCAGGCATCATCCCGGATGTTGAAGGTATCGAAGGCGCCGGGTAGGGGGAAAAGGATATACTCGGAGGGTAGCCGATGTGGTTGAGAGGATAAGTATTGAAGAAGGGTGGCGAAGCGTTGGTCGAGGTGGGCGGTGACGGTAAGGTTGGCGAGAGGTTGAGGCTTGGCGTTGGTGGCCCCAGAGCCCTCGGGAACACTTCCAGAGGAGTCCTCGAAGCCTTTTCGAAGTAATCCCAGAACCTTCCGAGTTTGACGTGCCACTGCCTCCACTCCGTATCTGTGGTGAACAGACTGTATCTCATGTTACTCAGGAATTCCACCTCCATGATATGGATCTCCTGCACGGAGATGCCTGACACCTCAGCCCACGTCTTGTTGGTGTACGTGTTATCGTCAAGAACTGTGCACTGTCAGTCAGTGGTTCGAATCGGATGTCGTTGATTAGGATAACACGCACATTTGTTGCCTAGCATCAACGCTACCGTCAACAACCTGAACTCACTCCCAGGCTTTCCCTTCACCGTCGGGTTCAGCTTCTTCAACCGGTATACGAACAGCAAGGCCAGCAAGATGACGTTTTGGGTGACCTGAGTCGTGGAAAGGATGGTAGTGACCCATTTCCGGAATCCCATCGAAGGCAAAGCGTCAGGGACCAGTGGGGTTGTGGGGACAGGAATCGACCTCGACTCCTCGACCCGATGCAAGGTAAAGGATGACTCGAACCAGAACAGACATGTGATCTATCGTATCCGTCAGTCAACTCCCTCGTACCAGCCATGGAATCCGGATGTGCTACCTGAGCGGCGAATTCCGCCAGACTGCCCTTGCTGTCGTTGATGGATGACGGAATCTGGAGATAGGAGACGATCGAGTTGTTGCTGCATGAGCTCTTCCTTCGCTGTAATGGCTCGGGCGGTGCCGAGAGGTCCTTTCGACCGGTTGGGCTTTGCAGACCACCGTGAGCCTTTTCGACGGTTCGACTCGTACCGGTAAAGCTGGCAGGCGGGAGATTTCCGAAGCCTGCACTGTTGGAAGAGCTGTGAGGCTTGGGGAAGTAGCCGTTGCTCGGGACAGGACATGCGTAAGGCAATGGCCGCGGAGGGTTCAAGTTCGCTCCGGTCATCTCCTCTGGCGGTGTGTGTAGGCCGTCTCGGGGCGGTGCGGTCGAAAGGCTTCGGTCAGGTAACCGTACCGAACTGGAAGTGTGATTGCCGTATTCCTGCCGTTCCTGATGAGATCGGTAGATTGGGGGTTTGTAGGGCTGATGTGCGAGAGGTAGCAGGAAATCCGGTGGTTGGTTCGCCGTGAGTGTCGGATGCATCTGGAAGACGGGCTCAAGGTCGAGCATGGATGGCGAACGATGGATGGTGTCAGTTGAACCGAGGTGAATGACAGCGGCGTCTTCGGAGTGACAGATTCCCCTCCCGGCATGAAAAGGAAGTCAGGTGGTGGGAAAGAAGAAGGCAGTGTTGGGTATTGAATACTCGCTGTCGTAGCATGGCTCTCATAAAGCGCTCATTGCAAACGCCGCGGGGCTAGCTCTGTCAAGTGTTTATCGGTAGGATGGGAAGGTTGCAAAGGGAGAGAGTGTCAAGGTGTCGGGTAAAGGGCCGTAGTTGCTTTTGTTCCTGCTGAAAGCTGATGTTTGTCCGTCGTATTGATAGGGATGGCTCGGCGAGGGAGGTGACGAAACGGCCTAGAGCAGTAGCTGCTGATGATCTGGTAAAGTCAGGTAGGCAGTGAAGCAGGTAGTCTCCCGACTCAATAATGAGTGACCGTGTTATGTCCGGAAAGTTATTATCGACGACTGTGATTGCCTTCCTGATTGTTGATTGATTGAATAATAAGTTAACGAACAGGTTCAATAGCCAAAGTTGGATCAAGGAGGTGAGTGAACGAATTGAAGACAGGAGACGAAACAGTCAAGGGACCATGTCATGTCCCTTTCGAGCCAGTAGGATGATGCCGGCGGGTTTAGTTCCACAGACTGATGGAGTTGGGCCTGGATCGATTGACCAAGTGATTATGATTGTCTCTGGTGTGGTTTCTGGCCAGGTGGAGGGTGAAGGGCCCAAGGGTTGGGGATTGATACCGGCGCGGTTCGAGGGATGCATCATTGGAGTTTAGAAGGATGTACCTGGTAGGTACCTTTTAAAGATGACAAGGGTGCATCTCATAGGGTTTTGAAATTGATAGTAATAAGTAAGTTAAGGTAAGGAAGGTACTGTACAGAGTAAGGTATGTAAGTGGTAAAGAGTCAGATCGTTTTGTTCCGTTCAGTTCAGTTCAGTTCCAACTCCAACTCCAACTCAGACTTACCTAGACTCAGACTCAGCAGGGTAAGGTAAATTATCAGTAAGGGTATCAGATCCAATAATAGCTAATGAAAACAAGGATACCTTATGTTAGGGGGAATTTTAATCTGGAATGAATGATAGGCTAGGTCAAATTAAGTTAGTTATCTTTAGTGGCTTAGCGTAGTTAGATCAGAATGTACAAATTGCGGCAAGAATGGTTCACAGTACTAATCTGCTGTCCTGGGTGTTTGCTACTGTAGTACAGAGTAAGCGGTGACGAGTGAAGAGACAGGAATGATATCCTAAGGTACCTAGGGGCAAGAGGCTTTCTTTGCATGTGGTGTCAGTATTTGTGAAGGGATTCAAGGAGGAGAGGAGGAGTGATGCGGAGAAGGATGAATGCGCCTGTCCCCTTTTAGTTTAGATTAAGGTCAGGTCAGTTCTGGGTCAGTGGTGTGTTGTAATCTAAGGTAAATTACGGTATTTATTGAAGGGTTTCTTTGTAGTATGTACACTCTTCCCTATATGGTTAGATTACCATAGTCGCGATGAAGTTTCTCCAAATTCTTGTAAGCCCCGTGCATACCGGTCATTCCTCAATCCTCATTAATATTCCCGGCGAGAACCTTGCAGACACCTTGATGTGGTGGGCGTGCGTGTACCTAGGGTGATCGGGTATGCGCCGAGGAGGACTTTTTTATTACCTTTGATTTGGTGGAAGAGAGACATCCAGCATCTGGACTAAGTAATATTATTGAAAAAGACCAAATGATCTTGAATGTAAATCAGGGATCCAAGAAATTGTTGATCACCTAATAGTCTATTTATTGCTGTCTAACCGTCTTGTTATTTTGATTAATAATTAATGGTGGCTTAAACCGTAAGGTACTCGTAGGACTGGGATAGGAGTTAAGGTACATGTATGCAGTCAAATCTTGAACAGCTATTCTATTGGAAGGTAAGATAGGGTATGGTAAGATATCAGGATCACAGTCACATATGCGCCTCTTCATTTATCGAGTTGGAGTTGCCTCAAAAATTCATCAAGGGATGACTAGGAATTTGTTGCCGTTTGATATATCTATGAGAGGCTGTTGAAGGGCATTAGATGTATGATAATATAAAAACAAGCATGAATGTTATAATAACAAATGATAATCACATCATCATCTCATCATCTGTCAGGGCTAGTAGGCAGTAGTAAGTGGTAGTAGTGGTGGGTTTGTTTGCCTGTCGATGCTTTTTCGAGTGAAGTGACTGTGGTTGTTGGCGCTTTGATCGGCCAGTGGAGATGATTGATGATTGGATCAGGCTCTGTATGTATATTGGTTGGTAAGGTAAGCGGTAGCGGTTCAGCGCAGCGGCATATCTACTTCGTACAGATTGATGTACCTAGTCCGTATGCACGGCTGTTACTACTGACTGTAAGTGTAGTGAAGTTGTCGATCTGACCAACTGGTAAGAGTAGTAAGGAGGTACAGCAGTGAAAGGACATGTGGGTGGAGGCGGAGGAGGCAGAGCTTCATCCTAGTGTATTACCAGTATTGATGACTGGTCCACGCAACACCAGGACATCGGCTTTGCCTTTGCCTCTTGAAAGGGATACCTGTAGTGTAAGTTACTTCGTACATACGTGGTAAGAAAGTTCCGGTCTTTCACTAGCACAGGAGTGGATCGTTGCGGGCTGAAGCATTTGATATTATTGGTGACCGTCGAAGAGGAAGCCGGCTGCAGCAAAGCAATAGTAATTGTACCAGAAAAATAAACCAGACATCGGGAGCGAATTGATTCAGTTTGCGCAAGGCTCCCAGCTTCATGATGTGATGTACGTATACGGAGTACAGTATGTGACGCCCTGTAAGCATCGTGATACATGTATCACGTCCCACCGCCTCAACCCTTTCTTCTTTTCCTTTTCCGCCTCTTGCCGGAACAGAACATCAAACTGCAGCCAACAGCGACCTTGTTTCGCTCACTCGCACGCGACGCCGTGCAGGAGCAATTAATGTGCCATGTGAAGGTGACAGGTTGACATTGAAGGAAAGGATGATGATGATACGAGAAGGAGCCGGCTCTTGCTTTTTCCTCCTTCACCGGTTGTGATCGGTGTTGATCGTGAAAGCTGTCCATTCTAGGCAGTCATGGGGTGAGGGAGGGAGGGGGAACGGAACTGCCAGTGGATGTGGATGTCGATATGCTGGCTGCTGCTGCTGCTACTGGAGAGACAAAGCAGGCGAGACAGCGCGGCGCGGCGCGGTCATGCTGCAGTGGGGCCAAAGCGCCAAAGCCGAAGGTGGAAATGATGGGTTGGGTACGTAAGTAGGCTTGGGTTGGGTGGATTTGACTTGACCTGACTGCAACGCACATCGCGAGTCGCGACCAAGCAGGAGCCCGTCCACGCCGCCCATTCAGAAGCCGGTGACACGAAATGAATTTACTACTAAAGTAGTGGATACAAGTATTCTGCCCGGCCCATGTACACCTGATGCGGTATTGATGTCATTGCCAGCCATCGGGCGAGCAGGAGTCGAGCGAGGCACAGTAGCGGTTGGCGAGCATCGATTATGATTAGCAGCTGGCGATGGAGAGACGACACAGCACCCAGCTCAGCCATGGTGAACTTCCTAGCAGCGGAGTCAGGGCTTCATCATGAATAATTACGGAGACACCGCTCACAGCCGTGGGCCGCGTTTGGGTTTGTTCTGGATTCTGATCCGCGTTTGATGCATCCTAGTGTTGCAGGACATGTCCATACGGCAGTAGTGCAGTCTTGTAACTTGACATACAAATATCTTGAGTGACCTGACTGGTATGGTATGTATCACCATCTTCCGGATTCTGAATGATTAAATCTCGGTGAAATTCGACTTCGGGTCTATGGAAATCTATAGAAAATGTTGGTATGGGTAAGGTACAAATACTCTGTAGCTTAGGGTTGGATTAGGTATCTTCTCAATCACATGAAGCCAACACAGGCACGATACTCTGGCTTAGGTAGAAGTTCTGTAAGTAGAATTCCGTTTACATCCTCTAGGTACGAGATCCTAACTTCGGTAAGTTATAGTCGTGTGCGTAAAGAGGAGCATCTGGGCGGACTTGGATTGGTCAGGATTTCGATAAATAATGCTATGCTTGAACCTTCCTGCGGTGCACAATCAAAGAGTCCGTCTGCTCATCAGACTAATACCGTAACGCTACAAATAATTATTATTGTGGCGGAAACCTCGCGCAAGCTAAAATGAGAGCAATCAGAGCAATAGAATTCACCGAGTCGCCACCTATTCGCAGGTTGCGTTAGTTACGCTTCTGATCCATGGCACAACTCAGACAGCTGACCACGACGGGGGGAAGGAAACCTCGTCCTCCTCATCCTTGAAATACAAACTCTGCGGATGGGTTATTGCGGCTTGGTAGTCAGATGGGTCCGAGGCGTCAGCTCGGATCAAGGCAAAAGCATGCATCTTGATAAGTTATGTGTCGGGAAAGGAAAACCGTGGCCTTTGTCGATGAGGGGCCACGATCGTATGGTCAAACAGTCTCCAGGCGTTGATAAAGTTCGACAGTAACAGGTTGTCGTGCCTGACGTCCTTCACCTTCTCGTTATCACCGTATTCTCTTATTTCCGGTAGTGCTGGATCCCAGCTGAGCCACCGAGCCGTCACAGACTTGCGCGGTGATAGAGTACCTAAGGTACCGTACTGTACCCAGACAGACGATGCAAGCAGCTTACTCGTCCTCCTACACATAAGGCTTGAGTGGCATGGCATGAATCGACAAGCATGGTGTCTAGGTACTATTTCAGGGATGAGCAGACCAACGCCCGCCCTGAGGGTTGCGATATGCAGTTTGCAAGATGCTGCGGCTTTGAATAGCAGGCCGCTCGATGGCCGCAGTCGTATAACTGTACGAAGTATCCTATGACACAGGCTTGTAGCGCCTAACCGGGGTACTTTGTCCTATCCGAGAAGACAAGACACCTAGTCCGATGAAAATCGTACTCTCCGTACAGAAGGCTTTAACCACAACGTATACGAGTACCCCTGCTCCTCGTTTTTGCGGCATCCTGCCTCGGAGCCTTGTCTTCCAACAGCGTTACCGTCGCCCGGAGCTGCTTGATGGATGAAGCCTGGAGAGCCCATCCACATCCACATCCGCGGCTCGTGGTCGTACTGTACTTTGTTGGACACGGGAGAGGAGTAGACGTACACGAGTCCTAACCAAGGGGACGATTCCTCCTTTTTAGACTTTGTGTTTTCTCAGCCGACGCCCGGTATTCGCAACGCTCCCCCAGCGAAGTGGACAGATAGGTTTATGGTGGACGAATCATAGCATGTGAATAACCGATCAAACGACACGATCAATGCCAGATTCCGATCTATTATGACTTTACGACAATAATCTCTACAGTCTCGATACTTTTCAAACATTCAAGGTTTCCTTGTGATGATCGTGTTTGCCCTGTTCAAGAATTGGGCGCATGCTTGTTACGAGACAAACACCGACGACCGGCATCGATGCCCGAAGAAAAGGAAAAGACGAAGGATCTTACCTCACATGCGTTGAACTCGCTCCTGGGCCTGAACGAAAATCCGCCTTGGGGGAACAAGAGAAGGCTGTATAAGATCGTATGCACGAGGAGTCCGATGCTCTGCAACATTGGTGGTCTCATCAGTCTATCAGGCTCAGCTTCTTTGCCTAGGTACTCCGCTGCAGTTTCTGATAAAATCCAATAAGGCTTACTCTGGGAGCTCTAGACAGCCTCCGCGGTTAGCGATCCAGTGTTGTTCACTTCGTACCAAGCTCTCTGGGAATGGGTAAGCCATGTCTCACTGGAGGATGTCGGAAGGAGTGATTGTGGAACGGCAAACATCGAGACGATCTACTTCCAGCAGCTGCACTAAGGAGATCTTGCAAATATGCGGACCTCTCCCTTTCAGGGCAAGGGTAAGACGACGATGAAGGAATTACACATGTATCCGGTTACACGAATGCCAACAATCGAGCACTGAGATGTTTTCAGACTCTGCCCTGGCAACTCTCAACCTGGCAACCGCCGAGATGAATGTACCGATTACTCGAGGTCTAAGCAGTCACACGGCATCAAAGATGAGGCCACTTCAATACATGTATATGTATATGCAAGTCCTTCGTGGTGCGCTTGCGACTCTGACTTTCCGTTGCCCTGCTTACCCTACCCCGGTTTTGCTTTGTCCTACTCACCATTATTGAGGTACATGTACTTCCAGAGTAGACACCTACCCTACTGATACTGTATGAGATATCGCATGCACAGTCATACCTCCGAATTATATCAAACCATAGCCTACTGTACACGTCATCTTATCCACGAACACCTTGCCTACCTCAACCCGAAGCACAGTGTATTTCATACCAACCTGATGCACCATCGAACTATCATTTCTTTGCTCCTTCCGGTCATGCCGAACAGTAACAGACGACATCTGATCGACGACCCTGATTGAAGAAAACATCCGCGGATACCCCCGCTCAAGGAATCCTTCGATTATGTCCATTATCACCATTATTGCCCTTTCCTCCCTCATCGTTGACCTCAAGGCTACATCAAGTGCATAGAAGCGCCGACACCCAAATGAGATGCAACCCTCTTATCGATACCGCCTGGTGACAGGATTCCAGGCCTCTCAAACGTCGCCTTGCAATGGCCTCCACAACCCTTGATGGCATCGAGATCCATCTCCGAAGCGGTGGCTTTGCTTACTCGCTCCTTTCCCCGAGAGACCCGATCTAGAGCTGCTGGACTACGGTGCCGTGTGATACCTTCACGATGCTAGACTGAGTCTGCCTTTGTGTTGGGCAAATGGATACACCGCCCCCCCGTTGTGGTTGTTGCCCCTCTAAGATCTATCGCCATGTGCATTGGACGGGCTTCGGAATATAAACCGTGCATGAGGACTCGCATGATGATCACGCTCTCCAGGAGCATAGTTGCAGAACAAGATGGAATATTCTCTTCCGGGGATCACGGCGACATAGATATCGGAGACTTGCAGACACAGCTGCTGGAGCTTCCGGGTTTGCAGCTCCGCTCGTCTTACGGACGCACCGTGCTCTACTTGGTCGCCCATGGATTCGCTGGCGTATCGACTGTCGCGGTGATGTACCGCCTAGCATATTTCTCAATGCTCCAGTCACTGCTTTCCCAGGTGTCGAATTGATCTGCCGCATGAATGATGCTTCTTGTGTTTCGCTGACCGCTTGTCTCAGAAGACATCTTCTCCTTTTTTCTTCTTCCTTCACTTCCATTACTAGGGAGCTGCTTATATTCTCTTGCGGAAGCTTCGGAAACCCGTTGGTCTCGTACTGCTGGACTCAAGCATAGTGAGTCTCCGCAGAGAGTCGCCCACGTCCCGACCAGCGGGGGACCATACGATGCCCCACGATGTTACGACAGTCGTACTTTCCGGAACGTGCCTCTCATGGTTGCAAAGCCTCCAGATACGATGGCCTTCTACAATGATGTGTCACGGTTTATTTCAGTCTTCGATTTCATTTTCTAGCCGGCGTGACTGATTCTGGCCTAGACTACATCTACCCAGACGACCAGGCGGAAAGGATGCGTTCTAACCTTGTGCTCGACCTCGAGAGAGTTATAGAATGCCAGCCTTTCACGGGCACCATACATCATTGGCTGGCTCCTGACATGGCCGAAATGGCCGCTATAGCGGGTGGTGTACTGCCGTTCGGAGCAAGGGACCGGCCTTTTCTACTCTTATAGCCTCTACCAACAGCGGACAAGCTTTTCTCCTGGCAAAGATATCCGGACATCCCTGCCTAACAGGCGCGACAGTCTCTTCGGGGTGGGAAGGAATATCCACCCAGTCGCTGTATGACCACAACCTCTTGCCATTAGCGGAGAAGCGGAGAAAGGAGAAGGAGAACCTGCGAGCTTGCTCCAGGAGTTAATCCAAGATGCCGAAGTTTTTCAGACGATACAGGTAAGTACTACAACCGCAAGACTTGCAGGAAACCCTAGCACTGTGTGTGGCCAGGAACAATGAGCAGTACGGCCATTTGGTCATGCCATACTCCATGAGTGCGACACAACTACCTCAACCGGTGTGGGAACTGATCCATCGCACCTTGCGCAAGACGTCTATTAACCCTACCTACTTATAAGAGGACAAGCAAAAGGAGCAAAAAGCAAAAACATACAACAGCGGGTATTCGCTGGTCGTCACCGACCCAACTACTAATCCGCCGATCTAAGGCTTATGTATGGCAGAGCGGACGGGATGCCCAGTGTTTCTTAGTCTGTGGTCGTATGTGAAAGAACAGCGGAGTAGCTTGGTATGTATTGGTGCCGGCAGGGATTCTACAAGTTGGAGGGCCGAAAGAAAGGCAGTCTTAACTCTACCCATCGTTCGCATCGATTCTCTCCGCTTCTCCTTTCCTCTCAACCCTCCGTCCCGCACCTCTGGCTCTAGGGTTTGCGGGCAAGTCTGCACTCGGAGCTGAGGGGCGAGTGTAGACCCTGTCTCAGTTCGTTCGCCGTGCATCGTGAGGATGTGGTCGAGAAGCCATCAACGTTTCAGCTGTGTCCGGGAAAGGGTCGCATTAACTGGTTCAGCGAGTGAGCACCAGGGATTTCAGGCTTATATATATTCAAACTACCTCTGAGTATCACTGTATAGCTCGATGCAGGATGGGGATGCAGCTCGTCAACGATGATACTTGCGCCAGATCCGGTGGAACCTCTCCATGCAGTCTTATCCTGGAGGGTAGACCTACCTTGGTTTCTTGACCTCAACCCTGCTTTCTACAGCACCTCAGTATCAACAGCCACTGCCAACCCCGCTAGCCATTCCTACCTCCCTCCCTCAGTGAAACAATAACCTCGAAAGCTACAATCTGTCTGTCTCCTCACTAACCGCCTATACTCCGCCAGTAGATAGCCACACGCATCTCAAGGCTAAAATCCCTTGCTGACCTCAACCGTCGCGCTTTCATTCCATCAACACCTGTCCGTACACACACGCAACAACCCCAACGAGATTTCATCCCTCCCACCATTCTACAAACCCATATCCGCCACCAGCCTGCCTCCGCCCACAAGTCACTCAACCAACAACACGCCGTCCCCACAGCCCGGCAAATCCCACCTCCCTCCTATACCCTCATCCTAGTACTCATCCCCCCTTCGAACTATCACACACCCCCACTCACCGCATCACCAACCCTCCCAACCAAGCTACCCGACCCAACCCTACCGGACCCTACCCAACCCTACCACCCACCCAGCCATGCCACCCACCCTCCCAGCAGCCACCCACCCACTCCACCCCCTCCAAGCCGCGTCCGTCCTCCAACACAACGGCCGCCCGTCCATCCGTCTGCGCTGTGGCGGCCTGAGCTCCACGCAAACACACGCTGAATGGATTCTAGGTAAGGTAAGGTAAGGTAAGGTAGGGTGAGGTGGATCACGCTCGATGGCGTGGCCGTGCTTACTTACCTTACTTTGCTGACCGTATCTGCAGAGCAGGGCAGGGCAGGGCAGCTTGTCTTGTTTGGATCACGCTCTTCCCTTCCTTCGACGTTGTTTGCGCCGTTCGAAGGGTTCGCGGTGCGCGGGGATGGGTTCTGGGTGCGTCTTGTCTTGGGGGGAGCATGCTGTTTGGTGGAGGGTTTAAGTTGTGTTGGTGGCAGTATCCTGGGCTTGGTGCGGGTAGGGTAGGGCCGTGATGGATTCTGTTGTTGAGGTTTGCTGTGAGCGGGTGGAAAGTGCTTCTCGCGCCGGGTTGCTGACTCGGGGGGATTTTTCGGCAGAGTCGTGGACGGCTTCTTCCTTGATAACTGTCCGACTTTTTGTGCTGCTCTCATATTGAAACAGCGGGAGGGCGTGAGATAGAGTCCGGGGCCGGAGGCGGACGTACCATTGCTTGTTTGGGTGAAGCGGGGGGCGTGGACTGATGCGGAGGGAGGGAGGGAGGGAGGGACGATGGGAGGATGGGTGTTCGGGCGGGCGTGCGTTTTCTGGTGCGCTACGCTGTGCTGTGCTGTTCATGGAGCGGTGGCGATGACGACGACGATGGTGATGGCGACGACGCTCGGGGAGGGTGACACTGTGGGAAAGGCGGGAGGGAGATGGGAGAGACGGAGAGATTTGATGGGGTTGTTCTTTTCGTTCGTTCGTGAGAGTCGTTGTGTGTGTGTGTGTCTGTCGCGCGCGTGTTTCACGTCGAGTCCAACGGTCGGAATGCTTCGCGGCTTGATGGGTCCGTTGTGCGTTTCGGAGTGGATGGACGGGGCGTGGATACGGTCTGCAGTTGATGGATGGATAAACAGGTAAATAGATGGATAGATAGATTGATAGATACATCGAGGAAAGGTACGTCACGACGTGAGAAGAAGACAAGGACGACATAGCGCGCGATCAATGCACCAGGTAGCAGACACGCCGCGGCGGAAGAGGACATTGGAAAAGGTTGTACCTGGTTGTCCGTCTGATCACGCAGAAGAGAGCCGGAAGGCTAAGAGATATGCCCGCAAGCGTGCCCAAAACGCGACGAACGGATCCGATCCACTGAACCGTAGAGGAAAGGAGACGTACACAGACGAAGAAAACCCCGGCTGTGTCCACTCGACGCCGCTTCGCTCTACTCCGCCTCTCTTCTCTGTTCATGCCCTATGACCGAACCTCCAACGACGGCCCCGGCAAATCCATCTCGTCCCGAACCGACAACTCCGGTCCAGGCTCCTTCTCCTCTTCCTCCTTGATAATCTCCCGACTCAGCCTCCCCGCATGCCCATTCCCAGCCTTCAACGCCCCGCCCAACGTCTCCCCGCTCAATCTTCCACCCCCTTCGCCACTAGCAGTGACGACGCTCTTCCTCGCCTCCCTCACAATCGCCTCCGCCTCGCTGATCCCGCCTTTCTCGCGAGTCGGCGGATCGCCCTCGACGCCGATGGGGTCGGCGCGGTGCTCGACGGTGTTGAGCAGGGCCTTGTTGTCGAAGCGGACGACCATGCAGGAGAGGTTGTCCGTCGAGAAGCGGGCCAGAGCGTGTTCGACCAGCTGCTTGGATGCGAGTTGCGGGTCGCTCGTGTGACGGATCAGGTCGACGGCTTCTTGATCGCTGCAGACGTCCCATAGCTGTGTTCGTTAGTCAGTCGGTCGGTCTGAACCAATTTTGAATGGTGGGAGAAGAGTCTGGGGGCGAAGGGGAGAACTTACACCGTCGCAAGCCAAAATCAGAAATTCGTCAATGTCCGGCTGGATGACCGTCTCGGTGGTATAAGGGTGGCCGGTCACGAGATCCTTCATATACGCGTCACCCAAGGCCCGCGTGACGGCCAAGACGCCGTTGACGCGGTTGTTGAGAATCAGGCCGCCGGCGTTGGAGACGCGTTTGCCTTCGTTCTCGTCGCTACCTTTGTGGTCGTAGGAGAGGCGGAGGGCTTTGCCATTGCGGCAGAGGACGATGCGCGCATCGCCGACGTTGGCGGTGTAGAGGACTCGTTGACGGGAAGCCGCTTCTTGAAGCTTAGGTATGGCGTTTGTTGGTTTGAGGCCGGCGGTCGCAGGGTTCGTGTGTGTTCCGCCGTGGGGTGAGGTTGGCTCGGAAGTGGCGTTCGCGGATGGGTCTGATGCTGCCTTGACGGCTGCCGCCGTTGCAGGTGCAATTGCAGAGGAGCCTGTTGCGGATTGTGGGTTCGGTATCCTGTCCTCCCAACGTAGCACGGCGATGATGGCTGTGCATCCGCTGTTCTTCAACGGCAACTTTTCTAACTGTTGGTCTGCGTTGGTGAAGGTTTGATCGAGCAGTTCCGGGATCGGAGAGTTTGGATTCTTGCGTATCGTTTCCTCTAAGAGTAAATGTAGCTTCTTGCCACACCAGTCCGCCGCGAATGTACCTGCATGCCCGTCGAAGATGGCAAAGTATCCATTGTCCGTTTCTACGACATGTGGTGACTGCGCGGGACTAACTTCAGACTCTGTTGTGGAGCTGTCACCCAGTGACTTTTTACTCGATGTTGGCGTCAGCACCGATCCAATGACTGGTGCCGGCGTGCTCAGAAAGTTGTAAAGATAGGCGTGAGTATCCTCCATAGTTCGTCTACATTTCTTGTTCTTGTCCTCAGTAACACCTACACGAAACGTCGATCGCGGTCCAGGATGTGACTCCCCAGCGGAGTTATTGAGAGAGCCTTGAGGTACGCTGAGTGCTGGATCTGTCTTCCCAAGCTTCTGCATCGGTGTCTGCATCTGGGACGAGTCCAATGAACTTGCCTGTGATGACCCCGACAGGTGTAGCGAGTTCTTCGCGCTCGAGAACAAGGCACTGGCTTTGGCGACGCCACTACTCCTCCTCTTCTTCTCACCACCGGTGTTGGCTTCATCCGTCGATTTCCTTCCCGACGAAACCATGCCAACCATATTCCTCTTCTCTCCGCTGTTGTTCTCTTCATCAGGAGTTTGTAGAGTGAGACCGTCGGGTATGCTGCCAGGTCCACCAGAAGAACTTGGACGTCCTGGCGCCGCCCCTTCTGTTTGACTGTCTTTCGGCGGGCTCGTTGACGAGCCGAACATCCTGTTCAGCAGCCCTCCCTGGTTGGAGAGACTCCTACGTTTGTTCCCCGCCAGCTTGATGGTTCGAGCTGTTTAGAGGCCTGTTGTGGAGGGTAGGTTTGGTGGTCTGCGGGCGGTCTATTAGGAGTAATAATATTCAGATTCCAGCTTGCCAATACTGGATGTATTCGAGTTCGAGTTATAGGGTGACGGCAGGATCAGAGCCGCTCGAGAACCGGGAGGAGTAGGAGTATGTGTGGTTTCGTGTTGGTGCCAGAATTAGAAGCGTTCTCTGGTTTCTCAGTTCAACGGCAATAACTCTAGAACCTGATGGCTTCTTCTATCTGAGGGAAAGAACAACCTGAATCAGTGTCATTATTACAGAAATGGGGAAAGTTCTGAAAACCTATTCAGGTTGCGACAAGTCTCAATGGGGTCGGGCACGTACTATGAGCACCGACGAGGAACTCCACCGACAAGGAATGGGGCAATTCTTAAATCATTCACAAGATATGCAAAGTTCCAGGCGTTATATGCAAGCGCACTGATGATTTCCAGGGTCTTCTGGGGAAATGCGTTGGATGGGGAGTTTGTAAGGTAAGGGAGTGTTGACATAGAGTACCGTTACTGCCATGTAACAATGTGGGGGGTTCTGGGGAGATTCCGGCAGCACGGCCCTTTGATGAAGCCGCCGGGTACAATTCTGTACGGTAGCCTTCCTCGACATATTCGACACCTGACACTTTACGCTTTTTACTTGCTTGTACTACCAAGCTCGAAGCTGACCAGATAAGCTTAGGTAGATCTCAAAGGAAACCCAGAGTATGAGGCTGAAGCTGAGGTTGAGGCTGCAGCTGAGGCTGTCTATGGTCTGGATTGCTATGCAAGACAACTTCAACCTCAGAGTATCTGTACCCATTGATGGATGTACGATTTGCGCACGTTGGAACGATGAAAGGAAGCTCTCCGCCGGTGTACACATCATTCTATGGTACGGTAGGGCTGTGTATCAACGAGGACGAAAAGCGCGTTGTGATGCTCATGTTTGTTGAGCCTGCCTTTGATGACAGATCTGAGTCCTGGCAAATGCGAGCTGCGCGCTTGGACTTTGCTGGAGAACATGTGCAGAACTAGACACTGAACATCTTCATCGAGGTATTCTAGAGCGGGAAGATGCTCCTTATAACAAGCATCAACAAGTACATGAGAGTCATCGCTGCCATTGCTCCAGAAGCCTGAAAGGTTAAGGCTGAGTTCCCACAGTACTTTGAACCGAAACCACCACAGAACAAGATCGTTCATTATTGAGCGAGGTAGCAATTCGTTTCGAGGAGAATGTACCACCAGCTTCAAACATATGCCTCCCTGCGCCTCTAGTGACTAACAGTGGAAAACCAAGTCGCCATACCTCCAAACGCCTGAGAGTCGAATGCCAAGACTTGGTCAAGCAACGCCTCCGGCGCCGCATCAATGTTCCATTCACCTGTGGCCGCTGCTAGTCGACTCAGCTTATCGCCGTAAACTGTCCAGTCGTGCCTGTAGATCGTCATCATCCGTACTCCCTCCGCCGATCGCTTCGGCGACTCTTCCATCAGGCACTGCTGTTTTATGCAGACCTGATGGCGTCTCCCCCATCTGTATTGCAGGGTGTCAGTCTACAGCGGTAGTGTTGTTGCGATGTAGAAGCACTGACCGCTTGGCCCAGGTCGACACCTATCTCATCTAGAACCTCCTTTACGACCTCTTCTCCCTCCTCTTCGTCCTCCAGGCCCGTCACATCGTCAATAGCGTCATCCATCATCTCTTGCCGCTGATCCATGATGTCATTTTCCTTCTCAAATTCCATCGCTATCCGTTGTAAAGCTGGTAGGTTCATCTGTCGGTTCATGCTGCCTAAGAGTGATGTTGCGCCCTTCATAGATTGCATCATCTGCTCGTTGCTTCGCACGGTCTGGAGAGAGGTCTCGTCAGCTCGGGGCGTGTCTCTGAGCAGATCCATTAGACTACCTGTATCCGTAGTGATACCGCCTGCAGCTGTGTCCGCATCTGATAGAATTTCTGAATGTATCTGATGGAGAGACGCCAGTCAGTATGGTCTAATTATAGCTTTGTCTTCCTCAGTCGTTTGGTCCGCTCAAATCCCGTGCCTTACCTCCTTGTCCTCACCAGATCCTTGGCCTGGATTTTACACGCGCCCATCTGCCCATTCTTGGCGCTCTTTTTGATATCTTGTATCAACCTCTTCTCTTGGGTCTCCAACTTGACCCGCTCACGGTCGAGCTCACGTTGAGTCTTCTCAAGTGCTCGTTGGTGTTTGCGCAACCGCTCGCTCGGTGTGAGGCGCTTCCCAAAGGCCCATTCGACAATCTAACTATCGTCATTTGAGATTCAATATGCTTCAATATGATCGGCGACCACTTACATTCATGATGACGAGCAGAGACTCTAAGAAGCCCGCGTGCGATCAATGAGGAGTAATTCTAATGACAACAAGCCGTCGCATTGTGTACTCTAATGCAATGCTGAAGCCTAAGATAAGGTAAGTTAGTCGGCTTCTTCCGAGTGACGTCGGATTGTCCAGGAATCATACTGTACCAAAGTCTCCGTGTAATAATCATAAATTACCTGACCACGCTAATCAATTCGCGGACGCCTCTCCACGCCACTGCTTGGAATAAACTCAAGTTATGTCCCGGACCATGGGTCGAAGGTCCTGTTATTTCGAGACATCATCAACACAACCTATGGTCACCATTGTCATGAAGTTTAGATGCTGACTTGAGATTCGAACTTACAATGAGTCAACATTACCATCCCCGTGAGGACTCCTCCTCCGGGCCTCCTTCCTCCGCTCGACCTGTAAATGGGCGATCTTCCACCAACCCAATGACCCGAACATTAGGGCGGCCACACTACATGACAGTTGGATCCGGCTCGACATCCGCTAGTGCGGCAGCGCTCATGGCATCGCTGGAGATGGACTCTGGATATGGAGGAAGTATTGCTGGCGACAGTCAAAGCATTGAGGGTGGTATGCGCGGATGGAATCCAGGGATGACAACGGATCGACCCACACCAAGTCATACGCCTGGCAGGTCAGGGGAAAGTAATGCCGCTTGTGAGTCTTATGTTGATGGTTGAAAGTCGTAGGAAAGCAATCGCTGACAAGATATCCTCGGCAGCGGAGAATGAGAAGCGCATACTGGCAAGCCATATACACCAACTTTATTAGTACGCTGCAATCAGTATAACGTCTCTAAGAGTGACTAATGAATGGTAGCAATCAAAATCGCGTTGCTCTCGGCCGCGCCATCAATCGGACTGTCGAGACACTCAAGGATCTCCAGCAGATGAACTCTACATGGCCTGCGCATTACCCTTCTGTGCAGCGAGTGCAAGGTCCAACGCCGTCAAGACTTGATCCCAGGCCGGGTCTCAACCATGCACAGTCAACAGCCGGCAATTTCCCGCCTCAAACGGAGGCTCCACTAAGAACAGGTCCACTAAGACCAAGTCCACGACGAGCGGCGACATCACTTGGTGAAGACTCGTCCGCTGAATCGAGCGTTGTTGCAGAACGAAGAGTGGCACCAGAACCAAGATTGATCACACCGCAAATAGCGCAAGAGTTCTCGATATTAAAACTAGACCTTAAGCTGGGAGCGCTCTCGCAGACCGAGTTAGTCCACTCATTGGAGAAACATTCGATCGCTTCTCTTCTGGATGGTAAGATCAGCCAAAGCATAAGGCACCTGCTCTCGCTACGAGATCGAATAGAGGACACGTCAAGTAAGGTCCTGGTCACGGGAGACTTGAACGCGGGGAAGTCGACCTTCTGTAACGCACTCTTACGACGGAAGGTGTTACCTGAAGATCAACAACCGTGTACAAGCATCTTCTGCGAGGTTCTTGACGCTCGAGAGAACGGGGGTGTTGAGGAAGTACATGCCGTACATAAGGATGCACAATATAACCGGAACGATGAGAGCACATACGACGTGTATAGTTTGCAAGAGCTCGAGAAAATCGTCACAGATAACGATCAATATACGCAATGCAAGGTCTACGTAAAGGACATTCGGGCGATTGACCAATCGTTGTTGAACAATGGGGTTGTCGATATCTCCATTATTGACGCTCCGGGTCTCAATTCGGACTCCTTGAAGACAACAGCGGTCTTTGCAAGACAGGAAGAGATTGATGTGGTGGTCTTCGTTGTGTCTGCAGCGAACCACTTTACTCTGTCCGCAAAAGAGTTCATCTGGAACGCTGCGCACGAGAAAGCATATATCTTCATTGTGGTCAATGGCTTTGACAACATCCGCGATAAGGAACGATGTCAGCGGATGATACTTGAGCAGGTCGCCACTCTGAGTCCCCGGACTTTCAAAGAATCAGCAGAGCTCGTGCATTTTGTCTCCAGTAATGCCATCCCTGTGGCAATCACATCAGGCGGGGGAGGAGGCGGCAGTGGAAGTTCAGACCCTTCGGACGATGGTCCTGGCGATTCTCCACCTTCAGACGACGAAGACTCGCCCATAGGCAAGCATGGCGAGCCCGGGTCGCCTAGCGCGAAAGGCAAGGGCAAAGAAAAGGAAAAGTTACAGGACTTTGAAAATCTTGAAGGAGCGCTACGTCGTTTCGTTCTAGAGAAACGCGCACGTTCCAAGCTTGCTCCGGCCAGAACTTACCTTCTCAATGTTCTCGGAGACTTAAACGTCTTGGCAACCGTGAACCGAGACGTAGCACAATCGGAGCTCGACAGGGTCACGAAGGAACTTACGGACCTCGAACCCGTCCTCGAAAAGTCGAAGAAAGCTCGGTCAGAAGTGAGCGAAGACATTGAGAAGACAATTGAAAGCACATGCGCAGAGATCTACGACCAGACGCGTGATACCCTCTCCACAGCTATTGCCCAAGTAGCTAACGCTGAGCTGGGGGTGCCGTATCCGGGCTTATTGAAAGCCTTTAAATTTGCCGAAGATGTGAAGACTGCGATGCTGGAGCAGATCTCCGCTACTGTTACTGCATGCGAGGAAGACGCACGGAGTAGGACCGTTCAGGGTGTCTCTACCATCACGAGTCTGGGAATCTCGCATTTGGGCGACGAATACACCGACTTGAGTTTCAGAAGTGAAGCCATGTTTCGCCGAAAGCGGGACATACTAGCTAGACAAGTCGATGCGGAAGTTGAAGTTTGGGATTTCTTCGATGTGGGCAGTCTATGGGAGAGACAGGAAAAGGTTGCTGGCACCGGCATGGCCATGACAGTGGTCGGTGTTCTCGGCGGACGTATGATTGGCGGTGTTGGTTGGATTGATGGTGCCCTGGGAGCTGCTAGAGTAATGGGTGGAAAGAACATGCGAAGATTGATCCTTCCGGGGATTGTCGCTGCAGGTACGTCGCCTTCTGCCCTCTGCTCGCCCTTCGTTCCCTATTCCACTAAGACCAGACCTTCGACATTCGATTTACTAACACTTCTCAGTTATCCTTGCCACATCCTACGCCCTGACATCTATCCCTCACTCCCTCCCCAAGCGCCTTAGCAACAAACTTTCCCACCGCCTGCACGCGCTGGACTATCCGCACACCAACTCGACCCGCATCGCTGCCGAAGTTCGCAAAGTCCTGCGCATCCCCGCCGACAACCTGCGCGTCGGTCTGCAGCGCTCTGTCGAACATCTCGCGCAGAAACAGCGTGACACAGACAAAGTCAAGATTGAGAGTGAGGTGGCAAGGAAGTACTTTGGAAATCTTGTACGAGAGAGTGCGGAGGTCGGTAGAGGGGTAGAGGGAGTTGATCTCGAGGGACCGGCGCCGGGGATAGCCGGCGGGTATGAGGCTGGTGAGTTGATATGACCACGGGGAGCAATTTGTACATGGTGTTGGCAAAATTGCCTCCGGAGCGTTTTAAGGTGTTAGGTGGGGTAGTCTCGCCCAGTCAAGGCAGGCGAAGGGGTGGAAGCTTGCTACTCGTACAGAATGTTTACCGTCCACTTCAATTCTACTGTCCATACCTTCGACATCTTACCACAGTATTCAGTAAATGGACAGCTGCATGCAAGTAATCTTCCTACTTGCCTGGCAGCATACATCTCACTACGAGGACATACCCATAAGCTTCAGATCTGCTACTCTGAGCCGATGAGCATGACACAACGATATTGCACATCGATCGCACACGGCTGCGACCTCTCATACAAGCCTCCATGAACCTACGCTGAATGAATCCACCAGCCATCTCTAGAGAAGACAACGATGCCAATTGTCATCACGCCAATGACGGAGGAAGACATCCCCGGCGTAATCGACGCAATCCAGCAAGCCTTCGCCGAAGACCCTTACAATAAATGGATCTACGACGACCGCTCAAAGGTCCGCAACAACTCCTGCCCTCCCCCGCCCCTCCCTCTACTCACCATCGAACCCCACTAACCCCTCCCCCCACCCAGCTCTCTCTCCCGCGCAACCGCATCTCCCTCGGCATCCGCTGCCGCTGGGCCATCCGCAACGCACTCATCCACGTCGCCAAAGACCCCACCACCCCCACACCCACCACCGTCCTCGGCGTCGCCATGTGGCTCCCCCCCACCCCACTCTCCACCCCTCAAACCTGGTCCGCCTACGTCCAATCCTGGCTTCTCTGGCTGCAACAGGTCGCCATGAACGCGCTATACGGCCGGGGCGGGCTCAACGTGCGGCGCTACTGGATCTGGAAAGCGGCGCAGGCGGCCACGCAGAGGGAGCTGGGGACGGACGAGGGGGGGGTTGTTTCTGTGATGTTGGGACGGTGGTGCCGGAGTGGCAGGGACGGGGGGTGGGGAGGAGGTTGGTGGGGGAGGTGCTGGGGCGGGCGGATCGGGAGGGCAGGAGGTGCTATTTGGAGAGCTCGAGGGAGGTGTTGAATATGGCGATTTATGAGCGGTTGGGGTTTCGGGTGGTGAGGGAGATGGAGTGCGTTGATGGGGGAAAAGTGTGTAGGCTTTTTTGTAGGGTTAGGGAGCCGGTGGGGTTGGAGGCGGGAAGTATAGACAGAGCTAGAGGCCTTTCCTCCAGTTGAAGCTAGTAGTCCCTTACCGCAAAAGGCGAGAAATGTTTCCCGCCTTCCATTCCGGACATCACATCACTGTATATCAACGACGTCAAATTTTCTCGTCTTAGTGATCCCTCTCCTGAGTGATCCCTCGCCTGTCTTTTTCGAGTAAATTTCCGCGCTGCACAGTGTATCTTTTGGCAGAAGACTGACATTCTCCCAGAAAAGGCATGAAACATAACTCGAGCAGATCATGGATTGAACTTAGCCATAGCCTGAGGAGGCATGTAAGGTGTTGACGTTGGCTCCCAGCGTTATGAATCACTCCACCTCAGCAATATATGACCTCAGCAGAAATCACTTATCAGCTTTGTTCCATGTAGGACACAACCCCTCCACACAACAGACTAAGCTGCGCAACATGGATCAGCTCAGGTCCTGGGAGACCCCTAAGTCACTTTGATTAAAGGATCCTGTTGTATGGTTATCAACTCACATGTACAGCAATATCACAGTATCGGGATCATCATTAAGAACGAAGAACCGATCGCTCCTCTCCTGAGGAGGATAGATACCTTCACAAATGGTTGCTATTGATTTGTGCTGAGGTCAGCATGCAGGCAACTGTTCAATCGGTCTGTTATATGGCTGTAGTTCACTTCACCCAAGGGGATATTGTGCGCTTGCCGTCAAGGGGATGATGAATGACGACGGCAAGCGTATCATATCCCCGTATGTGAAGCGAATTATTCGAGCCTTGCGAGTATGTCTTGAGCTGTGGGGCTGTCTCCGTTGCTGCAGTGGCTTTCGTGCGGCCTTGCCATTGGTGAGCAAGCCTGCTGTAACTGGCAAGTGGGGAGCCTCGTCGTAACACAAATATAATGACAACTTGAATTGCAATGTTCGAGCATCTATAGCTGGCGTCCAAGTTCAATCTGTGTCTGCATACTCTACGTATTCCATCAAGCGACTCGGTCTAGCCCAGAATGCATCGTCCTGCATGGTTGCGAAGGTTTAAGAAGCCGGAGGCCAAGGCAGCAGCCACCACGTCTTCGGACCCAACGTCGTTGGCTTCGCCAGCGTCACTACATGTGATCGCTGCCGGTCCTGGACCTAGCGGCACTTCGAATGTTAGTTTTACAGACATCTTGCGTCTGAACTAGAATCTCTAACAACGTTGTAGGTTCCGCAAAACAACGGCCGGTCTCACGGTAGCCTCTGGGACAAAGCGTACGAGGATCTGCGAAACGAAAAGAATGGCCTTGTCAAAGACTTTGAGAATCTTCTACTGTCTGAGCCTGGAATTCAGTCAACGTCGACACTGGCGAATGGAGACCCTTCGAAGAGAGAGAAACAAATGTCGGCCCTCGTTGCCAAGAAATTGGAAATCATGAAACAAAAGCAATGGAAGTTGCAAATGGGCGAAAAGACGATTGAGGTCAGGGAACAAGTCGACCGGATTGTCAAGGTGGTAGAAGTTGGAAAGGTTTTTATCACCAGCGTGGCAAGCATGGATCCCATCCACGCTGGTTTGCCTTGGGCAGGTGTCTGCATGCTGCTTCCCGTTCGTGATGAGATTCTACCCGAATTGTCACAAGAGCTGATCATCGGGCCCGTAGTTGATAACCAAGGACAGCGAGCAGCGAACAGCCGCAACTGATGGCCTGGAATACATATCGGGCCTCATTCGCCGCTACACTCAGGTCGAACATATCTATCTGGATGACGACAATTTCCCACTTAAGGGCGACCTCCAAAGCTTGATCACAACGATCTACAGGCAAGTGCTGGAGTACGAAGCAAGAGCTGCTTGCCAGTTCAATCGCAATACAGCCTATCAATGGGTCAGAAATGTCGTTGAGACTGATAGCTGGAAACCAATTATTGGGACCATAAAAGAACTGGAAACGTCTTGCGATAATTTGACGCGGACTATTGATGGTAAAGACCAGCGGGTACGTGCATCACGCCTTGAGAGCCAGAATCATGAGATCAGAGAGCTACTGAAGGCTATTCACGCACAAGAGGAAGAGCAGGAAAGACTTCATTTGGCAGAATTGAAAGCCGGTAGAAAAGACCAGAACGACTGGCATAGGAGTGAAGAGGAATCCGCATGTTATGAATGTCTTCGAACCACGGACTATGAAACCAACAAGAACAGAAATCCAGTCCGGATACCAGAGACCTGCGAATGGTTCTTGCGCCATCCCAGGTATAGAAAATGGCTGCGTGAACAAGGATCGACATGGCTTTGGGTTACGGCAGATCCAGGCTGCGGCAAATCCGTTCTATCGCGATTTCTGATAGATGAATACAAGAAGGGAGTCCCGACTACTAGTACTATCTGCTATTACTTCTTCAAGGATAACAGCGAAGAAGGCAGAAGTGCAACGCATGCTCTATGTGCAATCCTTCACCAGCTTTTTTCGCAGAACAACAAGCTCCTACGTCATGCCATTCCGGAATACAAACGCAATAGGTCTAAGCTTCCAGGACTTTTCAACGAGCTGTGGAGTATATTCATATCCGCTGCAGCAGATCCGGACGCGGGCAGTGTTGTTTGCATTCTTGATGCACTTGACGAGTGTGCGGAATCCACGCGACTGCCACTTATGAGGAGGCTGGCAAATTTCTGTCTGAACCCAGAGCTCGGAACAAGACTGAAATTCATCATCGTCAGCCGACCATATGCTTCGATAAGCGATACATTCTGGGAGGAGAACCCTAATGTAGCTTCCATCCAGTTGATGGGCGAAAATGAGACTGAAATGGAAGACATACGTGTTGAAATTGACTTTGTCATTGAAGCGAAGGTGAAACAGTTCAAAAGCCGAAGAAACCATAAGGGCGTGTATGATGATGCACATATCGTCGTGCAAGAAAAGCTCCGGAGTATCGAGAATCGAACCTACCTTTGGGTGGCGCTTATCTTTCCGGAGCTTGAGAAGAAAGCAGGGTTTGCGAAGAGCCGATTGCTTCAACTCATCGAGAATATCCCCAAGTCAGTCGATGAGGCCTACGAGAGAATTTTGAACCAAAGCACTGATCGAGAGCAGGCGAGAAAGCTTCTTCATATCGTGGTTGCCGCTAAGAGGCCACTCAACCTCATGGAAATGAACATAGCTTTGTCCATGAAAGAAGGTGCCAGTTCCCTGGAAGATCTAGAAATAGAACACGAGCCATCCTTCCAGACTACCGTTCGAAACCTTTGTGGCCTGTTTGTGGCAATCAGAGACTCAACCATATATCTGATTCACCAGACGGCGAAGGAGTTCCTGGTCGCGAGGAACACTACTTCCGACCATGCAAGTAGCGTCCCGGGTCTGAATTGTTGGAAACACTCACTAGGACCAGCAAATTCGAACCTTGTTCTTGCTATAATCTATATTTCTTATCTTTCTTTTGACGTATTTGAATGTGATCCTCTCGTACTAAGGGAGGAAGACAACACAAATACAGAAGACAAGGAAGACGGGGAAGAGAAGGACGGCAGGGAGGGCGATCGATCCAAACACAACTCAGAGGGAAGCCAACGTAACCTATCTAGAACCCGTGAAGATTACAGAGATGTCGTGATTAACTACGTCGCAATGCATCCATTTCTAGCGTATGCAGCGTATCACTGGTCGTTCCACCTGCGCGAAGCTGAAAGCTTGGATGATATAGCAACGCAGAAGGCAGCGCTCATAATATGTGCAAGTCACTCAGACCGACTTCAGACATGGTTTCGTGTGTACCGGGTGCTCAAGGGTTATCCTCTTTCACAATGCCCAGATCCCACCGATCTGATGGTGGCATCGTATGTTGGACTGGAGGCAATGGTAAAGTCATGTCTCACCCAGGGCGCTGAAATAAACGCAAAGGATACAGCACTAAGGTGCACACCGCTGGTCTTTGCTGCCGTGGAAGATCATGAAGCTATCGTGAAGATCCTGCTTGAAACTGGTGCAGACCCAGACATACAGAACGATCATGGTGACAGTGCATTGATGATCGCTGTATGTTGGCGCTCTGAGCCAAATGTGAAGGTGCTTCTTGAAAGCCATGCAGATCCAAATATAAAAAATGACGTCGGTGACACTGCATTGACGCTTGCTGCACGAAAGAGCAATGAGACAGTTGTGAAGATGCTTCTTGAAAGCAATGCAGATCCAAATATACAAGATGAGCGTGGTCGCACTGCATTGGTGCGTGCTGCACGAAGTAGCGATGAGACAGTGGTGAAGATGCTCCTTGAAAATGATGCAGACCCAAATCTACAAGATGAGTCCGGTGAGACTGCCTTGTCGACAGCTGCACATATGGAGAATGTGACCATTGTGCAGTTGTTTCTTGAAAGCAACGCAGATCCAAATACACAAGCTAAGGGTGGTTATACCGCATTAATGAGAGCTGTAGCCAGGGCCGATGGGACCCTTGTGAAGACGCTTCTTGAATATGGTGCGAAATCAAAGATCGAGAATTCCCAAGGCGACACCGCACTTGCAATAGCCAAGGAGGAGAAAGCGAGAGTGAACATGAGGTTAGAAGAAGAAACAGAACAAAACATGCGAGATGGTTCACTAGCCAAGCGCAAGATGCTACAAGCGATTGAGGATATGCTACTCGAATATGGGACCGAGTCATCTGAGACCTCAAGGGACAACGATGAGTGGTCCACCACAGCCTCGACCGATACATCGACGCAAGCCCCCTCCGGAGAAGCATCAACCCACGAGGAAGACTCCAGCTGAATGGTCCGAGGAGAACAGCAAACGACGCCCCTATCCATTCACTTAGATAAGAGGTCAACACCTCCAGCAGGGAAAGATCTGGCTTTCGAGAAGTGTGGTAGCGTAATAGTTGGCAAGTGACGTCCCGGGAGGCGCCGCGTTCAGGCTTAAAGGGCAGGAGCGTTGTGCCATGGCTTGGGGTTGTGGGCTTTGGTGATGGGTTTTTGCTCTAGGCTTGGCGGTCAGGGTCGGAAATGGGTTGTGTGATGGGATCTGCCTATTGAGGAATCAGGGTGCGTACGGGTTGGGTTGATATTGCTAGTTATTTCCATGAACGTGTCTTTTGCGTCCTCTTCTGTCTTTTCCCCTTCCATGACTACTATCGCTATTCCCAGTCTTTTCATTTATTCCCTTCCTCGTTTTCTCTCTCTTCCTGCCACGATTTCCCTTTGTCTATCGCCTCCGCTCTTCTTCCTTCCACTTTCCTCCCTTCTTCGCTTTCTCTACCGAAGGAGCGCCGGTCCAGATGTCGACGGAAGAAGTGCAATGGTTAACTCACATGGGGCCAGTTTCACAGGTCTTGTGTAAGCCTTTCGCTGCTAAAACTATGAGAGATGCCGGGCCCTCACCCAACCCAATCCAGCCCTTCCGCCCCCTTCCCCGTTCCAAACAACTCCATCCACTCCCGCTCCCACCCCTCCTCCCCCACCCATCCTCTTCTCTCCTCCACCCGCACTTTCCAAACCGCGCCCATCCCATCCCCACCTCTCCCATCCAATGTTCTCCTCGCACAATAACCAAGAAAGAAGACCACCTCTCCGCACGACCAATCCCATCGAAAGCGCCAGATCCTTGGCCCGATTTATACCTACCTGTACCTGTCACCCGGCCCCGTGACCGGACCCAGAGCAGCGAAGGGGCGTCGTTGTGGAGCCGACAAGTCTTGCACAACGGCGATAGAGACGTTTACAAACGAGGGCAGAGACGGGAACGGGGTTCAGATACGAGAGAAGGGGGCTTCGAAGAATTCGAGATTTGAGTTGTGCAGTCTATGTACGCTTCGCTCTATATACACGGCCCTTGCTTTGCTCTTCCTCGCTCTCCTCTGTTCCACTTCATTCCGCTATACTCCGCCATTACCAAACCATTCCACTCGCCGACGACAGGGAGAGAGTATGACATCCTGCTGAAAGGAGGATGCAGAATCTAGGTGGTCCGAGAATCCCGATTCATTCCAATCCGATCCGACCAAATCCAATCCTGGTTTGGAGAATATATGTCCCTATCCCAAAACAACGCCCCTAAAGGAATCCCTGCATGCATGCTCCTCGACCATCCCTCCCCATCTACCTTCTGCAACCCCCCACGATCCCCTATCATTAACGCCCCACCCAAGCAAACCATCCCTCGCTCTTCTCTCCTCACCTCATCTCACCTCCCAACCCCACCCCCAACCCCACCGCCAAGCGGCACCCAAGTCCTCCGCTCATCCATACTCCGATTAACCCTCCCGCCCGGCGTCAGCGGCAGATCCATTCTCCCCGACCCTGACCCCGACCCCACATCATCATCAGCATCGCCCACATCGTCCGCCAACCTCGAAAAGTAATCAGCCAGCGCACTCCTATGATCAACCCCAACCACAGCATCGTACTGCGGCGGCGGCGTGAGTAACGGCGGGGGCGGCTCTTCGTCTCCGAAGGCGGGCGGGTTGAAGGACGGGTTGCGCAGGATGTGGATGGGCCGGACGGGGCCCGAGTTGGGGTCGTGGATGTGCGCGGCTTGCGGGCGGGTCAGGCGTGCGGCGGCGGTGGCGGCGGCGGAAGCGGAAGCGAGATGGGCTTGGGTTGGGGGATTGTTGTTGTTATTGTTGGTGGTGGCTAGGTTTGAGGTGGAGGCGTTGTTGTTGGGGAGGGGGGAGTTTCTGCGGCGGAGGGCGCCGGGACAGCCGCATTCGGGACGGTCCGGGTCCAGGAGGGTGGAGTCCGGGAGAGAGTAGGCGGGGAGGGCGGTGTTGGCTTGGGTGGCGCGGCAGGAGAGGATGTGGAAGGGGGAGTCGATGGAGATTTCAAAGTGTCGGCGTTTGGAGGGGTCGGTGGTGTCGGGTCTGGAGAGGCGCATTACTATCTGTGAGAGAAGGATTGTTAGTAACTTGAAGGTCTAGTGGACCTGGGTGGGTTTACTTTTATCCAATGGTTGACTTGTATGTTGGAGTAAGTAGTGTCGAAATGTATTCCGGGCCACTTCTCCCTTTCTTTCATCTGATCACAGCTCGGTAGTTGCACGTTGAACTCCATCTCCGTGGGTCCGATGTTGTGGTCTCCATTCAGATTCCCCAGCAGATTGGTCGTGTCTCGGTCAACATTCTCCTCTCCTCTGGCCGCCGCCTCCCGACTGTCATAGTCTACCCCGCCTCCTGCGGTGATACGGACCGAACTCCCTGGATATGTGCTCACGCTCGGTCCATCTGCTCTTTTCTCGAACAGCTGTAGCTTCTTTGTCGGTTCAATCCGATGGACTCGCTTGTTGTTCGTAAAATACTGAATGTTTTCCGTAATGTACACCTTGATCCGATGACATTGCACTTTGGCCAGCGGTGTGAGTTTGAAAGCTATAGGCACCTGCGCTCCCAGCGGAAAGGATTTGCCTGAGATGACAATATCATAGTGCAACTGATCCTCCCAAGTCCGTGAAATAGCGATAGGCTCGACGTGCTCAAGGGACCCCTCCCCTGGTGCGCGGATCAGGGTGACTTCTTTCGTCCCCAGTAAGTTCGCCCGAAACGCGCCAGAGCGCTCCACGAGTGCTTCCAATTCATACTTGACGCTGCCCAGTTCGACCGCAATGCTCTCAGGAAGCCTCGAATCCAGCGCAAGCTCAAAACTATAGATGTAATCGCCGGGATTGAATGTCTTGTAACCTTTCTGTGCCACAGTCGGTCCACCAGTCGCGGAGTCTCCCTTCCCGAAACTCCGTGATTTGGTCAATTGTAATGATAGTCGTCTCGCTTCCTTTGTGGTAAGGTTCGATCTGTTTGGAGTCGAGGACCTCGGAAAATGGTCGAAAGAAGTCAGAATAACACCCGTGACGCCAAGCTCTTTCGTTGATGAGTTCGGACATTTGGTGAGTTGAACGTGATCAGCGCCGTAACTATTTTCTGCGTTTTGGAACTGAGCATTGAAGAATGGCCAGGTGTGGTCCATAAAGCTCTCCGTATCCCTGAACTCGGTCTTCTTTGGTGGTATACCTGGTTATCTGGTCAGCGAAGTCCATTATTGCCCGACATCGCTGCAGAAGGGCAGTATCACCTTCTGGCCACTCTGTTTCTGACCTTCCACGGAACTTCAGCGTGATGGCTTTTATCTTCGCAGCTTTTGTGACTTTGAGATGTAAACGGCCCCTCAACATGGTCGTCGTCCGGTTGGCCAAGTCACTCTGGTCGAATCCTTGCAGAAACAGTACAGGTTCGGTCAGAGCAATTGAGACTGCGATGCCATTGCCCTTCGCTATAGGCTTCTCATCCTCTATCGCATCTGTGAGGCTGGTGGTACTGTCATTGCTCCTAGTAGACACCCCGGAATCTGTCCGAACACTGTCCGCTAACGACGGCCTGTGCACCATCCCACCGACCGGTCCCCCAACAGAATTGCCACGATTGTGCCCATACCGTGCCCCATCACCAAAAGCCATCCCCTCCTCCCTGGGGCCCAGCGAGATGTCGGCGGAACGGGCCGGATTCGGGCTTGATGGCTGACACGACGAGGGCGTCGAGTGGGAAGAAGTGACGAGGCGGAGGAATCGTTTCGCGTTCTCCCGTGTATTCGCCAGCGTTGCGGTTTGTTGGGTCTTTGACATGCAACGGGCTGAGGGATCTAGAGTAAGGACCCGCGGCCGCCCTTCCAATGGATCGCAGTTGTGTGTTCTAGTTATCAGTCGAGCTTAACGAACAAGGTTACGTGTTCGGCCCCGTAGCTTAGATTTATAGTCTCCCTGGGGGTACAAGATGTGCAAGCAATGATGCGAGAGTGAGTAAATGCAGGTTCAAACAGAAAAGCCCCGCACTGGAAATGGGAACGGTGAGCCCAAGGAGAATATCCACGACCGCATCCACATATAAGTATCCCCAAAGGCAAAGGTAAGGTAAGGTAGATGGACAAATGTTTAGACGTGTGAATATATTTCGGATCAAATGCCGGTCTGCTCGGATCGGCTGGGATTAGTTGATTGCCTGTGCGGCAGTAGTAAGGTAGTGATGCAAGATAGTCGGATTATCAATGTGTATGTTGTTGTTGTTTGACCATCTGATTTGAATACTATTGAGGCACTGTCGGCGCGCCAGCAAAGAACCCACTTGTCACTCCAATACCAAGAGGTAGGTACGGTCCGCGGGAAAGAAATGACTTGCTTTCATTCTTGCTCATCATACGCCTTCCTCAAGGAAGTAGGCCGGCGCATTGTGGAGTTGATGCTATGGGCTATGGAAGGTAACTTACCTCAAGGTACCAATCAAGATGAGTAATCCATTCTTCTGAAGATCCGGGTTTTCCGATTTTCCCGCCGCTAGCCTTGAGTCCCAACAGGAAGTCGGCTGTTGGCTTCCCCCCGATTAAAGTTACGTCGTCGTACGCATATGCACCTCAACTTGGACTGTACTGTAAGATGACGGCATACAAACTCAATTGAGCACAGCCCCAGAAAGGCTTGAATTCGTACTGCGATATGTAATCACAAAGTTGAGACCGGACCGGACCCCACGTCCTAAGGGAGGCATACGAATGCAGAAGAAGAGGACACGCGTTCAGTCTGACCGAAGCTTTTGAACAAAGAGCTATGGCCAGAGATAGCGGGGATCATGACACTGGAGCAAGAGGAGATCCAAGACTGGAGCTTCGACCCGGAGGCCCCGGCTTTGTGGAGAAGAACATACAGTTGGCACTCAAGAAAGCATGCGCCATCCTGGGACTGGACAACGACCATATGTACTCGGTGTATTCAGCAAATATGTGATTACAATTTGAATATTCCACAGCAACATTACTACTCACGTTGCCAGGTGTAAGCGGTTGGTCCTAGCAAGACACATACGATTGGACCTTGGAGACTCGCCGTTAGGAATAGGGTTGAAGGAGGTGTCACCTTCTTAGCAAAGCGTGAGAACCATCTGCGACCTACACTTCCAACCTTTGTATCCACATGATCCGGACGCATCGATCCTAAGTCAGTACGCCCAAGTGTTTGGGGAAGAATTAAACACAGAAAGAAGCAGCGACGAGAGAAAGACTTATATATCACATGGCGAGGAAGGAAGTCAATCCCGAAGAGAGCAGAAGAGTGAAACGCAGGGAGAAAGGGCAAAGGTCTCATGGATATCGTGGGAGAAGGACGAGCAACTGACGCGCCTGAGGTTAGAGGCGGGCCAAGCATGGAAGATGCTTCAACACCGCCGGATGAGATCGACATTTTCATCAATGCTCTTCTGGACTTGATCGTAGAGTATCAAGGAGGCTAAATGCTAGATGGAGGCCGTCGCGACTCAATGTAGGAACTAGAGATAAAACTTGTTCTATTAACTCATACCATCTGTAAATGCTTTTTATCGTTACTTTCGCCAGAGACGTCAACGTGAGTCTCAAGACAGGTACACTTGTTGAGCGAGAGCAAGGTCCAGGTGAGAGGGCACGTTACTGCAATAGCCCTACGAACGTGCCAGTACAGATTTCTATGAAGTCTGCAGGTGGTCAGTGCTGAGAAATGTTAGTCAGCAAATTGTAATCGATAAGTCGGCACGTGATCTGGTGTTTCCATGTCACGCCGAACTACGCGTTTCGAAGTCCCAAGTGTAGCATTACTGAACTGGTATGCCGCTTCACAATGGCAGACGAGCCCGAAAGCAGTACGTCAAAGACGGCCTGATTCATTGCGGAATACTGAAAAATGGGTAGACAGGTCGCAGATGCTTCTGCATGGTGTTGTAATGTGCTGCACCTCTATCCCACCAGAGAAGCGGGTACGTCTGCCATTTCCGTTCCCCGTCGGAGGAACGCAGGGTCTTAACTGACGAGACCTATGCTGACGATGATGGATATGTTCGCAGTCGGAGTTGGCGTCCGTTGCGTCTGAGATGGGCGCCATACACAAACTCGATCTCACTTCAGATGTGACCCACCTGCTCGTTGGAGACTCGGACACGCCAAAGTATAAATATGTCGCCAAACTGCGGCCCGATGTCAAGTGTCTGTGCCCTGAGTGGGTCGACGCGGTCCGGAAGTCCTGGATTGAAGGTGGAGAGACGGATGTAGAGGCGCTGGAGGTGCAATACAGATTACCGGTGTTTGTTGGTCTAAGGGTTTGCGTAACTGGATTTGACGATTGTAAGTAGGAAAAGTGCCGCAGCTGCCTGCATTGATTGACCTTTCCAGTGGACTACAGACAACAGCTCATGGACTCCATAAACAGGAATGGTGGCTGTTACAGTGGGGATCTTACGAAGGATGTCACCCATCTTGTCGCCAAAACCGCGGAAGGCAAGAAATACGCATATGCCGGCACCTGGGGAATCAAGATAGTGTCAACGGAATGGTTGTCCGATAGTCTTGAGCGTGGAATGATTCTGGACGAAGGCCTCTACCACCCGCTTACGCCACCCGAGGAGCGTGGCAAGAATGCTTGGATACGCAAAACAGTCTCCGTCACTTCTTTGGGTAAGAGACTGCGTGACGATGGACTGGTGCCAAATGTATCAAGGAAGTTGAGGAGGGTTGCGAGCGCCAAGCTAAGTAGTCAAAACGAGGGCATCTGGACGGATATTGTCGGCGGGGGATTCGGTCCGCAAGAGAAAACGAAAAGGGAGTGGGATAAGCACAAGCAAAATGCGGATACACCTGTGGATAGTTCCAGCCAGACCGTATCCGGAGACCCCAACGCTGTTCACCCTGCTCCTTCGGAGCTAGATGATAATAATAATCATCTTCAATCCGAACCGCCGATGTCAAGAGGACCGAATGATGCTGGCGCCAGACGTGGGTTGTTTCAAGGAAAGAGGTTTTATATACACGGGTTCGACCAAAGACAGGTGTGTGGCCCAAGTGGAAGCCAACAGGATGTGGACCACCGAGGAACTGACATTCCATGTTAGACTTCGATACTACGAAAGCATCTTTCATCGCATCATGCAGAGATAATAACCACTCTCCTCGAGCTCTCGCAGCGTGGGGTCCCTGATGAGCCATCAGAAGGATATCTGCTCGTGCCGTACACAACATCACAGCGCGACCTACCATCAACTTCAGATCCATACACGCAGCCCATCACAGTGACTGACATGTGGGTGGAAAGATGCTTACACCGAAAGTCCTTCGTGCAACCTCAAGAGAACGTGACTAATACACCCTTGTCGCGATTCCCAATTCCGGGTATGTCAGCTCATCACTGTTGATACCATGAGCTAAAATTTGTGTAGAGTTCGATGAAATGAATATCTGCTCAACCGGATTCAGTGGTATTGATCTGCTTCAAGTGGGAAAGATTGTGACTCAACTTGGTGGGTCCCTTGTCAGCGATCGCCGTGTATCCCTACTGACACAAGGCAGGTGCTACGTATCAGGAATACTTGACGCGAAAGTCATCAATCCTTGTTTGCAACTCATCGAGTCCCTCCGAAAAGCTACAGCACGCACTTGAGTGGGGTGTTCCAAGCGTATCCGCGGGTTGGCTATGGGACTGCATTAAAGAGGGGGTCAAGAAGTCGATTCAACCGTATCTGATTAACGCTCACACAGCGTCGGCAGAAGTTGGATGGTCAGGAACATTAACCAAAAAACCTGCCAGCGAGACTGAAAGAAGTCACGACACGGACAGGACCAAGTCCAAATCTGTGCACCTTGACCATGGGCCGAACCAATCTCGGAATCAACGACGCATGGAAGCTCCCAAATCTCTTTCCAACAACAAAAGTGGTTCGGAGCCACGAGGCCCATTGCCTGACCCGCCACCGACAAGAGGGCGAATGTCAGTTATAGTTAAAGAGGAAGATCAGGGTCTTGATAAGATACCTGGCAATGATGAACCTCACAAGAACACTCCCACCGACGTCGCTCCTCTCCAAGAAGTCTCTCCCAACTCTCCCACCAAACCATCAACGACCTTATCGCAGCTAAAACCCAACCCATCCTTACAATCTAACCCACCAGAACCCGAAACCGACGGCAAATACCAAGACTGCCTCGCAACGTCCATAGCTGCCCTCCTATCTCACACAAGGCAAATCAACAACTCAAAAACCTCCCACCTCGACAACCACCCTCGTCCTCAACACGCACCCTCCGCACCTCCCCCCGGACGGCGCAGACGCGCACTTTTCGGCCGCGCCCCCTCCAACGTCTCCGCCCGCAGCAACAGCATCAGCATCTCCCGCGCCAGCTCCGTCGACACTCTCAACACGGACGGCCTCGGCACGCCCATCGAGCCCAGTGCCACCACATCCTTTGTACGCGACAGCGTGGGTATCAAGTCTCTGCACGACGAGGAGCAAGAGGACGCGGAGAGTACGCCGCGGGGGACGCAGCTGGGATATCATGATCCCGAGGTGGGAGAGTGGAGGGAGAGGATGGTGAGGAAGATGGCGGGGAAGGGCGATGTCAAGGACATCGCTGCGGCGGGGCCGAGGGGGATGGTTGCTGATATTGGGACTGTGAAGGATGTTGATCGTGGTGGTGGTGGGGAGTCGGGGACTGGGAGGGGTGGTGAGAGAGCGACTAGGCAGAGGGGTTTGAGAAGGGCTGGTGTCTGAGGGAAGGGAGGGATGGAATGTGTCTTGGCTTATTGCGGAGCTGGGATGGATTTCAGACATGTCTAGTTTGCATTGCACCGGTGTCTGATGAGAAGGAGCGAATGCTTTTGCGATGATGAATCTATCAATTTTTAATGGCGACGGTTTGCATTCGCGCTCATAGGAGGCAAATAGCATAAATGAGACATAATATCTATCCGGTCATACTCTTCAAAGACCCTTAGTGTCAGAAGGAACGATATGGAGTGACTTGATTATATTTGACTGTGTGGGAAGGCGACTATATAGGTGCTCGCTTAAGATCTATGACACGTGACAGGTATGCGAAGTGCCCTATGTCTGACACTTAGTACCTTCTAAATTTCTTTACGTGAATCAGTGCTTTAGGGTTTATAGTCAAGTTGTGCATGCATAAGATTGAACTAACGTGTACACAACTCAACTCCAAGCGGCTGACCAGCAACGTTCTACAACTACCAGAGCAGCAAGACCGCGAGTCTATGGACGCACCTCGTACAGTACTCCTACTGTTCGTGATCCTCTTCATACTCTTGTCGCCAGAGTCTCAGCAGCCTACAATCTCGCAGCAGCGCGAGGTTGGCCGCCTCATAGCGGATGAGCGTGATGCGCTTGCTGTCCTGAACGAGTCGCGATATGGAGATTTCGATGCGGGCAAGGGCAAATGGCTGAACGTGACTGGGCTCAGAGCGCATGATGGATACGTCTGGGATGCGCTCCCGAGGGTTCAGGAGCGAGCACGAGAGCAGTTGTGGGGTGCGCTTCGGGACGAGGGGTTCTGGAGACTGGACGGGCATAAGGATGACAGAGTCCGGCAGATGCTGGAAGGCGAGGGCAAGGTCTCGATGCCTATGAACAGGTCCTGGACGGAGGAGGTATGGGGGGATATGTTGCCCATCTATCAAAATGTGACTGGTATCGTCCGGGGGGAGTGGGTGAGGTCTCCTGTCTCCGTCGGCATGAGAGCGCCTACAATCAACCTAACCGAGGTGGTGCCGGAGCTTCTGTATAGCACACAAGAGTACAACAGGAATATCACTGGGAACGGTGGTAAGATACAGTTCAAACTCGATGAGAAGCGGAGCAAAGAGTTGGAATCCGTCCCTGGCTCGGTTAGAGAGATCAGTGCTCAAGTGACGATCAAAGACGAGACTTCGAGCGGTGATGGATGGGAAATTGCGATGCATGGGGTGCATTATCCGGATTTTGGAGGGATCGTATTGTCGACTACGAGCGAGAAGTCATTGGCCCCCACCTACATGATAATTGGAGGGCATTACTGACGGTCCTTCAGATTTGCCGGGCTGTTCGCATTGCCGCACTTTGCACTGTCAGAACATACTTTTTCTCTTTCGCAGCAGTTATTGAACGAGACATTGAGTGTTGCGATACGGAAGCAAGAGTCTGACCAATACTTCTCACCAACGTTCCCCTGGTCCTCGTCGCCCAACAACCCATCGGAGTCGTTCTTCCCAACCCCTCATTGCGAGTATATCGTTTACCTGCAACAACATTCGACGACATTCACGGCCCCGAATCGATATATTTCGAGTGAGAGTCCTTCTACGCTAAGACTGATCGAGGATGAGCTTCGATTCCCCCAAGGAGCACCGTTGTCTAGAGCACCCGAGATGACCATGTCAGCGGTAATCTTCTCGCCTGACTGCGGGTTTGTACTAGAGTCGAAAGGACCTCCGGCATATACTCCTCAAGAGGGACTTCACTTGGCAGGTCCAAAGTTAGAGTCATACATTAATCTAGCCAAGCGTCATGTTCTAACCTACGCCGCTATGCTTGTGATGCAAGTCCTTTTGCTTATGCGCCAAATGCGAGAGGCTTCGACGCCGTCAACGAGGAGCCGAGTCAGCTTCTACACGATCGCGATGATGTCTATGGGCGACGGATTCGCTTTCATGGGGTTTCTGTTCGCCAGTTGGCTCGTCGACGCGGCCTTCCTCACCCTGATCATGACAGCTTTCTTTGCGTTTTTCGGAGTCAGCTTTTTCGGGATGAAGTTCTTGATGGACATCTGGATCGTTCAAAGTCCAGAACGAAGGGCGCGGGAGCCCCAGAACGTTAATGCCAACATTCAGCCTGCAGTACCCGCGCAAGCTACTCCCATTCCAGCAGTGGTTATCACACCAGCCGGGGCCGATACATTGCCATTACCAGTTACCGCGCCCAGACCATCTGATACTGGTGCCTCCCCAATCATTATACCTTCAGATCAAGACTTGGATGCTACCGAAGACGAAAACACAACCACCACACAGAACGCTACCCAGAACACACCAGTCAACCCGCGCCGGGAATTCGGCGCCTTGTTCGCTCGATTCTACTTTCTGCTGCTGGCTATCATATTCCTCTCCATCCACGCCACATCATGGCCAACCACCTTACGCTCAATCTACGCCAATCTGCTAGCCTTCGTATACCTATCTTTCTGGACACCACAGATATATCGTAACGTCATGCGCAACTGCCGCAAGGCCCTCCGATGGGAATTCGTCCTCGGTGAAAGCCTACTGAGGCTGGCACCATTCCTGTACTTCTACACCGTGCCGTCGAACGTTTTGTTCTTCGAGACGGACTGGAACGGCGCATACGTCTTGATGGCCTGGGTCTGGATCCAAGTGTGCTTCCTATCCAGTCAAGAACTTTTCGGGCCTCGATTCTTCGTCCCAAACGGCTGGGCACCTCCCGCTTACGATTACCATCCTGTTCTGCGCGAGGACGACCTCGAAGGGGGAGCTACTATGCCCGTTGGCTTCACCCAGACTTCGGAAGATAGTGGGTCTGCGTCTGAGAAGCCAGCTGAATCGGAGACGCGGGGAGAGAGAGTTTACGACTGTGCGATTTGCCGGGAGAATATCGACGTGCCCATCGTTCCTGCTGGTGCCAGTGACGGCGAGGGTGCCGGTGGGTTTGGAGGAAGTCTTTTGGGCAGAAGATTGTATATGGTTACACCGTGCAGACATATCTTTCATAGTGTTTGCTTAGAGGGTTGGATGAGGTTTAGACTTCAGTGCCCGATTTGCAGGGAGACTTTGCCACCACTTTGAATATTAAGAGCATGGAACGTTCGTTTTCTAGGAACCCCAAAAGCTTTCAACCTATTACTGGTGAACCATTCCGAGACAGTTACTCGCTGGATTGGCCTTTGCAATCACAAGGCCAGGGGATGCGACTTCCAGCATCACTTTCGTGACGTCTACAGGGGACGAATCGAATACAAGTCAATCGTACTTTTCCCTTTATTGGAAAAGCGCCAGCCACGACGTTGCTCAAACATCGTCCCGATTCGATGAAACTGGGAACTTCGAAGCCAGCAACTTGATCAAGTCGAACTCTCTCTCAGACGGAGATCTTTGATCCAAATCGACGTTCAGATTGAGCTACTCCAGACTGTTCCCCTGCACTAATGGGGCGTACAAGCATTGCCGGAAAGCGCCGTAATCTGTGCATGGCGCGTGTCTTCGGTGATCCTGGCGCGGACGCATGTGGAATTGACTGTCTCAAGCTCTCGATGATATTATGCATCGAGATTGCTGCGCTCGAGCAGCTGACCTTGAGCACGGTGCTAATTGTAGATTGAGGGGCTTGGTTAACCTTGCCTGGGAGCCTGGAAGTCTGTCTGAAATTAGAGATGAGCTTCGATGATATCGGAGTACGGCGAGGTGGAAAAAGAAGATGTTGATGGCGCGACGGTTCGATTTTGTGAGCTGTGATGGTGGCGAAGAATGAGTTTGCTGAGGAGCTTGATAGGAAAGGTCATCGGAGGAGTAGAATAGGGATTGCAGGGCAGTGCAAGCTTGGCCAGTGATGAGAGTATCGATAACCGACATCAAGGTCCCCATTGAACCATCTATCAGGGGCAAAGTGTTGTTATGTATACACTAACCACAACTGTCACCACCAAAACCAAGTAGTTACGATCTATCGCCGCCACATCATCGCAAGAACAGCTAACCCAAACGCCAACCAGCCCCAATCGCACACCCCTATCTAACAGCTGCCCTCCCTCCCCAACCCAACCCAACCGCCCCCTCCCCTCCCCCCCTCCCCTCCTCACCCCCCCCCAAACCCCAACCCCCTCCCACTCCCCGCCTCCTCCCCACCTCCCCACTCCACACTCCCCTGCACGCCCTTCACCTCCTCCAACGTACTCCCCAACCTCACAACCCCAAACTTGACCATCCGCGGATCGAGCCCCAGCGTCGTGCGCACCATCTGCTGCGTCTCGCCCGACGAGTCGAAGCGCATGATGAAATAGTGGCCCGAGTGTTGGCGCATCTGATGTTTGCGCGTCGGTTTCGGGAGCAGGAATTGGCCCCAGTTCGTGATGCCCCGGATGACGCCGCCCGAGGAGAGGATTAGGGAGCCGGTTGTGCGGGCGACTCTGTGTGGGTGGAGGGGGTTAGGTGGGGTGTTATGAGACGGGGGGGATGGGGGGCAAGGAAGGTGGGAGGGGATGGGGATGGGGGAAGGGGAGGGGGACGGACTCTTTGACTTCGTGGAGTTGGCCGGGCCGGACCTGTGTGGGTTGGGACGATGTTAGCTATCCAGGATGGGAAGAGGAGAAGGATGACGGGATAGCGAGGAAGAGGAAGAGAACTCACGACGGCGAATAATTCGTACAGCATCTCCTCCGACTCTGAACCACCTTCGTCTTTTGGTTCAAAACCCGCGCATTTTCAGAGACGGGGTGTCGAAAAATACTGCTGACGTAATCTAACATGCTGAGCTCCGATTCGTCGTCTCTATCCCCGCGAAAAATCCGCCTATCTCGGTAGCAGTAACCAGCAGAACTATACAGGTCAGACTGAAGCTTGCGAAACTCCAACCGCCTCCACACGGCCGCAACGCACAACAATGGCAGCCATCGCGCGCGTCGCGCGGCCCCTGCGCTCCAGCGTCCTCTCCTCCCCGCCTCCACCCGCCCTCCCCCGACTCGCGCGGGGACTACCCTTCACCGCCCCATCAGCAGCGGGGCGAGACGGCGCGAGGACGTTTCGCAGCGCAGCAGCCGGTACGTTTGTCCGTTCCATGCCGGCTGTCTCTGTCTCCGTCGACCGCGTTCCGCTCTACAGTACAGCGTTGCTAACGGCAGTGCATTACGGGACGACAGTGCGAGAGAAGAAATACACCCGCGACCACGAATGGATTGAGCTCTCCGCCGACGGCACCACCGGTGCGTCTCCTCCCTTTCCCTTCTTCTCCCCTCCTCTCCTTCCCCCCCCTTTTACCCTCCCTCGCCCCCACACCCCCCCACCGCACCCACCATCCCTATCCCACTAACCCCCCTCCCCCCCCAACCAGGCACGGTCGGCATATCAACCTACGCCGCCAAATCGCTCGGCGACGTCGTGTACGTCGAACTCCCTACCCTAGACCAGGAAGTGGCGGCGGGCGACTCGATCGGGGCGGTGGAGTCGGTCAAGTCGGCGTCGGACATCCTGACGCCCGTGGCGGGCACGGTGGTCGAGGCCAATGCCGTGCTGGAGGAGAAGCCGGCGACGATCAATTCGGGCCCGGAGGGGGAGGGGTGGATTGCGAGGATCCGGGTCAAGGATGGCGGGAAGGAGGTCGAGGGCTTGATGGGGGCGGAGGAGTATAGGAAGTTTACAGAGGATTAGTGGGGGGGATGGCGTGGGGTGGGGTGGAGGGGGTTGGACGGCTGAGGGGGGGGGGGAGGAGGGTGTGGAATCAGTCTTCAACAGGACTTGGCGCTTCGTCGAGTCGTGCCACGTCGTATGCATTTGCAGCCTCGGCTGGGAGGTATCTGCACTTCCAACCCTGAGTCACGGGGTTGCTTCTTCACGTAAGGAAGATTGAAAGCGAGCTTTTGGTGCGAAGATTAGGGTTTGGTCACAACAATCTCATGAGATGGTCTTCGTTGGGGCACTACCATTGGTACTGTGCGATCAACGGTTTCATTGCTCCTGGTTATGAGGATCTGCAACACGTACAATACACCCATTGGCGCTGATAAACTGAGTAGGGTGCAACTCAGACATTACGTGCTCTGCTTCACGACAGAACAATTTGCAACCGAAGAAGCCTGTCAAGGACTGGGTATACATGAGTCTAACCCGTCCTACACCCAACACCAGCCAACGACGCCGATCCGCAACATGTTCGCTAGGCAACAACCCCCGACCACCCACATCCCCACCCCGCCTCAAAACAAGCTCCACCCCTTCGCCCTCCCCCTCTCCTTAGCCGCCTGCTTAGCCTGCTGCGCCTGCCCCGCCGCCCTCTTCTCCTTCCCCTCCAGCACCCTCAAACTCTCCATCTTCTCGAGCACGAGCTCCAACATCTCCTTGCGCCGAATCAGATCCAGATGCCTGCGGACCTTCGGATCCTCCCTGGCGAAGCGGTCGATGTCGGCTTCGGAGAGGTGACGCCCGAGCCGGACGTCGAGCTGGCGCGGGAAGTTGTAGTAGAACTCGGAGAGAAGCTCGACGTTGAGGAAGAGGACGGCGGTGGCGGTGAGCTTGTCGGCGACGACGTCGAGGAAGATTTCGGGGCAGTGGTATTTGTTTTTGCGCTGCGCGCACTGTTTGGATTTCGTGGCCAGGAGGCGCATGCGGAGGATGTCGGCGCGGTCGCGGAGGAAGGCGGCTTCCCGGCCTGTGTGTGGGTGATGTTAGTTTCTTGTGGTAGCTGTAAATTTTGGGATTTGGAGGGAGATACCTTTCTGTAGCAATGCGGCACTGAAGCCTCCTGCCCCTCCCGCGCCGTCACCTTCGAGGACTACTTCCCCCTTCCGGACTCGGTCTACAAATCCCATGACATCCTTCAGTTTCCTCTTTCCTCCCACAACGTCTTCCACGCTTTTCACCGCGGCTTCGCAAGCCTTGAGCTCGCTTTTCAGCACGACCGACACGTTTTCGCGGCCTTTCGACCACTCCGAGTCTTCAACCTCGATTTCGAACTTGTACGGTTTGATACAGTTCTCTACTTGGTCACTGGTGCTGTAAAATCGCTCGTTTAGGATACCGGAAGCTGCTTCGGTGATGGCTTGGCGAGCGAACGGATGTGTGGCAAATGTGGATGTTGCGATGAGGCGATCGATATGTGATTGGAGGGCGTTAGCCACGACGGTTGTTGCTAAGCGGCCAATGCCAAGTTTGGTGAGTGATGAGGTGCATGCGTCGAGTTTGCGGTGCCAGAATAAGGAGTCGGAATCAGCTCGTGGTAGGTCGCTGAGAGAATCTGGCTCAAGTGGTGGTGGAGTCAGGTCGTTGATGGGTTTGTTCCAGTACCGCTGGGCTAACAGATCCAATACACGCTGATCAAGCTCCTCTTTCAGTAGTTCCCGCACTTGCGGTCGACCAAATTGTTCGGTGAACTCTTTGAAGGAGTGCTTGAACGCATCCAGACTTTCTGCCAGGTAGGACATTGCGCTTAATGGCCGGTCGTTGTATTGGACTTTGAACTCATAGGTGGCTTCTTCCAGCTCTTGATGTATTGCTTCACTCGTGCTTTGCAAACTCGAGGCCATGGTTTGCTCCAGTACGTACATCAGCTTCTTACGTAGAGTAGCGGTACCGACGGCCAATTGCGATTCCGGCCCAAATTCGAGAGGGTGTGCAGAGAAGAAAGCATTCTCATTCTTCGCAATCGCGCGCGTGATATTACCACTCCCTCGCGAAAAGAGGCCGGACGTCTGGGGTACACGGCACACCACACCAACGTAGCCGAGCCGTAACGGGTACTTCCTGTCGGTCAGTATGCTAGCACCTCGTTGAGGATCCACAAGATCCATCTTGGTAATCACCCCTATCGTCCGCTCGCCTCGAGGATCCACTCTACGGCTTGCCCGCAATGCGGTAGAGTTTGCCAGATCAACATCTGCAGCAGATATGGCAAGTATAACATTCGGCGGCAGAAGGTATTTGTCGCAGAGGTCTGAGATTTTCTGCTTTAGTTCGGTCGGCTGATCAAGCCCTGATACCTGAATGTAGCCAGGCAAGTCTATTAGTGAAAGATCGGGAATGTTCGGAGAGTATATGCTGAGTTGGATGGGATCGTCCGATATACAGTCGACTTCAGGTACGGCGAGGTTGAGGTCTGTGAGCGTCCTTTGGATTTGAGTGAAGTCCGTGATCTTGCCTAACCCCAACGCCGGAAATTCCCCATACTCCGCTTGTGCACCAGGTGTATTGACTAATGTCAGCTCGATTGGTCGTCGTGTGGCCATATTCGACCCCTTTGGCAGGAACTCATGCCCTACTATCGCTTCCAAGACCGAACTCTTTCCCGAAGATTGTGATCCAATAACCACTATAGACGGTAGAGTGAGTGCTTCCGACTGCCCTACAGTCTGCAGTATACTCCTGATTTCGATCATCTTCTTCGTCAATAGCATCATCTGGTCGTCTCGGGCAATGAGATCTTCGGACCTCTCATCATCTTCGGGAGATTGCTGGTAGCCAAACGCAGCTCCGGACGCGGCGGCGGCGGCGGCAGGCCCGGAGCCACTTTGCTTTGGTGATCCGCCGCCCTCCGACGAGCCCCCATTGCCGTCTGAAGATGATCCTTCGTTCGTCCGCAGTATCTTCCGTAGCCACGTCGGAAGCTCTACGTGTTCTTTCGTGTTCTCCCAACCCTTCCGTGCCTGCTCCGCCACATCCTTCGCGGTCCCAAAAACGCTCCCGGCAGCTCCAGTCGCCGTGTCGCTCGCTCTTCGGAAGACGTCAATCGCGTAGTTGCCAGCCTCTGTTGAGTTTCGGTCAGCAAACGTACGGGGCTAGAAAGACGTAGCGCATTACTGACGAGTAGCTTGATATTGCAGATAGGCCAGCCCAGCAATCATGGCACCACCAAACATCGCAGGGATTCTCGCAAACTTCATCACCAGCTTCGGTAGCACTCGCGCAAACGATATGGTCCGCACTGCTGGGACATTATGCAGTGAGTACGACCCGAGTGGCCATGGCTTCCGTCTTCCAAATCTTATGGCGCCATCTGATCGCAGCAAACCTCCAGCGGCGGGGCTTGATCGATGCAGAAGTCGACGAGAGATACTGGACGAAGCTCGCCGCGCCGGGGTGATCAGCCGTGGTGCCAAAAGTCGACTGCTCATGTTCGCTCTGGGTAACATTGCAATTCAGGCGCTGAGACAGCAGGGTGTTTTCCTCATCATGCGAGGGCAAACGGTCACTGCCATTTGTTTAGATGCACGTCATGTAGCAGCGAAAGTAAAATTAAAGTTGGCACATGGCGATGATGTCGGCCTCGGGCTAACTTGGCACTACTGTGGTTGGAGCTCCATTGCCACATGGGTCTTTTCCGTCCGCCGTAAATGTTTACAAGCATTGAGAACTTACTCATAGGGCTGAGGATGCATGTTGCGTTTTCCTTCACACGGCGTCAATGCCTTCAATGTCTTGTATGCGCTGTTTTTACACTATGTATATACAGTAGCATATTGTTCAGGCTTTGGATGAAACTTGATTTAAGTCCGTCTAGAAAGAGATAGACATGTCCTACCTACCACCCCCTTTGTCCACCGAACTACCAGACCCACTCCTGTGCTTGTACCCTTCCATCAGATATGTGTAGATTTCTCGTAAGCGGTCTATCGTTATTAAAATACTGATTTTTCTGATCATTGTTTCTAGGTATACAAAGGCAAGGATGAGATCCTCCTCTCCAAGCTCATCCTCGAGCCAACCCATTCAATCCTCACCCAGTCCTACGACTCTCGTCTCAGACTCGTAAGCCCCGTGTTGTGCTCAGAGGAGTATCTAGCTACTCACTGAACTATCACAGGACACTCGACGGCCCCACAACGGTGACGGCTTCGGCGTCGGGTACTACACGCACCCCGATCTAGGACCGGAACCATGCATCTTCACCTCGACCATCCCAGCATGGAACTGCATCAACCTCGACCGCTTAGCTTCAAAGACCACCTCGTCCCTGATCTTCGCCCACGTCCGCGCCACGACCGAAGGTAGCTTGTCAGACAGCAACTGCCACCCCTTCCGCCACAAGAGTCTGATGTGGATGCACAACGGCAACATCGGAGGCTGGAAATACGTCAAGCGGCGACTGGCCGAGTCGCTCGGGGACCAGTGGTTTCTCGGCGTGCAAGGAAACACGGACAGCGAATGGGCCTTTGCGCTCTTCTTGGACAGTATGGAGAGGGAGGGCTACGATCCGAATGCCGACAAAGGGGAGGGTGGCTTCGGCCATACGGCTCTTAGGAAGGCCATCTTGAAGACCGTTCAGCGAATCAATCAGTTCATCGCCGACATACCTACTCCGCACCGTTGCGACGGGGACTTGGATACCAGAAGCCTGCTGAACTTCGCGGTTACGGATGGGCATAGCGTTGTGTGCACGCGGTACGTGAGCAGTCGGACGGACGAGGCCGCCAGTCTATACTTCTCTTCCGGGACGAGCTGGAAAGAAGGCGGGTCGAAAGGCGACTACAAGATGGAGAGGCGGGACAGAGGTGCGGATATCGTCTTGGTCGCTAGCGAGCCGTTGACGTTCGAAAGAGGTAGATTTCTCCCCGTTCGTGCCCACACTATAAGGGGAAACTGAACTTGTAACAGATAACTGGGTCACGGTGCCCACGAACTCCACACTGACCATACATAAACAAACGGTCATGATCCATCCGATCGTCGACGAGTACTACCAACCGAACCCGTCCTATTCCCGATCTTCCGGCTTCGCCGTCTCCAAAGGCCTCGTGAGCAACGCGCCAGGGGCGGCTCAGGTCCTGACACCCGGCACTTCCGGTGGGATCACTTCGATTGCTACGTCTGGTCTAGAGACTCAGAACGGTGAGGCCGCGAAGGAGAGCCTAGCGGAGCTGACGAGGAAGGTTGCGGTAATGCAAAGAAATGGAGGCTGAGCCAGAGCTGTGAACCATGTTGGATTGTCGGTTAATTCACCCGGCAGTATTCGTCAATCTGTCAGCCTATCTTATCATTTATCGGCCTTGTTTATGCGTGGTCCGCTTGATCTTGTCTGCGCAAGCGAGGGCACGCGACAGGACCAGGATTCGGGAAACTCAGCATGCATGTTCTGCATGCTGGAGAGTGTTTCACCTGCAGAGATGGCTTCTTCGGGAGGAGAGAGGAGGCTCGATCAGTCACAATTTGCCATTAACACCTCGCCCTTGACATCCGTCGACGACGCATTTGTATTCTAGATATCCCCAATGGCACCTTAAGGTACAATGACTAGCGTAGACGACGGCGAGACGAATCACGTTCAGAGCAGGTTAGGCTGGCGTGTATGTTCCAGTGTACTGCTGCTATTCTATGTGTTTGTGTATATCCCCATCTAATCAAAGGACTTCTCTATCTCAACGCCAATTCCCATCCTACACAGTCCGAAGCGCTCACCACAACCATCCCTTATAGAAAAAGGTACTAACCACCTGGTCGAGCCAGATTTTCTGCCTTCACAGACATGGAGGAACCGGAATAGCGGGCGCCTTGCCCATCGGATAGACCTGCAAGATCGCCGGCCCCGTAATACTATTCGCGACGTCGACACTGGTCGGCGACGTGCTCAAGATGGCATAGACCTGCCCGGCATCGACGGCGGGGATCCTATCGATCTTGTAGTCGGCATTACCGTTGGCGATGTACGCGGGGACGAAAGTCTTCTGCAGGCCGGAAAGGAAGACGGCGTAGACCGGCGTGGAGGCGGTCACGTTGTGGGTTTTCTGGGCGGTGCTGAAGGCGCCCTGGAAGGTGACGGAGAAGCGGTCGGCTCTGGTGATGGAGTTAGCTTTATGTGGGTCGATGTTGATGGAAGGGTAGCTTTGGAGGGCTGTTGTGAGGAGAGGGAGGGGAGGGGAACGCACTCATAGTGGTATGGTGCGCATTCGAGCTCGAGGTAGGTGGCTATTGGGAATGGAAACTTCGGGTTGGAGGCAGGCGTGTCGACGATGAAGACGGAGATCAGGGTGTTGGCTTGGTTGAAGTCGATAGGGGTCTCGAAGGCATTGGGGAATACACCCTGCCCGAGAGCGTTGCGGATGTAGCTGCTATGACGGGCCTGCACGGCGAGGATCGACTCGATGGCTAAGAGGCCGGCTTTGTCGGATATGGAGGTGGTCGCGCCAAGGTAGCTGTGATTGGAAAGATGTCAAGAGGCCGTTTGGCGATGAGAGAGGGGGGGGAGAGAGAGCTGGTGTCAGAACTTACGCTGAGAGGCCCACACCCTCAAGAGTACTCAATAGGGTTAAAAAGAACGTCACGTCCGGTACGCCAAAGGAATATGTCGACGGTTGAACCGGAGTCACACCCGCACTGGTGAGATAGTCGACCAGAAACTTTATTTGCGTCAGATCTTCTTGGTATATAAAAGTGAGGTCGTCATAAAATGTGTCCGGCAGGCCGGCTCCGACAAAGTCCGCTTTCGTGAAGTTGTGAAGCCCTTCTCCGAAAAAGGCGCTTTGAAGATACTCCTGTTGTCCGATTAGTCGTTGGGCCAGTTGATATTGATGAAGGGAACTCTTACTAAATTCAATGCAAAGTTGACGGCAGTATTGCTATCGACAGCAAGCGTGGTATTACGCTTGGCAATCGGTGAAGCAATGCTAAGGCCAGCGGCCAGAGAAAGAGGCAGGGTCTTGGAAAAATACATATTCAATGATATAAATTAGAGAAAAGCACGAGACTCGTTAGGTTCGTAATGACTAGGTCAAGCTGCTAGTACTGTGTCGAAGCTGGTTGAAGATAGAAGTAAACTTGAAGGTGGATTCAACAACTTATATCGTCCTATCGAAGAGCCGGAACGATGCAGAGCCGCTGGGATGGAAGTCGCCAAATGCCCGACAGCCACGGCCACGGCCACGTCATGAAATGCTCCTATCGATATTGCGAGTACAACAGACGGCATCACAGTAGGACCACCATCGTGACACCAGACAGAGCACCCTCCAGCCTGACAACAGAATGGCAGGCATCGTTAAGGAACGTTCAGTAGATGTCTGATAACCAACCATCCGTGTCGGTGCTTTCGAAGCAAAATGCTTTTTTGATCGGCATTGCTGACGTGACATTGGCAAAAAGCTGAGAGTTGAGGGAGGGATTTGCTGGAAAGGGGCCGATACAAACGGAAGAAAGGGTTCCAGGCTGCCTTTCGCTAAAGCAGTCATTTAGGAACATAACAACATGACTGAAAAGGCAGGAAACGCTGCAATGGCACAGTAGAGTAAGAGTGAGTAAGGTAAGGTACGGAGATGTGCCTCATGTAGAACGTTGTCAGACCCTTGGCTGTTGAATCTTCCGAGATTCCTGTAATGTCAGATCGCCTCGCCATCCATGCCAGCCAGCCTGTAGATCTCCTTCTACTACAGTACTTCGTACTTGCTCACAAGCGAGAGATGCTTAGCAGGGCTTTCGCATCGATTCAATTGTTGTCAAGGAGTAATACCTAATTACGTGCGATAGAGTACTAGTACTTGGTAGGTACACATATCTTCCCTCGTACTGTACCTCGCCAAGAGTTCTGATCGGTCGTCTTGCTTTCAGCCTCCTTGAGGCGTCTCGGAAACTAAATGAGAAGTGCAGAAAACCGAACTGGTCAGTTAGGGGACCCATCGAACGCAAATGCTTGATACTGGTCATGCATGATGTGAAATTGGATCGACAACACCATGTGTCGAACCCAAATTGACTGTATTATGGCATTTTCTATACATCTTCACCGGATATCTTCGCATGCTTAAAGTACTTCATTCCTACCCAGGCCACCACGACCCAAACCCAGGCCATGACTGCAGTAAGGATCATCAACGCCGGATAATACCCCACAATCGGCAACGTCGGGTCGTCTTCGAGCTCCGGCGGAGCATAAGGTGTCTCGCCAACGTCCCACGCCCAGCTCCATACGCCGAAACAGCTTCCCATCCCAACGACAAAAACCAACCAAGTCACAACCAGGACCACCCAACCCCACCATTCGGTATCAGCGTAGTCCCAGTCCTCGGGTGGCGCAATCGCTTCGCTGGTCAGTGTCCTAAGGGGAGACTTGGGCTTATGGCTGGAACGTCGACGTTGCATAGGGCCATTCTGGGTTGGGAAATAGGAATCTGACCCAGACGAGGAGGGCTTCTTGACCGGAGGAATAGTAGTGACAATGCTGGATGCGCGAGGGAACGTGACGACGTCGTCATCGTCTGTGGTCGAAGTATACCCTGGCATTGATTGTTTGATTGCGGAGACAAAGCTTTGATGCTCGACAGCCCGATTCTCTTGTTTCAGAGAGTAGATATGTCCATCCTGGTGCAAACTTTCCAATCCCAGAGAACTTGATTCAGGGCAATTCTTCAAAGGTTCTGGCTGCACGCCTTGGGCACTGGCGCCAGGATCTACAGGTGGGTCGTCGTGCTGTATATCGTACAGAGACTTGATCTGCTCAAGCGTTGAGCCACGTCTCTCCCGGCCTTCAGTGCGCAACCTTCCAGTACCCAGCAGCGCGGTCTTCCTCAGTGAGCCTTTCCTTTTCCTTGGTTTCTTCTGCTGTTGCACCGGTGGCGCCAAGTCTTCGCCCTGACCGCGCTGCGTCACTGGAGTCTCGTCCATCCCATCGCTTTGTAGTTGAGGAGGAACAGGTTCGTCGCCACCCTGGTTGAGCCGCAGGAACGAAAGCTTGGAGAGTATGCTACCAGAAAGGCTCCGTTTGTGACTTCCAGGACCGTTGATGCTGTTGCTCCGTTCTCTGAACAGTGTGTTCATCTTTTCCCCATTTCCGTTATGGTGGCCTTCCCCGTCGTCGTTTGAGACGACAGATCCATTTTCCATAGTACCTTCCCTTGCTACCCATCCGAATTCACTATGCGCAGCCGCGGATGACTTCTTTCGCAACTACCGGGACAGCCGACGTGTCTTTGGGCAAGTCGCGTTCTCTGTATCCTCTTGCCCCCTGAAGTGTGAATGTTGGGTCATGGTGTATAGCTTGGACTTGCTTCCTTTTCGATGGGAGGAGTACCGAGTATGGTACCTTATGGTTGCTGGAAGGAAGTTAAGGGGTTCGGGAGTACCCGCTGCAATGTCCAGCCGAGATGAAGGCGGTCAAAGAAAAATGGGACTAAGCCACATCGGGCATTAGACATCAAACAACCAGTCATGATCTTTGCATAAGGTAAGTTAACCTTGGATTGCTCGATCACTTACACAAATTCGATCTAGATGAATCTCTACCGCTCATAGCGTCAGCATTGTTTGCCATGGCTACAACTTTGCCTATACCTGCGCCGCCCCGAACACCAACACCACCTCCGGAAGATGAGTATCCACCTGGCGGGTTAGGCTTGGAGGGAGTCATGACCTCTCCGATCAAGACGTCCTTCGATCCTAATGCGCTGTCGCCTATGGTCGAAAACTTTCCAATTGGGAGATACGGTGCGCTGGGATCAGCGACGGCATCACCAGCCAACCCACTGAGCCCAGCGAGTACAAATTCCGTGTACAGTTCCATGTCTATTGATAGCGCCGGCAATCCGAAGAGCGGATCAGGAGAGGATCTCAAAGGGCCCTTCAACTTCCAAACTACGACCCTGGCGAAGTCCCCAGTCGCAAGATCAGTATGTCTTCATGTCTGGACTTCACAGCGCACGCAGCTAACAGCGCTACCCTAGAGCGTTGGCCAACGACGCGGTCATAAGTACAAACACAGCAGCGTCTCCCACCAGATCTTTCTCGAACCTCCTCCACGAGCACCACTGACTTTGCCAAACTCCCTGCCGATCCCTACCTTTCAAGAATGTCGAAGAAGCATGTCGCGAGAGCAGAAAACCCGATTCTGGTGGAGCATCTCTCATATGGCTGTAGCAGCATATACCTTGTGGAGTGCTCAGGGTTCGTTGGCTTTGACGGCATTATCGCATTTGATACTTTTCGACTCGCTCGGGGCTATGCTGTGCGTTGTGGTCGACGTGCTATCAAATTTTGAGGTCTGGAAGAGATCCAGCATCCGACATCCGTTTGGCCTCGAGCGAGCGGAAGTCTTGGCGGGGTTTGCCATGTCGGTGCTCCTACTATTCATGGGCTTTGACCTGATCTCGCATACCACTCAACATGTCCTTGAAGGCATCGGCCACGAGCCGCACCATCAGCATGAACATGACCGCGTATCGCCCGGCAGCATCGACGTTGCCTCTCTTCTCGCCATCGTCTCGACTCTCATCTCTGCGTTCGGACTAAAGAATCATGCGCGCATCGGTAAGGCAATGCGATTCGCGTATATGGAGTCATTGCCATCAATCCTGGCCAATCCATCGCACTTTCTCACCCTGTCATGCTCCGCGCTTCTGCTTCTACTTCCGTTACTCTCCATTCAGATGTACATTTGGCTTGATCGCGCTTTATCAAGCACGATCGCCGTATCGATGTGCATCCTTGGAGTCCGCCTGGTCACGACACTCGGCTCAATGCTCCTCATGTCATATTCAGGCAAGGGCGTTCCGGATGTCCTACGAGACATAGAATCAGATCCGTCCGTCACTGCAATTGATGAAGCGAGATTTTGGCAGGTTCACTACGGACTGTGCATGGCGAATCTTAAGCTCAGAGTAAGGGGCACCGAGGAGAATCTTACAAGACTCAGGGACAGGATCACGAGTCTAATACGAAATCGACTGGGAGGAGGCTATGGCACTGGCGGGCAGAAATGGGAGGTGGCCATGCAATTGAGTGTTGACAAAGCGTGACTTTTCAGCTGGACTGGCGAGTCTTGTTTCTGATTTTGTCGATTAACTGCACAGGGACCGGGTTGGTTAACGTCAAAGCCATAGTATAGTGGCGGAGCATGGTGGGCGCACTACACTGATTATCTTGTATATACGGCGTTGAGCATTGAGGTCGCTTGACCGAACCTGTCCCATCCTTAGGGCTACCATTGACCTTGCCATCACCCGCACTCTGAGTGCCGAGAAATGGAGTATTTCGACCGTAGCAGCAAGAATGGTCAGACCGAAAAACTTCATAAAACATTCCCAAGCCAACCAATGCTCCCCCAGACAATCACCTCCCGCCATGAACCCAAACCTCATACCCCCCCAACACCTTCTCCCTCTCCCCCAACCCCCCAAACCCCTCCCCCACCCACCCCCCCACCCCCACCCCGGCCCCCACCTCACTCTCCATACACCCCTCCAACCACCCCGCAAACTCCGCCGCCACACTCCCAAACACCCTCGCCCTCCCCACGCCCCTAATCCCCTTAAACAGCTCCAACACCCGAAAATCACTATTCCCATAACTCGCCTGAAACACCTCGACCTGCAGCTCCTCCACCCCGCTGAACGCCCGCACCAGCGCCTCCTCCCCGTAATTCGGATCGCAGTCCAGCCGCACGCGCAGATGGAAGCGGCGGATGAGCGCGACGACGCGCGCGGAGATGATGGGCCGGGTTGCGTCTAGCGCGAAGGTCATGCCGGTGAGCAGGGACGGGTGCGCTTGGAAGCGGTTGGAGCCGTAGAGGATTGGGAGCGCTTCGGTGTGGATCTGGGTGCAGGTGCGCAGGAGGGCGGGGTGGATGTTTAGTGGGGTGGGAGTGGTGGGGGAGAGTTGGTGGTAGGAGGGGGCGGAGATGGCGTGGTTGTGGGTTAGGAGGAGGTGGTAAATTGCGTTGCGGATTTCGGGGGGGAGGGCGAGGAAGGTGAGGGGGCGGTGGGTGGGTGGGGCGGTGGTGGTGGTGGGGGGTGCTTCGGTGGGCATGTTGTGGGTTTTTTCGCTGACAGCTCGCAGTTGCGGATGTCTGGCCTGGAGTACTGGCGGCAATGCCAGCCTCATGAGGTTGTGCCCGGAAAGGGTGGTTGGTGTGGATCTAGGGGTTGAGGTCTCGTTCCCGGCAAGCCGGTTGCCCGGCGGGACGTTCCTGGCTGCTGTGGGTCACCGTATCTGCACGCTGCCTTTAGGGCACGAGCGACATTTTGGGAAGTTGGAGACCCTCGGGGTATCAGCTACGAAATACAAGTTTGAAGCCTGCCAGATGAAATCCCCAGGGGAGGAATGCTGGATGAAGGGCAATTCGAGATGGGATGTCCATGACTGATTATCGACCGGACTCGGGCAAAGGTAACAGTCATGAGCATTTCATGTACACTATGCTATGGAGACGCTCCTGTTATACCGAAGCCGCAACATAGTAATGAGTTGCCTCCCGCGATGAATTGGCTGCAAGATGCTGTAGCTTAAGGTGTTTAAACTTATTGAGACCCCTTTTACTTCCCACACAATGGATGTGCAAGTGCTTCAGCCACTGAAGGCCGCTTCTTGGGATCCACAACTAATAGGTGCTCAATGAACGTTATGCATTCGGGTGGGACTTGCATCTGCTCCAACACTTCACTGATAATAAGAGTCTGGATCCAACTCTGTGAAAGAAGCCTATCAGCGATAGCCCATTCCATAACATACTTGTCCTCGATAGGACCTTCAAGTTCAGCTCCTCGCAACTTGTGAAGCTTTGCAATACACCAACCTGCCTTGGTCACTTCTTTAGGCTGATTTGTTTCGATGTTGCAACCTCCAACACCAAACAGAATCCTTGAAGACATCCAATGAGCGAGCTAAGCAGATTAGTATGTACAGTTGTTAAAGAGCGAGCGGACTTACAGAAACACCAAGTGACCAAATATCACATGCAGGGGTAGGACTTGCTCCTTTCCATATCTTTGGGGCGCGGATTGCGTCACCTTGGAGCCGTATTGTGCATTCCTCCTTCTCATCGACGCGGGTGGCTAGAATGGTGGGTTTTCTGGTAACAGGGAACCTTTCTGGGTGACTTACTCCATCTAAGGTCTGCAAGCTTCACCACAGGTGTAGGATTGGAGAAATCGCTCACCAGAACGTTGTTTGGATTGAGGTCTTCCTCATGTTAGAAATATAAACTGAGTAGCTGGATTGGCATTCGACCCTCACCTGCGTGAATATACTGGCCAGTTCCGTCCATGTCCTGAAACGCTGCTAGAGCCTCCAGACATGATTTTGCGACACTTGTGAAGACCTGGGCTTTCGCTTGAGTACTCTCTTTCTTGGTCTCCCAGAGAGTGTTGTCCATCCATTCAAGGACAAGACAGTGGCCATCGCCGTTGCTGATATATTCGCGTAGGGAGCGGATGTACGGGGACTTTGTGATGCATTCGTATTGATACGTCTCTACCTCGTTGAGAAAGAGTCTTGGGGCGGCCGGTGCTATCTTCAAAGCAACCCTAAGTGCGTAAGTGATTGAGACGTTCCTTGGAGGAGAAGGAGCACTGACAACGTATGTGTTGCCTCAACACATGCTTGATAGACGGTCGGTGTGAGGGATTTGATGACCCGATACAAGCCCTTTTGACCCTTTATAATCTGGTTAACAACAAGCTGTGACATACTGTTTAGCTCCTGGCAGATAATGAGTCAATGATGACAGCAAATCAAGAGGTACTCGTCTGAAGGAAGAAGATGCGAGATTCATCGATAGGAAAACAAATGCCAGAGACAATTATAGAATATCCGCTAAGCCTATTCTAGCAATATCTAAACTCAGCAAAACGACGCCTCGCTCATGCATTTTACTCAAGAATAATCCTCCATAAATACAAAGTAAACCACCTCTTGACAGACACAAACAGCTAACGACCCAAATTCTGGCAGCCGGATGTGGTGGTAGAGGGATTTGTGCCAGATTGAAGATAGATGTCGGACAGAGAGACTTCAGTGGAGGCGATCGGGGCCCCACCAGCTCAAGCAAAAGCAATGCGAACAGGTTGTAGCAAAGGGCAAATGTCGAATCGAAAGTCTGCGGAAAACATGAAGTGTTGTAGTCGCACAACGAAGTGCGTTGCACTGAACTGACTATAACTCGTATGGGTTGTTATAAGAGATATCACCGCTCTCCGTCGGGGATCCGACTTAGCAAGCCTCGATGCGAAAAGCCGTCGGTAAATGACTGCTGTGCAGGAGTGCACTGGTCCATGTGCGAAGTGATTGGTGTGGCAGCAAGAAAATGCTTTCTTACCCGTCTGGCATGGCGAAGATTCTCTCCTACTCCGCCTTGGAACCTTGGTCTCGGAGACAGCGCGCTCGGTTAGTCAGTTGGTAGCAAAGCGAATTGATCTTTGCCTACTCAACATGGAAGCATCGATATCTTTCTTCTCCGTACGGCAAACAACACCAGCTCTATTGGCGCCATCTCAATACTTTGGATCTGTTTTTCTACATTAACGACTATGAGCTGGGTTTCTGATGTTCCAACCCTGCAAGGGGACAATCGTCGTTGGATGGATCTTCACCTACACAACGAATGAGAAGGACCCTGGCTTCTACGAGTGTGTCTGACACCAGGCGATATATATCCAGTGTCTTCGATTTAACGATTGTCTAGCTGAGCTGAAGAAGGAGGCAGTCTTCAGACCTAGAGGAGGGTTCCGTTCTGACCAATCCAAACCCATATACCACGGCGAATAAGAAAAGAAGGAACGGGTGGATTCGCTACTCGACACAAGCGCTACCTGATCCACACCTACGCATACGTGTATTGGGGATCATTTCCGAGACCGTGTGGCCTCATTTGCGGTTCTCTGGTCCATCGTTATAGAATCAAGTTGCTCCTGGAAATCTTTCGTGATGTTCAACACCTGCTTGAGATGCTTTGCGGTAAGCCTCCCATCCCCATCATGCCCCTTAAGGTTGGCTTCACTGCGAGCTAGTGACAGCGCCGAAGACATCACATTGCGGATCTGCCGGCCGTTGAGTTTATACTCACCTCCCCACTCTTCAATGAACGCGAGGATGCTTTTCTTATCGTTGATACTCTCAGGTTTGAGCTGATTGAGGAAGATAACGAATACGCTTTGCTCCTGTTCTCTGGTCAGGTCGTCATAGCGGATTGCGAGGTGGATCCTTGATTGGACGGCAATGTCTATGGATGTGATACGATTCGTCGTGAGGATCATAATGCCATGATACTACGTAAAGTGAGTAAAAAAAATTCCGGAACAAAGAGCCTCGTCGCATAAAGGATAGACGTCTCTGGAAGAAAGTGGGGTGTACACACATATTCGAGAACACGAAGCAGAACTCTAGGGAGTCAACGACCTACTCAACGGGATTGACTTGATCAGAGGTACGTACCTGACACGAGGGCGTTCCTGTTTGGATCTGATTGACTGGAGCGCATCTCCAAGAACACATCGGCTTCATCGCTAAGGTTGTTCAGTTATAAGCATACGAAGTAGGAAGAGAAACATTAGACGGTCGTCCTTACACCAGCAAGACCGCCTCCCATTTCCCGGCGAGGTAGAACATTTGCTCTAGGTTCTTTTCGGCTTTGGAGGCGTTCAGCCCGATTTCAGCTACGCTGACGACGAATAGGGGCTTTCCCGTAGCTTCCGCGATTGTCTCTGCCGTGAGCTAGTATTGAGAGCGACCGTGAGTTTCGAACCGTGTTCTCCAAGACGATGAAGTACTAACCGTCTTCCCTACCCCCGGAGGACCTTTCTCATGTAAATACTTAAAACAGTGAACATAGAGGCGGACCTAACTCACCGTGCAACAGGAGAACAAGCCCTTTGCCTTTATCTTCAACGATGTCCTTGATCTCAGCTCCACCTTGATGCTCATCGACTAAGGCTTGTATCATCCCCTTATATCTCTCGTCGAGTTGAAGTTTCTCATTGAATTTTGAGATTTGTTTGCCTGGTGCGTCCGAAGTTTGGTCGACACCAAACTGGCCCCACATCTTCTCTTTTGTTGAATAACCCAGCACTCGTGGTGGGCATAGCAAGAAACCCTCGTCATGGGACCCTCTCTCAGGGCCTTCCCCTTGCTGGCGCCTTTCATCGGACTGGCCGCTCAAATCTCCAACAAACCATGGTTCATACTCGCCGAGTGCATGGCTGCTGGCTCCTACAAAATTATCAGTTTTACATGCTATATCTACTATCGTAGAGCGGGCACCTACCGTATTGCAGGAATGCCTCGGCATCGGCAATGAACATCCCTTTCACCTAAAATGCTTATCAGCTACCTTACCCTCTCTGTTTAGTGTCTTGCGGAGGCACCTACCGAGACTAATTTCCGGCGATTACGCCTTGCCGAGCCCGTGCGGGTCCAATCGTCGTCGTCATTGCTTGATGACTGAGTGTTGCTCTCCTGTCCGAGAAGTTCATTGGGAATTCCATTGACAGGAAAAGTATACTCACCAGATCATCCTCTGCAGATCTGAGAATCTGTTGACTCTCGGACAGTGCCTCACCGTCATATGCATACATTTGTGTTGCGCCAGGTTTTCTTCGAACGAACTTGTTGTATTTGGCTCCTCGCTCTCGTGCCGCTGCGAAAAGCTCTTCTCTTTCTTTCTCACTACCATCTTTGTGATAGTCGACCGGGTAGCAGAGGAGTTTGTTGATGTTCTTGGTCCCGCGGAATCTCTCGATTGGAAGGAGGTAATGGACCTTGACCATATCTTTCCCGTTCCAGTCCCAACACCAAACTACGACATAGCGTATTCGGGGATTTGTGGAGACCGGGGTCCATGGCGCAGCAAAAACTTCGAAGATCTGGGGCGTATTCAGGAAAGGCCTTGCAACTAGGTTTGTGTTGGGAGCGAACAAGGTCCACATTGTATTATAAGTTGTAATGGATGCACCCAGGTTGGACTCTCGCGTCTTGAAATATTGCACAAGTTCTCGTGCACTTCTTACACACTCAAGAAGCTTTGCGAGGTCCTGGCGTGCTTGTGTTTTGGTGGATTCATGAGGATCTGGCTTTGCTGCGTCCTCCAATTTTCCCCACTTATGAACCTGTGTGTGAGTGGTTAGCCATGAATGACGAGCTGACGATAGGTAAAGCTTGCGAAACATTGGAGAGAATTAGGGCTTTCTTCTGGATAGCTTGGTGGTAGCTGATCGGGTTCGGACATACCAGTGAGGCAAACGGTGAGGTTATGTTGACAGTGTCCCCGTCGAAATTCTGACCTGGGTAGTCCCTTCCTATGATTTCTTTGAGCAATTCGCAAGCCCGTCATCTTCTAAGTCGACTTCACTGTCCGTATCATCTGGGGGGAAGTTCGAGCGAAACGTGAACGCGAGGTCCCCCTCCTCGCGCTTCGTCTGGCCGGCTTCAGTGTCGTCGAAATCTCGGTGAGACCCTGTTTCTTTATCGAATTTGCGAACAACAACTCAGTATCTGGAATTGCACTTTTCACCTCCGTCCTTCTGGTCGTTCGATGTCTAACGATGCGTTATCGCATGCTTCAAAAAGCAAGCAAGCAACAATATAAATTCTCCAACGTGATGAGAGTCATACCTCAGCATTAGGAGAACTTTTCTTCGTTTTGTCTTGCTCTGCTTTGCTTCTCTCGTCGTCTTTCTTATCGTCTTTTTCATCGTCCTTTCTATCGTCCTTCTTATTGGTGATCGTCGATAATCTGTCCTCGTCCGCAGCCGCTTCATGGAGACGTTTGACAGAGATCTCGATAACAGCCTCCAGCTGAGTAATATGTGTTTCAAGCAGCGACGTGTACCGGTCCTGTAGGCTTGCCTCTTTGTTCATGGACTGCTGATACCTTTAGCGTTCCCATTGTATTGTTTATAAGATAGAAGAGAAGCGTACTGTTGCCGGCCCATTCACACTCGATTTTAGGTCTTGATCTCCCATGGCTGTTGAATTTGTTCAAGGCTCGTAGCTCTTCAGCTAAGACTATAACCGTCTCTTGCCTCTAAATCCTAGCCAGGATCAGGCTGTGCGAGAACTCGCAGTTTGCAGGAATCTTCGCGCTTATAGTTTACTCATTTTGAACCGCATCCCTTTTGTTCTGCCTCGTCCGCCCCCCTCATGGCTGGTTACACGCGCTTCCGATAGGCTCCCTCAAGATTGGCTGAGGAGGGGGATACTACCTATAGCTTCGTACGCGCCGAGCCCAGGATCGCGTTCGTCAGTCGTCTACAATCAGAACATTCCGAAACGCACATTCTACCGAACATGAGCGATTACTATTAAAAAACAGCCTACAAAAGATTGACCCCCAACAGTGGCGCTGATTGAAAGTGGTGTGAGGTTTGCTTGGTTGGGGGCCAAAGCGGAAAAACATCATGATAGGGTTGGTCACTGTTTTGTCTAAGCCACAGCCCCCAAACGGGGCTGCTGCTACGTAGATAAAGGCGCGAGAGGTTGTGAACCCTGCTGCTGCTACGACCAATCCTCTTGGCTATTTTCCTGACCGAACAATGGGCTCGTCGTCTCCTGATTCAGTGATACGAGATATCATTCCAGCTCTGGTGGACGGAACATTTCAATGATTCCAGAAGGCGGGCACAGACAGTGGCAACGAGTAGGTTCTTGACTCTTGTTTTGGCCAATGACGTCGACTTCAAGTCGGGAAAACCCATATACGTGAATATGATGCGGGGAGCTCCATAGCCACTAATCAATTCAGTAGTCCAACATTACAACCCGCAGTCCAGGCCATTCGTCAACGCGATCGATTTAGGCAGAAGCTTCAAGGGCTCTTGAAAGGCAAGCCGGCTGCGACCATGAAGGCGGAGCTGGAGCGGCAGATTGAGAGTTATGAACATGACTATGAATACCTGAAGGAACAGCATTCAGTACCACAACCGATGCGGCTGACGATATCACAAGATATCGGAACGATCGAAAGACTGGTGGAAAGAAAGTTGGGCGCTTGGCCCAAAAGTTTGTGATGAGGTTCGCCGACTTCGTAAAGGCTTACTCGGGCATCGTCGAGCTGCTTAAAGGAGCCGGAGGAGTATATGGAAGCGTGGCATATGAGATTTTGTCCATATTGCTTATTGTAAGGACCCCGCAAGTCCACAAACTGTGCCGAAGGTGCTGAAAGTATTAGATTGTGGTCAACAAGAGCGGCAATGGTTCAAAGATCGGGGATCTTCTGTTCGAACTGCAAAAGTCCATTCCCCAATTGGACGACTGGGTTACCATATATCCTACCACAACCATCAAGACATTGGTGGCCGAAGTTTATAAGCAGGTCATCATCTTTGCGAGGGACGCATCAATTTACTTTACTCGATTTTCAAGTAAGAAAAACCATCGCTCTATACCCTTCAGCATGTCCAACATCAGCGCTATCTTCTAGTGAACTCCTTTCTGGGCACGCTTCGAGGTCGAGATGTGGACTCATGCATATAAGGGCCCTGTTTCTTTCTCACAGCATAGCCTGGTCCCTGTGTGCTACAGATCAATACGCCCTTAAGTCATGCTAATGAACGGATTCACAGCCTAGTGTGGAGGGGAATTGGCAAGCCACCGTCCATGGGGATCGACCGGACCGTGGCAACCGTTAATAGAAAGCTCGCCGAAATCAACTCCGAGGCCATGCTTCAGCTTCATAAACGAAATTGAGAGATGCAAATCACGGGGGAAGATTCCAACCATCGGATCAAGGAATTAGAACGATTACACGGAGAACTACTTAGTGAGTATAAATGATATAGGTAAAAAGTGGAATGTGTGTACTCCCCGCGGCTTTCTTGGGAAGAACGCATCAGCTAACGTGAAATCTTTTCCACCAGTGAGAAATCGAGACGAAGACATGCAAAGATTGGAGAGGTTGAAGGAGACTTTGAAAGTAAGGCCTCACACATTTTCCCCTTTCCCTTACTCAAATTGGAGGCTGCGGGGACTCAACTATTCTTCGTTGCCTAGGTTGGGTATCCGTGTCCAGAAGTTGAGCTCGACTCATGCAAGCAATACCTATCCAAGGCTTTCCCCTTGGCATTTACAGATCAGCGAAGCCCGGGAGCCGAATATACACAGATGAATCCGATGTTACTGCGCACCTCAGAAGCATACCACAAATGGCAGGACCAGGTCGGATCCTGTTTATTAGTTCTCAGCGGCCGAACTGTCCCGGCTGCACGCGCCAGAAGCGACTTCACTCACTCCTGGTTTTCTCCAGCCGCCACTCACGTTGCCGAAGAACTGCACAAGGATGGTAGATTTGTAGCATATTATTCGTGTCACCCAGACGTTCGAGCTCTAGAACATACCGGGAAAGAAGTCCTGTCGGCAATTATATACCAGATCTTAGAGTGGAAACCGGCCATTCTCGGGCGCAAAGAGCAGCAGTTCCGTCAGCCGTCTCTCGGAGTACCTTGATACAGTCCTTGTGCTCTTACACCGCCAGTTTCTGAGGCGCATTCCTTCATAAGCCGTCCGAAGCAATTAGGGCTAAACATTATTAAGGAATGTTAAGATCCTTAGATCTCAGGTTATGCTCCTCGGCAGCATTGATCTCAGCATCCCTGTCAATGTTCAGGAGATAAATCAAGCAAACACGCTCATGCAGAGATAGCCGGGGTTCACCGAATCCTCAGCGCACAACTGTCCATTCCGGTTATGCCCTGCACGGCCTGTTTTTGCAAGGCTGGGGCACAACAAACTGTCACGGCTGGCTTAGTCTACCTGCATAACTCTAGAGTGCTAATCTAAACCATCTATGACCCAATCTAGGCCCAAGCCCTTCACTCTGCATCGAAACCTTCCCATCCTACGGCCAACAACCGCGGTCTCCGCTCATCTACTCAGCTCTAGCGCCATCATGCACAATCACCATCACGCCCAGGAATCAGCAAACACTTCCACCGCAGAGACATCCACGGCCCCCAACATCGCCTTCCGCACATTCACAACGCTCCTCTGCCGCACCAGAGCACCCGCGCCCTCAATCTTGACTTTTCCAGCCCTTACAGTCTTAAACTCTCCCAAAAGCCGCACCATCCCCAACCCAGCATATCGCGACCTGAGCTGCCATGGATAGTCACTCACCACCCGAATAGTCACCTTCTCCAGGCATGCGAGGTGCTCAAGCGCCCGACACACATGTCTGACCCGGGTCTTGATTCCATCCAAGACGTCGCGCCCGTCGTCGACGGTTTCCTGCCAGTCCCACTCCGTGAGGCCCCAGCTGTCTGGCGTGGAAGCGACGAGGTCGATGACGATGGTCCAGGAGCGTGTGTGGCGTATGAGGCGGTGCTCGGACGGGAAGAGGGCGGGCGCGTGGGGGGTCAAGACCGAGGCTGCCGTGATGGTGGCGGTGAAGGTGTTGTGAGTGTAGAGGAGCAGTGTCGCTTCGGCATTGATGGCGCTGCTGGTCGCTAGAATTGCTGGGCAGAGGTGGGGAGGTTTGGACTCCTTGGTCTTGAGCGTTCGGTCCTTTGCCTTGTCGCTTGAGGCTGTGATTGTGTCGTTGTTGGTGTTGGTCTCGGCGCTGCTTTGATCGCTGGTGGGAGCAGAGGTGGAGGATGGTTTGGAGGAGGAGGATGTTGCCGATGGAGCAGCAAGGTCGGAAAGATCCTCGAGGGGGGAGGTGAGGAGTGGCCAGTATATCATGTTGCGCACCTCGCCCGGCAGGTCCGAGAAGCCGAGCGCTCGCTTTTCGACAACTAAAGACGCCATCTTCTTCGACTCTGCCATTTCTCTTTTGATTTCCCTTGATAATGGCTCGCAACAGACGGCTCAAAAGCAGCAATGCTCAACACTTCTTCTCTGTCCTAGCAGGTACAGTCCAGTCCGAAAAAAAAGTAATGCAATGCACTACAATGTAAATGCCAGCCAAATTCGTCTATGTTCGATGCTTCAAATATGGTATGATACAGAACCAGATATCACAAAAGAAAAACGCTGTCCATGGGACGGATCCATTATATAGACCCCAACCCTTTCCCAAACGAAACAATCCAGTTGATTCACCGTTCAAGACAAATGCTGCTAGTATGATGCCGTCTGATTGAATCTGTCCATCATTGGCTTAGGAGGAGTGAAGGAAAGCATTTCTTATATGGGACATTCCCAGTCAGGTTTGGTCCAGTTCGTTAGTGTTTTGTGAATAATTATCACTCGACGGGGATTGGTTAGCTTTTGGGATGAGACGTTGAGGGTGATGTTGGGGATGACATTGTATATTGTGAATAGATAGCACTGTTCGTGCTGCAGAGTTATGTGAATATATATACTACTATTATATACCATCTGAACTATTGTTGTAGGCCTGGTCCGGAGTTTGCTACCTCATGCTGACTGCGTTGCGCACATGGGTATACTGGATTGGGACTAGCCTCGGTAGGAAGTTTCTCCTTACACCGGCATCAGATAAGGGTTATCACGCTGTCAGCACACTCAGCACTTTTCCTGTACTGTACTCTCCTCTAAGCCCGCACTCCAGATTCATTCTTGACTGGCCCCCATACTCTCTCCACCCTTGCCACTTCCTCTCACCTAGCCTTGAGCCGCAGTCACAGCTTCTTTGACCACCGCAAACAACACTGGTGGTTGATCTCAATGTCAATTCATTCAACTTTTGTAACTGGATCAATGCATGATGCGCATAGTACTACCAGGTACCTAAAGGGTGCATGAGGGTATTAAATATAGGGTAAAATTTTGAGCCTTGGATTACTATAACCATACGATGTCTTTTCTCGACAATCAAATGAGTACCTTGGCTTGGGTACCCAACATATAGCAGACTAGCTCATCAGCGAACCAGACACACCAGTCTCGCGAATGAATGATGGCAGAGTTCACCGAAGAAGAAGAAGCTCAACACCTCATCTCTCAGTCTCACCAAATCCCCTCACCCCCGAAGATTCCTCGCGAAGTCCGCGACCTGATTTACTACCACGCCCTCCTCCGACCTCGAAACAGTCCCAGCGTTACCGCTACTCATATCTGCTATTTCCACACCAAAGTGCCGGCCGACGACGACTCGGCGTCAGCTTCGAAATAATACTGGACACCCTACTGGAGGACAAGGGAACCCATTCGCCTCTTCCTCGTCAACCGCCAAACATCGACCGAAGCTCTCGAGCTTCTCTATTCGACCTACCGCTTCCACTTCTCGCAGTCGGTCGATATCGCCCTCGTCGACGCGACGCGACGCTTCGAGAGACTTTGTCGCCATGGGCGAGGAGCTCGATTGCGCGGGTCGGCTTCATGTTCGATTTGCTCTGTACCCCTGGTCCCTCCACCCTCCGTGACGAGGAGGAGCAAGACAGGCGATCGACGCCGTGGACCTGTTGCCGAATGCGAAGCAAGTCGTGTTGATGTTGACGTTTGCGGGGCATGACGTGCCCGAAACCGAGTCAACGGAATCGTGGGCCGCGCCTTGAGGATGGCGAGTCCGCTTCGAGGCTTCGCTGCTTTGTAGGGAGCTGATGATGAGAATGCTCAGCGAACTCGTATCATGAGGGATGTGCGCGAAGCTCTTAACTGTCGCTGAGCGGGACGAGCATAGGTCATGCAAATTGTTGCACTGAGACCAGCAGCTTATGATCCTGGTGGTGATGTCGCCCTACACGCGATAAAGAGGCACACCGTTATTGGTTGCAAGGCTTACGGAACCGCTCGTTTGGCAGGATTGCCTAATGCTAAGCAGGTGTAGAGCGGTCTGATCAGCTTTTCGCGCCATGCTACTGCCATCTCATGTCCGCACCAGTTTCAACGCCAAAATGCTCTGCATCTAACTGTTGTAGCCACCACAACATCTCGCAAGCCTTACCAACTCTACCCTGAGAAGCTTTCTGAGCCCCTCATTTTACCGGGTGGCTTGGTTGGGTAGGTTTACTCGTGGTTGATAACGATCGCAGTAGGCGTCGGACCAAGAGTACAAATGCATTCATGCCCCGAAACTGGTCCCCTGGCGGCAGCTACAACTCGAAGTGAGCACGACTGTGTCGGCCCCAGGAGCTGGCGCTGGGTTATTGGATGAGCTGGTGCCTGGGATGGCGCCTGGGATGTCGGCTGGGCTGTCGCCTCGGTTGGGACGCCAGAGGGAAGCCCGCCCGTTTCACACCATGAGTATGTAGTCCTGCTGACTGTTCCGCTAACGACTTCGGCAATCCATCCTTCCGTGCAGGAACAATAGGGGGAAGGAAGTTTTGATTACCATGCTGGGATTTGCAGACTCCCTGGAGATGAAGATTGTTGGTGTGGCTCATCAATTCAAAATTGTGCGTTTTGTAACGTAGGATAAAAGGGGTACAGCTTACGTCGTAATGTAACAATGTGGAATTGCTACGACGGTATTCCCTGGGTGTGTGCTCGTGTCGGCGCCAGGCACCTCATCGCCATCCTGAAAGCCGGGAGGTGGTGTACCCCGTGGGCACGTTCGGAGCATCATTTTCCTGGCCATCGTCCGGACTTGCACCTGTGTCTTGGAGGTATCTTTTGTTCCTAGCAACGTATCTGAAAACCTCATATATGATTGTTAGCTATATCATATTAGCCTTCAGGATGAGGAAGTTTACATCGGTATTGCCCATTCCGGCGCCAGTGTCGATAATGTATACGGTTTAGCCAGCTCCAGCTGTGTTGTCGTATACAGAGTCTTTTCCAAGTCGTGATTAAGAGGTTGCGAGATGAATGCCACTTCGTGGTCTACGTTGTGCGCATAAACAGTCTGTCCATCTCACTTTACGAGGCGGGACCCTTCTGTGTCGTTGGTACTATCACCTAAACGTCTGTTGGATCGGGGCAATTCACTCTGCATTCTCGAACGACTGCGGCGATCTGAATTCATCAGTCACGGGCAGTATTGGATAGAGAATGGCTCCCCATCCTTACGTATGGATTGCGCTTTACTATCTCAGCGTTGGCAGAAGTCAAGGGGACACCCCAGAGCCAATGCTGGGTTCCATTGTCGGTGGTGGCGCTGAATATTCGTGATGGATCTCGGACCACGCCTTTCAAAAGGGTATAGATTGCTGTCGCTTGGTCCTCATTTTGCGGGTCTTTGGCGTATACGCAATAGTTGGCGGTGTCGTCACGTCCGAAGAGAGCAGGGGCGTCCATTACTGACCCTTGGTGAGATATACCGTGTAATGATCTGGAATACAATGGTTTTAACCACAGGCAGGTCAGCACAAGTCTAGGAGGTCCAGAAGAGCGTAACCAGCAGATGATATTTCTGGTAAGGTAATCATCTGTTGCGGGGGTGGAGCTTTGATAAGTAAGGTACCGGGGTACATGGGGCAGTCACTTTTCCTGCTCTATACCTATTAGTGTTAGTGAATCCTGGCGAACTACGAAGTTTCCACCAGTACACTGTGATGCAAGAAAAGCTGGATATTACACGACTTTAGGATCGGTGACTGCCGTTTTCGTTCCCGGGGGGAGCCGGGTGGGAGCATGACCGCCTCAACTAAGGGGAGTAATGAGGAGCAGGAGGGAGTAGGGCAGAGCACTGGGGGAGTGCGGAGAGACAGGGAGGGGCGCAGCAGTATAGAGGAGCCTGTATTGGCTGCCCGGTACCCGGCTGCAGCTGCTACAAGTTGCTTATACCAGCATTGGTAGACCCTATTGCTTGGCTCCACTGTACGCTTTGCTGCCTAGACTACCAGGTAGCTAACGCCTGCGGCTTTGCCTGCTACGCTGGTGTAGATTAAGTAAGGTAGTGTCTCCGTGTCGAAGTGCCTAACGAAGGCTTTCGTGGAGGGATAGACCCGTCCTGGTCTGGTGGATTGGGGCTTAGTATCTAGAAAGGCCATAGAAGAGATCAAAACCTACTCCTAACGTAATCAAGATTCGTCCGTAGAGGGACCACTTCGATCGTCACACTGAGTGAGTAAGAAGTGATGCGGTACCCCCTTGTTGGACACCGGATAGCTAGGTGTATAAACGGAATTGGGTAATGGTCATGTTCTCGACCTCTGATGTGATGTCCCGCCCATCCTAGCCTAATTCCGACGACTCCCACGCCTGGTGAGATCTTTCCAAGTCTTTGATACCTTCCCGAGCACCCATTGAACTCTGGGAATTGTGATTGTAAAGATACGTAGTACTTTTGTGGAGATACGTAGAGCAACGTTGGTGGCGAGATCCCATAGCCATTGTACCAAAAGGCGGCCATCGTAGAAAGGAATCGCCAATACCACGAAGATGAAGGCAAAGACCCCGATCCAAATCGAACCCGTAACATTGACATTCTGCCATCCCTGGCTCATGAACAGGAAAGTATCATCGCAGACCGCCGGGTCCACGTCGAGTTTCTGTAGCCCAGGGTAAGAAGCCGCAGTGCCTTGGGCAATGTTACGAGCATCGATTTGGATACGCGCAAGTGATGTCTCGAACAGTTGCTTGGCTTCCACTTTCCACTGCTCTTTGGCGAGGGGTAGAGATTCCCATCCTCGAACCAGCTTTTGTGCGGCGAGTCCGCTCCCAAGACGGTAGTTGATGGTATTGAAGATATTGGACCACAGCAAAGTGAACACCATGAGCAGGAAGCCACCTCGAGTGTGGGCGTCTTTGATGACGAAATTAGGTTCGAGTAGATATGGCTTCCAGTCTATAGAGCCACTCGGTTCTCGCCAGACGGTCGTGTCCAAGCAAGCGAGAACAGAGGCGTGTGGTCCGGTGTACCGCCAACGGGGTTCGCCGCTGGGGTTGATGTAAGACTTGGTGTTTGCGGGGAAGATCGGATCGTCACTTGGCGCGAGGTAAGAGATCTTCTGTGGATGGATGAATATCAATGTGAGAGATGAACCCTTTGGAGGTGTGAGGCTCGATATAGGATCGTACTCAAGTCCTGAAATGACGGTGCTATGGGGTGAAATGCATCAGCTCTAGGTCCACATCCAGGGGTATGGGGACATAATACTCGACGAGGTAGTGTGGTTGCCACTCAAGGTTGCTGTCCCGGGTCTTCATTTGCCATGTGAACGGAAAGCCATTCCTAGAGCCATAATTATAGGTATGTGTGTAGAATCCGTCTTTTTCACTCGTGGAAATGTAGGTTTCGTTTCCATTCAGCGGCACGCAGGTCGTGTTCCTCTGGAACTGGAAAGTTTGAGGTGCATTGATACCCACCATTGCGGCGTCAGTAGGACCGGTAGAGAAGTACGAGGCGGACGACATGTTCTCATGGCACAGTCCATCAACGAATGGACAGGGGCCATCCGAGGACGTGTAAGGAATTGATTGCTGAACGAAGAAGTTGCAACCATCTGCTCCACTGGTTGTACGGTAGCAACTCTCCACCAGCTGGGCGCTGTCTAACTGTGCTTGAAACGCAAAGGGACCGAGCGAGTGTTGAGATTGTGACGAATTAGAGGCCGGGACGTAGAGCCCACATCCCGAGTTAGTCGAGAGGGCTTTGCTGTCCGTCGCCAGGTAAGCCGTGACAACACCGAGAGCAAGAAAGCCAGCATATGTCACCACAAGGAAGATAATCTTCACGATAGTACGCGAAAGTGGCTCCGCCGCACATTCGGTGCCATGTTGTCGTCGTCGTCATCGAGTCGAATACTGCCTTCTCTTCTATCTTTAATGATACCCAAGACTCTTTGAGTCGCTATGCCTTCAGGAGTCGTCGGGGCTCTTTCCACACCATTCGCCCCATCATGCACAGCACTCCACTCGCGAGCTTTGAGAACCAAGCGAAAGACGCGTGTGAGAGCGATTGTCACCACGATACCCAGAAAGTTTGTCCAGAGGGTGGCGTTGAACTTGCTACACAGCCACTGGGTCTCTGCGAATGGGCGTCAGCTTAATGTTATGATCCGGTACCGTCGCCTTACGCCATCCCCAGGTCCGATCGTAATCGATGTACCATCCATCATGGACGTCTTGCGAAGGCGTTGTCGACATGGGGGATGACGGTGGAAAGTGTAGTAAAGTGCAAAGGGTTTTGGTTCCTCCAGTAGGATGGCTATGTCGGCTTAGCCAGCCTGATAGTCAGAGGCTCAACTAGCAAAAAGGGTAGTGTCAATCGAATGGTCCTAGCCAAGCTATATAACATGGTTACTTGGGATCTGTAGAAGCAGCCTTAAAGTGTTTGTGGAGCCAGACGCGTCATATCCTCAACTCACAGCCCACCGCTGACGTAGCCTCAGCCAAAGCCTGCGGCTCGCGGTCCCATATTCAGCTATGTACGAAGTACGCAGGCTCTGACCGCATTCCTGGCCTTTATTAAACTCGCATCGGTGCGGTGGCGTCCCCAAATGTCTCTTCAAGATTGTGAAGTCAGGAGATACCCTAAAGGTAGTCTTGGCCGGTAAAGAGGACAGAACTCTGCGCCCAGCTCCGTCGACGCTCTCCCGAGGCTGCCGCTTTTAGGGTGACCGGGGTGATCCAGCACCCCACCCCAGGCGATGTAGCACCCCCGTCCGGGTGACGAGTGCTCCAACGCTCACCCTTCTATCGAGCCCTCCCTCGTACAGCCTCAGACGACTCTGAAAATGGCTTCGAGACAGGGGTACAAAGGGGGAGAGTATGCCTCCAATTCTGGCTCCATCCAAAATCCGGCCGATCGCCGCCCTCGAGTCCAAGCCTGCTCCAGATAGGTATTGCCTGCACGCTCAGAGCGCTTTATGACAGTGTATTGCGTGCAGGTGATTGCCTAGCAGTGATGAGGCTTAAAAATAGCTACAGTTCCAGGTTGTAGATGCATGTCAGCCGCTTAGCCAAGATACCGAAAGCTGAAAACTTATGTGTGATTCTTTTGGACCCCATATTATATTTCAACTTTGTGGGACAAGCGGAGTTTCCGGACAAGCCGGGCTTACGATGATATTAAGGCAAACAAGGAATTAGAGACACTCGCCTTTGAACTGCTCAACACACTTTTGCCTGCTGCAGTGAGGCATTATTGATGCTTGGTCCAGTCTTCTCTACAGTTCTGCTTTCCGTCTAAACAGTCTGGTACCTTTGCTTCTCTTCATGATGTTTCTTCTTCTGCCCATACTACTATCAACAGGCTTCCTTCCTGCCTCACACACCAAGGCGACGTGCTACTTTCCTGACGGCGCAACGATCGATTCAGACGGTTTCCCCTGCAACACCAGCAGCAGCGCCTCCGCAAGCCAGTGCTGCCGGACCTTTGAGGCATGTCTCGCCGGCGGTGCCTGCTACACACAGTGGGATTCGGTGGTATACCGGCGGAGCTGCACGGACCGAACGTTCTCGGACCCGGCATGTCCCCGTGCGTGCCTCACAGGTTGTACGACTCCCCTTCCACTGCGCCGTGAGCCCTCTGGGACTCATGAAGCCCGAACAGCGGCCTTCCTCACCTCTTTGCCAGCCATTCTAATTGAGCGGGGATAACAGTTGGTCTCAATAACGCGGTCAGTCTCCTTCGCTGCCAGGGCAACACCGACCCAACCTATTGTTGTGACGAGGACCCAATCAATTCTTGCTGCAGCAATAGCAGCTCGACCTTTCACTACATTCCCGGCGCCTTTCAGGGCATCCTTGACGCAGCAGGCAGCCTTGGTACGATTGCTGCGGGACCCTCGACCATCTACACGTCGACCACTAGTTCCGCCACGGCCATGAGCTCTGCGAGCCCAATCACCACGCCTTCGACCTCTTCTCCCCCTTTGACCGCAACGCCCGTGTCCTCACAAGCAGACCCCCACCCAGCTGCGTCGTCCCCTTCTGCTATGGTGATCGGCCTTTCTGTTGGTATATCTCTGGCCGTCGTCGCCGCCATTGCCGCGTTTGGCGCGTTGTTGTTCCGGTGGCGGCCGTGGCAGAAGCCCCAACCACAGCAGGAGCTATATTCCGAGATGCTGGATCATCCTGGCCTCGTCAATGGTGCGCCCAACGAGCTACCGGGTGGGATGAGAGTGAGCGAACTTACGGCGGATAAAACCGGTAATGGGGCCCATGAACTAGATACGAAAAGGGCACATTGAATAGACATCGAAGATAAATCTATTATTTCCTCGCTTTGTGACAGTTACGAATATTGTACTTACTCTAGATAACTTACTGATCAGGCATATAATCATGCTCGTTCGTTATGAATTGCAGCACCATGCATCAGTCCCGACCACTTTTCACTGAAACCTTTTCAGCAGGAAGACTAGGGTTTCTCGCAGCTAATTGATTTTGCCTCAGCTAGTTCAAAAGGAAGCTCTTGAGATATCTCCTCCAGCCTCTAATCAAGTAATCCATATCGAAATTGCAGACTTTCATCCTAGTGACGCAGTTTCGAATAAGCAGGGAATAATCAGGCAGCAGCTCGCTCACCCCCGAAGGGCAGCAATTAAGGTACACCCGCGTCGCGCGACAGTAGGGCGGCGCTGACCCTGCGCCCGATGCGGGGTGAGTCCGGCGCAGATTTCTGTCTTCTTGACATCTTGTCATACAGTTGTGGCAGAGCCAGATCCCTCCGGGACAGCAGGTTTCGGACAGCAGTTTTTGATCGATTCGACTGACATAAGTTAATGATTTTGTTAGTCGTGGGGTCAGCGGCGTGGCTGCATAGGAGGCGTTGGCTAAGCTAACTTAGTACCTAAGGGCGACCCCCACTGGCTGCAGATTAGGGAGATTGAGGTCCATCTTATCGTTGACAATGAGGATGATGATGTTGTTGCTGTTGAAGGCAGTCACCTCAGGCAGCTCCAAGATCTCCAGTCCACATCTGTTGCTCTTGGCACCGCAATTAAATCTGAGGGGCGCCTTTTTCTTCGCGTTGCACATCTCACACATACACTTACCTATCTCTCTCAATTGACTTTTCGTCAACAGCTCTGAGCGTACTTGGTGACAAAAATCTTCAGATGACCTCTCGTAAGGTTGCACGGAAACCTCTGCCGTTGCAGAAGGTCCTGAGTTCGAAGCCTCCGCCCGCTCCGCCTCGACGGTCCTCTCAGCGCGGTAAGGTAGCTCGAGCATCACTTGCTCTGGTTGATGTGCAGCCTCGGCAGCCTTCTAGATCTCATTCATGCTCTGTGAGGTTGGCCCCGAGAGCTCTTAAGCGAGACGAACGTTCACCGTCGGCCACTGCCTTTGCAAGCAAGCGGGGAGTCAATCGGCATGAAGAGGACGAGTGGGAGGATGTAGAGGCGGCGAGGCCGAGCAGATCGGAGAGGGGGACACACTATTTGAAGCTGGGCTGGGCTCGTTAGCTTCAGGGCTCCGCCAAAGAGTAGAGACCTAATCCGAAGCGACTTCATCCGCACAGACTCGACACGAAGCTACTCACAGACCTAGCCGTAGCCTTGACGGCTCTGACGTTGAATCCGATGCGTTCTCCGACCAGTCGCTGCCTGAACACCTTGAACGCGAAGCTAGAGGCCTGTGTCAAGGAATCGCTTTTAACAGGACCTCAGCTCGAGAGGAACAAGTATTTTGCCTGTCAGATGCTTCTCCTTTGGTGATTCAGGATTACTGGTATGGGCTTTTGCCGCCAATCACACGAGAAGTATCTCCCATATCTAATGCAACCCTTTGCAAGCTCTGCAATGGCATAACCATAGAGGCACTGGAAAGTCTTCAAGGCTATGCACACCACAAAAGCGGCCTGGAACTTCTAAGATCACAAAGTCAAATGGCCTGTTGTCCGTTCTGTGCTCTGGTACTCCAAGCTGTGAGGAAAGCTTTTCTGTCTCCTGAATGGCATGATGAACAGAAAGGCTTGGAGTTCGTCCGGCGAATGGAGCAAGACAATCAACAGATCACCCTCTTTGCAAACTTCCGTCACAAAATTGAAATTAGGCACGATTCTAGTCTATCTTGGTCAAAGCGTTACGGTAGTCTAGAGCCTGAAGCACGTTTGTTGTACTTATTCACGAGACATGGTGAGTATTGTGACAAGGCAATGTGTTACCAGATATCGTGCACTGACACAGAATAGATAATAAGCCTAATTGTGGTCTGACTGACTACCACCTTCCGTGTAAAAATCTCTCAGATACTGGACGACTCTTGATGGGATGGATGAAGGATTGCTTACTCAGTCATAGCGAGTGTCGAAGATCCGTTAATAATCTGCTGCCAAGTCACCTAGTTGATGTTGGTTCTTCAAAAAAGCGCGGCTTTAAGCCTTTTCTTTGGGTAAACCCTCAACTGAACGGCAGTGTGGACGGTGGGTCGTCAGCGGTAGGAACAGAACGAGGAGCGTACACGGCTTTGAGCTACTGCTGGGGTAAGGAACCGTTCTTGACAACGACGCCGTTGACCATGGAAGAGAGAAAGCGAGCAATCCCTATGTGCTTGCTACCAGCAACGATTCGAGATGCAATCACTGTCACGAGAATTCTTGGTATTCGTTTCCTTTGGGTCGATGCATTGTGTATATTGCAGGGGCCCAGTGAAGAGGCGCAGCGAGACTGGGCAGCAGAGTCAGCAAGAATGGAAGGCATATATAGTCAAGCCTTCTTGACAATTGGTGCTGCGTACGGTCATGAAGCTCAATCAGGATTGTTCATGAGGCCTCGAAGCCCCAGACTACCATACTGTCATCTGCCGAGTCGATGGGCCGGAGTGAACAACCCCGATCCTATATATGCTGGCCCCGTGGTGGGTGCAGAATCTGGCTGGCCTTTTTGGTTGATGAAGGACGGGGAACTGAAAATCAACAATCGGGCTTGGACACTCCAAGAAAAAGTCCTATCATCGCGCATGGTACACTTCCGTGGTGATCAGATATCCTGGGAGTGCAAACATGGGCAAGCATACGAACGAGGAGACCCATATGGGGGCCCACAAGAAAGTCTGCAAGTCAAAAAGTCGTACAAAAGCTGGCATGATCTGGTCAAAAACTATTCCTCCCGCAAGCTTACTTTCAGTACAGACAAACTTTCGGCCCTTGCCGGACTCGCAAAGGCTTTCTGGTTGAAAACCGAAGAACGAGACCAGTATTTGGGAGGTATCTGGAGAGGTTCACTTCCTAATAATCTACTGTGGTATGTCAGTCCTTCCACCGTGGCTGCAAGGGTGCCAGATCCGGACCAGCCACTTCCTTGCGCCCACAACATGCTCCTGGGCCTCAGTCAACAAGAGGGTGGCTTTCAATGGAGAAGGCAACGTTGACATTGAAGTACTGGAATGCCAGACGCTTTCGGAAGATCCCTTCAGCCCGACTGTAAAAGGCAAGCTGGTGGTCTGCGGCCCAGTAAAGAAGGCCAAGATCATTCTGCCATTCTGCCACCTGACAGGGGAGATCCGCATTACTACGAGCTTTTCGACGAGAACTTCTTCGGCGGTGGGCGAAAAAAATGCATCGGCGCTGTTTTCAGTGACCATTCTGCTCCACAGATGGAGATCGCAGAAGCTCAAAGGGCAGGGCTCCAACACGGATGGCCTGGATCGCTGGAAGTACACTGTCTGCGGGTGCGAAAAGGCAAAGGCCTTTTGATAAGACTTAGTGGGCATGAAGATGACGAACACATACGAGTGGGCTACTTCTACCTATTCCATCACAGCTTACTGCCTGACAATATCACGGATGATCAACGGCAGGACTCTTGGTTCGATTACCCGGCAACGAAGATTACTATTGTCTAGCGCGTGCATGGACAGTAGGTTGCATAAGATAGGTTTGAGAGCTAGTTTTTGGTTGAGGAGCACCGGTGAACAAATTTACTGGCAACTGAGGAGTATGATGCTTTCTTGTGAGAAGAGAAGTATTTCTATGGTGACTGATGATGATTGAAGTAAAAATCAGAGCGGAGCCAGTACGGACTCTGCTGAGGGGGGAACTATAAACAGACCCGGCGACAAAGACGCCAAACCCAGCGCATAAGCACCCAGCTACGTCTAGTACACCCGTCCAGCACCTATACACTTGTTCCTGAACCCGCCCTCCCTTCTGGACACCTTGCAACTTTCTCCATTTGCAAGCCAAGGACAGCGACCGACAAGTGGATTTTGTCATACTAATGTCACGACAGCACTTCTCCTCCGTAAAGACTCCTGTAATTAAAAGCCATGTTGACTGTGTAGACTGTTGTCATATGTATGGGCTCATATGACAGAAGAGCAGTCAGAAATTCCATCATAGATCTCACGACATGTTTGTCGTTCAGGTCTCGCAGTAAGTACTTAAAGAGTGAAAGGCTTAGAGTAGAACAACCCCATCGACAATGGGACTCTCAACAACCGAAATCAAGTGTGCCCATCGAAAGAACCGGTGTCCCAGCTGCATCTCGCCACACTGCGAACGCCTGAGAGAAGGAAAGAGTATCAGAATGCTCTGCAACTTAGGTTCGAGGCCGTAGCCACCTTTTGCCAAGCGCTGGAAGACCTCCATATTTATTCCGTGCTCCTTGTTCGGTCAGTGGGAAATGATGCTCCAGCTCAAGCATCCTCTTCCTTGTCTCCATCGCTTGCACGTCCAGGCATCTATATCATCTGTGACACCAGTAGAGAACGTTGGTGCAGGCCTGGCGCAGACCGGCAGGAAGAGCTCAAACATTGCCTCAAAACGGTGTCTCGCAGGCCAGTTGGGACACAATTGTGTAGTCTTTCAGGCAGATGTCATCCATCTCTTCCGACATCTGAAGATGAAGCTGGAGTCGAATATCTTTCACCGCTGAGAGTAAGCAATACTCGTAATGATAAGAGTAATGTTCCACCGTCAATCTCCGCGAACACTCACACCGACTTCATTGTAGTATGAACTTCTTGCGAATTCTCGGCATTTGATCTATCAAGTCCGCAGGGAACTCATTACGGTATTCAGTAAGAAGCCCAGCACGCTCCGCGGAATTGTCGTCAATCCAGTTGAGCACCATCAATAGAAGTCGCTTCATGCTGCTCTTCTGCGATTCGTTCCATTGGATGAGAACTAGAACGTAGTCTTCGACTTCGGCTTCGAGATCGTTTAAACTTGGCCTTCCAGGCCATTCTTGGTCATCGGAATATAGGTCTGGCTGAAAGTACCTCCAGCGTTCAAATAGATGGTACCACTTGTGCTTGGTTCCCCGACTCCTGAATCGAAGAGGAATCAAATCGCCTTCCACCAGTAGCCGTTGGCTGTGCTCGGGCAAAGCGAGGGAAGTCGCCGTGTTGATAATGTCCTGAAGCGATATCAGGCCGCCACCAAAAGGCAGCCAGAATTTGATTTGTGCCTCGTTGTGTGGAAAATTAACATCGACACCATTGATGTACCGACCATACTTTGACTGTGAATCGTAAGTCTCTTGGAAGATTTCCGCGACAAGACTGGTCCAGCTCCATGTGGGGAAGTCGCGACGACGTACGCTTAGTGTTGTACTCGATGATCGAAGATGCGGACGTATCGTCCAGCCAGGTCGCCTGATCCACAGTTGTCCCAGAGCAAAGCCGGTATTGGGGTCTAGATTCGAGTGCTTAAGCATTACCGGAACGCCCCAGATAGATATGAAAGACGATCGGCGCAAGATACCCCTGAATGCGTACAAAACATCTTGTTCATATGTGAGTGTCCGCTTTGTGTACTGTAAGCGGTCAGAGTAGAGGTTGCCTGTCCAGGAAGTGTCCGTGCCAAACAGAGCACCATCCATTTGCGAGGAATTGAGCAGTTTAGTAAGGGTACTCGAGGCAGGGTCGAAGGGAACTGCCTCTGACCACGTCGACTGCCGGCAGACGAGATATACTTGATACTTGGAGAAAAGTAAGCAACATCGGGAGAGCCGAGCTTCTTGATAAGTCCAACCTCGAGTATTCCATTTCGAGTTTGAGACCATTGTCGTAATCGGCGGACAAGACGAGATCAAGCGACCGTTTTCCGTCTTGAAGCACTGTTGTGGAGATCTAGGAGTCGACGCCACCCCTGGAAGTCCACTTTGGTCATTATCGCCATACAAAGCCACGAGTGTTGCGGAAGAATTCTCGTATATGAGGTCCATATTTTGTAGCATTAGTTCTCTTTCTGAAGCATTGTCTTGATCTATACAGTAGCGATCAACCCATAGATACTTTTTGCCAAGATTTCGCACGACTTGAACAGCGTCCCGGATAGTCAACGGAGCTTTCTCCAGGGAGAAAATTTGTGCAGTCGTATCTTCAGTATCAAGTTGTTGGTTGCCCCAAACATAGCTCAGAGTTGTATAGTCGTCTCCCAGTGTCCGCTTGACAACATGTCCTTGGATGCAGTCGATAAGGAGGATGTAAGGCAATGTAAGACTCGAGATTTCATTCCGCTTACACAGCGGATGTCGATCAATACAATGTTGAAGTTGTCCTTGGATAAGCTCGTAATTGACGCTGGTATTGACGATTCGAATTTCCGAGCCCTCGCTGGTAGTATCTGCGATGCAGCCAAGAAGACCCGCCTGCTTGATCTCAGCTTCAACTCCGTAGTCATATCTTACTTTAGAGTGTTTTCGGAGCACACTGAGGAAAGGCCGGCAGGGAGTTTCCGAAGAGTCTGTGCCATGAGGCGGCTGTACATGGCTAAAGAGCCGAACGTGCTGCGAATAATTCTTCAAGTATCCTGGTCGTAATTCATGGAAGAACCGACATAACTGACAACTCAAGTTATCGATGCGCAAGGGGCGCTTCCCAATAGTGATAATTTCTTTGCCTGTTGAAGGTATTTCTCGACTCATAAATATCTGTCCGAAGTCTAACTCTTTGCAACCATCGCATAAATTCGCTCCACGCGCCATGGCCAACAGCTTAATCCCCTCTTTCCTGCGAATACGGATCAAGCGAGGAGAATGTTGTCACTTTGCTTTGAAACGAGGCTGGTTTTGCAACGCTATGGATGATGTATTTGGCTTCTCAGCTGCTTCGGTGTTCATGCTGAAGGATTGATTCGGAGGTAGGATTTCCATGAAGTGATAATGAATGTGGTGTGAAGTGAGACACGTGAAATTGACAAGCGAGGGGTGGGTGGTCACATTGGTGATGTTTTCATACACGCGTATTATACGAATCAACGTCACTAGCAGGGCTCTCATGCTGGGGCAGTCGGCCGGTCTACATACCTATACTTTGTTAGAATCAATCCATAATCTCTTTTCATGCAGGGAAGGAAGAATACTTTGCCCACGCCTCATCAAAACCCGCTGAGCGGACCCAACGCTCCCCAGTATCCTCCACAGAATCAATAGCTAGAACTCTGTCAGTATCTCGTGCAACGAAGACAGCAATGATTCGACCTTACCCATGTTTCCCAGCTTCAACCACATCCCACCCTTGATCCTGAACTTTTCGCTCTGTTCCCATGGTGCACAGAGTCGTTCCCCATGCGCCAATGCTCGAACCAGCTTACAGGCATGCCCGTCGTCGTCGATCTTGTTGACCCTCTCGAAAATGGCATCCCAGTCAGACGCCTCCTCGCGTTTGGGAACATAGTTTTCAATCTCCTCGAGCAGAGGAGTGGGTGCCCGCCGCGACGCATACTGGCACAGATCCATCCTGCCTTTGTACTCGAGCAATTTTGCTTTGTTCGCCGGGCTGATCCATGGCTGACGAAGGAAAGAAGAGAAGAAGATGGAGCTGGTGACGGAGTGGATGAAGTAGAAGTCGAATTTGATTTGCTTCGGTGGGTGTTGGGCGCCACCAGTAAAGTAGGCTGTGCATCTGTGGTTTAGCTGATGTTCTATATGGTTGAGAGGTTGTGGTTACCGGCAGCATTGGCCAGTTCTGCCGTTGCTTCTTCGAGGTTCTCGGGGTTGACGCGCCATTGGCTTGCGTATTTGACCATATCATCCTTGGCTCGACCTAGAACGCCATCACGGATCTGATTTTGATCGTCCCAATGAGCCGCTGTGCTCAGTTTCTCATCTGCCCGTATTTCATCCAAGATCCCTACGAGAGAGTTGGAGGGATGTAGGTTTCGCTTTGGTGCCTCGTCCGCCTCGGAGAAGAACGAATCCAGATACGTAGGGTGGATTGCCGCCTGGCCAAGTGCCTCTGCGATGACAGTGGGCTGTTTGAACTCAATTCCGAAGCCGATATGGATCATGGGGTGTAGTGTACCTACGATGCATGGTGAGATTTGCCATATAAGAATCCATCTAGGCCAGGGGCGACTTACCAGCATTAAGCCTAGCAAACATGACATTTGCCCTCTCGTCTCCCTTGAAGACATATTCGCTGATGACATGCTCATACCCCTTTTCCTCGATCTCCCTCTGGAAAAAGACAAGATAGTTGGGATAGTTTTGAATTTTACTCAGGTTTGCTAGGAATTTGGTCGGATCATGAAGCTCTTTCACGACTTGGTCATTCGAAGGTTGTGGGGGCCGTTGATATGCGGCGTTTCTATTGTAGCGCTTCTGGATCTCATCTGGCGTTGCTCCGAGGGCAAAAGCCGTCAGGATGTGGTGGACTATATGATCTGTGAAAATCTATCAGAGAGCAAAATTTCAGATCACAATCAAGCAGCATCAGGACTGGGCCTTGAAAGCAGCGATAGGTAGACAGATCGGTGCATATACATCGTAGGTGACAAGAAACTTTGGCTATGATTCGAGGCTTTTTCGCTCAGAGCCTTCACGAAGCCCTTGATCTACTCCCTAAGGACGACAGATGAACGACTAGTATGTGACCTAGGGACTCACTGTGCATTCGCGAAGTTATTGAAGATTATGTCGTGCTGTTCATGGTTTTCCTGTAGAACTCTTGTTGCCCGCTCTGCAGATTCCTGGGTTAGGTTCGATACCGCAAATTCGCACTCTGTGTTAGGCATGAGGAGGATCTTCGATGCGGTGGCCATTGTAATGAGCAGCCAACTACAGATTAGTATGCGCTGTTAGTCAATTAGTGGAAAGAAGCTATTCGCTACCGCAGGTGGCGACAGCAATGTAACACACCGTTGCAGTACAACAATCTCAGACAAGAGCGAGTTGCGAGCAGGACCAGGCTAGAGACATCAAAAAAAACAGAGATAGTGTTTGAGATCAAAAACGCAGCCAGATGTCATATTTGAGAGAAGGAGGCTAGCGAAGAGCATGGGAACTCGGTGAGCTATGGTGGTGTAAGCCGGCAGCCGTGAAGGAGTGAAATCCCTGAACTTCATAGTACTGTACGTCCAAACAAAACAGTACCCTAAGGTCACTTCAAGAATGATGAAATACTGAATAATAAAAAATGCAGATGAAACCTAAGTCTTTGACAGATTCATCACTCTATAAGAGCACTGAAGTTTCACAATGTTCATGATGTGTAAGGATCTTTGATTCTTTGAACCAAGATCGTGTATGAGAAAGTGTATAATATCTATCTACTGTCCAAACTTAGTTCTTTTTTAAAGTTAAGTATCTAAAATCAACGGCATATAAGTGCAATGAGTTTGTTTGGTCAACTAAAGTATTTATATCTGTTCATCATGGAGCAGTATGATATTGCCAATTAACTCATGCGATAGCAGTTTCGCCACAGACATTCAGCGCATGACAGGTGGACGCGGCGTTGGCTGCGTCCTCAACTCCCTAGCCGACGAGCTCCTTCGCGTCTCGTGGAACTGTATTGCCACAGTTGGGACTTTGGTTGAGATCGGTATGCGCGACATCACGGACAACATACGCCTCAATATGCGACCCTTCGGCAAAAGCACCACCTTTGCTTCTTTAGACATGCCAACTCTCATCGATGGAGACCCAGCTGCGCTGGCGAGGCCCTCAACGATGTCTTCAAGCTCTTGCACAAGGGTATTCTCTATGTGCATTACCCCTTGACCGTGTACCCGTTGGGTAGGCGGAGAATGCCTTCCGTGTTATGGAGCAGGGGAAGCATCGTGGCAAGATGGTCCTATCGTTCAGCGAAGAAGATAAGGCTAAGGCCCCCGTGCTTTGCAAGGCCAAGGATTCGCTCGAGCTCGATCCCAATGCGATGTTCCTGTTTATTGGCGGTTTGGGCCGCAGTCTGGCTAGGGAGGATGTCGCTTCTGGAGCTCGTTGCATCACTTTCGTCTCACGATCCGGAGACACCGGGCCCGAAACTAAGGCAAACATTGACGAGCTGCCGGCACACGGGGCACCAGTCAAGATGTTCTGTGGTGACGTTGCTGACCAAGTCTCCTTCCTCGCCGCCATGGAGCTGTGCTCACAGCAGCTCCCGCCCAACAAAGGGATGATCTAGATGGCTATGGTACTTCGCGACGTATTGGTCGAGAATAAGTATTTGAGAAGTGAACGATACCCCTGCGGCCAAAAGTCCAAGGAACGTGGAACAGCACCAAAATATCGGCCACGAGCGGCCGCTAGACTTCATGATCTTCTGCTCGTCCATCTCCGGCCTGGCGGAAACGCCAGCCAGGCCCATACAGCGCTGGTAGCTCGCATAAAGACGCCCTGGCCCACCACCGCCGCGCACAGGCTCAAGGCTATCTCAACCAACTTGGCATCGTGCTTGACGTCGGGGTCATGGCCGAGACGGGCGCTCACAATTTTCAGCTATAGGAATAGATCCTAAGCGTCCATAGACCTACTTTCCACGCCCTCTTGAAGAGCCAAATCAACGACCAGCAGCAGAAACGAGGTGGTGTCGAAGGATGCCCCGCGCAGGTTTGCATTGGCCTTGGCACTGCCCACATCTTGGCCAATACATCATCTTCCCAGCCCTCCATGGTTCGAAGACCCCCGATTCGATTGACTAGGTGTCGCGAGTGCCTTATCCTCCGCCAGCGCGGGCGGCGAAGGTGCCGCCGCCGCCCCGCTTGCGTCAAGACTTTCCGAAGTCGGCAACAATAAGGATTATGCCGCAGCAGCCAACATTATCACAGGCGCTTTGGTCACGAAGTTGGCCGAGATCTTGCGTTCCCCCATCCGAGGTCGATCCAAGCCGGCCTATGTACTCATACGGCGTGGACTCGCTCGTGGCGCTGCAGGTGCGGTGCGAAACTGGATCACGCGAGAGATGAACGCCAATATGGCACTGTTGGATATTGTGGCGGCCGTGCCATTTAAAACGTTTGCGGCTCAGACTGCACAAGAAAGCAAGCTGGTGGTGGGGTCAGCTCCGGAGCAATGTTGATAATTATGCCCCACCCCCTCCCTTGATTAGGGATTATATGGTGGGTGCCGTGGGTCTTGTAAACTCAGCCCCAGCTAGGAGTATATAGCTCAAACACTTACTAGAACTCTGGTTCCTTGCACCAAAACAGTGCCTGAGAGTTAGGCTGGCTGCGCGGGTGGAGGGTATGTCGGGAGATCCGGGTCGGGTCAGGGTCGTCGGGTGCAGATTGGGTGCACTTTTTGTTGTGCTGGGTTAACCCGACCTGACTCGCGACCCGGTGTTGGAGAGAGATTGAGGTCCACAGTGTTATTGTTGTTGACGATGACGACGTTGTCGTCCAAGGCAGTCATCTCAGGCAGCTTCAAGAGGTTCCAGTCCCACATCTGTCGGTCCAGCCCGCCCCTCTGCCCGCTTCTCCTCACCCTCCTGCCCGTCCCGGACCTTTCTTGTCCCATCCACCATGGTAGAGAAGGCTCCAGAGAAGTCAAGCCTCCTTCGGTAACAGCAATATGATCCTCATTGTGTGTAAGGAGAACCTCAGTGAAGAACAACGGTGAGACGATGAACAGGCCGTCGATGGCTGTCAGATTTCCAAAAAACAGGATCAGAACGTGTCCAAATTGCTGAAAACGTTCATAAGTCTTCAAGAGACGTGATAAAGTTAGAATCCCATAATCCTCCATCGAGACTGAAAGTAGACTTACGAGAGTATGTTCACAACGCCGTCTTTCCACACATGGATCGACACATAGACCTTCCAGCTGAAACCTGGCTGTCCTCTGACCGCCCAGGATACGGTATCTCACGTCCCCAGATCAGCATGACTGCATTCTTGAAGCCTGGGCACGTGAATCATCGTATCTCATGAGGAGAAGAGAGCGTATCCGCTTCACGTTTCAGCATTATTATCGAAAGTGCTGTCTACCTAGCAGCATTTAACTAGCATCGATGTACGAAGTAACCACAAATTTTCAGTCACTTGATATATCATAAATGCAGCTGTTTGTTAAACAACATCCCCGATGGTCTAGTGGTCATGATTTCCGCTTGTCATATATTCCAATATGGTCAACTGCGCGGGAGACCGGGGTTCGATTCCCCGTCGAGGAGCACAATTATAAGTTTTTGGTGATTTTGCTTTTTTGCTACTACTGCCTTTTACTTACTGTACTGTATCAGGGGTCGCTTCTGGGGATGGAGGCATGTAGTATCACGACCCATCAATCAATTAAGCCTATGGCTTAAAATAGGAGTCTTGGGCTTATATGTACGAATATTCGTTGATGATGTGTGGGTAGCGTTGTGAAAATGGTTCTGCTGCAGACGGCTCCGATTTTGGAAGTTGAATGAAAGGCCGTGCAGTGCACCAACTCGGCACTTCAAGGACAGCAATGTTGCATCTGTGCCTGCATTTGACGTATATACCCTACACCAAAAGCCGTGAGTGAGGATACTAAGTGTCTCCCGCCAAGGAGCAAAACTTGTCAGGTCGAAGACCGACTGCTACCGTAAGGCAGCTTCACCGTCCAAGCAGAATTATTAAACCGACAGCCGGAAAGGAAACTGTGAAACATCTGCATACAACACCTTTTCAAGCAAGGAATGAACCACTTGACGGCCATGGGCCAGGGAGATCTGACAAGCAGACTGTTCAACGGAACTAGCCTTGGAGCAAAGATTTATGGCGTTCATGGGTTTAAGCTGTAAGCTTTGAGATCGAAGACCTCGTCCCAGCTCTAGATATCCTACCTATTCAGATCTTCCAGGCTTTGCATATGCCGCCGAACTTTTATCCCTCTTCATACCTGGTAGTGGATGGTAGGGCGGTAGGGCGGTTGGGTGGTGGTCGTGCCCTATTGTGTCTTGGCGTTTAAAGTACGTAAGGCAAGGCTTGGTATTCACAAGATAGCCTTTTACCTGAATTGGTAGGCTCGATGAAATTTTTTCTGTATTCACTTTCTGCCTACCTCAATGGACTGCCCACCATCCCCCAACCTCTCACCACCGCACTCACCAACGCCCTCGAAACAGCCACCAACCTCAACGCAACCTCACTCAGCATGCCCATTTGGCAGGGCAGCAAGCATCAGTCATGCAGCAGCAGCTGCCGGGACTCGTCGCTCTAGGTCGAAAACGAGCTTGTGAACGCTGGTTCCGTGTTCTATATAGAATGGCTTCGCTCTACCTCACCTTACATTTATACCATGGCACAAGCAAGCATTTTTAAAGACCGTCTCACTTCTGTTTTGGATGGACTGTTGGGCTTTGGTATAAATGACCCCCAGATGGTACCGGAGCTGAGATTCCAATCGTTGGACTACTGGGTGACAAAGATCACTCAATACACTCTCCCCAGAGGATCCCCCTACCATCGATGACATAAAGTCACTAGACACCGTCCATTCCTATCATCCAGGCGCCTATATGAGAGGCGCCTCGAAGCTCTTGATCCTGACCACCATAATCATATTGCTCGGGAGCCTCCCTCAAGCCGTGAGCATGCGCTCCCAAAAGGATCCACCAATCATCAGTGACATAAAGTCATTAGACACTGTGAACACGCACAGCCCAGTCGTATACGTTGGAGGCCTGAAAGCCCGTGAACCTGGGCATCACCATCAACTTTACGTTGGGTCAGTGACTGGCTCAGGAAAGGGGTTGAATTTCTGGGTCCATGATCAACATGAGAATCTTGGACGCAGAAGAAAGAAGCAATTAATCTGTCTAAGTTAACAGCTCATAACGATGTGTATCCTGGCTAATTCACGATTTAGGGCTAAATCGTACCATTACACTATGGTGGACAGTGATGTAAAGCGCCAGATGCACTACCGTGTGCTCTTTGAATCCAAGCCAGGAAGTACGAATCCTCGGTCTGGTAGCTGAGACCGTGTTTGGGATTTGGCTTCAATTCCTTGCACATAGTTCCGCAGCTGAACAGCCAGAGTGTGCTAGCCTATGTCGCTGGAACATCGATGGACTCCCACTGGGTGGTTTAGGGCCACCTACTGGGGCCTGAACCGCTCCCATCCCCCTCAAACAACTCTTTATTGATCCCACCGCGGATATGTCGCCCACCAACCCCATGTTGGGCGCCCACCAGCCTTGTGATGGGGCGCTTACCAGCCCCGAGGAATTGGCGTGGCACAAGGCAGAAAGACAGGCGTTGTACCGCAGCACCTGGAGCGACGACCAACTGGCTCGACAAAAGGCGGCCAAGAAGCTGACTCACAAGAAGTACGGTGCAGGCTACAGAGCGGAGTCCAACGCAAAGAAGTTCTTGCTGAACAAAGGAGTCACGCTGCCAAAGAAACCCAATACCTTCATTATGACTCCAGAGGGACGGCAGAGAGTTGGAAAGATTACGAGGCACAAGGCGGTGAAAGGCCAGCCAAAAGACCTGCAAAGGAAGCTTCGGAAGCGCACGAGAATGAGGAACCAGCCAAGAAATGTTTAAAGATCAGCGCCAAGGAATCTCCTCAAATCACCCACAAAGATCCTCTTCTTTCCACCTGTGGCCTTTGTGGCATGACTGGTTTTGATGTGTCTACTCGAGAGTCACTGCTGATTGCAAGGCCCACAGAGAAAAGGTACCAGAAGAAGATGATATGCTGGATTTGGATGACCTACCGTGGATTCAAGGGACAGATATGCAGATTGACCATTACTGGAACCCAGAGATGGAGTGGGATATGTAAAGTCATGTAACGTCAAGTTAGCGCGGAATGACTCGGGGCAGTCAACATGGGGCAGTCACTTTTCCTGCTCTAGTTATACATAATCAATGTAAAAGATATCCATCCTTATACCACAACACTTGTATTCAAGGCATGTCCTGATTTACAGGTGTGACAATGTTGCATAGGATTGATTACGTGTGACCCTGGGCTTGGGAAACAATGTACCGTTTACATATACATATATGTATATACAGGCCGGCGACGACTCTCACCTCCACGTGGTGCCGGCTGGGAACCTGTGAATACTGTTGCTCCAAGTATTTGCAGAGCTAAGAAGAGTCAACACCAGCCAGCGCTGTCCGCAGGTTGGGGCTACGG